>Ga0233424_10002873_pt1 | contig 11636 bp, 5 predicted proteins | sample Watercolumn_Towu_FD_181011 | JGI IMG/M metagenome (GOLD analysis project Ga0233424, IMG submission 181011) | Freshwater microbial communities from Lake Towuti, South Sulawesi, Indonesia - Watercolumn_Towuti2014_125_MG | ecosystem: Environmental > Aquatic > Freshwater > Lake | place: Indonesia... | reverse complement strand
TGCACCGGTGGAGCTGCCTGCCTAAATAACAATTTGAATCTCGCGTTAAGTAAATGCAAACAACAGAGAGAAGCCGAACTAAGATCTGAATTTCAAAAAAATGCGGATGAACAAAGTGCACTTCGTGAAACTGTAAACACTTTGAATAGTGATATTGCTCAGGCCGAAGAAGAGCTTTTGCAATTAGAAAAAGCCGCCCAATCACTAGCAGCTATAGAAAAACAAGCTCAAGAAAAGGCCTCTCAAAAAGCGCAGATAGAGTATGACACAGAATCCGTAAATCGTAAAAAAACCATAGAGGTGGCGCAAAACACTGTGAATCGACTAAAGGACAATTCGAAGCAAAATTCGCGCATTGAAAAATTGCGACAAGAGATTGCAAAAGCCGAGCAAGAATTGCAACTTTTAGGACCTGTACCTCCCGAAGGTTATGAAATGAGTGGCACGAAAAATTTAGAGCCTCAGTTTGAAGAAATGCAATCTCTAGCTGCTGATTTCGAAAATGGGGGCCGTTGTGCCAACTCTGGCTTTGGAACTTCAGAGGTAAAACGTGCACAAAAGGCCTTAAAGCAAAATTGTGGCCGCAAATAATTGATGCCCACATATTTTTGTAAACAAAAGCCCGGCTCACCGGGCTTTTTATTTTCATTTTTCTAGCCTCGCCACGACTCTCGAGGTATGTAATTCAACTGCAACACCAACGTTTTTTAAAGCTCTACTTAAGTGGGGTTTCAAAGTCTTTTTAGTTAAAGCTACTAATGAGGAATGCTAAAATTGTTGTGTCGTTTCGATCCTTTGTTTTGTACAAAATTGTGAGGACCTGTGCTTAAAAAATTACTTATCGCTGGAGTGGCTTTAACCATCATCGGGGTTTCTTCAGTTGTTTTGATTTACATCACCGTTCAAAAATCTTTGCCACAAATCATTAAAGTTGAAGATTACAAACCTTTATTGGTTTCACCGGTCTTTGATCGCAATAATAAAAAAATTGGAGAGTTCTTTCGTGAGCGCAGAACTCTAGTGCCCTATAAAGATATTCCCAAGCATTTGGTGAATGCCTTCTTAGCTGCAGAAGATGATAAATTTTTTGAACACAAAGGAATCAATCTACTAGCTATTTTGCGAGCCACCTTTGCGAATTTACGCGCCGGCCGTTCAGTGCAAGGCGGTTCAACCATCACTCAGCAAGTGGCGAAAACTTTAATGCTTTCACCCGAAAAAACCTTCATTCGTAAACTCAGAGATATGATGCTCGCCATTCAAATGGAAAAAAATCTCTCTAAAGAAGATATTTTATATCTTTACTTGAACCAAATCTATTTTGGACAAGGAGCTTATGGAGTTGAAGCCGCGGCTCAATCTTATTTTAAAAAATCGGCCAAAGACCTAACGATCGCTGAGTCTGCTATTCTAGCTGGATTGCCGCAAGCCCCTTCACGCTATTCTCCAGTGAGTAATCCCGAGAGAGCCAAAGAGAGACAAATTTATGTTTTGCGACGCATGGCTGAGGTCGGTTACATCACTAAAGCTGAGGCTGAAAAGGATATTCAAGAACCCATCAAAGTTTATGTTCGTGAAGACTATGAGGAGTATGCTCCCTTTTTCTTAGAAACAGTTCGACAACTTTTAGTACAACAATTGGGTGAAAATGTGGTTCTTGATGAAGGTATTCGCATTTACACCTCCCTGGATATTAAAAAGCAAATCGCCGCCAATGAGTCGGTTAAAAGTGGTCTTAAAGAGGTCGACAAAAGACAGGGTTATCGAGGAGCTTTAAAAAACCTTAACACAGAAGAAGACATTCAAAAATATTTGGAGGCGCAACGTCTTAAACTTTTATCCGAATCCACTCCTGTGAGAACCATCATGCCTGATGGGCATTTTGCAGAAGTGGTACCAACTCGACATAATAAAAACCAAGATCGTCGTCGCAAGGACGAAAGCTTAACATTGCCAACCTATATGAAGGTGGGTCAGAACGTCGAGGGCGTTGTTGAAAGTATTGATGATGTTTTAGGGTATGTGAATGTTCAACTCCCCGAAGCCAAGGGAACCATTGATTTTGATACGATGACTTGGGCGCGGAAGCCAGATCCAGATAAAAGATCTGAAAACGCACAAATTTCAAAACCCTCAGAAGCTCTTAAAATCGGCGATGTCATTCATGTTCGTATTACCAAAGAAAAATTTGATACAAGTCGCTTAAAAAAAGTCTCTGTCGCTCGCAAATTGCCTTTGCCTGATTTTTCAAAAGCCGTTCAACTTGAGTTAGATCAAGAACCCTTGGTTGAAGGCGCTTTAATTAGCTTCGATCAAGAGACTGAAGACGTGTTGGCCTTAGTTGGAGGCTATAGTTTTGCTCGCAACGAATACAATCGCGCTATTCAAGCCGCTCGACAAACTGGATCGGCCTTTAAAAGTATCGTTTATGCCGCGGCTTTAGATAAAGGATACAATGCCTCGACACCTCTGTTAGATGTCCCTATCGCCTTTCGCGAAGCCGGAGAAGAAGGCCAAGGCGATGAAAAAGTTTGGCGTCCAGCCAATCATGGTAATGATTTTCATGGTGAAGTTATTATGCGCAATGCTTTGATCAAATCACTGAATTTACCCTCAGTGAAAATCATTGAAGATATTTCTGTGAATTGGGCCATTGATTTTGCCCGACGTTTAGGAATTTTTTCTCCGCTCAACCAAGATTTCACCTTGGTTCTTGGTTCAAGTTCAGTGACTTTATATGAAATGACAAAAGTTTTTTCTGAATTTGGAAGACTCGGAAAAAGAATTCGCCCTCTGTTGATTCACAAAGTTGTTGATAAAAATAATAAAGTCCTTTTAGAAAATGTCTCTTTGGATTTGCGATTTGCCAAAGAATACGACGACATTGAGAAAAAATTTGAAGAGCGTCGCAAAACTTATCTTGAAGAAAAGAAAGCCGCTGAAGAGGCTTTGGCCGCAGCGGCTGCGAATGGAACTCCAGCTCCCACGGCTGAAAACAAGCCCACTGGCAAAAAACAAAAAATTGATTCATTTATTTTCTTCGAAGATGAAAATCAGCTGATTCGCCCTGAAACCGCTTACACCATCACTTCGATGTTAAAAGGTGTCATCGAAGATCCAGGAGGCACCGGAGGCAAAGCGCGCAGCTTGGGACGAGAAGTGGCGGGAAAAACCGGCTCAACGAACGGGTACTTCGATGGTTGGTTTATTGGCTACACTTCACAAATTTCAACCGGAGTTTGGGTGGGATTTGACAAAGAACGAAGTATTGGTCGCAGTGAGGTGGGTGGAAAAACCGCATTGCCAATTTGGTTAGAATACATGAAATCGGCTCATGAAGGACTTCCTCAGGTGACATTCAAAGCTCCAGAGGGTATCGTCTCTGTCACGATTGATGCCGAAACAGGCCGATTGGCTTCGTCAACCACGAAGCGCACTGTGGATGCAGTTTACATCAAAGGAACTGAACCCACTGCGGCTGAATCGCGCAATCAAGAAACAACAGACTTCTTGAAGCAGGACATTGAAGAATGAAAGAAATTCACCTCTGGGGGGTGAAACAAAATAATCTTAAGAACATTGAGGTCAAAATTCCCGTGGGATCTTTCACTGTGGTTTGTGGCCCCTCTGGTTCAGGAAAAAGCTCTTTAGCTTTTGAAACCCTTTTTGCTGAAGGGCAAAGGCGCTTTATTGAAAGCATGTCGAACTATGCTCGTCAGTTTTTAAACAAAGCCCCTAAGCCTGATATTGAAGGCATCACCAATATTCCTCCAGCAATCTCAATTGAGCAAAAAAATTCTGTGAAAAGTTCGCGCTCAACCGTTGGCACCACCACTGAAATTATTGATTACCTCAGACTCTTATTTGAAAAAATTGGAGTTCCCTATTGCCCGACTCATCATGTGCCTGCTGTGAAAATGAGTGTAACTCATGCAACAGATCAGATTCTGAGTTTTTTTGCGAACAAACGAGGCTATATTTTAGTTGAGATTTCGGCCGAACACCGAGTGGCTGAAGGGAAAAAGTTGCATTCTCTGCTACTGCAAGATGGATATATGCGAATCGCTTTAGTGGCCGGTTCCGAAAAAAAAGCAGCGATTGAAAAGACCACAAAGAAAAAAGTCGCAAAAAAATCCAGTAAGATATTAAAAGCTGAAGCTTTGGCCGATTTCACAGCTTCGAATGAGACTTTCGATCCCAATGAAAAATTAGGCGAAATCTTAGAGCTCGCTGATCCGAAACTCATTAAAGCCGGTTTGCCTGAAGAGAAATTTTATTTGATCGTCGACCGTATGGCATTCTCAGAAGAAGAAAAAGGGCGCCTCAGTGACTCTCTCACACAAGCCTATGAAGCCAGTATTAAATATAATTTAAATTTTTCGTGTCGTAAGGCTGTTGTGACCACCACCGAAGGTGAGCGTTTAAATTTAAGCGAAGACCCTGCTTGCCCCATCTGCAATCACACTCCACCGACCATTTCGACAAAGTTGTTCAGCTTTAACTCTCCGGTGGGAGCTTGTCCCACTTGCAAAGGCTTTGGCAACATCCTTGAAGTTTCTGAAGCCAAGGTGATTCCCAATGACTCACTCAGCGTGGCTCAAGGAGCTTTGCACCCGTTCACGATGCCCTCGGCCGCCGAAGATCGCAAGGCCTTGTTGGTTTATTGTAAAAGAGCGGGAATCGATATTCACACTCCTTGGAAAGATTTGCCTTTAAAGCACCGCGAGGCTTTGTGGAATGGCAACAAAGATTTTTTTGGCATCAAGGGACTTTTTGAATATTTAGAAACCAAAAAATACAAAATGCATGTACGAGTTTTCATTGCTCGCTATCGCAGTCCTTCACTATGCCCTGATTGTCACGGAGACCGACTGCGCAAAGAAACTCAGCATGTTTTAATTTCAAAAAATTCAAAAATAAAAAAGCACATCGGCGAATTGAGCCGTGTCACAATTGAAGAATTGCATAAATATTTTAATGAGCTCAATTTTTCAGACTATGAGCTTGAAGTGGCCGAAGAGGTTATAAAACAAATTCGCTCAAGACTTGATTTTCTAATGCGCGTGGGAGTTCATTATTTGACTCTTAACCGCGAAACTAGAACTTTATCTGGAGGAGAATATCAGCGTCTTGTACTGGCCAATCAATTGGGAATGGGGCTTTCACAAGCCTTGTATGTTTTAGATGAACCCACCGTTGGTTTGCATCCACGCGACAACGATCGCTTGATTTCCATTCTTAAAGATTTGCGGGGACTCGGTAATACTCTGGTCATTGTTGAACATGATCATGATGTGATTGCCAATGCCGATCATGTCATTGAGATGGGACCGGGGTCTGGATATCTCGGTGGACAAGTGGTTTTTGCTGGTGAAAAACAAGATTTTTATGAATACCCAAAATCAAATACAGCGCCTTTTTTAAAGCCTTCGAAAGCTTTTTCAGAAACTCGTAAAGTTCGTCCCGTCGATTTAGAGGTTTATAAGTACAGACTTTCACTCAAAGGAGCCTCTGGACATAACCTGAAAAACATCGATGTGATTTTCCCGTTGAACCGCTTAGTGTCTGTCACGGGTGTCAGTGGGTCTGGCAAATCCACTTTAGTCACAAAGACGCTTTATCCTGCATTGGCTCGAGCCCTTAACATTGAGTTTCTTGAAACACAAAAGTACGAAGCTCTCGACGGAGTCGAAAACATTAAAAGCGTGCTGTTGATTGACCAATCACCGATTGGAAAATCTGCGCGCAGCTCTCCGATCACTTATTTGAAAGCTTTTGATGGCATTCGAAATTTAATGGCTTCACAACCCGAGGCTAAACATCGTGGCTACACTCCCGGCACTTTTTCATTGAATGTAGATGGTGGCCGCTGCCCCGCCTGTAAAGGTACGGGCTTTGAAGAAATCGATATGATGTTTATGGATAACGTGATTATCCCTTGTGATGTTTGCGATGGAAAAAAATATCGTAAAGAGATTCTTGAAATCACCTATCAGCAAAAAAACACTCATGAAATTTTATCAATGACTGTGGCCGAAGCCATGGACTTTTTTGTCGCTCATCCTCATATACGCAAACCCTTAGCTGTTTTGAAGGAAGTGGGCTTAGATTATTTAACTTTAGGACAACCGGCGAACTCTTTGAGCGGTGGCGAGTCCCAGCGTTTAAAAATCGCTAAAGAGCTGTCGCAAGTGTCACACAAATCGACACTTTACATCCTCGACGAACCCACCACAGGATTGCATTTCCGTGAGATTGATTTATTGATGAAAGTCTTGCATAAACTCATCGAAGCCGGTGGTAGTGTCATAGTTGTTGAACATAATCTGGATGTGATTCGCGGTTCTGATTATGTGATCGACATGGGACCCGAGGCCGGCCACCGCGGTGGCGAAGTCGTTGCCGATGGAACACCTGACGATATTATGAAAAATAAACTCAGCTTGACGGGAAAATATCTCGCTGAGTATGTAAGAACGCATAGGATCTAAAAGATGCAAATTGAAATTAAAAAACTTTTTAAAGAGGTTTCTGTATATAAGAAAGCTCTTTTCATTGTTGGTCTCGCCGGGATTGTCAACGCAATCACCAAGGGGCAAATTTCAATCTTTATCAAAGAAGTCATGGACGCCTCATCGTCTCCAGAGCGACTGAAAGAAATCAGCAAATGGGGTCTTTTATTGGCCGTTAGCATGGCCGTATCAAGGTATTTTCATATTTATATGATGAATGTGATTGCCGAAAAAGTCGCACAAGATCTTCGTCATAAATTGCAACAAAAATTCATGCGCCTCAGCCTTAAATTTCACAATACTTATGCGGCGGGCTCAGGTGGTCTTATCAGCCGCATTCTTAACGACATCCGTGTGATTCAAGATGGCTTAAGGATGTTTGCCGATTTATTTAGCGCTCCTTTGGTTTTTATTTTCTTGCTTTACAATTTATTTTTTCTAGATTGGCAACTCACTCTGTGGATTTTAATCGTAGTTCCCTTTCTCTTTGTGTTTTTAAGAAAAATCTCTAAAAGTTTGCGCAAGTACGTCCAGTCAGGACAAGAGCAACTGGAAACCATCACCTCCACCATCAAAGAAAGTCTTGATGGCGTGCGCACCATTCAAGGTTTCAACCTTGAACAGACGATGTCACAACGTTTGCGCTCTCAAGCCGATGAATATATTTCGGCTCGAAAAAAAGTTCATTCCCGCGTTGAAATGATGGGTCCTGTGACCGAATTTGTAGCCACCTTGATAGTTTTATCAATCATCTATTATTTTAGCCTACAGATTTCAAAAAATTTAGCCACAGCTGGAACCCTGATTGCCTTTATTACGGCGATGTTGCAAATCAACGAACCGATCAAAAAATTTCAAGAAAGTTATGTGCGCATTCAAGAAACAATCGTCGCCGCTTCTCGCATTTATTCGATACTTGAAGAAGACAGCGAGGTCCCTGAAGTTTCTCAGCCTCGCGCCTTTCCTGAAAATTGGCAAAAAATAGAATACAAAAATGTCTGTTTTGCTTATGACAAAATCCTGATACTAGACCATTTTAATTTGGTCATTCATCGCGGCGAATTCATTGCTCTTGTTGGTGAAAGCGGTAGTGGTAAATCAACTGTGATCAACCTGCTTGCGCGTTTTTATGATCCCCTCAGTGGAGAAATCACCATTGATGGAGTGAATATCAAAGAGTTTGCTCTTAAAGACTTAAGAGCGCATTTAGCGCTGGTTTCGCAAGATGTCTTTTTATTTAGTGATACCATTGAAGCGAATATCGCCTCTGGAGACTTCAGCAAATCTCGAGAGGTCATTCCAAAGATTGCTCAAGCGGCCAATGCAAAATCTTTCATTGAAAAAATGTCTTTGGGTTTTAAATCGCCAACCGGAGAGCGAGGCAATCTTCTATCTGGCGGCGAAAAACAAAGAATCAGTATTGCTCGCGCCATGTTTAAAGATGCTCCAATTTTGATTTTAGACGAAGCCACCAGTGCCTTGGATTCTGCCAGCGAGGTGGAAGTACAAAAAGGTCTTGATCAACTCATGCAGGGCCGCACTTCACTGGTGATTGCTCATCGCCTTTCAACAATTCAAAAAGCGAATAAAATTTTAGTCCTTGATAAAGGGCGCGTGGTTCAGCAAGGAACTCACGAAGAATTGCAACAAAGCCCAGGAGCCTATAAACGTTTCTTAAACCTCCAGCAAGCTCACTCCCTAGCCTAAAGTCCTGAATAATAAAGTTTAGACAGTTCTTGCATCGACCCCCTTAAGTCTGTCGATAAATTTGACGATGAAGTGTCTGAGTGATGAACACATCAAAGGAGTTATTCAAATGATCAATTGGGATGAGTTTGAACATATACACGTCATCAGAAAATTAAAACATATTCTGCAATCTTGGTGGAATATCGACATCATCTTCACTGATGAACGTGGCTTTTTAAAGGGTTTTGACCAAGGAAAGATCACTTTTGTTAATCCAGCTGTACAGCAATTGATGACAAAAGAAGTGGCGCAAGGAAATCTGGCTGAACTTGTGACAAAATCAATCGAAGATTTGCGAACCACTGAAAACCGCTATTCACTTCGCAAATGGGATATGGTCGGCTTTGATGTCGGTGTGTTTCCAATTTTAATTGATAATGATTTTGTTGGAACTGTTGTAGCTTGCGGATTTTTTAAAGAAGAAGACTTTTCGCAACGCTTGAATGAAGTGCGTGATCGCTTGGCCGCTTTCGGATTAAGTGGCGACACCATCGATAAGTGCCTTTCAAAACTCAAATATTTAGATGATACCAACCGTCACCATTTTTGTGAAATTGTTGAATTGGTCGCGCAAGAAATTGTGACTCTTCATCTTGAGATCACCTCTCGCGAAAATCGCATTCGCGAATTGAACAAAGAACTGGGCAACCGCTTCAAATATGACAACATGATTGGTAAATCAAAACCGATGCAAGCTCTTTATGCTCTTTTAGATAAAATCAAAGGAGCTGATTCAACGGTGATGATTCAAGGGGAAAACGGAACTGGTAAAGAACTCATTGCCAAGTCCATTCACTATAACTCGTTAAGAAAAGACAAAGCCTTTGTCATTCAAAACTGTTCGGCCTTTAATGACAATCTTTTAGAATCTGAACTTTTTGGTCACGTGAAAGGCTCTTTCACTGGAGCTTTGAAAGACAAAAAAGGTCTTTTCGAAATGGCCGACAAAGGAACTTTCTTTTTAGATGAAATAGGTGACACCTCACCACAAATGCAAGTGAAGCTTCTTCGCGTTTTGCAAGAAGGAACATTCACTCCTGTGGGTTCAACCGAAATGAGAAAAGTGGATGTGAGAATCATCGCCGCCACAAATAGAAACTTGCGTGAAATGGTTGAGCAAGGCACCTTTCGAGAAGATTTATACTATCGTTTGAATGTGATCAACATTCGTGTTCCCCCTTTGCGCGAAAGAAAAGAAGATATCCCCGTGCTCGTGGATTTTTTCTTGCAAAAAGTTTCAGAACAAAATCATTTACCAAAAAAGATCTTGCTCAACCGCGCCTTGGAAAAGCTTTATGATTATCCATGGCCAGGAAACGTGCGTGAATTGCAAAATGAAATCGAAAGACTTTGTGTTCTTTCTGGTGATGAAACAAAAATTGCGGCTGAACTTTTATCTCCTAAAATTCTCGAAGTGGGAGAGAAAAACAAAGTTCAAGGGACTCGCTTGCAAGGTAAACTCAAAGATGCTCTTGAAGATCTTGAGCGCGATATGATCAAAGAAGGTTTACGTCGCACAGGTTGGAACAAATCAAAACTCGCCAAAGAATTAGGCATCAGTCGTGCGGGCTTGATTATGAAAGTTGAGAAATACGGACTTGATAAACGAAAAATGGCTCGATAATTAGCTATTTATTTAAAGATCTTTTGTTGATTTAAGACGATCCCTCCCGAAAAACACCAAAGCTCATTCAGCAATGAATGAGCTTTTTTTATGCTCAAACCATTTTGAAATTAACGACGGTGGTTTTGCTTTTCGATTTGGTTTTACACAGGCGAACACACTCTCTCTGAAACAATTACCAACTTGTTCGAAACTTAACTAAGCTCTCTTTCATCTTTTTTGCTCGAAAAAAAACATCACGCCAAAAATTGTTCTTGCCCAAATTTTTTTCGCATAGATTTTTCAATTTTTTTTCATTCGTCATTTCGTTCACTTAGACGATTTTATTCGAGACTTTTTTTGTCAAAAGAAAAAATTTCACTGAGGCCTCTGCAAAAGGACCAAACTTGGCACCGAGTTTGTAATAAGAGAATTCATAACGTCTGTGGGTGGGGATTTACGATGTTAGAGACAGTACGCGGGGACACATCAATGTTGAGATTAGAAGCTTTGCTTCAAGGTCGCTATGGTAAGGGGTTGGTTTTAAGACAAATCGTCGATGCAGAAAAAATTCGCCAAATTGATTGTTGGGGGGGCGAATTTGCTCTGATCGAGGGAGATCTGCATATCCCTCTGCGAATGAATGACAATGTTTTGGGGACAGCTGTTATTCCAAAGGCTACTGATTTAAGTATCCGCTCGCAGGGGGATATCGCAGAACTCGTTAAATTGGTGCTTGAACCGCAGCTCTATAACAAACATTTAGAAACTAAATTTGTAAACTTAGAACAGATGTTAAAGAACGAAACTCATCTAGCTGAAGTTCTCAATGGACAAAACTTTTTTAATGAAAGCAGTTTTGAAATCATTGAAACCGAAGAAAATCACGATCGCCAAGAGCTTTTGACTTCCTTTGTGCATCTTTCAAGCCGAAATTCAGAGCTGCAACTGAAGGCCGCGAATGTCATTCACGAAATCACTGGAAATTGGGCTTTTCTCCCTTTTGCCGATGTGGCTGATCAAATTCACGAAATCAATGACCTCATGGACATGGGATCCGTCACTTTGTTCATTAAAGACATTGAAGCCCTGACTCGACCCCAGCAAATTCTTGTTGAGGAATACATTAAGTTGAAAGAACTCAAAGAACGCCCCTTGATTTTGGTCGGATCTAGTCTTTCTACAGAATCGATTCTGGCTTCACAAAAAATACCTGAGGGTCTTAAGCAAGGGCTTTTAGCTTGTAATCTCGATGTCGAAAGACTGCCAATGACTCATCAACGCCTCAAAGAAGTTTTGGAATTGATGTTGATCAGGTCTTTTTAATTTCTAGACAGTCTCTCAGTTTTTGTGTCAGCATATTTCTATGCTGACACAAGATCCTGCCCTTCATCCATTTTTATCGCGCTCTCTGAAAACAGAAGACTATAAACTTTTGCCTTTGGCTGGCGACGCTTCGAACCGTCGCTATTATCGTGTGATTGTTGACGATCACTCCTCTGTGTTGATGCGTTGGGAGCCTTTCAATCCAGAAAATTATCCCTTTACAAGTGTTCTAAATCACTTCGCTAAAAATAAGGTGCATGTCCCTTCGATCATTAGCATGTCCTCAGACGAGGGCTTAGTGCTTTTAGAAGATCTTGGTGATTTAACTTTAGAACGCAAGTATTGGGAAAGCCCCAATAGTGAAATTTCTCATTTTTTCTACAAGCTCGCGATTGATGAAATTGTCAAAATTCACTACCCAGCCACTGACAATAAAGGTCCTTGCA
>Ga0233424_10002872_pt1 | contig 11637 bp, 9 predicted proteins | sample Watercolumn_Towu_FD_181011 | JGI IMG/M metagenome (GOLD analysis project Ga0233424, IMG submission 181011) | Freshwater microbial communities from Lake Towuti, South Sulawesi, Indonesia - Watercolumn_Towuti2014_125_MG | ecosystem: Environmental > Aquatic > Freshwater > Lake | place: Indonesia... | reverse complement strand
TCTTCTCCAAGCTCCACGGCTGGTCGAGATAGTGATCGTCCATCAGGCCGCCGACCGAGATGCCGAACACGACATTGGCGAAGTAGAGCAGCACCAGGGCGAGCAGGAAGTTGGGCGTCGCCAGGCCGAGGAATCCCAGCAGGGTCAGTCCGTGGTCGCCCCAGGAATACTGGTGCGTGGCCGAATAGATCGCGATCGGGAAGCTGACGACCCAGGTGAAGACGATGGTGGCGACCGAGATGATCACGGTCAGCCACAGCTTGTCGCCGACGACCTTGCTCACAGGCAGCTGGAACTCGAAGGAGTAGCCGAAGTCGCCCTGCAGCATGCCGAGCAGCCAGTGGAAATACTGCTCCACCGGCGAGCGGTCGAGGCCGTACTGATGGCGCAGGAACTCGATCTTGGCCATGTCGACGGATTCGCCCTGACTCTGCAGCTCGGAGATGTAGGTCGACAGGAAGTCGCCGGGCGGCAGCTGCATGATCACGAAAGTGATGGCGCTGATCGCGATCAGCGTCGGGATCATGGTCAGCATGCGGCGGATGACGTAGGTCAGCATGCGGCCTCTAGTCCCGCCGTCGTCGATCGTGTCTCGCCCCCCACCCCCACCCTCCCCCACGCTCCGCGGGGGGAGGGAGCACGAGGCGCTCTTGCTCCCTCGCCCCGCGGAGCGCGGGGGAGGGTGGGGGTGGGGGGCGGGACTCGTTGCATGATCACTTCTGCGCCACGTCCTCAGGCGACGCCCAGTAGAACGTGTCGGGGTGGTACATGCCGAAATGCGCGCCCGGCTCCCAGTTGAAGACGCCCTCGGCCGGAACGTTGCGCAGGCCGTTGGCGATCACGACCGGCTGCCTGGCCCCGGCGACCAGCCCGATCGTGAACTGCTGCTCGGCATGGATGGCGAGGATGCGCTTCCAGATGCGCGCGCGCTCGGCCCGGTCGGCGGTGGCGCGCCAGGCGTTCTCGAGCTCCTGCAGCTCCTTGGCCTCCGGCATGTCGACGGGCTCGCCGGCCTTGCCCTTGGTCTCGCGGTACTGGCCCCATTTCGGCCAGTGCAGCTGCTGCTGCTCGGAGACGACGTAGTCGCGCGGATTGGTGTCGGCGTCGATCAGCGCGAACTCGGTGCCGAACCAGATCGACATGACCGTCTCGCCGGCGAAGACGCGGTTGCGCAGCACGTCGCGCTGCAGCGCCTTCGGATAGATCTTGATGCCGAGATCGAGCCAGGAGTCGTGGACCAGCTCGAGAATGTCGATCTGCTCGGTGGATTCGCCGGCGGTCTCGACGACGATCTTCATCGGCCTTCCGTCGGGCAGCAGGCGGATGCCTCGGCTGTCGCGCCTGGTCAGCCCCATCTCGTCGAGCAGGGCATTGGCGGCGCGCAGGTCGTAGCGCGCCCAGCGCGTGCGGAAGTCGGCCTCGTAGAGCGGCGCCTCGGGCAGGACCGTGTTGTTGCCCTCGACGCCGAGGCCGTAATAGATGACCTGGTTGATCTCGCGGCGGTTGGTGCCGAGCGACAGCGCCCGGCGGAAGCGTGCGTCGCGCAGCACCTGGCGCCAGGCCGGATCGGAGACGTTGAGGTTCGGCACCAGCGCCTGGTCGGCGCCGCGCACGGTGCGCCACAGCTGCACGTGATAGCCGTTCCGCTTCTCCGCCTCCTTCAGGAAGGTGTAGTTGTCGAAGCGCAGATAGCGGGCCTGCAGGTCGGATTCCCCGGCGCTCGTCTTCAGCGCCACGATCTTGCTGTCGGCGACGGCCATGATCATCTCGTCGAGATAGGGCAGCTGCCGCCCCTCGGCATCGACGCGGTGGTAGTAGGGATTGCGCCGGAACACGAAGCGGTCGGCCGGCGGCACCGTCATCAGCATCCAGGGCTGCAGCGTCGGCAGCTCGGGATTGTCGAGCCGGTACTGGTTGTCGCGGCGATTGTGCAGCACCTGCCAGCCGCGCAGCCGCTCCTCGCGCACCTTCTTCTCGAGCTCGGCCGGCACCGCGTATTTCTCGTGGAACTGCCGCAGGTAGTGCGCCGGCGCATAGATCTCGAGCGGCCGCGGGCCGGCCAGCGCCGGCAGGAAGTACGGATTGGGCTTCTTCCAGCTGTAGCGGACCGCGGTCTCCGACAGCAGCTCGAAACTCGGCTTCTCGCCGTCGACCAGCATCTCGACCGGCGGGCCGGAGGGCCGCAGCCGCGGATTGCCGAAGACGTCGTCCCAGACATAGCGGAAGTCTTCGCTGGTGAAGGGCTTGCCATCCGACCAGCGATGGCCGGGCCTGAGATGAAAGGTGAAGCGGCGGCCGTCCTCGACCTCGACCCTGGCGGCGATGTCGGGCTGCAGCTGGAACCGAGCGTCATAGACGACCAGCCGCGCATAGCCATAGACGACGGCGAGGCGCGTATCGGCGGCGCCGCCGACGATCATGCGCCAGGCGCCGCCATGGCGTCCGGGCTTCTGGAAGTCGTAGAGCTTGGCGACATCGGGCTCGCGCGGCAGCCGCCTGTCGACCGGCGGCAGCTTGCCGTCGGCAACGGCCTGCAGCAGGCTCGGCGTCTCGCGATAGGTCTGGCCCAAGGCGGCAAGCGGCGTTGCCAGCGATGCCAGCAGCATCAACGGCGCAAGGACCCGGTGCATCATGCGACCTCCCGCCGCTCGGCGCTGCTGGCGCGCACATAGTGGCCGCTGCCGACGTCGATCAGCGTCGGATGCAGCCCCGGCGCGATGGTGAACGGCTCCGGCCAGGCCGACGGGTCCGAGGCCTTGGTGTCCATGACCGCGGCGAAGTCGAGCTTGCGCCCGAGATCGGGCTCCGGCACCGCCGACAGCAGCGCCTTGGTGTAGGGATGCACCGGGTTGGCGAACAGCATCTCGCGCGGCGCCAGCTCGACCAGCCGGCCGGCGCACATGACCGCGATGCGGTGCGATACATAATCGACGACGGCGAGATTGTGGCTGATGAACAGATAGGTCAGACCGAGATCGCGCTGCAGGTCCTTCAGCAGGTTCAGGATCTGCGCCTGGATCGAGACGTCGAGGGCCGAGACCGGCTCGTCGCAGATCAGCAGCTCGGGGCTCAGCGCCAGGGCGCGGGCGATGCAGATGCGCTGGCGCTGGCCGCCCGAGAAGCTGTGCGGATAGCGCTTGAGGTGGCGGATGTCGAGGCCGACCAGGCGCATCAGCTCCTTGACCCGCTCGGCGCGCTCCTCCTCGTCGCCGAGGCCGTGGATGACCAGCGGCTCGGCGATCAGGTCGAACACGGTCATGCGCGGATTCAGCGAGCCGAACGGATCCTGGAACACGTACTGCATCTTGCGGCGGAAGCGCGTGAGCTCGTCGCCGCCGAGGCCCAGCATGTCGACGGCGCGACCGCGGTCGTTGAACACGATCTCGCCGGTATCGGGCGAGATCGCGCGCAGCAGGATCTTGCTCAGCGTGGTCTTGCCGGAGCCGGACTCGCCGACCAGGCCAAGGCACTCGCCGCGGCGCACCTCGAAGGAAACGTCGTCGACGGCCAGCACCTCGGCGGCCTCGTCGCGGCCGAGCGACCAGGCCGATTTGCGGATGCGGAAGCGCTTGCTGACGCCGCGCACGGACAGCAGCGGCTCGTTGCGGTCGCCGACCGCGTGCTCGACGTCGGCATGGCGCAGCCGGCTGGTGTCGGCGGCGATCTCGCGCAGGGGCACGAGCCGCTCGCCCGGTTCCATGCCGACCCGCGGCACCGCGCGCATCAGCGCCTTCAGATAGGGATGCTCGGGCGAGCGGAAGATGTCCTCGACCGTGCCGGACTCGACGACGCGGCCGCGATACATGATCACGACCTCCTGCGCGACATTGGCGACGACGCCGAGATCGTGCGTGATGATCAGCACGGCCATGCCGAGCTCGGCCTGCAGGTCGGCGATCAGCTTGAGGATCTGCGCCTGGATCGTGACGTCGAGCGCCGTCGTCGGCTCGTCGGCGATCAGCAGTGCCGGCCGGCAGATCAGCGCCATGGCTATCATGGCGCGCTGGCGCAGGCCGCCCGACAGCTCGAACGGATAGGTGTCGAGCGCCTTCTTCGGATCGGGGAAGCCGACCAGCCGCAGCATGTCGCGCGTCGCCTCGCGCGCCTCGGGCTTGCTCACCTTCTTGTGCAGCACCAGCGTCTCGCCGATTTGGTCGCCGATCGTGTGCAGCGCCGACAGCGAGGTCATCGGCTCCTGGAAGATGATCGAGATGCGGCCGCCGCGGATGGCGCGGATGCCGCGGCTCTCCTCGGGCATGCGGGCGATGTCGTTGACGGTGTGCCGTTCCGGGTCGGCGAACAGGATCTGGCCCGTGGCGATTTGCGCGGCCCTGGGCAGGATGCGCATGATCGCCTGCGACACCACGGTCTTGCCGGAGCCGGACTCGCCGACCAGCGCCGTGGTCTTGCCGATGGGCACGCGGAAGCTGACGCCGTCGACGGCGACGAGCTGCCCCTCCGGCAGATCGAAGACGACCTTGAGGTCGTTGACGCGGAGGAGCGGGAGGATCATCAGGCGCCGGTCAGATCCCAGAAGTCTGTCTTAGCCATGGCCACGGCCTGGATTGCGGCGCGCTGCGGCGAGGGCGCGAAAGGGGCGCGATGGCTCCTCCACCCCACCCTCCCCCGCGCGCGGGGGAGGGTGGGGTGGGGGCCAGCGCCCGTGACAAAGTCATCGCCCGGCGCATCGCAATCAAGGCCGTGGCCATGGCTAAGACAGGCTCCTGGTCTTCGGCGGCTCGAAGCCGAGCGCGGCGAAATTGGCGACGCTCGCCTCCGACAGCTCCAGGCCCCTGGCCCGCGCGGTGTCATAGGCGCGGCGCGCGACCTCCGGGAAGCCGTCCAGCGTCGAGTCGATGCGCACGCGGTCCCTGCCGCCGACCAGCACCAGCTGCATCCAGCCCTGGCTGCGGTCGCGCTTGGTCGAATAGTAGTTGAGCTTGACCTCGCTCAGCACCGACCAGGCGAGCTGCTGGCGCCACAGCCCATGCGCGGTGATGCGCTGGTCGTCGGCCTCGACCACGGTGCGGTGGCGCAGCGCCGTGCGCGCGCCGAACACGGCGAACAGCGCGAACAGCGGCCCCAGCACCCAGACGGCGGCGGAGCCGGCAGGCGTCAGCAGCAGCGGCGTGCCGGTCAGCGCCAGGCCGAAGCCGGCGCGGACGTAGTCGCCCATCATCGCCTTGGTCGGATAGTGGTGTCGGGTCATCGGGTCATCGGGTCATCAGGCGGTCAGTCCGAAAACGGCGTCCGGCTCGAGCCAGCCGACGGCCTTGTGGTCACGGGTGGCGGCCAGCAGCCGCTCGAGGAAGCGCCAGGCCGGACTATCATGGATCAGGTGATGTGTCAGGAGGCCGGTCGGCTCGGCCGCGTCGGCGAGACCGGTCCGGCGCTCGCAGAGATGGGCCACCAGCAGGCCGAGCGCCACCGGCTCGCCGAGAAACGCCTTGGCCTTCCAGTCGACGATGTCGACATGGGTGTTGACCTGGACGACGCCCGGCGCCGCTTCGGCGGTCTCGCGCGGACGGTAGGTCGACAGGCCGCGAAAGCCCAGTTCCGGCAGCAGCGCCACCACCTTCGGAGCGATGCGGTTCCAGGGCGGCGCCAGCACCGGCAGGGCGCGGCGCGCGAACAGGTCGATGAGGCGGCGGCGCCCGGCGGCGAGCTCGCCGGCGACCTTCGATGGCGGCCGCTCGGGACCGAGCTCGGCCTTCTTGGCGGCGCCGTGATTGGCATGGGCGTAGCCGTGCTGCAGCAGCGCCTGGCCGGGAAGCCCTGCGTCGGCCTGGCGCGGCACCACGGCCAGCGCCGGCGTCACGCCATGGCCGGCGGCGAGATCCTGCAGCCGGGCCAGCGCCGGGCTCGGGCCGACCGCGTCGTCGTCGCGCCACCACAGCGTCGCCACGCGCCCGGCTTCGCCCCAGGCGTCGAGCTCGACCCGCAATTCCTCCCAGCCGCCCATCAGCCTCGTTCTTCGTTCGCCAGGACTATAGCCAAGCCGCTGTCGATTGCAGACGCAAATCCTTGACCCGGAAGGCGCTCCCCACCTAAACAGAGCCCCTCTCCCGGCCGCGACACGGCATGCTGCGCAGCCTCGCCTTCCTTCTGCTTCTGCTCCTCGGCCCGCTCCCGGCCGACGCCGCCAACGAGAGCGGCCTGCTGGTGCCGCGCTTCTTGTCGCTGCGCTCGGGCGAGGTCAATCTGCGCACCGGGCCGGGCACGCGCTATCCGATCGAGTGGGTGCTGACCAAGCGCTCGCTGCCGGTCGAGGTCATCCAGGAATTCGACACCTGGCGGAAGATCCGCGACCACCAGGGCTCGGTCGGCTGGGTGCAGTCGAGCTTCCTCGTCGGCCGCCGCAGCGTGCTGATCACCGGCGAGACCCGCATCCTGCGGGCCGACAGGAGCGACGATGCGACGACCGTGGCGATGGCCGAGCCCGGCGTCATCGGCCGGCTGCTCGAATGCCGTGGTCCCTGGTGCCGGGCCGAGATCGGCGGCTACAAGGGCTGGCTCAGGAAGACCGAGTTCTGGGGCGCCTACCCCGACGAGGTCGTGAAATAGGCAAATAGGCATTGTAAGAAAATCAATCGGTTAGCGCGGCCCGAATACGACAAAATACGAACTTTTCATTGTCTGTCGGCGGCCTCGCCCCCTCTCGAAAACGCCCGCCAACGGCTGAGGGCCGGGCGGGCGCAATCCGACGACTGATGATGATGTCAATACACCCGCGGCGCGGCAGCGCAAATCGATGGTCACATATCCGCGTCAGGCGACCAGCGACAGGGCCGGCGCCTCTTTCTGGCTCTGGCCGGCGCGGCCATAGGCCCGTGCGGCCGCGGCGCTGCGGCGGTCGCCTTCGCCTTCCTGCTCGGATCCAACCGGCTTCGGGCCGACGATGTCCGGTTGCTCCGGCTGCTTCGGCGCGCCGGGCCCCTGCAGCTCCGGCCCTTCGCCATCCTCGCCCTGCTGCTCCTCCTGGCGCTTCGCCGCCGCTTCGGCCTGCGCCTGCGCCTTCATCTGCGTCGCCGCGGCGGCGACGGCGCGGTCCTGGCCCGACGGATCGGCCGGCGCCAGCGCCGCCGCCCGGACCTGGTCGGCCTTGCGGATCGTCTCCTCCGGCGTGCGGCCGGGGCTCATATCGATGGAGACTTCGCCGCCGGTCGCATAGCGCTTGCCGTCGGGGCCTGCCGTGTAGGTGAAGGTCGGTGCCCCGGCATATTGGCCGCCGACCGCGGTATGGGCGGCCTCGTGGCGGCGGACTTGCTGGTCGCGCTGCTTGAGCTCGGCGACCTGCGCCTGCTCCTCCTCGGTGAGCTCGCCCTCCTCGCCGCCCGCCCCCTCGGACCCTTCGGTGCCCTGCAGGGTCTGCAGCGCCTCGCCGGAAAACGGCTTGGCGCCGACGCCGGTCAGCGGCGAGCCCTGCTGCGGCTGAGCCTGTTGCCCGGGGAGGGGAAGCGCGGTTTCGTTGGCGGCCGCGTCGTCTCGGGGGCTGACCCTCTGGACCGGAGCAATGCCGATCCCACCGACGACCGGGCCGATCTCCAGCGCCATTTCAGGCACCCTTCGGCTCATCGGGGCTGCCGCCCCGGAGGTCTTCTACCAGCTTGGAAGCCTAGCGAGCCGCACCGGCCCTTGTCAAAGGCCCCGCGACCGCAAATGGTTAACGCAGGGTCGACGCCGTCACGGGGTTGTTGAGCCGGCGCGCTATCCTCGATCGGGGGCAAGCAATCGAAGGGAGGACCGAAATGCGAGGACTGGCTTTGATTTTGGCCGCGAGCGTGGCGCTGGCGGCGGCGCCGGCCCCGGCGCAGCAGGCGCCGGCGGTGCCGGAGAAGATGCCGTTCGACATTCCCTATGGCATGCCGAACTCGATGGAGATGGCGAAGAAGGCGGTCGAGGCGGCGGAGGCCGAGGCGCGCAAGCGCAACTGGAAGCTGGCCATTGCCGTGGTGTCGCCGGCGGGCGACCTGACCTATTCCTGAAGATGGACGACACGCAGCTGGCCTCGCCGGTCATCGCCCAGAACAAGGCGCTGACCGCCGCCCGCTTCCGGCGGCCGACCCAGGTCTTCTTCGATCTGTACGAGAAGGGGAATGCCTTCGCGGGGACGCTCGACCCGACCGTCGTCGCATCGCCCGACGGCATCCCACTGGTCTTCGACGGCAAGCTGATCGGCGGCATCGGCTGCTCCGGCGCCACCGGCGCGCAGGACGCCGTGGTCTCCCAGGTCGGCGCCGACGCGATCGCGAAGAAGTAGACGCTAGGGCGATCCCCTCAGAAGAAATCGGTTTTGCCCCTCCCGCGCGAAGCGCGGGGGAGGGAGCACAAAACAACCCCATCTGAACGGATGATGATGCGCTAAGGCGCCAGGAACGCCCGCGTTCCCGCCACGGCCTCGGCGAGGCCGACGCGCTCGACCGGCACGCCCTCGGGGAAGGCCGCGGCCAGGCGCGAGGGCAGCGCCTTGTCGAGCATGACGAAGACGCCGATGTCGTCGGCCCGCCGGATCAGCCGGCCAAAGGCCTGCTTGAGCCGGAAGCGGGCGACGCGCTCGTCATAGGCCTTCTGGCCGAAGGCCTGGCGGCGGGCGCGGTGCAGGATGTCGGGCCTGGGCCAGGGCACGCGGTCGAAGACGATCAGGCGTAGCGAGCGTCCGGGCACGTCGACGCCGTCGCGCACGGCGTCGGTGCCGAGCAGGCAGCTCTCCGGCTCGGCGCGGAAGATGTCGATCAGCGTCGCGGTGTCGAGCCCGTCGACATGCTGGGCATAGAGCGCCAGGCCCGCGTCCTCGAGCGGCTGGGCGATGCGGTGATGCACTTCGCGCAGGCGGCGGATCGCGGTGAACAGCCCGAGCCCGCCGCCGCCGGCCGCGATGAACAGCTCGCGATAGGCCGAGGCGATCTGGGCGGAGTCGCGCTTGTCGACATCGGTCACGACATAGATCCGCGTCTGCGCGACATAGTCGAAGGGCGAGGCGACGGCGGCGCGGATCGCCGGATTGGGCAGATGCGCGGCACCGGTCGACGCTTCGGCGACCTGCCAGTCGGCTTCGACCTCGCCGGTGGCGTCGCGCAAGGTCGCCGAGGTCACGACGACGCCATGCGCCGGCTTCAGCACGGTCTCCGACAGCGGCACGGTCGGGTCGACCCAGTGGCGATGCAGGCCGACATCGATGTCGCGCGTCTCGATGCGGTCGACCTGCAGCCAGTCGACGAATTCCTTCGGCGTCGGCGCCGCGACCGTCTCCAGCATCGAGATCCAGTTGTCGAGCGTGCCGCGGATGCGGCGATCGATGCTGCGCGCCATCGCTTCCAGCCTGAGCCGCATCCCGGATTCGAGCTCGTCGGCCTCCTCGTCGAGCCGGGTGACGAGACGGTCGCGCAGCCGCGCCAGCGGCCGCCAAAGCGTGGCCAGCGCGGTGCCGAGCCGCTCGGCCGCGGACGCCAGCCCTGCGACCGGCGGCTTGGCGTCGGCCTCGATTCCGTAGGCGTTCTCGGTCTCGGCGGCGCGTGCATAGACCTGCTGCCGGCACAGCGCCAGGAAGGCCTCGGTCGGGCCCTGCGGATGGCCCTCGGCAATGCGCGTCAGCCAGCCTTCCGAGGGCAGCACGCGCGCGGCCTCGAGCGCATCGGCCAGCGCCTCGGCGCCGTCGACGTCGCCGGCGACGAGATCCTCGACGCGCCGCTGCAGGCCGCGGCCGCGCGAGCGGCGGCTGCCCTCGGGCCCGCGGATCCAGCGCTTGAGCTCGACCGCTTCGAGGCCCGACAGCGCCGCCGAGAAGGCGGAGTCGGCGGCATCGAAGACGTGATGGCCCTCGTCGAACACGAGGCGCTGCGACAGCGAGCCCTCGGCCATGCCGCCGGCGGCGGCCAAGGTCATGACCAGCGCGTGGTTGGCGACGACGAGGCGGGCGCGGCGCGAGCGCCGCTGCGCGCGCTCGATGAAGCATTTCTGGTAATGCGTGCAGGCCGAGTAGACGCATTCGCCGCGGCGGTCGGTCAGTCCCATGGCGCGGCCGCGGCCGACGAGATCGGCGAGCCAGCCGGGAAAGTCGCCGCCGACCATGTCGCCGTCGCGGCTTGCAGAAGCCCAGCGCGCCAGCAGGCCGAGCGGCACGGCGTTGTCCGGGCTGTTGCGGATGTTGCGGACCGCGTCCTCGAAATTCAGCAGGCAGAGGTAGTTCTCGCGGCCCTTGCGGATGACGACGTTGAGCGCCTTGTCGGCGGCGTCGGGATAGAGGCGGCTCAGCTCGCCGTCGATCTGGTGCTGCAGGTTGCGGGTAAAGGTCGAGAACCAGACCGAGCCCTCGTTCTTCTCGGCCCAGACGCTGGCCGGCGCGACATAGCCCAGCGTCTTGCCGACGCCGGTGCCGGCCTCGGCCAGCACCATATGCGGCTCGCCCTCGCGCTGGCGCGGCGCGAAGGCGGCGGCGACGGCCGAGGCATAGTCGGCCTGGGATGGCCGCGCCTCCGATCGCGTGCCGAGCAGGCGGGCCAGCCGCGCCCGCGCCTGGGCCGGATCGACCGGCTCGCTGCCCGGCGGCGGCGGCGGCGCATGCTCGGACCATTCCGGCAGCCGCCGCCAGACCTCGAGCGCCGCGGTATGGGCGCGCTCCGCCGCATCGACGCCGAGCGCGGCCAGCACCGCCGGCCCCCAGGACCAGCCGGCGGCGGCCATGACCTTGGCCACCGACGCGGTCTCGGGCGCCCGGTCCTCGGCGACTTCGATCAGCAGCGAGCGGGCGGCGGCGAACAGCATGGCCGCCTCGCCCTCGGCCGTCTCCGGCGGATCGAGGTCGAGCGCCAGGGCAAGGCCGCGCGGCGTCGGCGCGGCGAAGCTGGCCGGGCGGACGAAGGCTAAGAGCTCGAGCACGTCATGGCCGGCGATCGCCTGGCCGAGCCGGCGGCCGACCGACTTGCCATGGCAGAGCATCGGCGCCGCGCCGGCCTCCAGCCGGCGAACGACCTCGTCGCGGGTCAGCGTCTCGACATCGCCTTCGGGGTTGAGCCAGACCGCGCCCGCGGCCCGCAGGACCAGCGCCGGTACCTGCGGCAGCTTCGCGCCGCGCGAGGGCGCGGGCTCGGTCGAGGCGGGGAGAGTCATGGGAGGCGGATCATAGCGGCGGGCATGGATGCAGCGGCGGTATTTCAGTCGTGTTCCCTCTCCTGCGCGAAGCGCGGGGGAGGGTTGGGGTGGGGGCCGAGCGTCAGCGAGGTCGGACGCGCGAAGCGCACTACGAGTACGAATTTCACCACAAAGGACACGAAGGCCACGAAGGAAGCGGAGATCGTACCTTCGTGTCCTTTGTGTCCTTCGTGGTTCACTTCGGAAATCGGAAGACCGTCGCTTCGCTCCGCCCCCACCCCAACCCTCCCCCGCGCTGACGCGCAGGAGAGGGGGTACGACGGCGTCTTCGCCAGAGGCACAATTCCGTTGACGACGCGCCCGCCAGGGCGCGTCTTAAGCGCTCTCCCCGTGCCCGCCTCGCTTCCATGACCGCCGCCTCCCCGACCGCGCCGCAGGGCCCCTCGCTGCGCTATGGCCTGGTGGTGCTGGCGCTCCTGACTCTCGTCTGGGGCGTCAACTGGCCGGCCATGAAGCTCGGCGTGGCCGGGTTCCCGCCATGGCACTTCC
>Ga0233424_10002867_pt1 | contig 11662 bp, 12 predicted proteins | sample Watercolumn_Towu_FD_181011 | JGI IMG/M metagenome (GOLD analysis project Ga0233424, IMG submission 181011) | Freshwater microbial communities from Lake Towuti, South Sulawesi, Indonesia - Watercolumn_Towuti2014_125_MG | ecosystem: Environmental > Aquatic > Freshwater > Lake | place: Indonesia... | reverse complement strand
CAATCTTTCCTTGCCGCGCTCCGGTCAACTCGGACAAGGAAAGATTGCGCGCTACCATCACATCTTCCGCTGCAGCCGGAATGCCGGGCAGCCCGAGTTCCGTGGACACCAGCCCTTCGTTCATGCATCCGCCTTCAGCCAGGTGTAGATCCTCACAATGATCGACCACCGTAAGATCGAAGGCCAAGGCATACTCCATTGCCCGGCGCATCACCAGACTGTTCATCACCGGTTTCCCGTCGTCGGAGATCGCCACGCAACCGGACCGCCGCAAGTCCCCGATCTCGGCCAGCTCGTTGCCTTCCGAGCCCTTCGTGATGGCTCCGACCGGAAACACATTCGCAAGCCCAGCCAGCCGGGCTCGTTCCAGTATAAACTCCGTTACCGCTTGATTATCATTGATCGGCTCGGTGTTGGGCATACAACAGACCGTCGTGAACCCGCCGGCCACCGCCGCCGCGCTCCCGCTCTCAATGGTTTCTTTGTACTCAAATCCTGGCTCCCGGAAATGGACATGGAGATCGACAAACCCGGGGAGCACGAGTCGCCCGTTGGCCTGAATCGTCGTGCTTCCGGCGGGGCCGGACAGATTGGAGCCCACCGCCACGACCTTGCCCCGGTCGATCAGCACGTCCCCCGTCCCCACGAACCGGCCCGGGTCGATGATGTGCCCGCCCTTGATCAGAATTGACACTGGAGACTCCTCTCAACCAATTGGCAGAATTTGTTCATCTGACGATCTGTCGATGGTGTGATTGAACTGATCGGTTCTGAGGTTGATACAGTCATTCGACAAATCGACAGGTCGATAGATCATCAGATTTCGCTAATTCGCTCCCGACATCAGATACAAGATACCCATGCGCACGGCGACGCCGTTTGCCACCTGATCAAGGATGACGGATGAGAGACTGTCCGCAACATCAGGAGCAATCTCCACCCCGCGATTGATCGGCCCAGGATGCATGACGATCGCGCCGGGGTCGGCTAACCGGACGCGCTCCGCGGTCAGCCCATAGAGTCGCGTATACTCGCGGATCGTCGGAAAGAGCGCACGCCCCTGCCGCTCCAATTGCAGGCGGAGCATCATGATCACGTTCACTCCGCGCAATCCCTCATCCATGTCGTAATGAACCGTAGCCCCCAGTTTTTCGATTCCCCAGGGCATCATCGTGGACGGCCCCACCACGCGCACCTCCGCTCCAAGCTTAGTGAGCGCATAAATGTTGGAACGGGCCACGCGGCTGTGGGAAACATCTCCGACGATCGCCACACGCAGTCCTTCAAAACCCATCCCCCGTTGGCGAATCGTATAGAGGTCGAGCAACGCCTGCGTGGGATGTTCGTGCCACCCGTCGCCGGCATTGATGACCGAGGATTTCACCCCACGCGCCAGCGTATCCGCAGCGCCGGCTGAAGAATGCCGCAGGACGATGATGTCCGCCTGCATGGCCTCGATATTGCGCGCGGTATCAAGGAGCGTCTCTCCCTTGACGACGCTGCTCGCGGACGGAGAGAAGTTGATCACATCCGCGCTGAGCCGCTTGGCGGCCAGTTCGAACGAGGTCCGTGTCCTGGTACTCGGCTCGAAAAACAGGTTCACCACCGTCCGCCCGCGCAGCGCGGGCACTTTCTTGATCTCGCGACCCGTGACCTCCTTGAAGGAATCCGCCGTCTCAAGGATCAGCGTGATCTCATCCACCGACAAGGGCGCCAGACTCAACAGATCCTTGCGTTTGAGGCTCATGACATCCTCCGCTTCACGACTTGAAGATGACCACCCGGTCATCCTCGCCACTCTCTTCCAGCAAAACCTGGACTTTTTCTTCGCGCGAGGTGGGAAGATTCTTCCCGATGTAAGTGGCCTTGATTGGCAATTGGCGGTGGCCGCGATCGACCAGCACCGCCAACTGAATTTCCCCTGGCCGCCCGAGATCCATCAAGCCGTCCATCGCCGCGCGAATCGTCCTCCCGGTGAATAACACGTCGTCAACCAGCACCACGACCTTATTCGCCATATCGAAGGGCACCGATGTTTTTCTCAACACGGGTTGACCCCTGCGGAGCGCGAGATCATCGCGATAGAGCGTGATGTCCAATTCACCGATGGGGGCCTGTACGCCCTCGATCCCCTGGATGCGCTTCACCAGCCGATGGGCCAGATGAACGCCACCCGTTCGAATCCCGACCAACGCCAAGTTCTTCACGCCTTTGTTGCGTTCCAGTATCTCGTGAGCAATGCGGGTCATGGCGCGGGCTATATCGCCGGCATCCATTACCAGCTTTTCGTCTTTCCGTTCCGCTGGCTTCTTCGTCCGAGTGGTCATGGTCAGGCTGAACGAGCGATTCGCTGTAAACGATCAGCTTTCAGTCGAGGACTGTGAAGGAACCACTGAAGGCTGACGGCTTGAGTTTAGATTCCAGACACAAAAAAACCCTCCCGTCGGAATCCGACAAGAAGGTTTGGTTGTAAGGGCCGGCCCTGGCCGGAGCGCCGTTCATATCAGGCTCCTTGCTCACCTCACCGGATGAGCGTTAAAGGCAGCGTTATTCTACCGAAGCACTTCTCCCGCTGTCAAGCGTACCGGAGTCGAGACATGGGGAAGGCCTTCGCCGAATAGCTCGCTCGTTCCCTGTCTACGAGGCGATTTGGGCGATCAACTCGATTTCCACCGGCGCCTGACGAGGAAGTTCGGCCGCGCCAACCGCAACACGGGCATGCCGCCCCGCTTCTCCGAAGATGGCGATCAAAAGGTCGGACGCTCCATTCAGCACTTGCGGTTGTTCACTAAATCCGGGAGCGGACGCGATATAACCGACCATCTTGACGATGTGTTTCACCCGATCCAGCGAACCCACTTCGCTCCGGATGATAGCCAACGCGTTTAGCACGGCCACTTTCGCCGCCTCCATGCCCTGCTCGATCGAGAGCGCCGCTCCAAGCTTTCCAGTGATGACAAGTTGCCCATCCCGCAACGGCAATACCCCGGACAAAAAGAGCAGATCGCCCGCTCTGACCGCAGGAACATACGTCGCCATCGGCTTCGGTGGAGCAGGCAATGTGAGGCCGAGTTCTTTCAATTTGCTCTCGTATGACATCTGTCTGTTTTGCTTTTCTCCGTTCTGATCGACATTATTCACTTTTACTTTTCTTACTTCAAACTTTCGATCACCCCGGCCTGAGCGCTTCAAGAAAACTGTCTCCGATCTGCAATCGTTCGGCGCGCAGGGCTTCGACCACCGTCTGCCCCACATCCGCAGCCGTCGCCCTGGTTCCCAAATCGACCCCCTCCGCCAGCCTGGGACCGGTTACAAGAACCGGAACATATTCACGGGTCGGCGTCCTGCTGGGCCTCGACGCATCGCGCCCATGATCTCCTGTCAGGACGACCAGGTCTCCATGGCGAAGCTTGCCGAAGAGATCCGGCAGGCAACGATCGAATTCTTGGAGTGCCGTCGCGGCCTTGGCCTGGTTCTCCGAAAGGAGATCCAGGCTCACATAGAGCAGGCCGCGCGGCACGTTCTTCATCATGCCGACCGTTTCATGGAAGGCTGCCATCGCCGACGCTGTCGGGAACGCTTTGGTCAAGCCACGACCACTGAACAGGTCGTAAATTTTCCCGATTCCCATCGTGATCTGACTCGAGCGATTGAGCACATCCAACATCGTCATGCCCGGCGGCTCGGACACGAAATCCTTCCGACCCCCGTGAGCCTGGAGCGCCCCGGTCCCGCCGCTGAGCGGTTGGGCCACGATCCGGATCGGCCCGCCGAAGCCCTTGAGCGCCTTCCACACCTCACGACATCGCTGCTGAAACTCCTCCGGCGGCATCACGGATTCGTGCATCGCCAGAGAGCAGGTTCTCCCCCCGTCGGTCCACAGAATGGGCGACCCGCTGGAGAGATGTTCCTCCCCATGTTCCTCCAGCATCGCGTCGAGGGAGGCGATGCGATGTCCGATCAGCTTCCGCCCGAACACCTGTTCCATGACCGCCAGGACATCTGCTGGAACCCCCGACGCAAATCGAGCCCAGCCCTCGCGGGCGATCACCCCGCTGGTTTCCCAGTAGCCGACAACCGAATCCTTGCCTTGGGAGGTAAACCCGAGACGTCCAAAACAACCGCTCGGCTGAGCCATGGTCCGCACGCCCTTTATCTGAGCGACGTGTCCCAACCCCAGCGCCTCCAGATTCGGGAGGCTCAGTCCACCGGCGGCCTCTGCCAGGTGGACCAGCGTGTTGGCTCCGGCATCCCCGTACTCCGCTGCGTCCGGCAGAGCCCCGACCCCAAAGCCATCGATGACAAGAAGGATGACACGATTGATCATGCGCACACTATAGCAAAAAGATCTGAAGCACCAAAGGCACTTGCGGGAATAGCCCTGCGAGATCGAGGAGTGGACCCTGCAGCGTCTTTCGCTCCTTCGTGCGCCGTCAAGCCGCTTGATCGGCGAAGAGAAATTGTTGCAGCCGCCTGCGGGCCATACGACTGAGAATCCGAAACTCCAAACCGAATTCGGCGCGGGTCACCCAGCGAACACGTGCGAGATCCACCAGTACTGGATCAGCTTGCTCCGGCAAAGTGATGGACGCAGAGGCATATCCTTCGCCGGGCACCGGTGCCGGACTCTCAACGGCACATCCCTGCTCGGACAAATTAAAAACAGTGCCGGTCCCAGCCACGCCTTCAATGACAAATGCTATCGGGCAGTCCACACGATAACGGGGGATCAGTCGATTCTCTTGCATTGCCCTATCCTTTCCTCTTGGATGATTCACGCCACTCAGCGACAATCTTCAGGCTCGCACTGGTACCGATTCGATCCGCGCCCGCTTCCAGCATCGCCTGGGTCGTTTTCCAGTCCCTAATCCCGCCCGAGGCCTTCACCTTGGCACGACCCTCGACCGCCTCTTTCATGAGCCGCACGTCCTCGACCGTCGCGCCGCCGGCGCCGAATCCGGTCGAGGTCTTCACATAGTCCGCGCCGGCTTCCACAACCAAGAAACACGCCGTGCGCTTTTCCTCCTGCGAGAGGTAACAGGTTTCGAGTATCACCTTGTGCTCAACACGTGGCGTCGCCCGCACCACTTCGGCGATATCCTTCCGCACATAGTCCCGATCGCCCGATTTCAGGCGGCTCACGTTGATGACCATGTCCAATACTTGCGCGCCGCGCGACACGGCTTCAACCGCTTCGGCGACTTTGATGGTCGTCATGTGGCCTCCCAAGGGAAACCCAATCGGGATGCCGACACGGATTGCCGTTCCTGCGACGGCCGCCACGGCTTCGTCCACATAGCAGGGGGGGACAAAGATCACCGTGAAGCAATGAGATTTGGCTTCCTGACACAACCGCAGGACGTCCTCTTGTCTGGCATCGGGCCGAAGCACCGTGTGGTCGATGAGAGCCGGCAGGTTCCATTCACGCATGACTCAGGACACTCCTCCCTTTGGGGGCAGGAGCACCCTGTTCGGGTATAATTGACGTTTGGGAGTGGTTCAAGCGTCGAAGAGGGCGTTTTTGATACTTTTCGACCGCCTTGTTATGTTCGACCAGTGTGGCGGAGAACTGATGTGTTCCGTCGTTCTTCGACACGAAATACAAGTAGGAAGAAGCCGCCGGATACAAGGCCGCTCGAATCGACTCAGCGCCCGGACTCGCAATCGGACCAGGAGGCAGACCCGCCCACCGATAGGTGTTGTAGGGACTGGGATGCGAGAGATCCTTCTTGTGCAGGTTACCATCAAAGTTCGGCAGGCCATAAATGACCGTCGGGTCGCTCTGCAGAGGAATCTTTTTCTTCAGCCGATTGTGAAATACGGACGAGATGTGGGGCCGCTCATCTCCCGCTCCGGTTTCTTTCTCGATCACCGACGCGAGCGTCAACACTTCGTGCACGGTCAGACGCAACTCTCTGGCTCGCGCCTGCCACTCCGCCGTCATCACTTGTCCTAGCTGATCGACCATCGCCTTGATCACCTCTTTGCCTGGGGTAGGACGCGCAAAACGATAAGTATCGGGATACAAGTAGCCCTCCAGACTCTCGGTGGAGATGCCCAGGGTCTTCATAAAGGATTTGTCGCTCGCCAGACGGACAAACTCGGCCCTCTCCGTAATCCGATGCTCCGCGAGAACATCGGCGATCTGACTGATCGTGTATCCTTCCGGAATCGTTACGGCATGAAGCACCACACGGCCCGCGCGCAATTTCGACAGGATCTCCGCCGGTGGCATGGCCGCATTCAGCTCATACTCTCCGGGGTGGATCTTGCGGTCCGCCTCCTGGGTCTTTCCCAGCAGCACAAACGCAGACCGGCTCTTGATTAACTGCTCGTGTTCCAGCAGGCTGGCGACCTGTTGGAACGTCGCCCCTTCTGGAATCACCACGACTTTGGGAGGAGGATGATCGGATTCGGACAGAACCGGGGCTTCAATCCAGCGCATCATCTGGTAGCCGGCCAGACCGCCGAGCGCGATGATGAGGACGAGGCCGATCACGATGAGGCGCAGTGTCATAGGACTGGTCGATCTCGGCGCCATGCACCCCCTCTTCAAGCCCATCCCGATCCGGTCCACCAGAGCCGGCGCGGGGGGAAGCGGAGGTCTGGGCCTCCAGGTAACTCTGCAAGAGAATCGCGGCGGCCACGCGATCCACGACGCCCTTGCGTTTCTTCCGACTGACATCGGCGGCGATGAGTAATTCCTCCGCCGCCTTCGTCGTCATCCGCTCGTCCCAGGTGATGATAGGGACCGGAAGCGCCTCGCCGAGACGCGCGACAAACTCCTGCAGCGCCCGGGCCGCCGGCCCCTCTTCACCGTTAAGGCGCAACGGCAATCCAAGTAACACCTGCCCCACATCGTGGGCCCGGACCAGATCCCGAATGTGGGCGATGTCGCGTTCAAGCGTGCGCCGTTCAAACGTTTCCAGCGGCTGCGCGGTCCAGCCGAGTTCATCGCTCAGCGCCACGCCGATACGCTTGGTGCCGTGGTCCAATGCAAGAATGCGACTAGGCATTAGTTTACCGCTGGAGGGATGTTTCGACCAGGCTAAAAACTTTTTCGAGCGCGGCATCCAAATGGGAGGGATCCTTGCCGCCGGCCTGCGCCATCTCGGGCCGGCCCCCGCCTGTGCCACCCACCTCAGCCGCCATCACCTTGATGAGATCGCCGGCTTTGAGTTTGCCGATGAGGTCCTTTGTCACGACAACCAGCAACGACACTTTCCCCTCTTCGGTCGCGGCGCCGAGTGCCACGACCCCGCTCTTCAGTTTATCCCGCAACTGATCGGCCAACGCCCGCATGGCACCCATATCCAGACCATCCGTCCGCTGCACATGCACCTGCACCCCGGCAATGGTCCTGGCCGTGGACGCCACTGCCGAGCCGCTCGCCATGTTGAGCTTCAACTCCGCGACCTCACGCTCTTTGTCCTTCAGCTGCGCCATGACCTTGCGGGTCTTCGCCACCAGCTCGGACGGTCCGACCTTGAGGAGATCGGACAACTCCCGGACCTCCGCCTCGAGTTTCTTCACGAGTGCGAATGCGCCGCTGCCGGTCTGGGCCTCGATCCGCCGCACGCCCGCCGCCACACCGGTCTCCGACACAATGCGAAAGAGTCCGATCTCGCCCGTGTGCCGGCAGTGCGTTCCCCCGCACAATTCCTTGCTGAACGACTCGACCGTCACGACGCGAACCTTCTCACCGTACTTGTCGCCGAAGAAGGCGAGCGCGCCGTGCGCCACGGCATCCTGGATGCTCATCACTTTGGTCCGGACCGCTTCATCCTTTCGAATCTCATCGTTGACCGTGGCTTCGATGTCGTCGATGTCGCGGGAGGACAGGGGCCGGAAATGAGCGAAATCGAAACGCAGTCGGTTCGGGCCGACCAACGAGCCGTATTGCTTGACGTGCGGCCCCAACATCTCACGTAACGCGGCATGGACCAGATGAGTCGCCGTATGATTTCTGGCCGCATCCTGGCGGGTACTGGGATTAACTGAGGCCGTAACAAATTCCCCTGCTCGAACTCGCCCCTTTGTAACCGTTCCCTGGTGCACAATCATATCCGGTAACGGCCTAATCGTTTGTTCCACTGCAATCACACCATCGGTACCTACAAGCGTTCCAGAATCTCCAACTTGCCCACCACCTTCAGCATAGAAAGGAGTTCTCTGCAAGATGACTTCAACCCTGTCTCCTTCTATAGCTTCTTGGACAAGCCGATCTTGCCTCAGGATAGCTTGCACCATTGCACTAGATTCAAGAGATTCGTAACCAACAAACTCGGTTGAAATCACATGCGAACTAGCTTCTTGGTAGACTGACTTTGTCTTCGCCAACTCAAACCCGCCACCAGCGCGAGCTAGGGTCCGCTGTTCCTGCAAGGCCTTTTCAAAACCTGCTTCATCGAGAGTCAACCCATGTTCCTTTGCGATATCGGCAAGAAGATCCACAGGGAAACCATACGTGTCATAGAGCTTGAAAATTTGCGGTCCGGGGATGAAGTCATGCCCTGAACTCTTAGAGGTATGAATCACCTGGTCGATAATTTTGAGGCCAATTTCTAAAGTTGCTAAGAACCGTTCCTCCTCACCCCGCGTCGCCTCCGCAATGGTGCCAGCGGAAGTCCGGACTTCCGCATAGGCGCCGGCCATCAGATCGACCACCGACGAAGTCAGGTCATACAGGAACGGCTCGACAATCCCGAGCAACCGTCCATGTCGGGCCGCGCGTCGAAGAATTCTGCGCAGCACATAGCCACGGCCTTCGTTCGAGGGCAACACGCCGTCGGCTATCAGAAAGGTGATCGCGCGCAAGTGGTCTGCAATGACGCGCATGGAACGATCGACCGTGTCTTTCTTCCCGTATTGGGTACCGGCCCGTTTCGCTATGAGCGTCAGGAGCGGCATGAAGAGATCGGTGTCGTAGTTGCTCGACACGCCCTGCGCCACAGCCGCCAACCGTTCGAGCCCCATGCCGGTGTCGATGCTCGGTTTCGGAAGCGGATTGAGCGTACCTGACGAATCCCGGTTGTACTGCATGAAGACGAGGTTCCAGATCTCGATGACTCGATCGCCCTCGCCGTTCGGCCGATCGTCGCCAGGAACGGAAGGCCCCTGATCGAAATGAATTTCCGAACAGGGTCCGCAAGGCCCCGTATCCGCCATCTGCCAAAAATTATCGTCTGCGCCGCATCGCACGATCCGCGAGGCCGGCAAGCCGATTTTCTTCCACAACCGGTCCGCCTCATCGTCTTCCTGAAAAATCGTCACCCATAGCCGGTCTTTGGCCAGCCCCACCGTCTGCGTTAGGAATTCCCAGCCGTATTGGATAGCGTCTTCCTTGAAATAATCACCGAATGAGAAATTTCCGAGCATTTCAAAAAACGTGTGGTGACGCCTCGTGTAGCCGACATTTTCCAGATCGTTGTGCTTGCCGCCGGCCCGGAGACACTTCTGCACCGTCACGGCGCGCCGATAGGCCCGCGTTTCCTCGCCGAGAAACACCCGCTTGAACTGGTTCATCCCGGCATTCGTAAACAGCATGGTCGGATCGGCCTGGGGAATCAATCCTGAGCTGGGAACCGCCTGGTGGCCCTGCCGTTCAAAGTACCGGACAAAGGCCTGTCGAAGATCATGCGCGCTCTGCTTCATACCTGAGATTCCTCGCGTTCCATGAACGTTCCGATCATACGGTCGATCGTCTCTTGGTCGAAACCCCGCTGACGTAGGAGGCGTAAGACCTGAATTACGGTCAGTCGATGTCCCCGTTGTTGCCGAGTCCGCAGGAGGCGACGAGCCACCACCTCCTCGTCAACCCCGCGGAAGGCCTTGCGAATCGCATTTTCAACCAGGGCCTCTGCAAGCCCTTTGGCCTGCAATTCTGCTTTGAGCCGCTCCCGCCCCATTGGCCGGCGGGCCAGCCGGCTTTCCACCCACCGCTCGGCATAAGCACGATCGTTGAGATACCGGAGATCGGACAATCGGCCGATCGTCTGCTTGGCCTGGGCGGGTGAGGCTCCCTTGTCTCTAAGAAATTGCTCGACCTGAGCGACCGTGCGATCCCAGCGGGCGAGATACCGCACCGCCAGGTACAACCAGTTGTCCGACTGTGGCGAGCCAGGCCGCCTACCGGTGCGCCCGCTTTTCATCGGATCGACCTGCTGGCTTCTCGTCTTTCACCTCTGCTTTTTTCTCGCTGCGCGCAGGCACCCCGGCCAATTCACGAAGCTTTGCCTCAACTTCACGCGCCACTCCCGTGTTATTCTTAAGAAAGTCTCGCGCTGCTTCACGCCCCTGGCCGATCCGTTCTCCTTTATAAGAGTACCAGGCTCCGGACTTTTCGACCACCCTCTTCTCAACGCCCAAGTCCACCAGTTCGCCGGTTTTTGAGATGCCTTCCGCAAACATGATGTCGAACTCCGCCTGCCTGAACGGAGGAGCCATTTTGTTTTTCACCACCTTGACCCGCACCCGGCTGCCGATCACCTCCTGGCCTTCCTTGATCGACTCGATACGCCGGATATCAAGCCGCACGGATGAATAGAACTTCAGCGCGTTGCCGCCCGTGGTGGTTTCCGGATTGCCGAACATCACGCCGATCTTCATGCGAATCTGGTTGATGAAGAGGAGCGTCGTCTGCGACTTGGCGATCGCGGCGGTCAGCTTCCGCAAGGCCTGTGACATGAGCCGGGCTTGCAGCCCCATATGGGCATCGCCCATTTCACCTTCAATCTCAGCCCGAGGGGTCAACGCCGCGACCGAGTCTACGACGATCAGATCGATCGCCCCGCTGCGCACCAGCGTTTCCGCAATCTCCAGCGCTTGCTCGCCTGTATCCGGCTGTGACACCAACAGGTCGTCCGCCTTCACACCGAGTTTCCCGGCATAGGTGAGGTCGAGCGCATGTTCTGCATCGATAAACGCCGCCACCCCGCCGGTCTTCTGCACCTCGGCAATACAATGGAGGGTCATGGTCGTCTTACCGGAAGCTTCCGGACCGAAAATTTCTATCACACGACCACGCGGCAATCCCCCGACACCGAGCGCGATATCGAGGCCCAAGGACCCGGTTGAAATCGCCGGGACATCGACCGGCCGATCCTCGGCCCCAAGCTTCATAATGGCCCCCTTCCCGTACTGCTTTTCAATCTGGGCCAGGGCGAGGTCTAACGCGCGCTTCTTATCGTCTTTTTCCGACATCAGTGCACTCCTCTGCTTGAAATCGTGAAGCGTGACTCGTTCTTCGTGCGAGACTCGCGAGATTTGCGGGAAAAGCGGGACTGGTCAACGAGTCCCGCGAGACGCGCCACTCGCGCGAGTCGCGCGACGTGCTCGCGCGCCCCGCCCACATCCTGCGGACGACGTCATACGAACGACGAGCGAGAAGTACAATTATACCGAAGCGAGAGGGGGAAACCTAGCCTCTCCTCAGCCTGTGAATCGTCCCTCGACCCCACTCGGGACGGTGAGCCAGTCGAACCGTTCAGCGTGAGGCATGAGGCGCAGCCTGCGCTAGGCAGGCGAAAAGCCGTTTGACCCAAAACCAGAAAAGTAGGCCAGGGGGAGCTTGAGGAACGGGTCGGCGGCGTGGTCTTCTTTAGCCAGAAGGAGGACCGACGATGGCACGACGACGAGGACATACCGAAGAACAAATCCTGGC
>Ga0233424_10002865_pt1 | contig 11664 bp, 7 predicted proteins | sample Watercolumn_Towu_FD_181011 | JGI IMG/M metagenome (GOLD analysis project Ga0233424, IMG submission 181011) | Freshwater microbial communities from Lake Towuti, South Sulawesi, Indonesia - Watercolumn_Towuti2014_125_MG | ecosystem: Environmental > Aquatic > Freshwater > Lake | place: Indonesia... | reverse complement strand
CGTCAAGCGTCTTAAAGAGCAAGAATGGAAGGTGCACGAAGTACACGAGGCCGGCAACACCGGTGAGCCATCCGAGTTTCGCCCACGTCGTCAGGCTCGCGTTGCTGGTGTTCACGCGCCACTGTTCGGAGAGGACCAGCAAGAGGGCAAAGGCGCCGTACGCGACCGCGTGCGCCTGCGGGGCCGTCCCGGTAAAGATGAAGCCTTGACCCGTCGCGACGAGAATCGCCCCGACGGAGCCGGTTGCCGTGCCAGGCCACAGGCGGTTGCCGAGCCATCGGATCGCGAGCGCCGCTCCGCACCACGCAGTGAGGTTTGCGGTGGCAAACCCCCAGTAGGCGCCGAACGGGCGGATGAGCATCGAGACGACGTAGACGTGCCCGGCACGACGGTCGAAGCCCCCTGGGTTCGGAGGTGCCTCACCAAGAAAGGTTCTCGCGAGGTCGAGCAAAAAGGTCCCATCATTCTGGGCGAGGTGCCCGTCAAGTAGCATCGCGTAGCCGTCGGCGCCCAGCCACCGGTCTTCGTTCGCCTCAGGTCGGCTACTCGCCAACCACGGGTTGCGGTCGTCGGCGTGCAAGCCCCATTCAAGCGTGCAGAGCATGATGATCGCAATGGTCGATGCCACCGCTCGCCACCGGACCGGGGGCGCCATCGGGCGCATGGGTCGACCGCTTCGGACAGTGGGCACGTACGTGGCGATCACCGGGGGTAAGATCAGGCCTTTGATAAGCAATGACCCTCCGAGACCGAGGACAAGCACGGCCAAAAAGAGCCCAACGAAGTGGTCCGTGAGTGCTGACCACCCGCTGAGGTAATCGGCGACGGGAATGGCCACCAGCAGCGGGGTCGGCACAGCGACGGCGATCGTGGCGGCGATGAGTTCGCCCCGTGGCCGGAACCGCTTGAATTCGGGGGTCGTGGGATCGCCGGTACGTGTCACCATCGTCATGTTGGCCAGTACTGCGGTGCGTGTGCCGAACGAGAGGATAGCCACCGTGTCGCCTGCAAACCTGCCGCCGCCGGGTCGGGCACCGCTCGTCCGCCCGCCTCTCGACGTCCCCGGCTTCTTCTTTGGTGGCTACGAGTGCTCGACACAGGTCGACCGGTCCGGACGGCGTCGCGACATGGTGGCGGAGACGCAGCACGACCGCTTCCGTGAGTCGGACTACGCCGCCGCACATGGAATCGGGCTGAGGGTCATCCGCGAGGGGGTGCCCTGGCACAAGGTCGACGTGGTTGGCTTGCTCGACCTGGCGCCCTTCGACCTGCTCGTTGACGCCACCACCCGCCGTGACCTGATCCCAATCTGGGACCTGTTCCACTACGGCTTCCCGGACGACCTCGATCCGTTCAAGCCAGGCTTTGCGGAGCGGTTCGCCCGGTACGCCGGCGCGATCGCACGTCGTCGACGGCAACTCGTGGGCGCCGGAGGGTGGTACACGCCGGTAAACGAGCCGAGCTTCATGGCGTGGGCGGGCGGCGAGGTGGCCTGGTTTGCGCCCTTCGGCGAGGGGCGGGGCTACGAGCTGAAGATGCGCCTCGTGCGCGCGGCGATCGGGGCCATGGCCGCGATCCGTTCGGAAGATCCAGTCGCGAGGTTTGTAAATGCCGACCCGGTGTGCCACGCGGTGGCTCCCGCCGACGCCCCCGAACTCGCGGACGAGGCGGCGGAATTCACGGGCTATCAGTGGCAGGCGTGGGACATGCTGGCCGGACGTGGCTGGCACGACTTCGGCGGTGGGCCGGAGCTGCTCGATGTCATTGGCGTCAACTACTACCTCACTGGGCAGTGGGAGCATCGGCGTGGCGGTCATCTTGCCTTTGAGGATTCGCGTCGCAAGCCATTCCGCCAGATGCTTGCGGACGTCGCCCGCCGCTACCCCGGCCACCCAATCGTGGTCGCGGAGACGGGGTGCTGGGGCGACCTTAGGGTGCCGTGGCTCCGGATGATCGCCGACGAGTGTGATGCGGCGATCGCAAGCGGTGTGCCACTGATGGGGGTCTGCATCTACCCGCTGATTGACATGACCGAGTGGCACGCCGGCCACTGGATGCGGATCGGTGCATGGGAGGTCGACGACGAAGATGGGCGCCTAGTGCGACGACCGTACGCACCGCTGGTCACCGAGCTGGCCCAGCAGGCTAGGACGTCAGGCGCGAACCGCCCCGGCCTGAGCTGGCGCCTTGACAGCACGAAAACACCCGACTATGGTGAGTGATCGTACCCACCGAGCAGGCCTGAGCACCGGACCGTGAGGTCGGGAACAGGGCCGGTGGAACCGCACCGACGACCGACAGTACGCGGAGACGCGACTTGACAACGCCGGCAACGGTCTGGCACCATGTACTCTGGCCTGTTTCGCTAGCACTGTTAGCAACGGGGACAGGTGGGACACCACGAGGCGCACCTTCACAACTGAAGCGTGACAGGAAGCAGCGATCGACCGTTCTCGCGAACGGGTCGATTCGCTAGCGATCATGGATAAGCGACGCACTGCGTCGCAGTCAGTCGTCCATTACTTTGAGCTTTGTATTCGTCCGTTGTGGCGAATCGAGTTGTTTTGGAGAGTTTGATCCTGGCTCAGGATAAACGCTGGCGGCGTGCCTTACCAATGCGAGTCGTACGAGGTCAGGCTTCGGTCTGGTCGAGTGGCGCCCGGGTGCGTGACACGTCGGTGACCTACCCCGCTGTGGGGAATACCCTGCCGAAAGGTGGGCTAATACCGCATACGATCCCCGGTCGAACGGGGATGAAAGCCCGCAAGGGCGCTGTGGGAGGGGCCGGCGGCCTATCAGCTTGTTGGTGGGGTAATGGCCTACCAAGGCGACGACGGGGAGCCGATCTGAGAGGATGACCGGCCACAGTGGGACTGAGATATGGTCCACAGCCCTACGGGGTTTAGCATGGAGGAATCTTGCGCAACATCCGAAAGGATGGCGCAGCAACGCCGCGTGAGGGACGAAGCCGTTTGCGGTGTAAACCTCTGTTGCTCGGGAAGAAGTATCGTGGGGGAGAGCCTCACGGGAAGACGGTACCGGGCGAGGAAGCCCCGGCTAACTACGTGCCAGCAGCCGCGGTAATACGTAGGGGGCGAGCGTTATCCGGATTTATTGGGCGTAAAGCGCACGCAGGCGGGATGCAACCGTGGTGTGTGGAATCTCCCGGCTCACCCGGGAGGGGTCATGCCATACGGGCATTCTTGAGGCAAACAGTGGGTCGCGGAACGGGCAGAGTAGGGGTGAAATCCGCAGATACTGTCCGGAACACCAGAGGCGAAGGCGGCGACCTAGGTTTGAGAAGCGGTCGCGAGACCGTCCTGACGCTCAGGTGCGAAAGCGTGGGTAGCGAACGGAATTAGATACTCCGGTAGTCCACGCCCTAAACGATGGCCACTCGGTGTCGGGGGTATCGACCCCCTCGGTGCCTTAGCTAACGCGGTAAGTGGCCCGCCTGGGGACTACGGCCGCAAGGCTAAAACTCAAAGGAATTGACGGGGCCCCGCACAAGCAGCGGAGCGTGTGGATTAATTCGATGGTACGCGAAGAACCTTACCCAGGCTTGACATGGCGCTGGTAGGGAGGGGAAACCTGACCGACCCGCAAGGGAGGCGTCACAGGTGCTGCATGGCTGTCGTCAGCTCGTGCCGTGAGGTGTTGGGTTAAGTCCCGCAACGAGCGCAACCCCCGTCTCCAGTTGCGTTTTCTGGAGAGACTGCCGGGAGAACCCCGGAGGAAGGTGGGGACGAAGTCAAGTCCGCATGGCCCTTACGTCTGGGGCGTCACACACGCTACAATGGCCGGGACAACGGGTTGCGATCCCGCAAGGGTAAGCTAATCCCCCAAATCCGGCCTCAGTACAGATTGTCGGCTGCAACTCGCCGGCATGAAGGCGGAGTTGCTAGTAACCGCGCGTCAGCATAGTGCGGTGAATGCGTTCCCGGGGCTTGTACACACCGCCCGTCACACCACGAAAGTCGGCAAGACGCGAAGGCGCTGGGCCAACCCCTTCGGGGGAGGTAGGTGACGAGCGTCGGGTTGGTGATTGGGGTGAAGTCGTAACAAGGTAGCCGTACGGGAACGTGCGGCTGGATCACCTCCTTTCTTACGGAGCTGCGAGACACCGGTCGGCTCAGCTGGCACAAATGGTGCTCCACTTCGAGGTCGATCAGCACCGACGGGCTTGCCCGGACGGAGCTGGCCTACACGGACCTGATGCCCAAGGTCCGCTTCCTGCCACGCTTCAGGGGTGAGGGTGCCCCAATCGGTGCCCCCCCACGAAGAGACCCCGGAGCACCTGCTGTTCCGGGGTCGCACATTCCCAACCGAAGATGACATGCGATGACAAGAGGGATTGCCACAGGGCGGCGCGCCCCCAGTGTTTGACTGGGTGAGCGTTGGCCGTTCCTGGTTTGGGAAGCCAGCGACCCCGCACCGTAGTCGTGCCGGGCGTGTGGTTCCGATGATATTGGGACATCCCACTGGTGTGAGATGTAAACGGTTCGCAGATACGGCAGCACAATGCCAATCAAGGGCAGGCGGTGGATGCCTTGGCGCGGAGTGCCGATGAAGGACGGTGCAGGCCACGATAGGCTCTGGGGAGGCGCCAACAGCCAGTGATCCAGAGATTTCCGAATGGGGAAACCCACGTGCGGTCATGCGCACGTATCCCGCACTGCGGGAAGGGCACCGGGGGAACTGAAACATCTAAGTACCCCGAGGAGAAGAAATCACCGAGAGACCGGTAGTAGTGGCGAGCGAACGCGGTCGGGTCCAAACTGAGCGACGCCTAACGGATTTGCGTCCTATGCCCGCTCGGGGTTGTACGGCCTTGCTTGGGGTCGCGCAAACGGCTCCGCCATGATCACGCACGCTGACGGGAACGATCTGGAAAGGTCGGCCGCAGGGAGTGAAAGCCTCGTACTGGGAGGCGTGCGTACGGGTTGCAGGGTTCGTGAGTACCACGGGGGAAGAGTATCCCCGTGGGAAGCTGGGGCGACCACGCTCCAAGACTAGGGTACGCTCCGCGACCGATAGTGAACGAGTACCGTGAGGGAAAGGTGAAAAGCACCCCGGTGAGGGGAGTGAAATAGTCCCTGAAACCGTCTGCCTACAGTCAGTACGAGGGCGGTGTCCGCAAGGACTGCCTGAGTGCGTGCCTCTTGAAGAATGAGCCGGCGAGTGAATTGGCGTCGCAGGTTAAGGGCGGTGAACGTCCGGAGCCGAAGCGAAAGCGAGTGCGAATAGCGCGTCTTGGTGGCGTCAATTCGACCCGAAACCAGGTGAGCTACCCATGGGCAGTGTGAAGGCTCGGTAACACGAGCTGGAGGCGCGGACCCACCAATGTTGCAAAATTGGGGGATGACTTGTGGGTAGAGGAGAAATTCCAATCGAACCTGGAGATAGCTGGTTCTCCCCGAAATGGATTGAGGTTCAGCCCGGTGCGATCCGCTCGTAGGAGGTAGGGAACTGGATGGGTGCGGGCCTTTAGCGGGTACCAAATCCAATCAAACCGCAAATGCCTACGTGCGCAATCCGGAGTGAGACGGCGGGTGCGAAGATTCGTCGTCGAGAGGGAAACAGCCCAGACCGCCAGCTAAGGGCCCTAAGTGAAGGCTATAGTGGTAAAGGAAGTCAGTGGTTCACAGACAACCAGGAGGTTGGCTTAGAAGCAGCCACCCTTGAAAGAGTGCGTAATAGCTCACTGGTCGAGTGCCCTGGCGCCGACAATGTAACGGGGCTAAGCCTTCTCCCGAAGCTGCGGGTGCAGTTTTTACTGCGCGGTAGGGGAGCGTTCCACGGGCGTTGAAGGTAGATCGTGAGGACTGCTGGAGCGCGTGGAAGTGCGAATGCCGGCATGAGTAGCGCATTGACCGTGCGAACCGGTCACACCGAAAGCCTAAGGTTTCCTGAGGACGGTCCATCCACTCAGGGTTAGCCGGGCCTAAGCCGAGTCTGGTGTAGTGCCAGGGTAGGCGATGGACAACGGGTTGATAGTCCCGTGCCACCAGAAGATCGTTATTACTGACGCGGGGACCCGGGAGGTACCTGCTCGCGAATCGATGGCTTGTTCGTGTAAGCCTGTGACGTGTTGGGGAGTGAAGTCCTTCCCGACTGACGGTTCTGCCCGTCGACGTGAGAGGGGATGCCGAGTCTGCGGCTTCGGCCAAGGGCAAGGAGCAGCGAGCCATACCGGCAAGAAAAGCCGCTAGGGAGACCTTCTGGTGCCCGTACCGCAAACCGACGCAGGTGGGCTGGGATGAATGTCCCGAGGTGAACGGGAGACCCTCAGCGAAGGAACTCGGCAAATTGGCCCCGTACCTTCGGAAGAAGGGGCACCACTTGGTGTGTAGGCCCTCGCGGCTCGAAGCACCTGGGTGGTCGCAGGGAACCGGCTCAACCGACTGTTTACCAAAAACACAGGTCTCCGCGAAGTCGCAAGACACCGTATGGGGGCTGACGCCTGCCCGGTGCCAGAAGGTTAAGGGGGGGGGTTTACGCTCTGAACCGAAGCCCTGGTGAACGGCGGCGATAACTATAATCGTCCTAAGGTAGCGAAATTCCTTGTCGGGTAAGTTCCGACCCGCACGAATGGCGTAACGAGTTGAGCACTGTCTCCGCTGAGGACCCGGCGAAATTGCAGTGCCCGTGCAGATTCGGGCGACCTGTGGCAGGACAAAAAGACCCCGTGGAGCTTTACTCCACCTTGCCATTGTGACGCGACCGTGCATACGTAGGATAGGTGGGAGGCTGTGAAAGTGTGCTCTTGGGCACACCGGAGCCAACGGTGAAATACCACTTTTGCGTGGCTGCGTCACTCACGCGTCGAGCTGGATCGCTGACGCGGACCCTGGCAGGCTGGGAGTTTGACTGGGGCGGTCGCCTCCCAAAAAGTAACGGAGGCGCCCAATGGTCTTCTCAGCGCGAATGGCAACCGCGCTCCCAAGAGTGTACGGGCAGAAGAAGGCTTGACTGTGAGGCGGACGTGCCGAGCAGGAGCGAAAGCTGGGCCGAGTGACCCTACGTCCCCAAGTGGGCGGGACGTGGATTAACGGATAAAAGCTACCCCGGGGATAACAGGCTTATCCTGCCCAAGAGTTCACATCGACGGCAGGGTTTGGCACCTCGATGTCGGCTCGTCGCATCCTGGGGCTGTAGTCGGTCCCAAGGGTTGGGCTGTTCGCCCATTAAAGCGGTACGCGAGCTGGGTTCAGAACGTCGTGAGACAGTTCGGTCTCTATCCGCCACAGGCGTTGGATGCTTGACCGGAGCGGCCCCCAGTACGAGAGGACCGGGGCGGACCACCCTCTAGTGCGCCAGTTGTCTCGCCAGAGGCATCGCTGGGTAGCTACGGTGGGAAGCGATAAGTGCTGAAAGCATATAAGCACGAAGCGTACCGGGAGATGAGGCATCCCTGTAGGGGTGGGCAACTGCCCCTGCGAGAGTCCCCCTGGAGATCACAGGGTTGCTGGCCGGCAGGTGTACGCACAGTAATGTGTTTAGCCAAGCCGGACTAATGGACGACGGGCTTTGTGTTTCCTTTGCGAACTGGTCTGATGCCGGTAGATGTCTCATATCATCGACCACACCCTCGGCACGACTGTTGTGCGGTCATCGCATGTCCTTCGGGCACCCTCGCCTCACCGTATGGTGGGGCGTTTGTGTTTCCTTCGGCGTCGTTTGTCTTTGGCGGCCCGTCTCGTGGGGCTAGCTGTACACTTGCACTCGCGCGGAAGTGGTGAAATGGCAGACACGCAAGTCTTAGGAACTTGTGCCTCCACGGGCGTGCGGGTTCAAGTCCCGCCTTCCGCACCGCATTGTGTCTGGTTTCCTTGATCTAGGGCCTAGTTCGCACTGTATTGCGCCGTGTAGTCGTCATCGTGCGCCGCTTGCACCTGATTGAGCTGGTGGGCGACGCGCGACTCGCGCTCCAGATGCCGGATGATGAGGCGCAGTCGTTCTGCGGTGCTGTCGGCTTCGAGGAGACGCTGGCGCTCAGCGTTTGTCGCGGTTGGCAACAGCCGTGCCGACAAGTACGCAAAGGCGCCGTTGTGCTTTGGCATCGCAGTCACCAGTCGGGCGAGGTGTTCGTGCCGGGTGGTGTTGCTGGGTGTGATTGCGGCGTATCGTGCGAGGATACTTGCCAGATTTGTTCGGGTATCGTTGGCAAGTTGCTCAACCGCGTAGGGAGTCTCGCCATCCGTTAGCCCGGTGTGTTCACCGAGAAGGCGTACGGTAGCTTCGAGGTACGGGCGACCCTCGTGAGGCGCAAGCAGTTCGAACCGGTCTCGTCCGGTGCAGGTGATGTCGTACCTGCCGTCAGCGTAGGGGGTTGCGTCCGTGACTTCGGCAATCGTGCCAATCCGTGCAATTGTCATGTGGTCGGTGGGCGGGTTTCTATGCGATTTCTGGTCCGGGCTTGCGGCCTGCGCAAGCACGATGCCGAAGCGTCGGTCGCGGGCGAGGATGTCCTTCACCATCACTCGGTACCGCTCCTCGAAGATGTGGAGTGGGAGCGGCGCATACGGGAACAGGACGAGACCGAGCGGGAATATCGGGATGCGTGCGGGGCTTGTCGTCACGTTCGTGCCTCGCTCTTGGAGCGGTCGTTGTTTCTTGAATAATGGCGCAGGACGGGGCGTCGGTGGAGCGGCCTGACGTCGTTTCGCAGTATCGGCGCGCTTTGGCAGCGTGTGTCCGGCTGCAGCAACCTGATGCGTACCGGGCGTTCGTTGTTGAGTGGCGCGACCTGATCCAGCGAGGGGCCGTCGAGCGCCTCGTCGCGATGGACGACGTATCGCTGGCGGTTCGGCTGGCGTGGATGGCGTTGGATGATCCCGACCTCGCCGACGTCCACCCGGAAGCGCGCGCGACGTTGGAACGTTCTGGTGCCGTCTCGGCACGTCCGACTGGCATTCGGCCGGTGAAGGTTCGGGCGACGACTGTGCGGCTCCGCCGGCCCGGAGGACGCCCGTAGCGCGGAGTGTGGCGTTCATCGGCGCTGGTAGGATTGGCGCGCGCCCCCGGCGGTCGTGCGCGCAGTTCGGATGCTCTGACATTGGTTCGGTTCGCGCACTGCAACGAGATGCTCGGCGGGAGACCGGTCGTGGACCACTTTGCGTGGTTCAAATCTTGCGGGTACGGCGGGGTAGAGGTTGCGCCGTTTACCGTGTCACCAGTTGTCGGGGATGTGTCCGGCGAGACGCGTCGTAAGCTCCGCGAAGCCGCCCGCGAGGCCGACATGGCCGTTACCGGCCTGCATTGGTTGCTTGCGGGTCCAGCGGCTCCCGTCGAGGGATGGCACCTGACGTCACCGAGTCGCGCCGTTCGCTCGCGGACGGTCGCGTACCTGGTGGAGCTTGCTGGCTTCTGCGCCGACCTTGGTGGTTCGGTGCTCGTTCTTGGGTCGCCGAAGCAGCGATCTTCGGTCGATGGATTGTCTGTTGCAGAGGCAACTGCAAATCTTGTTGACTCACTCGCCTCGGTGATGCCTGCCGTTGCGGATGCGGGCGTCATGCTTTGCCTCGAACCGCTGCCTCTTGCCGAGACTGACGTCGTGACCACGTGTGACGAGGCGCTTTCGGTGATCCGTGCGGTTGACCACCCGGCGCTGCGCCTCGTGCTCGACGTGAAAAGCTTGGTGGCCGAGTCTCGCGCCACCGGGGAACCCGTCGCCGGGATCATTCGTCGCGTGGGTCGTGATGTCGCCTACGTGCAGGCGAACGACGAAGCTCGTGGGCATCCTGGTTCTGGGCAGACTGACTTCGTGCCGATCTGCCAAGCGCTGCGAGACGTCGGCTACACCGGGTGGATTTCGATGGAACCCTTCGAGTTCGGGCCAGGTCCCGAGACGGTCGCGCGCGAGGGCCTCGCGTGCCTGGAGCGCGCGTGGGCCGCGACTGCCCCGACCAGGACCTGAGCTGATGGATCCGCTTGAGATCGTGGTGAAGGCCGGGCCTCACCTTCGTCGTGCGTGCCCGGTCTGGGTACAACTGCCGGTTCCACCGGACCCTCGTCCCACGCTGTCCGTTCTGGACGCCGCCGGTGCGGAGGTGCCTTGTCAAGTCGAGGTCGTTGGAATGGGTTCCGACGAGCGCTTGGCGCTCGCCTTCATCGTCCGTGACCTTGCTGCAGGGGAGGTGCGGGGATACCGGATTGTCCCGGGACCGCCGATCGAGCCGCTTCCCAACCCTGTGCCGGAGGTGCCACCGACTGACACGGATTCCTCGATTCCAACGGCAGCGATGCCTGATCCGATTGACGTGGTGGCGGAGGCCACTTCCACCGAGGCCGTCTCGACGGCAGGCGCGGATGCCGACACACCGTTGGTTGTCGAAGCTGAAACGCGCCGTGAGAAGGTGCCGGGCGTCTTCCTGGATGAGGTTGACGGTCGGCTGCTCATCGAGATCGATGGCGACCTCTTCACTGCCTACCACTTTGGCTCGGACGTCACCCGGCCGTACTTCCATCCGCTGGTTGGGCCAACCGGCACGTCCGTGGTACGCGACTTCCCGATGGTGGAGGGCGTTGATGGCGAGACGTCGGATCACCCGCACCATCGTGGGATGTGGACAGCGCACGGCGACGTCAACGGCCACGACAACTGGCTTGAGGGGTCGGGAAAGGCGTCAATTCGCCACTCAGGCTTCCCACGCCTCGTCTCCGGGCCGGTTTACGGGTCGTTTGATGCGAGCGCCGAATGGATCGACCGGTGGGGTTCGGTGGCGTTGACGGACACGCGACGGGTCACCGTCTTCAACCTTGGGCCGGACGAGCGACTTGTCGAGTACGCGATACGCGTAAGCGCAAGCCACGGACAAGTGACGTTTGGCGACACGAAGGAGGCGGGAATCGTCTCGATCCGTGTTGCTTCGAGCATGGATGGGCCGACGCGCGACCGCCCCGGGGGGAAAGGCAAGATCGAGACGGCAGACGGTTCCGTCGGTGAAGCCGAGGCGTGGGGGCGGCGCGCGGCATGGTGCGACTACTCCGGGCCGGTCGGCGAGGACATCGTCGGTATTGCGATCCTCGACCACCCAACGAATCCGCGCTTCCCGACGCACTGGCACGTGCGCGACTACGGCCTGATGACGGTGAACCCGTTCGGTCTGCACGACTTCACGGGTGATACCAATGCGCACCTCGGTGACTTGATTGTCCCGCCGTACGAGTCGCGCGTCTTTCGCTACCGGATCGTGATCCACCGGGGCGATGCGACGGTTGGTGAGGTGCGCGAACGCTACCACGACTTCGTCAACCCGCCCGTCGTGGAGTTGCGCTAGGTGGCGTCGCCGGTCACGATCCTCCGCGGTTCGGGAACGCTAACTCCCGAGGCCGCGCGTCGGACGCTGGTCACGACTGTCGTGGTACCGGAAGGCATGCGTGCGTTGCGGTGCCAGTTGACCTATGCCCCGTCGCGGGTCAACAACATCCGGAACCTCGTGACAATGGCTCTGTTCGAACCGGGGGGTTCGTGCCGGGGCGCGGCGCACCGGCACGAACCAACGCAGGTTGTGGCGGTCGGGGAGGCGCATGCAACTCCGGGGTTTGTCGTGGGACACGTCCCACCCGGACCCTGGACACTTGCCATCGACGTGCATTGCGTGATGCCATCCGAGGTGGGTGGCGTGCGCTACACCCTCGAGGTTGACGCGTCGCCAGTAC
>Ga0233424_10002864_pt1 | contig 11665 bp, 17 predicted proteins | sample Watercolumn_Towu_FD_181011 | JGI IMG/M metagenome (GOLD analysis project Ga0233424, IMG submission 181011) | Freshwater microbial communities from Lake Towuti, South Sulawesi, Indonesia - Watercolumn_Towuti2014_125_MG | ecosystem: Environmental > Aquatic > Freshwater > Lake | place: Indonesia... | reverse complement strand
GAGGCGATGCTACAACTGTCCGATGGATGCCTTTGGAATGCTGGAGTCGTCGACGCATAGAGTCGACCCATAAGTGCGCGCAGAGACGCTTAGCGTATATCTGTGCCCGTTCTATGTCCTGACCCCTGAATGATGCTGATTATAAGCCCTACGATCATCATCGGGACGAGCAGCACCACGCAGATCAGGCCGGCCACGACCAGCATCCTCCCCGTTTCATCGAGGAGGACCGACTGATCCATCAGGCGCGAGCGCGGGCCGAGCCGGGAATTGCGACGGCTCCCCAGGCGCGCATCACATCCCCGATGATGCAGGCGGGGCAAGCGTTCCAAGCCATGCGACGAGCCCGAGGACCGCGACGGCACAGGCTGTTTCCACCGCCAGGCTTGCGCGCAGTGCGCCGAGCGCCGAGCCAAAATCGTTAGCGGCGATCGATCGCTTGAACGTCGGCGTCAGTCGAAAACGGTTGAGGGAGGCGAGCCCTAGCATAGCGGCGACCAGCGCCAACTTGGCGAGCAGGAGCTGACCGTAGAGCGTCGTCGGAAGGACGACGACGTTGCCGATCCCCACCAGCATTAAGGCGTTGACCAGGCCGGTGACGACGATCGTGGCGACCACGACCGTGCCGATCATGCCGAATCCGTGCAGCGCCCGGTGCGCCAGCCCCAGGTGCGCCGAATCGACACGCGCAAGAGGGCGAGAGACCAGCAGAAGCAGACCGAGCAGCGCGCCGACCCACATGCCCGAAGCGATCAGATGCAATATGTCGGCGGCCAGGTGAAGCCAGCCCGCCGCCGCTTCGTCCACCGCACCGTGTCCGGTCCACGCCAGCGCCGCGAGCGCGAAGGTGGAGCTTAACGCGACGACGCCTAGCCAGACGCCGCGGCCGGACGCGAACATCGCCGCAATGGTCGCCAATACGAGCATGACCATGCGAACCTGCCAAGCGGCACCGATCGCGGAGCCAGTCAGCAGCGCGCCGATCGCTTCATGGTCGATCGGCCAAGCGGGCGTTCCCGCCAACGAGGACGCCAGCAATACGACCCAGCCGACCGAGAGCAGCAGGCTCAGGACAGCGCTGGCGACCAACCAGGGGCGGAGCGCGATTGCGTTGCCGTGCCCGTCGCCCCGCAGCCCGTAGAAACCGAATGTGGAGAGGCCGAACAGCACCGTCAGCGTCAGATAGAGCGCGAAGCGGATGCCGATCAGCAACCAGTCTCCCATCGCCTCACCTCACCGTGAACGCATAGTTTCCGGTGATGCGATGCGTGTCGGCAGAGACGACGTGCCAGGAAACGCTGTAGCGACCAGCGCGGAGGGCCGATCTTGGCGTTATGACCAGGGTGCGGCCGTCCTCGCCGAGCGCCGCGGTACTATCCATCTTCATCGGCGCGTGCGCCGTGCCGCCATGCGCCGTCATCATCACGTCCGCGCCCGAGAACTGCGGGATCAATCGCTCGCTGAAATGCAACTCGATCCGGGCGGGCGCGGCGACCGTCGCGTTCTGGGCCGGGGTCGCCGACAGGAGCTTGGGATGGGCGTAAGCCCCGCTTGAGAAGCCGATGAGCACAGGGACGGCGAGGATAGAGAGGCGGCGCATGGCAATTACTCCGTGGGTATTCTCCCTGTTCTACGCGGCCCAGGCGCGCACCCCTTGCGCTGGCCTATGAGGGATGACCGGGAGCGTCGCGTAACCGATGTTAGAGGGGCGGAGAGCAGCACATGGACGATTTAGACCGAACATTGGCGAAGCTGGCGGGCGCGCCCGTCCCGGCCGAGCTGGCGATTATCGACGCGCGCGTGCTGGCGCGGATCGGGGCGCGCCCCGACGCCCGCGCGGCGGGGCTGGGCATCGGGATGGTCGCCGTCGCGGCGTTAGTGATCGGCATGGCCGGCGCGCGCTTGCCCGCGCCGGTGCGCGCGGGGGCGTCGCTCGCGCCGCTCGGTGGCGTGTCGCCGCTGGCGCCTTCGACCTTGCTGGCGACCGAGCAGTGAACGGGACTACCCGTATCGCCCTTTGCATCGTTGCCGCGTTCCTTGCGGCGATCGGCGGCGTGTTCGTCGGGCGGGTGCTGTTGCCTGGTCCCAAACAGCCGGGAACCGAGCTGCATGAGGTGCTGCACCACCAGCTCCATCTGGACGATGCCCAGGAAGCGCGCCTGGCGGCGCTCGAGCAGGCGTTCGCGATGCAGCGCCGCGCGCTTGAGCTGGAAATGCGCGCCGACAATGCGCGTCTCGCCGCGGCGATCGAGGCCGAGCATGGCAATGGGCCTCGCGTTGCCACCGCCGTCGACCAGAGCCATGCCGTGATGGGCGAACTTCAGAAAGCGACGCTGGCGCATATCTTTGCCATGCGTCAGCTCTTGCGTCCCGATCAGGCGGCGCAGTTCGACCGGGCGGTGGTGAAGGCGCTCACCGACGATCAGCGGTGAGCCTAGACTGGACGGAGCTGACCGATGGCGAGCTAGCGGCGCTCAGCATTGCGGGCTGGCCGGCTGCGTTCAGCGAGATCATGCGCCGCTATCGCGAGCCGGTGTTTCGGATCGCACGGGCGTGCATCGGCGAACCGGTGGAGGCGCTGGACCTGGTGCAGGAAACCTTCGTCGCCGCCCACCGCGCGCTCGCCCGCTACGATGGCGAGCGGTCGATGCGAACATGGCTGTCCGCCATCGCCGTCAACAAATGCCGCGATCATGCGCGCAAGCGCGCCGTGCGCCGGTTTCTTTCGCTCGCCATCCCGATCGGCGGCGAAGCCGAGGCGGTTGCGGATGACCAGGTGGCGATCGACGCCGCCGCCGCCGATCGCGACGAGCTAGGCCGGGTGATGCGCGCCATCGCAGCCTTGCCGACCAATCTCAGGGAAGCCTTGGTGCTACGGACGATCGAGGGGCTGAGCCAGGCCGAGACCGCCGAGGCGCTGGCGATCAGCGAAAAAGCGGTCGAGACCCGCGTGTATCGGGCACGGGCACGTCTCGCGCAAAAATTGCAGGAGAGTGAGGGATAGCGCCGCCACCCCCGTATTATTGAGAGACGGTTTCGATTTGGGGGGAAGAACAGCGATGGCGGGTCGTTTGCGCTACGGAGGAGCATCGGTCAGCCTTGTCATCCTCCTATCGGGTTGCGTCACGATCGATCCCCAGCGCGACCGCGCGGCCGTGGACCGGCTCCTGACCGAGCGCGGCGCGGCGAACCTGCCGTGGGATCAGAACGGCGCGGCGGCGTCCGACGAGGCGGTTCGCGCCATGCTGGCGAAGCCGCTCGACCGCGAGACCGCGATCCGCATCGCCATGCTGAAAAGCCCGCGGCTGCAGCAGGTCTACGGCGACCTTGGATTGGCCCGCGCAGACGTGCTGGACGCGGTGCAGATCGCCAACCCGCGCGTCAATGCATCCTCGCTGGCGCTCGCCGGCGGGCCGGGATCGCAGTTCGTCATCGGGGTCGCACAGCCGCTGCTCGACCTTCTGACCCTTCCGGCCAAGGCGCGGCTCGCGCGGGTCGATTATCAGCGCGCCCGCTATGCGACCGCCGCCGCGATCCTGGGCGTGACGCTGGACGTGGAGGCGGCTTGGTATCGCAACATCGGTGCGGCACAGGTCGCCGAGATGCGGGCGGCGGCCGCGGACGCCTTGCAGACCTCCGCCGACCTAGCGCAGCGCTTCTACGACGCGGGCAACATCACCGAGCTTCAGCTCAATCGCGAGAAGGCGGCGGCGAGCGACGCTCGAATCGCCGCGGCGCGCGCCAAGGTCGCGGCACGGATGGCGGCGCTCGACCTCAATGTCCTCCTTGGGCTGTCCGGCCCGGACGCCCAATGGACCGGACCGGCGGTGCTGCCGTTGCCGGTCGAGCAGGAGGACGACCCGCAGCAGCTCCAGCAGGTCGCCAGCGCCAACAGCCTTGAGTTGCTGGCGGCGCGCGAGGGCGTGAAGGTCGCCGCCGGCGCAGCCGGGGTGGCGCGGGTGTTCGGCCTCCTAGGCTCGACCACGATCGGCTATGACCGCGAGCGCGAGGTCGATAAATCGGTCATCCGGGGGCCGACGATCGACCTGGAGGTGCCGATCTTCAACCAGCAGGGCGCGCGTCGGGCGCGCGCCTTGGGCCAGTTGCGGCTTGCCAAGGCCAGGCTTGCGACACTCGATCTTCAGACCGTCAACGGCGTGCCGCTCGCGGCCGAGCGGGTGCGCGTGCTGAGCGAAGTCGTCGCGATCTACCGGCAGGGACTCGTTCCCGAGCGCGAAACGGTCGCGCGTCAGAGCCAGCTTGAGCAGAACTTCGCGCTGATCGGTGAGTTCGAGGTGTTGCAGGCGCGCGCGCAGCAGTTCGAGGCGTATCAGGGATTTCTTGAAGCGGTGCGCGATTACTGGCTGGCGCGCGTCGATCTGGCGCGCCTGGTCGGCAGCCGCCTGCCCAGCGACGCGACCGCGACCAAGAACACGGCATCGCCTACCGAATATCTGACGCCGCCGCCTTCCGCGACGATGCCCGGCCACCATCATCATGGCGGCGACGCGCCGCCCGCAGGGGGCGGGCATGAAGGACATGCCATGCCCGAGAGCGGGGGAGCCGGTGAGCATCAGCATCATTCCGATGGACCAGCATCGCCGGCGTCGCCTGCCCCGCCGCCGGCTGACCATCAGCATCACCACGCCGACGCCGAGCCACCGGCCCCGCCGTCCGGCCATGAGCATCACGAGGACCAGCCATGACGACGACCCGCCGAGAAATGCTCAAGACGGGCGCGGCCGTAATGATCGGCTCCACCGCCGCCACCGCGGCCATTGCCCAGGAGCATATGCACCACATGGAAGGGATGGCGATGCCCCCGCCCTCTCCCGGCCCGGTGAAGCGAGCGACGCCCGCGCCGGCCACCCCGCGCGCCGCCGGCTACCGTCCGGTGCATACCCTCAACGGCTGGACGCTGCCGTGGCGCATGGTCGATGGCGTCAAGGAGTTTCACCTGGTCGCCGAGGAGGTCGAGCATGAGTTCGCGCCCGGCTCCAAGGCGAAGTGCTGGGGCTATAACGGATCGACGCCGGGGCCGACGATCGAGGCGGTCGAGGGCGACCGGGTGCGGATTCTCGTCACCAACCGGCTCGGCGAGCATACGTCGGTTCATTGGCATGGGCTCATCCTGCCGTCCGGGATGGATGGCGTCGGCGGCATGACCCAGCCGCATATCGGCCCCGGCGAGACCTACGCCTATGAGTTCACGCTGCGCCAGCACGGCACGCACATGTATCATCCGCACGCCGACGAGATGACGCAGATGGCCTATGGCATGATGGGCCTGTTCATCATTCACCCGCGCGCCGGGGAAGGCATCGACCGCGATTTCGCCTTCCTGTTGCATAACTGGTCGCTCAAGCCCGGCACCTGGCGGCCGGACCCCTCGATCATGGTCGAATTCGACCAATGGACGTTCAACTCCAAGATGTTCCCGGCGATCGAGCCGCTGGTTGCGCGCACCGGCGACCGGGTGCGTATCCGCGTCGGCAATCTGTCGATGTGGAACCACCCGATCCACCTACATGGCGTCGAGTTCGAGGTGACGGGATCGGATGGGGGCCGCTGGCCGCGCGAGCGCTGGCGGCGCGAAGTGACCGAGCTGGTGTCGGTGGGCCAGATGCGCGACATCGAGTTCACCGCGGTCGCCGGCGATTGGGCGCTGCATTGCCACATGGCGCATCACACGATGAACGCGATGGGTCACGGCATCCCCAACCAGACCGGCGTCGACCAGAGCGGGGTCGAAGCGCGCATCCGTAAGATTTCGCCGGGGTTCCTGCCGATGATGCGCTATGGCATGGCCGAGCATCAGGAGCATACCGACGGCGGCCACCAGGGGCCGGTCAACACGACGCCGATGATGCAGGGCAAGGGGCAGTTCGGCAACATGGAGATGGGCGGGATGTTCACTGTGGTGAAGGTCCGCGACACCATCGCGGCCGGCGACTTCACCGATCCGGGCTGGTATCGGCATCCGGCCGGCACCGTCGCGCGCCGCATCAGCGACGATCCGAATTATGGAGCGCCGGTCAGGCGGTCCTGACGCCGATCGTCAATGCGCCATCGCGAGCGCGGCCGGGGCGACCAGCATCCATAGCGCCATCGCCACCATCATCACGTTCTCGGTAAGCGAGATGAAGCCCAGGGGCACATTGCTATCCCCGCCGACGCACGCGCATTTCAGCTCGCGCTTGTCGACATAGACGGCCTTGAATACCGATACCGCCCCGATCGTGCCGATCGTGAGCGCGACCGGCACCGACAGCCAGGTGAGCGCGCCGGCGGCCATCAGGACACCCGCGCCGCCTTCCGCGAATGGATAGATGTAGGAATAAGGCACCCAGCGTTTCGCGAGCACATCATAGTTCAGGAACATCGACGAGAAACTCTCGACGTTCTGGAGCTTGAGCAGCGCCAGCACGCACATCGAGAAGGCGATGAACCATTCCCCCGCGCGCACCGTGAACGGGGTGCCAAAGACCGCGTAGCTGCCGGCGAGCGCCATCAGTGCCGTCATCGAGAATACCGCGATCACCGGCCGATAGGTGACGGCCTTGGGATCGCGGACCGTCTTGCCGAGAAAGCGCCGGAGGTCGTCGTATCCTCCCACCCGCTCGCCGCCGATGAAGGTCTGCGGCGTCGTCTTGACCCCATGCTTCGCCTTGAAGGCGTCGGTTTCCTCGCGCGTGCGAAGCCAATGGTCCTCGACCGCGTAGCCTTCGCGGCGCAGCAGGTCTTTCGCTTTCAGCCCGTAGGGGCAGGTGTGTTCCGGCATCACCATCCGGTAGATCGTCGCCTGTTTGGCAGGGGCGGTCGCCATAAACCATTCTCCGTTGCGTTCGCCCGGCCCATATAGGGTCCGGACCATAGTCCGGAGTCAAGACATGGTGAGTATGACGATCGCAGGGCTGGCGCGCGAGGGCGGCGTCGGCGTCGAGACGGTGCGCTACTACCAGCGTCGCGGGCTGCTCGATACGCCTGAGCGGCCCGGCGGGTCGGGGTCGGGCGGCGGTTTTCGGCGCTATGGCACCGACGCCGTGCGACGGCTTCGCTTTATCCGCTCGGCGCAGGCGGCAGGGTTCACGCTGGAGCAGATCGGCGAGCTGCTGGCGCTGGACGCGACCGACGATCGCGCGCGCGCACGCCAGCTCGCCAAAGAGCGGATCGCCGCGCTGGACGCCAAGATCGAGGAGCTGGCACGGGTGCGCGCATCACTGCACCGCCTCGCGCGCGAGTGCGGGTCCGGCTCGGCCGGCCCCTGCCCTATCCTGACAGCGTTCGATACTGACAGAGCGTGAGACCGTTGACCGCGCTGACGCGGGGGGATTCACAGTGCCATCAGTCCATGATAATGTCCTTTATCACGGGCTAGGGAGGCGATCATGGACAGCATGAAAACGGAGCGGCTCACGGAGTCGACCACCCCGACGCTCGACCCACGCATCAGTTCGCGCGCGTAGCAGAAGCGCGTGGCGGTGACGTTTAAACGCATCACCGAAGATCCTCTGTTGCTCGCATCGGTCGAGCGACGCGGCTTCTAGGTCCGGCTATGAACCAGCTCGCTCCCCTCCCCTTGCCCGGCGTCGTGCTGCCGGCGCTGATCGCCGCGGCCGACGAGCGCGCGCGTTATCGCTTTCTGGAGTTCTTCACCGCAGCGATCAGCAATCCGCACACTCGGCGCGCCTATGGCCGCGCCGCGGCCGACTTCCTCACCTGGGCCGAGGAGCGCGGCGTTGCCTCGCTTGCCGCGATCACGTCGATCCACGTCGCGGCTTGGATCGAGGCGCAGCGCGGCGAGCTGGCCCCGCCGACGATCAAGCAGCGGCTCGCCGGCGTGCGCCATCTGTTCGACTGGCTGGTGCTGGGGCAGATCGTGGCGGCGAACCCGGCCGCGTCGGTGCGCGGCCCGTCGCACAGCGTCCGGCGCGGCCGGACCGCGGTGCTGGCCCCCGACGAGGCGCGCCGGTTGCTCGACAGCATCGACGTGACCACCCCCGCCGGCTTGCGCGACCGGGACTTGATCGGGCTCATGGTCTATTCGTTCGCGCGGATCGGCGCGGCGCTGGCGATGCGCGTCGAGGACGTGTTCGTGCAGAATCGGCGGCTATGGGTTCGGCTGCACGAGAAAGGCGGCAAGCGCCACGAAATGCCCTGCCATCACAATCTGGAGGAGTATCTTGCCGCCTATCTCGATGGGTGCGAGCTGCGGGCTGAGCGCAAGGCTTCGCTATTCCGCACGATCGGGCGCGGGACTAAGCGACTAAGCGAATCTGCGCTGACCCAGCCCGACGCTTTCGACATGGTGCGCCGGCGCGCCGCGGCGGCCGGGATTGAGACGGCGATCGGCAACCACAGTTTCCGCGCCACTGGCATCACCGCCTATCTCAAGAACGGCGGCACACTGGAGCGGGCCGCGACGATGGCGAACCACAGCTCGACCCGGACGACGCAGCTCTACGATCGCCGCCCCGACGACGTGACGCTGGACGAGGTGGAGCGGGTGCTGATCTAGGCGGCTACGAACGCATTGCATCCAGCGTCAGGCGGCGGCCGACCTGAAATTGTCGATTTCCACCGAGCGGTCGTCGAAGGTCGCGGTGAGGTGCAGCTCGCCGCCCATCGCCGCGATCAGCTCGCGCAGCGTGCTGACCTTCATGTCGGGGCGGCGGACCAGCTTGGAGATGGCGGGCTGCTGGACCTCCATCACGCTCGCCAACTCCTCCTGGCTGATACCGAGCCCTTCGCGCAACTGCTCCAGGCTGACCAGCTCGGCCGCCATTTGCGCCTTGCGCGCCTCGTTTTCGGCGCGGCGCTCGGGGCTCCAGCCCTTCTTGAGTTCGGAAAACGGGCGGTGTCCGCTCATTTCAACAATCCTTCCTGCCTCAGCTCAGCCAAGTAAACGTCGTAAAGTTCGTCGGCGACCGGGATCATCCGCTCGTAGAAACGGCCATCCCCGGTCTTATCGCCTCCGACCAGCAGGATCGCCGATCGCCGCGGATCGAAGGCGTAGAATATCCGCAACGGCCGTCCCCCGCTCTGAACCCGCAGCTCGCGCATGTGCGAGTGCCGCGAGTTGCTGATCCCCGACGAGTGCGGGAACCGTAGGCTCGGGCCTTGGGCGATCAGCAGATCGACGGTGAAGTCGATCGCGTCCTGATCGGCGTTGCCCAGATCGAGATACCAGCTTCCAAATTCGTCGGTGTTCTCGACATCCCAGCTCATGCACCACCATATTCCATGTAAGGAATATACACGCGAGTCCCTGCTAGATCAATAAGGGAACCGGGCGCGCCCATGCGGGCCGCGCTCTATCTCCGCTTGGCAGCTCCGATCGAGCCGCGCGAGCGCGTCTCGCCCTTGCAGGTGACGATCGCTCGCGCGGGGCGGGCGCGCCCGCCCAGGAGGACGCCGGCGCGGCCGGCGACGTCGGTTTGCTTCGTGGGGAAAGGGGGGCGCCGCCCCCCTCTCCCCGCAACGGCAATCAGCCGGCCGTGGCTCCTCCGCTGCGCTCCGTGCGCCCGCACCACCCCGGCAGATTCCCGCTGCCCCCTCACCCCCCGCTGTTCGCCACGAGGCAGGCCGATGGCCGAGGCCATCGCCCCGAAGGCGATTTGAGAAGGAGGACACGATGGAGCAGGACAATCGCGAGAGCTGGTTGAACCGGGTGGCGGTCGGCATGGCCCCGCTGTTCGACGCGCTGGATACCCCCCTGCCCTCCCGCGTGCGCGTGGCGATCGGCTTCACCAGCCGGGGCGCGAAGGGCAAGGCGATCGGCGAATGCTGGGATAACCGGCGGAGCGGCGACGGCCACTTTGAAATCTTCATTCGGCCTGACCTGGCGCACGCCCCCGACGCGATGCCGGCGCAGATCGCCGCGGTCCTCGCGCACGAGCTGGTCCACGCCGCGGTCGGGATCGCGGCCGGACATGGGAAGGCGTTTAAACGGGTCGCGGTCGGGCTGGGACTGGTCGGGCCGATGCGCGCCACCACGCCGGGCGACGCCTTCCTCGCCGCGGTCGCGCCGATCCTCGCCGCGGCCGGTCCCCTCCCCCACGCCCGGCTCGACACTGGCGGCGAGACCACGGCCCCCAGGAAGCAGGCGACGCGGATGCTCAAATGCGAGTGTAAGACGTGCGGTTACACGGTGAGGACCGCGCGCAAATGGCTGGAGACCGCCGGCGCGCCGTTGTGCCCGATCGCGGGGCACGGGCCGATGCAGCATGAGCCGCTGGACGGCGACGATGCCGGGGAACAGGACGACTGCTAAGCGACTAAAGCTCTTTACGACTAAGCCGCTAAGCGGCATAAGTCGCTTAGCAGCTTAGTATTAGGAGCCGCAGCTATGCAGGTATGGGCCGTGATCGCGCAGAAGGGCGGTCAATCCAAGACCACGCTATCCACCGGGTTTGCCGTCGAAGCGGCGCGCGAGGGCGCGGCCGTCGTGATCCTCGATGCCGACGATCGCCAGGGGTCGGCGCTCTACTGGTCTGAGCGCCGCGACGAGGACGACGTGACCGTGAAGGATAGCAGCGTCGCCGGCTTGCCCCTGCACGTCTCGCGCGGGCGGGGCAGCGGCAAGGTCAACCTTATAATTATCGACACGCCGGCGAACTCCAAGGACATCGCCATGCTCGCGGCCGAGCAGGCGGATTTCGTCATCATTCCCGTCGCCCCGCGCGGGCTGGACGTTCATTCGGTGTTGCAGACCGTCAAGCAGGTGCAGCAGGCCGGCACCCCGTTCGCCGTCATCCTCACCCAGGTTCCGCACCAGGGCGGAGAGGGGCAGGAGGCCCATGCCGGCTTCGTGGCCAAGGGCGTGACGATGTTCGACAGTCGACTCCATTTCCGCAAGGACTTCTACAAGGCGACGCCCCTAGGACTCACAGCGGCCGAGACGGAGCCGGACAGCAAGGCGGCTGCCGAGCTGCGCGCCGCCTATGCCGAAGCTAAGCGACTAAGCGGCTATGCGACTAAGCCAGTAAGCGAGGCGGCATAATGGCCCGTAAGCCCTCCGCACTCGCTGGCATCTTCGATGACGAGCCCGAGGAGTCGGCGCCGGCCCCCATTGCCGCGGCCGACGCAGCGCCGGAGCCGCCGCGGGCAACCGCGCCGCGCCGATCGCGGCGCGCGGCCGACGTGCCAAGCCAGGCCGCGCCGGGGCGGCGCAGCAGCCACCCCGGCAAGAAGCCGGTGCTGATCCACATTCCCGAGGACATGCACCGCGCGCTTCGTCAGCTCAGCGTCGAGGAGGGCGGGGAACCGCTCACCGTCATCACCGAACGGTTGCTCCGCCAGTATCTGGTCAAGCGCGGCCACACCAGGTTCGCGCCGTGAGCAAGCGGCGCGATCCCAACCCCGAGTTCGACCTATTCATCCCGGCGCTGGGCGACCTTCCGCTCCGCGATCAGCGCGAGGTCATGGAGCGGCCTTTCTTCTCGCTCCAGAAACGCAAGCGGCTAAAGCCGATCGAGTATAAAAGTCCGGACGGCGAGGCGTGGGTGCGCGTGCAGGCCATCCCCGACTACGGCATGGCGACGATATGGGACGCCGATATTCTGATATGGGCGGCGTCCACGCTCAACCGCATGAAGCAGCAGGGGTTGAACGACCTGCCGCGCACGCTGAAGACGACGCCCTACGACCTGTTGCGCGCGATCAA
>Ga0233424_10002860_pt1 | contig 11670 bp, 9 predicted proteins | sample Watercolumn_Towu_FD_181011 | JGI IMG/M metagenome (GOLD analysis project Ga0233424, IMG submission 181011) | Freshwater microbial communities from Lake Towuti, South Sulawesi, Indonesia - Watercolumn_Towuti2014_125_MG | ecosystem: Environmental > Aquatic > Freshwater > Lake | place: Indonesia... | reverse complement strand
CTTGCCGCAGCGGTGGTGCGGCGTGAGCAGGCGGCCCTTGCGGCGATGCCGGACATCCTGCGGCCGCTGCCCGTCGACCAGGTCCCCTTGAAGGCGTTCGACCTGGTGGGGTTGGATGCGCTGCGCAAGCTCTTCGATGACGCCCCGCTGCCCCGAGCTGCGGCGCCAGCTGCCGAGAGGCTTGACGTCCCGAGCTTGGCGCAGTTGGTGGACGGACTCGCCGAACCTGGGCACGGGCTCATCATGGTGATGGGCAAGGGCGGCGTGGGCAAGACGACCTTGGCGGCTGCCATCGCGGTTGAGCTTGCTCAGCGCGGCCTTGGTGTTCACCTCACCACTTCTGACCCGGCGGCTCATCTGACGGAAACCTTGTCCGGACAGATGGACCACCTGACCGTCAGCCGCATCGACCCACACGCAGAGACCGAGCGCTACCGAAATGAAGTGCTTGCCAGCAAGGGCAAGGGGCTGGATGCACAAGGGCGAGCACTGCTGGAAGAGGACCTGCGCTCACCCTGCACTGAAGAGATTGCCGTGTTCCAGGCCTTCTCCCGGATCATTCGCGAGGCGGGGCGCAAGTTCGTCGTGATGGACACCGCGCCGACCGGGCATACCCTGCTGCTGCTGGATGCGACCGGCGCCTATCACCGTGAGATTGCCAGGCAGATGTCGGGGTCGGGCGTTCATTTCACGACGCCGATGATGCAGCTCCAGGATGAGGAGCGCACCAAGGTGCTGATCGTGACCTTGGCCGAGAACACGCCCGTCCAAGAGGCCGCAGGGCTGCAGGCTGACTTGCGACGCGCGGGCATCGAACCCTGGGCCTGGGTTGTGAACAACAGCGTCTCGGCAACCAAATCGCGGTCGCCTTTGTTGCAGGCAAGGGCGGCGAAGGAGCGGCCGTTCATCGACGCGGTGGCACGGCAGCACGCCCGTCGCTACGCGGTCGTGCCGCTGATGGCGGAAGAGCCGGTCGGTGTCAAAAGACTCGACGCGCTCGCGCGGCGCCACTAAGCGGCACACCCAGCCGCCGCGATACCGGGGGGCGATGGCGCTGAGCACGCCACCGCCCTGAAACAGCGATCAACGGTGCGATGAAGACTTCGCCTCGTCCTCGTGCATATGCCGCAAAAAGTACCGCACGAAGAACGCGCCCATGCCCAGCATGAACGCAATGACGGCCAAGCTCAGCAGCCCGGCATCGCTGGCAAAGATGTCCCGGAAGACGGCCATGGTGCACTCCTTGTGCAGTTGATGTGCAGGTGATTTCAGAGCGTTCGACGGGCCTGCGCCTTGACGTGACGCAAGACCTCTTGCCGTGGCCTCGATAGCCTTGGCAAGCTCGGCGGGCACACCATGGAACACCAGACCCCTTCACCCACAGGCATGCACGGAACGCTGGATCGCGCGGCCGCCCTGCTGCGCGTGATGGGCAATGTCGACCGCCTGCAGCTGCTGTCCACCTTGCAGCGCGAGGAGCTTTGCGTCGGCCAGCTCGCAGAGCGCCTGGACATTCAGCAACCCACGCTGTCCCAGCAGCTCACTGTGCTGCGCCACCATGAACTCGTCGTGACGCGCCGGGTGGGCAAGCACGTCTTCTATCGCCTGGCGCCAGAACTCACGCCCCAGCTGAGCCTCGTGCTGCAGTGGGCCGGCGCCTGATCAGCCGGCGCGGCGCGTGGCCTTGGCGGTCTTGAGGAAGGTGTTGCGTTGCGCCGCCGACCGTTCCATGTGGCGGCCGATGCTGCCGCAAACGAGGTCGCACAGCGCGTAGACCGAGTCGTCGGCAATGCTGTAGTACACGGCCGAGCCGCGCGATTCGCGGGCGACGAGCCCCTGCTGCATCAGCACGGAGAGGTGCCGGGAGATGTTGGCCGACGTGAAGCCACAGGCTTGCGCGATCTCGCCCACGTTGCGCTCCCCCTGGCGCAACAGGTTGAGGATCTGCAGGCGCGTCGGCTCGGACAAGGCCTGGAAATAGGCGGCCACCTGGTGGAGAGCTTCGTCGGGCAGGTCCTGCATGGCAACACAAGGCTGGAGGTCGGGCTCCCCATCATGCCCGATTTGCGAAGCATTCATCGGATTGCTCATGTTGCCACTTGACTATTTAACTACATAGCTAAATACTAGATCATCGCTTCCAAGAAGTCACGCCCGGAGTTCACATGTCTTGCAGGTTCAACGCACTGGCTGCTGCCGCTGTCGCGCTGGCAAGCCTCATCGCGCCGGCGCCCGCCTGCGCCGCAGAGTCCCTCGCCACCTGGACTGTCGTGACGTCCAAGTTCCAGGGCCTGGGCAGCCACGACGGCACGGTGGAAGCCGTAAGGCAGACCGTCGTGTCAGCACAGGTAGCCGGCGCCGTCGTCGCACTGCCCGTCAAAGCGGGTGATCGGGTCAAGGCCGGACAACTGCTGGCAAGGCTGGATGCACGCGCCGCTGAACAACAGGCCGGCGCCGCAGCCGCCCAGGTGGAAGCGGCCCGCGCCGCCCAGCAGGTGGCCACGCTCGAAATGCAGCGCCAAAGGCAGCTGTTTGCCAGCCGCTTCATCAGCCAGGCGGCGCTCGACCAGGCCGAGGCGCAGTACAAAACGGCCACCGCACAGGCCAATGCGCAGCTGGCCGCTGCGCAGGCGGCACGGACGGAGAGCGGCTATTTCGCCGTCAAGGCACCCTACGACGGCATCGTCACCGAACTCAATGTCATGCCCGGCGACATGGCGATGCCCGGTCGGCCATTGCTCACGCTCTTCGATCCGTCTTCGCTTCGCATCGCTGTGGCGGTTCCTGAAACCAGCGCGGCGAGCCTGCGCAACCGGCTGGCCACGCCTGTGAACGTCGAGATCGCTGGCCAGCGGGTCACCGCTACCCGCTGGGAAGTGCTCCCCGCTGCGGACACGCTCACCCACACGGTCACCGTGAGGGTCGAACTGCCACCCGGCACCGCGGCCACCCCTGGCAGCTTTGCCCGTGCCTGGCTCCCCGGCGGTGCGGGAAGCGATCCGCGCACCATGATCCCCTCCCGCGCGCTGGTTCAGCGGGCGGAGCTGAAGGCGGTTTACGTTGTGGGCGGCGACGGCCGCGCCCTGCTGCGCCAGGTTCGCGTGGGCCCTGCCAGCGGCGATCAGGTGGAAGTGCTGGCCGGCCTCAAGACCGGTGAGCGCGTCGCGCTCGATCCGCAGGCTGCTTCCAGGAGGCCGTGATGGAACTCGGCGTGTCCGGGCGCATCGCCCGCTTCTTCCAGTCGGCCCAGATCACGCCCCTGCTGGCGCTGGTGGCCTTGCTGCTCGGCGTCTTCGCCGTGGCGGTGACCCCCCGTGAGGAGGAGCCGCAGATCAACGTGACGATGGCCAATGTGCTGATCCCCTTCCCCGGCGCCGCCGTGCAGGATGTGGAACAGATGGTGGCAACCCCGGCCGAGCAGGTGCTGTCGCAGATGGCCGGTGTGGAGCACGTGATGAGCGTCTCTCGCCCCGGGTTGGCCGTGATGACGGTGCAGTTCAAGGTGGGCGTTCCGCGCACCGAGGCGCTGGTGCGGCTGTACGACACCGTGCAGTCCCACGCCGACTGGCTGCCGGCCAACCTCGGCACCCTGCCCCCGCTGGTCAAACCCAAGGGCATCGACGACGTGCCGATCGTGAGCTTGACGCTGCACGCGCGTGACGCGGACACCGGCACCTTCGACCTGGAACGCATCGCCCACAGCCTGGAGGCCGACCTCAAGCGCGTGCCGGGCACACGGGAGGTCACGACCATCGGCGGCCCAGGCCGTGCGATCCGCGTCGAGCTGGACCCGGCCCGCATGGCCGCCGCCGGCCTCGGCGTGAACGAGCTGCGCCAGGCGCTGACGTCCGCCAACACCGGCGCGGCAGCCGGCCAGCTGCTGGCGGGTGACCGCGCGGTGGACGTGCAAGCCGGCCCCTTCCTGCGCGACGCCCGTGAGCTGGGTCAGCTGGTGGTTGGCGCCCGCAACGGCCGACCGGTGTACCTGGCCGACGTGGCCCAGGTGGTCGACGGCCCCCTGCCCCCCCAGCGCTACGTCTGGCACGGCACGCGTGACGGCGACTTTCCGGCCGTGACGCTGGCGATCACGAAGAAGCCGGGCGAGAACGCCATCGAGGTGGCCGATGCGCTGACGCGGCGCGTGGCGGAGCTGCGCAACACGCTCATCCCCAGCGGCGTGGAGGTGGCCGAGACGCGCAACTACGGCGCCACCGCCAACGACAAGGCGATGAAGCTCATCCAGAAGCTGATGTTCGCCACGGCCTCCGTGGTGGCCCTGGTCTTCATCGCGCTGGGCCGTCGAGAAGCCGCCATTGTCGGCAGTGCCGTCATCCTGACGCTCACCGTCACGCTGTTCGCGTCCTGGGCCTGGGGCTTCACGCTGAACCGCGTGTCGCTCTTCGCGCTGATCTTTTCCATCGGCATCCTGGTGGACGACGCCATCGTCGTGGTGGAGAACATCCACCGCCACATGGCCCTGCACCCGGACAAGACCCTGGCCGAACTCATTCCCGGCGCGGTCGACGAGGTGGGCGGGCCCACCATCCTGGCCACGCTCACCGTCATCGCCGCCCTGCTGCCGATGGCCTTCGTGTCGGGCCTGATGGGGCCCTACATGAGCCCCATCCCGATCAATGCCAGCATGGGCATGCTGCTGTCCTTGGCGATTGCCTTCGTCGTCACGCCCTGGCTGGCACGCCTGTGGCTCAAGCGCAGCGGGCATGGCAGCGACGCGTCGCACGGTCTTGCCGCCAAGCTCGGACCGCTGTTCGAGCGGGTGTTCCGCCCCCTGCTGGACGAGACGCAGGGCAGCCGCAACCGCCGCTGGCTGGGCGCCGGCATTGCGGCCCTGATCGCCGTGTCACTGGCCTTGCCGGCGGTCGGGCTGGTCGTGCTGAAGATGCTGCCCTTCGACAACAAGTCGGAGTTCCAGGTCATCGTCGACATGCCGGCCGGCTCGACGCTCGAGCGCACCGCCGCCGTGCTGCGCGAGCTGGGGGCCTATGTGGCCCAGCAACCGGAGGTGACCGACTACCAGGCCTATGCCGGCACGGCCGCACCGATCAACTTCAATGGCCTGGTGCGGCAGTACTACCTCCGCACCGGCGGCGAGGTCGGCGACCTGCAGGTCAACCTCGTCGACAAGCACCACCGCAGCCAGCAAAGCCACGCCATCGCCACGCGCCTGCGCCCGGCCCTGCAGGACATCGGCCGCCGCCATGGCGCCAACGTCAAGGTCGTCGAGGTGCCGCCGGGGCCGCCTGTGCTGTCGCCGATCGTGGCCGAGATCTACGGCCCGGACGCAGCCGGCCGTCGCAGCGTCGCGCAGGAAGTTCGGCGTCTGTTCGAGCGCACGCCCGGCCTGGTCGACATCGACGATTCAGGCATCGCCGACGCGCCCCGCAAGCTGCTGCTCGTCGATCGCCGCAAGGCAGCGCTGCTGGGCGTGCCCCAGTCTGCGGTCGTGTCCACCTTGGCGGCCGGCCTGGCCGGCGAAGCCACCACTTGGCTGCGCGACGGCAGCAAGTACCCGGCGAGCGCCTGGCTTCAACTGCCGGCGGACCGGCAGGGAGACCTCGACACGCTGCTGCAGCTGGGCGTTCGCAGCCCCGCCGGCCAACTCGTGCCGCTGCGCGAGCTGGTCACCGTCAGCGACAGCCTGCGCGAGCAACCGATCTTTCACAAGGATGGTCTGCCGGTGCACTTCGTCGTCGGCGACATGGCCGGTGCGCTGGACAGCCCGCTGTACGGCATGTTCAAGATGCGCGGCGATCTGGCGGCACTCAAGACGCCGGACGGCGGCATGCTGGCTGAAGCCTTCATCCACGCCCCGAGCGACGCCTGGCGCGGCTACACGCTGAAGTGGGACGGCGAATGGCAGGTCACCTACGAGACCTTCCGCGACATGGGCGCGGCCTACGCGGTGGGCCTGGTGCTGATCTACCTGCTGGTGGTGGCCCAATTCGGCTCCTACCTGACGCCGCTGATCATCATGGCGCCCATCCCGCTCACGCTGGTCGGGGTGATGCCGGGGCACGCGCTGCTCGGCGCGCAGTTCACGGCCACCAGCATGATCGGCATGATCGCCCTGGCCGGCATCATCGTGCGCAACTCCATCCTGCTGGTGGACTTCATCCGGCTGGAGGTGTCGCAAGGTCGCCCGCTCAAGGAGGCCGTCGTGCACTCCGCCGCGACCCGTGCGCAGCCCATTGTGCTGACGGGCCTGGCCGCGATGCTCGGGGCCTTCTTCATCCTTGATGACCCGATCTTCAACGGCCTGGCCATCTCGCTGATCTTCGGCATCCTCGTCAGCACGCTGCTGACGCTCGTGGTCATCCCCCTGCTCTATTTCGTGGCCTATCGCCACGCGCCCGTCAACGACACAAGGAGTGCTTCATGAGTTCCTGGCAGATCGTCCGGCTGTTCGCCGGCAGTTTCATCCTCATCTCCCTGCTGCTGGGCGTACCCGGCAGCCCGGTGTTCGTCAGCACCTGGTGGCTGGCGTTCACCGCCTTCGTCGGGGCCAATCTGTTCCAGAGCGCGCTGACCCGCTGGTGCCCGCTGGAGATCATCCTGCGCAAGCTGGGCGTCAAGAGCGGGTGCTGAGCATGCTTGACGCTGTGCAACGCTGGCTTCGCCGCCGCAGCACACCACCAGCGCCGTTGGACAGCCCCGCGGTCATCGAGCCCGTCCCTGGCGACGGCACCGTGGTGATCGACGTGCGGACGGCGAGAGAACATCAGGGCGGGACGCTCGCGGGCGCCATCAACGTGCCGCTGAGCCAGTTGGACGGGTGGATCACCACAGCGGTTCCTGACCGCACGCGCCCCATCCAGCTCTTCTGCGCCAGCGGCTCGCGCTCCGAAGGGGCATGCCGCCTGCTGCGCCAGCTCGGCTATCAGGATGTCCACAATGCTGGCGGACTGCTCGTGGCATCCGCACGCCTGAACCTGCCCATCGACCGCCCATGACTCATCCTGCCGCGACACCCTGGGACGCCCGTTTCGCAACGCCCGATTACGTCTTCGGCACCGAACCCAACCATTGGCTCGCCGCACACGCCGGCCAGTGGCAGGCCGGCGACCACGTGCTGTGCGTGGCCGATGGCGAAGGACGCAACAGCGTCTGGCTCGCACAGAGAGGTGTGCGCGTGGATGCCTTCGATGTGTCGGCCGTCGGGCTGGACAAGGCACGCAAGCTGGCAGCGCAGGCGCAGGTGAGCGTGCAGTACGCGCTGGCCAGCACAGACGACTACGCCTGGCCCGTGGGGCAGCTCGATGGTGTCGCTGCCATCTTCGTGCAGTTCGCCGACCCGGACATGCGCCAGCGCCTGTTCGACCACATGAAGCGCGCGCTCAAGCCGGGTGGCGTGCTGGTGCTGCAGGGCTACACGCCCGAGCAACTCGCCTACGGCACAGGCGGCCCCCGCGAGGTGTCGCATCTCTACACGCGCGAGCTGCTCGAAGCGAGCTTTGGCGACATGGACATCCTCACGCTGGAGACCTACGAGCGCGAGCTCGATGAGGGCCCCGGCCACCGCGGCCGCTCTGCGTTGATCGGCCTCGTCGCCCGCCGCCGCTGAGCCGCGCCGGCCCACACGTCAGCGCGGCAGCATGAAGGTCGACTTCTCCCGCACGACAGCGGCCGACTCGCCTCCCGCCGGCACCCGCTCGACGCTGAAGTGAATCTCGTGCGCCCCGGCGCCGGCCTGGGCCACAGCCTCGTGGGGCACGCGCAGCGTCACCGCCACCCAGCGGGCCTCGGTGGGCGCCAGTCGCGTCTCGCTGCCGTTCACGAGCCTCAGCCCCGGCAGGCCATCGGCGCTGATCCGGTAGGCCTGCGTGGACTCGGTCGCGTTCATGATCTGCAGCCGATAGACGTTCTCCACCTGACCGTCCTCCACTTCGCGCGCCAGGGTGGCGCGGTCACGCACGACATCCACGCGGAAGGGTGAGCGCAAGGCCAGGCTGCCGAAGAAGGCCGCCAGAATGATGAACAGCACGGCGGTGTAGATCACCACGCGCGGGCGCAGGACCCGACGCAGACGCTGTGCCGGGGTCAACTTGAGCGCGAGGCCGTTCTGGGTGTCGTACCGGACGAGGCCGGGCTCGTAGCCCATCTTCTTCATCACGTCATCGCACACGTCGACACAGGCGGCGCAGCCGATGCACTCGTACTGCAGGCCCTTGCGGATGTCGATGCCCGTGGGGCAGACCTGCACACAGAGGTTGCAGTCCACGCAAGACCCCAGGCCCATCGCGGCCGGGTCTGCCTTCTTCGAGCGCGAGCCGCGGGGCTCACCTCGCTCGGCGTCATAGGTGACGATCAGCGTGTCCTTGTCGAACATCGCGCTCTGGAAGCGCGCGTAGGGGCACATGTACTTGCAGACCTGCTCGCGCATGAAGCCCGCATTGCCATAGGTCGCAAAGCCATAGAAGAACACCCAGAAGGTCTCCCACGGCCCGAGAGCCATCTGGGCAACGCCCGCAGCCAGTGACTTGATCGGGGTGAAGTAGCCGACGAAGGTGTAGCCGGTCCACAGCGCGATGGCGATCCAGGCGAGGTGCTTACCCGCCTTGCGTGCGGCCTTCTCCAGCGTCCAGGCGCCCCCGTCGCGCTTCATCCGGGCCGCCCGGTCGCCCTCGAACTTGCGCTCCACCCACATGAAGATCTCGGTGTAGACCGTCTGGGGGCAGGCGTAGCCGCACCACAAGCGACCGGCCACGGCCGTGAACAGGAACAGCGCGTAGGCGGACATCATCAACAGCGCCGTCAGGTAGACGAAGTCCTGCGGGTACAGCACGAGGCCGAAGACGTAGAAGCGTCGCGCCCCGAGGTCAAACAGCAGCGCCTGCCGATCGTTCCAGCTCAGCCAGGGGCCCAGGTAGAACACCAACTGGGTCAGCCACACAAAGGCCCAGCGCCAGTTGACGAACCGGCCCTTGACGGAGCGTGGATAGATCTTGTCTTGAGACTTGTACAGGTAGATGTACTGCGCGGCTGCGTCAGCCGTTTCGGCGGGCGTCTGGGGCGGCTGTGGAAGGTCTGCCATGTGGGGCTCAGGTGGCAGCACGGTGGGGTGCTGCAAGTAGCACTGCAAAAGGCTTGCCAGGCTCTGATAGCGCCGATTCCCCGGGTCAAGTCCTTCACCCTGCTGTGGTTTGGGCGCTCGCGGCCCCGCTCGCCGGCGCCGCAACGGACTGCCATGCTGCCAATCAGCCAATCACTGCCAAGCATGGCAGTTCTTGCAACGCCGACGGAGTACTGATCAATGGGGTCAACGCAGCGGAAGCGTTTGGGCCGTTCCCGCAAGAGTTGGCATGCCAGCCCTCAGGACTCGACACCGACCAGGTGCCAACCTGTTCAGGCTGCTCGACAGATCCCATGCAGCGCCAAAAACGCGTCGCCCTGGGTGCTCGGCAAAGCGTCTGGAGGAGCAACTCGGCTCAGCGTTGTTGACAGATGTTGTCATCCGCGAAGCCATTGAGCGTCACCCATCCGCCGCGCTCGACGACTGATGAGCAAAACGGTGCACCGCCCCGAACCAAAACAAGCACAGCAGACTGGCCGCTGACCGCTGGTTCCCAAGTTGCGCCCGCCACGCGCACCATCGGGTGCGCTGGCACAAGGTCCGCGCAGAAGGTGTCAGGTCAAAGGATTGCGAAGGCCAAGCAGACTTCCGCGGCGCCGAGCGCAGCGGTCAACGCGCGCGATTGCCTGGAGTCGGACTCCATCCCGGGGCATCGCTCGTGCGGTCGTTGCGGCTGACGCCACGGTGGAGTCCGATTGCCCCCGGCGCCAACGGAGAAGACAGCGGCTGTGGCAGTCGCACGACTCTTGCATTCGACCCGTTGGAAAAGCACGGGTAGCGCTGATTCAGCGGGGGAACAAACGGGGGGACAAAGACGACAAGGTCCGTGACAGAGCTCGCATCCGTGCGGCCTACCGTCCAATTCTCTGTTCCTGTCCGGCCACCCACCCGACCCAACGCCGCCCACACGCCTCAGGCGCCTCGGATCCAGCCGGACGAGGCGCCTTCTTGCTGTCTGGGCTGTTCGCGCTGCTCGGCCTGTCCGGGCGGTTCTTCCTCCTCCCTCAACCCCGGGAAGCCCATCCTGCCGCCAAGCTGCAAGCGCCAGAGCACCCACCAGAATTCTGCAACTTCATCACAAGCGACCGCCCATCAGGCCTTTCAATTGATAAAAACGGCCAATACGATTTGTCCTGGACAAAACGAGCCAAGCCATGCGAACCAACCTGCCCGTCACGAACCGCGAATTCAGCTTTCCGGAGGGGGCCACCCTCATGTCGAGCACCGACACGGACAGCTACATCACCTATGCCAACGAGGCCTTCATCCAGGTGAGCGGCTTCACCGAAGAGGAACTCATGAGCCAGCCGCACAACCTGGTGCGGCACCCCGACATGCCCCGCGAAGCCTTCGCGGACATGTGGGACACGCTCAAGGCGGGCATGTCCTGGACAAGCCTCGTCAAAAACCGCCGCAAGGACGGTGACCACTACTGGGTGCGCGCGAACGCCACCCCGGTGGTGCGCGAAGGGCGCGTGGTGGGCTATATGTCCGTGCGGACGCGGCCCGCGCCCGAGGAAGTGCAGGTCGCCGAGCGCGCCTACGCGGCCTTCCGCGAGGGCAAGCAAGGCAGCCAGCGCTTCTACCGCGGGCTGATCGTGCACTGCGGCTGGGCCGGCTGGCGCTCGATCGGCCAGACCATGTCGGTGAGCTGGCGGCTGCGCATCGCCGTGTTCGGCGTGGTGCTGCTCGCCATCCTGGGGGGCCTGGTCGCCGGCCTGTCCGCGCACGAACTCGGCCTGATCGCCGGGCTCATGATCGCCGGGTCGGTCGCCAAATGCTGGCTGCTGGAGCAGCAGATCGTCGGCCCGCTCAAGGCCGTGCTGCGGCAAGCCCAGGCGGTAGCCGCCGGGCAGGCGGGTCAGAACCTGCACCTCGACCGCGTGGACGAGATCGGCATGCTGATGCGCGCCGTCAACCAGGCCGGCCTGAACCTGCGCAGCCTCGTGGACGACGTGGGCGGGCAGGTGCAGGGTGTGCGCCAGGCGAGCGAGGACTTCGCCGCCGGCAACCAGGAGCTCAGCCAGCGCACCGACGACACCGCCGTGCGCCTGCAGCAGACGGCCAGCTCGATGGGCGAGATGACCGATGCCGTGCGGACCAATTCGGAAACCGCGCGCTCTGCCGCACTACTGGCGGAGGACACCCAGGACGCCGCCACGCGGGGCGGCCAGGTGGTGCAGCGCGTCGTGGACACGATGCAGAAGATCAGCGCCAGCTCGCAGCGCATCGCCGACATCATCGGCGTCATCGACGGCATCGCTTTCCAGACCAACATCCTGGCGCTGAACGCGGCGGTAGAAGCCGCGCGTGCCGGCGAGCAGGGCCGCGGCTTCGCGGTCGTCGCCAGCGAGGTGCGCAGCCTGGCCCAGCGCTCGGCCTCGGCGGCGCGCGAGATCAAGCAGCTGATCCAGGACAGCGTGGAACGCGTGGGCGAAGGCTCGCAGCTGGTGGACGAGGCCGGCAAGTCCATGTCGGTCATCGTCAGCAAGGTGTCGGAGGTGAACAACCTGATCGACCTGATCAGCCGCGCTTCCGCCGAGCAACTGGCCGGCATCGACCAGGTCAACAAGGCCGTC
>Ga0233424_10002856_pt1 | contig 11688 bp, 7 predicted proteins | sample Watercolumn_Towu_FD_181011 | JGI IMG/M metagenome (GOLD analysis project Ga0233424, IMG submission 181011) | Freshwater microbial communities from Lake Towuti, South Sulawesi, Indonesia - Watercolumn_Towuti2014_125_MG | ecosystem: Environmental > Aquatic > Freshwater > Lake | place: Indonesia... | reverse complement strand
GGGGCCGAAACTGTTTAGCAACTCTCAAGAATCCACTCAGGCAGTACCTTCCCAGCAGCATGTTGAGCAAGGCCATCTTGTAAGGCATGGTGACATTGTAACACGGCATCCAAAAACCGCATATTCAGCGCATCCCCCCGCCCAGGCGTTCGCCAAAAAGACCAGAGAAGCGGGAAAGGATGCGTCCAGTGACCCCCTTGCACGCCCCCGACATTGCTTCTTTTGTCGCTGAGGGAAGACGCAGAACGTGGTCGAAGCTTGAGCAGAACTCTGACAAGTCGGCCCCACCGTTGAGAACTTTTGCGGCTGCCGAACACCTTGAGTCGCGCAAAGGGGCTTCCATGTCAGACGACCGACACGGCACCCGCCCCCGCTTCTCCCCCCAGCTTGCTCGTCAGAACGGGAGAAAGATTCCTTCGCCGATGAACACCGACTGAGCGGAAGACCGTTCGTAGGTGGATTGCGGTTTTTGAAACCGTTCGCCACGTGCAACAAAGTGCAACACCAAAAGTGCGTTTTCGTGCGCGATCACAGCAATTCCACTGAATCTGTGGGAATGCGGTTTCGTGCTTTATTCATGCGGGTTTCGTGCAGGTTTGCGTCATCGTCGCGAAAGGGGTGTTTTGGTTTAGGAAACCGCTGCTCTATCCATTTGAGCTACGGGAGCCCAACGCCGAGAATCATGAACGGAACACCACAGGTTGTAAATCCTGTTCGGTTTGCGCGACCACCAGTCCACGGCTGATTCAAGAAGGAGCGCGGGCAGCCTGTCCGCGCGGGGGTGCGGCGAGATTCTGGAAAAACTCGCGGGCAAGCTGCCCGCGCCCCTTGGGCTGGATTCTTGAATCAGCCGGTCCACCAAGTCTGGCATTGCAGCCTTGAGCCACGCCAGGGACTCCCTTACTCTGGTCCGGCGATTGAAAAAGCCGTCCAACAAGCCCAGGAAACTGGCGCGTCGTGAGGAGAAGCAAGCCATGAAATTTAACCGCCGGATTTTTCTTGCCGCCAGCAGCGCCACCGGAGCCCTTGCAGCCTTGCCCGCAAGCCTCGCCCAATGGCAGCCAAGCCCACGCTACCCCGATCCGCTCTTCAGAATCATCGATCCGAGCTTCACGAAATATCGCGTGAACCTTGCCAAAGTGGAAAAGATCGCGTCGGGGATGCGCTGGTGCGAAGGACCCGTGTGGTTCGGCGACGGCCGGTATCTGCTTTGGAGTGACATCCCCAACAACCGCATCATGCGCTGGGACGAGGAGACCGGCGGCGTCAGCGTGTTCCGCAAGCCGTCCAATAACGCCAACGGCAACACCCGCGACCGAAAGGGGCGTCTGCTTACTTGCGAGCACGACTCGCGGCGTGTCACGCGCACCGAGTATGACGGCGCGATTACCGTGATTGCGGATCGCTACGACGGCAAGCCGTTGAATTCGCCGAACGACATCGTCTGCAAATCCGACGGCTCGATCTGGTTCACGGACCCACCCTTCGGCATCCTCGGTTACTACGAAGGACACCTGGCCCCACCGGAATTGCCCACGAACGTTTATCGCTGGGATCCGAAGTCCGAGAAACTGACCGTGGTGGCTGGGGACGTGAACCGTCCCAACGGACTGGCGTTTTCACCGGATGAATCCAAGCTCTACATCGTCGAGGCAGGTGTCACCCCCCGGGTGATTCGCGTCTATGACGTGGCCAGCGGCAGCACGCGGTTGTCCGGCGGGCGCACGCTGATCACTGCCGAACCGAACGGCACCCCGGACGGCTTGCGCGTGGATGTCGATGGCAATTTATGGATTGGCTGGGGGATGGGCGCCGAAGGACTGGATGGCGTGGCAGTGTTCAACCCGGTCGGCAAGCTGATTGGCCGTATCGACCTTCCCGAGCGCTGCGCCAATCTGTGCTTCGGCGGCCGCCACCGCAACCGGCTGTTCATGTGCGGCAGCACGTCGATGTTTTCGCTATTTGTGAACACTCAAGGCGTGTCCGGCGGCTGACCCTCGGAACTCGCCATCCAGGGATCCCGGTCGAGCCACCGCTCGGCCTCACGCGCGCTGCGGAAGACGCGAATGGGCCGGATACGTTCGGTCAGTGCGTCGTACATGCGCAACATGCCGTAGAACAGATCATTCGTAGCCACGAGCGCCACGGGACCGGGCCGGTGTTGACGCTCATCCACTTTCTTGCGCTCGGCGGCGAGTTGGCGGATTTCCGCTCCGGTCACACTGGTCGTAGTGTTGGAACAATCGATCAATTTGCCGTAAGTGGCTTCCTTCGCAGTCAACTTTGTGTTCACATGGGTGCGCATCTCGGCGAACGTAGCCACCCCTTCGGCTCGGTTGTAGAGCCGTCTGCGGGCGTGGTCGATGCGGCAACTGATCGGCAATGAGTAGCAAATCCTGTTGATCCCAAGGATAGGATTCGGCCCACCTGCTCTTCAAGGCGAAAGCGGCTTTGCAAGTCGCATGAATCATCTCTTGATTTGGGTCTCCGTTCTCGCCGTGGCCGCTTGTTCAGACTGAATTCCACCCACTCGACAGCCGTATCCCTGTCTCCAGAACGCCGCGGCAAGAATTGCCTGAATTGAAGTGCAGCCGCCAAAGTCCTCGTTACACTGCTTCGCATGCCGATGAGCATTCGCACTACTTGCACGATGGATTGCCCGGATTCCTGTGCCCTCGAAATCCTGGTTGCAGACGGGAAGGTCGCACGCATCCAGGCTGCGCCGGCCAGGTCGAGCGGACACCCAAACACCCAGGGGTTCATCTGCGACAAAATCGGGAAGTTCCATCGCCGCGTCTATCACGAGACTCGCATTCTTCATCCGATGCGGCGCGCGGGAGCCAAAGGCGAGGCCAGATTTGAGCGCATCTCCTGGGATGACGCGATCTCAACGATCGCGGAGAAGTTCCACGAAATCATTGCGCGTTGGGGCGGCGAAGCCATTCTGCCGTATCATTATGACGGATCGAACGGTTTGCTGAGCCACGATCTTCTGGACGCTTTGTTTTTTGCCCGGTTAGGCGCGTCGCGGCTGGCTCGCACGCTGTGCGCCGCCCCGGCCAGCGCGGTTGCCATGGGCATGTACGGGAAAATGCCAGGCGTGGCTTTCCAGGATTACCCCCACGCTCGCGCCATCATCGTTTGGGGCGCAAATCCCAAAGTCTCGAACATTCACCTGGTTCCGTATCTTCGACAGGCGAAGAAGAACGGCGCATTCGTCGCCGTCGTCGATCCCATCCGCAACTTCAGTCCTGGCGAAGTCGATTTGCATCTGCCCGTCTATCCGGGCGCGGATTTGCCCGTGGCTCTCGCGATGATCCGGCAGTGGAATGACGCGGGCCGCCTGGCTCACGCCTTCCTCGCTCAACACGCAGATGGCCTGGAGCCGCTACTGGCTGCGGCAAGCGAATGGCCCGTCGAACGCGCCGCGGCGGCTGCGCGAGTGTCATCCGAAGACATCAAGAAACTGGCCGACGCGTATGCCAATTTATCCCCCGCGGTGATCCGCCTCGGGTGGGGCACGGAACGCAATCAAAACGGCGGGCAGGCCTTGGCCGCCGTGATGGCGATGCCTGCGTTGCTCGGCAAGTTCGGCGCGCGTGGCGGAGGCTACACTCTTTCCAACAGCGGCGCCGCGAAATTGGACACGGCAAAGATATTCGGGGCGGATTCTCCGCCACTGCAATGGGCGGCGCGCGAACTGAACATGAGCCAGTTGGGCGGATTGCTGACCGACGGGCTCGCGCCGCCCGTGAAGTCGCTCTTCGTTTATGATTGCAACCCGGTGGCGACTGCGCCGGATCAAAACGCGATTCTGCGAGGCCTCGTTCGCGATGACCTCTTCACCGTGGTTCACGAACAAGTCATGACCGACACCGCGCGCTTTGCCGACATCCTTCTCCCGGCCGTGACGTTTCTCGAACAGCACGAGATCAAGCGGTCTTACGGGAGCTACATCGTCGGTGGGGTTCAACCCGCTATCGCGCCATGCGGTGAAGCCCGACCGAACGAATGGGTGTTCGCACAACTGGGCCGTGCCATGGGATTTCCTGACGAACCCTTTGGCTGGGACACCGCGACTTGCCTGAGCAAAGTGGCGGACGCGCTCAGCCTCTACGGCCACCCTGGTGATCCCGAGGCCCTGAGTCACGGCGGCGTCCAAAACTATGCTTTCCCTGGCGGCGGGCCGGTTCAGTTCGAGAGCGTGCGTCCGCAGACGCCAGACGGGAAGGTTCACCTGACGCCAGCGGCCCTTGGCTCCAGGCCGTTCCAATACTTGCCCGTGCCTGACGCCCGCTATCCGCTCGCACTGGTGAGCGCTTCTAACAACAAAATGATTTCCAGCACGCTCGGCGAGTTCAATTACCCCGAACTCGTGCTTTCGCTGCATCCGGCCGACGCCGCCGCGCGTGGAATCGCGGATGGCGATGCCGTGCGGGTATTCAACGACCTTGGCGAAGTGCAGTGCGTCGCGCGGCTCAACGACCGCTTGCGCGAAGGGGTCTGCGGATTGCCGAAGGGCGCCTGGCGAAAATCCTCGCGGAACGGACAAAGCACTACGGCGCTTTGCCCGCAACACGTGAACATCGTGGCCGGCGGCGCATGCTTCAACGACGCGCGGGTGCAGGTGGAACGCGTTTGAAAGAAAGTCGGCTGAGCGGCAACTCGGCCCGACCAATTGTGCGGGTTCCGAGAGGCTACTGCTTGGCGGCCCCACCGGCTGCGCCGAGATTAGCCGGTGCCTTTCCATCAGGAGATGGCTGAGGGTTGGCGGCCGCGATCGCCGGATCGTTTCTTCCGAGGGAAATGAAATCGGCCAGAATGCGCTTGGCTTCCTTCAGCGCCACATCGACCAGCGGCACCTTGGCTTCGTGCGCCGTCTCTTCGTCGTCATCCGCTTTCTTCGGGTCACGCGCATCATCGGATTTCTCCGCGGGTTTCGATTGACCCACCGCTACCGGCAGGCCGGCCTTGTCTGCGAGAGCGAGCGTAATCTCATAGACGGTCTCATGGGCAGCCGGCCGGGCTTTTAATTCAGCCTGGCGAGCCTTGGAACGAGCTTCAGCTTCCGCCTTTTCCTTGACCCGTTGTTCTTCGTTCAAGGAAACAGTCCGATCCGCCAGGGCTTTTTTCACCTGCTCGATATCTTCCTTCAAGTATTGGAAGTCCGGGTTTGCTTCGACGCGCGCCGTGGATCGCTTTTGCAGGTCCACCAGATAAGGCTGGACGCGGTTGAGCTTCTCGTATTTCGCCTCCGTAATCGTGTCCCACGGCAAGGCGTTCTCCAGCGCCGATTCGCCGACGTCCGCGTGATTGTTCGGCGAGGGCAGGATGATGTCCGGTGTCACGCCTTTCAACTGCGTGGAAGAGCCGCTGGGACGATAGAACTTGCGGATCGTGACCTTGACGGCGCCGGGGCTGTTCGTGGAGCGTCGGAGCGCGCCAATCTTCCTGAGATCGATCAGTTGCTGCACGGTTCCCTTTCCGTGAGTCGATTTATCTCCCACGATCACAGCGCGGCCGTAATCCTGAAGGGCGCCTGCCAAAATCTCTGACGCCGACGCGCTGAAACGGCTCGTCAGCACGACCAGCGGCCCGTCGAAAAGAATCGACTCGTCCTTGTCCGAATCTACGTGCTTCTCCCCGTCGTGGTCTTTGACTTGAACGACCGGGCCTTCTTTGATGAACAAGCCCGTCAAATTAATGGCTTCCTCCAGCGAACCGCCGCCGTTGCGGCGCAAATCCAGAATCACGCCGTCCACGTTTTCGCTGGTCAACTTCCGCAAGAGCAACGCCACGTCGCGCGTGGTGCTCTTTCGAGGACCGTCGTCTTCCTTTTTCCCGGTCAAGTCCATCTGCGCGTAGAAGGAAGGCAGATCGATTACGCCGACGCGAACCGGTTTCCCGGCCGAACCGGGGAAATCGATAATTTTGGCCTTGGCCTCTTGATCTTCGAGTTTGATCTCATCGCGAATCAGACTGACGACTTTGCGGACGGACGGATCGGGCGCATCGGCGGGAATGATGGTGAGCCGCACCTCCGTGCCTTTGCGGCCGCGGATCATTTCCACGACTTTGTTCAACTTCATCTCGACCACATCGACCGCTTCGTTCGTGCCCTGCGCCACGGCGATGATCCGGTCGTTTTCCTTGAGTTGCTTGCTCTTTTGGGCCGGCCCGTTGGCCACGAGCGACTGAATCCTGCAATACCCGTCCTCGGAACGGAGCAGCGCGCCGATTCCAGTCAACGACAGGCTCATGTTGATGTTGAACGTGTCCAGCGAGGATTTCCCCATGTAATCCGTGTGCGGATCGAACACCTGCGCCACGGCGGAGAGATAAAGCTCGAGCACATCGTCGCGGTCATAATCCTGAAGGGATCGCAGCAAGCGGGAATAGCGCTTGGTGATCTTCGAAGCGATGTCCTCCGGTTTTTCCTTGTTCAGTTTGTCCTGGAGGATTTCGTACCGGAGATGCTGACGCCAGAGCTGCCTGGCTTCAGCCAGATCTTTGGGGCGGGGCGATTTTTTCCGATCCAGATTGTAGCGATCCGTCCCGGTGAAATCGAATTTCTCCGTCGCGAGCAGTTCGCCCACGTGATCCACGCGCTGGGTCAAACGCTGGAGGAAGCGCGAGAAAATGTGCTGCGCGGGGGCGACGTCGCCTTTCTTTTTCAGCAGCTCGTCCAGGTGCGTCCGGTAAAGCGGGTCGAATTCATCGATGTCCGATTGCAGGAAGTGCAGGTGCATGCCATCGAGCATTTCGATATAGCGGTCCAGCGCTTTGCTCGACCGCGCGTCGTTCAACTCCTCCTGCAAGAAATGGTACTGTTCCAGCACCAGAGGGACGATGCGGGCAATATTGGTCTGGTCCGGCGTGATATCCAGTTTCTGGGGGGGCCGGCGCGTGGTCTCGAGAAGAACTTGCCGATTGGTTGGCGAGAACACCAAAACGGTGTTGCGGGGAGCTTCCGGCTCTTTCAAAGCTGCCGGAGCTTCTTGCGCGGGCAGGGGTGTGGTCCAAATAAAGGCCAATAGCGGAACGGCTGCGAGAGCGCTGCAACCGATGAGTCGATTTCTATTTCTCACGATTATTTCAGGATAAAGACTTACGCGGCACCATAGCATAGCGCTTCGAAATTACACCTTCTATTTTCTCATTTTTCGATCTATTCTATCTCCAATCTGCCTCGCGCGCCCGATGAACACGATTGGACTCGTTGCCAGCCTCCTCTGCGGCTTCTTGCTCTCGTCGCCTTTAGAATTCCCCAGGGTAGCTCGTGCCTCGCAACCCTGGGCTTTGAGGCGGAATCCCTTTGGGATTCTAGCCGGGGGAGCGCGTGAGGAACCCAGCGGGGCATTGCCGCGCGCGATAGAAATTCACTGGGCCTTTCGCCCACTCGTTAGCCCGGCGTTGCCGCGGAACAAGAACTCGAACCGATTGCGAACGCAGGTTGATGCCTTTCTCTTGGCCAAGCTGGAGGAAAAAGGCCTGGGCTTCTCTCCGGATGCAAATCGCCTGGCTTTCTTGCGGCGCGCGTATCTGGACCTGATCGGCCTGCCGCCGCCGCCCGAAGAAATCCATGCGTTCCAGTCCGATCCGGAACCGGGCGCCGAGTCGCGATGCATCGATCAATTGCTCGCCTCGCCGCACTTTGGCGAGCGCTGGGGCCGCCACTGGCTGGACGCGGCGGGCTACGTCGATGTGCTGGGCGGCGACAACGACGCCGGCACCGTCAAGCTCGGAGAAGGCAAGTGGCTTTACCGCGACTATGTCATCCGGTCCTTCAATGCGGACATGCCTTACGACCGCTTCCTCCTGGAACAGCTTGCCGGCGATGAATTGGCCGACTGGCGCAACGCAGCCCATTTTACGCCCGAGATCAAGGAGTCGCTCATTGCCACGGGTTTTCTTCGCACCGCCTCCGATGACACCGATGAAAACGAACTCAACACGATGGACATCCGCCATGGCGTTCTTCAGCGGACCGGTGAAATCCTGGCCAACAACGTCCTCGCCCTCACGCTGCAATGCGCCAAATGCCATGATCACAAATACGAGCCGATCTCCCAACTCGACTATTACGCGTTCCTCGCGAACTTGAGTCCCGCGTTCGATCCGCAAGCCTGGCTTCAACCCAAGCAGCGCGCCTTGCCGGACGTCTCGAAAAGCGACAAAGCCGTCATCGACCAGCATAACCGCGAGGCCGAACGCCGGGTCAACGAAGCGAAGGCGCGCCAGGATGAAATCCGGCGCCCGCACCGGGAGAGGCTTTTTGAAGCCCGGTTGAAGTCACTTCCGGAATCAATCCGCAGCGACGTCAAGCTAGCGCTCGAAATCGAGGCGGAGAAACGCAGCGAAATCCAAAAATATCTCGCCGGGAAATTTGAGCCGGCTCTCAAGGTCAAACCCGAAGAGATCTCTGCCGCCCTGAGCGCGGAAGAGATTTCCAAACTCGGCGATCTCGATCAGCGCATCACCGTTCTGCAAAAGCAGCGGCGGGCGCACGGCACGATTCAGGCCGTGTACGAGGCCGGGCCACCGTCGCCGTTCCATCTTTTGCGCCGCGGGAACCACGAGACGCCTGGCGAGGAAGTGCAGCCTGGATTCCTGTCTGCGCTTTGCAAGAAAGACGCAAGTGCGGCAGTCGAATCAAGCGGTCCCTCGGCACGGGCTCTTCCTCTCTCCGCGAGGCACGAGTGGGGAGAGGATCGAGGAGAGGGACAAGCCCATAAAGACGGCCCTCCTCTCCCCAGCCCTCTCCTCCCTTCGCAGGGAAGAGAGGGAGAGATGCACCACAGCGCGCCCGCCGGCTCCACCGGACGCCGCCTCGCCCTGGCGCGTTGGTTGATCGATTTGGATTCCCCGGCCAGCGCTTTGGTCGCCCGCGTTTGGGTGAACCGAATCTGGCAACACCTCTTTGGCCAGGGCCTCGTCGAGACCAGCGACAACTTCGGCCTCTCCGGCTCCGGGGCGACGCACCCGGAACTCCTCGACTGGCTGGCCTCGGAATTGATCCGGCAAGGCTGGCGAACCAAACCGATCATCCGCCTGATCATGAACTCCACGGCTTACCGCCAGGACTCGGCCATCTCGGACGCCGCGCGATTCGCGGGAGCCGAACGGGTTGATCCGTCGAATCGGCTCTTGTGGCGCCAGAGATTGCGGCGGCTGGAATCGGAAATCATTCGCGACTCAATCCTCGCGGTGAGCGGCAAACTGGACCGGACGCCAGGCGGCGCGCCGATTCCCTTGGAGACGCGGCCCGATGGATTGATCGTCGTCAACGCCAGGCAACTCGCCAGGCCGTCGGATCAATGGCGGCGCAGCCTCTACATTCTGGCGCGGCGGAATTATCACTTGTCGCTGCTCAACACGTTCGACCAACCCGTCGTCGCGACCAGTTGCATCCGCCGCACTCCGGCCGCGGTGGTGTCGCAGTCGCTCACCATGTTGAACGACGCTTTTGTCCTGGAGCAGGCGGCGCACTTCGCGGAACGAGTGGCGCGAACCGTGCCGGGTCAGTCGCCGGAGGATCAAGCTCGGCTGGCCTTTCAGCTCGCGCTGACGAGGCCTCCCAACGCTGAGGAACTTCAGTGGTGCAACCAAATGCTTCGGCAAACCGCCGAACAGCTTAAGAAGGGAAGCTCCACGGTCGATGAGGCGAGAGCCAAAGCCTTGACCGTGTTGTGCCACATACTCCTGAACACGAGCGAATTCTTATTCAGTCCATGAGATATCCAAAGCCACAAGACTTCCATGTTTTCCGCCACCACTTTCCCCTCACCGCTGCCCTCTCCCTTGGGGAGGGGGAGAACAGATTTCTGCCGCTGAAGGCATGAACGGCGCCAGAAAATTAGCGGATGCCGTGGAAGCGAGACCCTCTCCTTGGGCAGAGGGAAGGGTTAGGGGAAGGCGGCCTTCAACCACGAAGCCTGCAAATGGTGAGATGGTTCAAGCTGACGACGCACGGTCCAGGAGCTTTCTATGAAAACGACGTTGACTCCCTTATTCCCCAGATGCGCGATGACCCGGCGGCAAATGTTGCAGACATCAAGCCTGGGTTTCGGCGCGCTGGCTTTGAAATACCTTCTGCACGCCCAAGGTCAGGCGGCGGCTTCGCCAGGTCCGCACGCGAGCGGGAGGCGTTCGCTGCCGCATTTTCCTGCGCAAGCCAACGCCGTGATTTTGCTCATGCAGAACGGCGGCCCCAGCCAGATGGATTTGTTCGATCCGAAGCCCGCGCTGAAGCAGCTCGACGGCAAGGCGCACAGCGTCAAAGTGGAAATGTTCCAAAAGGGAAGCGAAGACAACAAGCTGATGGGCACGCCGTTCACCTTCCAGCGCCGAGGCCAGTGTGGGATGGAACTTTCCGAAGTGATCCCTCACATCGGCTCGTTGGCCGACGACATCACGCTGGTGCGGTCCATGCATACCGAGCACAACAACCACACCGAAGCGCTGGTCATGTTCAACACCGGCAAGATCTTTCCCGGCCGGCCCGCGCTCGGCTCGTGGATCAGCTACGCGCTCGGCACCGCAAACCAGAATTTGCCGGCCTACATCGTGTTGCGCGATCCGGCCGGCTACAACACCAGCGGCACGCTGCTCTGGCAAAACGGCTGGCTGCCCGCGATGTATCGCGGCACCGAAGTCAGCACCAAAGGCGCGCCCGTCCTAAATCTGCACCCGCCCGTTCCGGCGCCGGCGGAAGGGCAGCGCGACAAGCTCGACCTGCTCGCGAAGCTGAATCAGGAGCACCGGAAACACTATCCATACGAATCCGAACTCGAAGCGCGCATCCAGAATTACGAACTGGCGGCGCGCATGCAGTTGGCGGCGGAAGGGACGTTGGATCTGGCCGGCGAGTCCGACGCCACACGCAAGCTTTATGGCATCGATAATCCGGCGACGGCGGGCTACGGGTTGCGGTGTCTGATGGCCCGGCGGTTGATCGAAGCCGGCGTCCGCTTTGTCCAGATTTTCCCGCCCGTCAAACCACAGTTCCAGCCGTGGGACAGCCACAAGAATGTCAAAACGGAACTCGAAGAAATCTGCCGCATGACCGATCTGCCATCCGCGGCACTGATCAAGGACCTCAAGGCGCGCGGCTTGCTCAATTCTACCATCGTCGCCTGGGCAGGCGAATTCGGGCGCTTGCCGGTGTCGCAGAACGGCACAGGCCGCGATCACAATCGCAATGCCTTCAGCCTCTTTCTGGCGGGCGGCGGCTTCAAAACGGGGCACGTTCACGGCGCCACCGACGAAGTAGGCTACCGCGCCGTGGACGGCCGCGTGAGCGTGCCGGACCTGCACGCCACGATTCTGCACCAACTCGGCCTCGACCACGACAAGTTGGCCTATCCGCACCATGGCCGCGAAGAGACATTAACTGACTCCCCCGTGAGCCACGCGCGAGTGGTCGGGGAGATGCTGGCGTGAAAGGTGTTTGGTAAAGCACCGCTGAATGAACTCCCATTCCCTCGGAGATTGCGCCTTGTCCTTCGCGTCCATTGGAGCCGGTGCATCCACGTGTTGTCGGAGGCTGCGAGTAGCGCAGATTTTCAATCTGCCGTATCGCGGGACCGATTACAAATCGGCGATACGGCCCAGCGCGGCGAAGCCGCAACCAAAGGAGCGCGGACAGCCATGTCCGCGAGTCGTCCGCAGATGCCAGCAGCGCGCGGA
>Ga0233424_10002854_pt1 | contig 11693 bp, 11 predicted proteins | sample Watercolumn_Towu_FD_181011 | JGI IMG/M metagenome (GOLD analysis project Ga0233424, IMG submission 181011) | Freshwater microbial communities from Lake Towuti, South Sulawesi, Indonesia - Watercolumn_Towuti2014_125_MG | ecosystem: Environmental > Aquatic > Freshwater > Lake | place: Indonesia... | reverse complement strand
TTCTTGGCCATGCCCTGGGCCGCGGCCAATTGCAGGCTGGAACGCGCGTCGGCCAGCAGCATGCTGGTCTGGGCTTCCTTGAACTTGAGGCCCGCCGCGACCAGTCCTGCCGCCGCGCCGAACAGCCCCAGGCCGCCCAGGGCGCCACCGATGCCGCCGGCATCCTTGTTGGAGAACACCACGTCCGGGGTCAGCACGTAATCGGCCGTGACCATCTGGCCGCCGCCCATGTTGGAACCGGAGCGCAGCATGCCGCTCTTGGCCAGGTCCCGTTCCTGCATGAGGTTTTTCATGGCCTTGCCGCGCTCGACCACCACGAAGCAGTTTGACTGCTGGATCAGCATGCGGATGAGCCCGGTGGGCGAGGGCAGGCCCACGTTCAGCAGGGCCTGGCCGACATAGTCCTGCGGTTCGGCCACCGCCAGGGTGCCAAAGGGCTTGTCGCATTTCTCCAGTTTGGCCGACTCGCCGGAGGCGCCATCGGGGCCGGCAGCGCCCGGCGTGGGATTGCCCTTGTCTTCCTTCTTCTCGTCGCCGCCCAGGCTGAAGCCGAGGAAGGCATGGGCGGGAACGGTGGCCTGGGTCAGGAACAGGCCCGTGATCAGGGCCGAAAGGGTCTTCTGCATGGGACGCTCCGGGAAATTATTGTGCGGGCGGCAAATGTATCGACCCGGAATGAGATCGGCAACCCGGAAAAGACGCCGGGGGATGCCCGGCGTCGGGGAAAGCCGGCCCTTACTTGGCCGGTTCCGGGTCGTCGCCCTTGATGACGAACAGCGGCGAGACCAGGGCCGGCTTGCCCAGCGCCTGGTAGTAGGCGGAGATGTCTTCCACGTCCTGGTCCTTCAGGCTGACGGTGAAGACATTCATGACCGGATGCAGCAGCTTGCCGCTGCGGTATTTGTTGGTCTTGATGGTCAGCTTGTCGGCGTTGCGGCCGGCCAGCTGCAGGGTATAGAACATGCCGGGGAAATCCTTGCTGCCGTGGCAGAGCATGCAGGCGGCGGCCTTGACCTGGCCGGCCTGGGCATTGCCCGCGGCCCGGGAGGGCACGGCGAGGGTGGCCAGCAGGGAAAGGGCGAGGAGGGGGATGGCGATCTTCATGGCGATCTCCTTGCAGGGGGGCGGGCATTCCAGATTAGCCAATCCCCGTTGCACGGAAAAGGCATGGCTACATCCCGGGCATCATGCCCTTCATGCCGCGCATCATTTTCGCCAAACCGCCCTTGCCCATGGACTTCATCATCTTCTGGGCCTGCTCGAACTGGTTGAGCAGGCGGTTGACGTCCTGAACCTGGACGCCGGCGCCGGTGGCGATGCGGCGCTTGCGGCTGGCCTTGAGAATCTCCGGCTTGCGCCGTTCCTCGGGTGTCATGCTGTTGATGATGCCCTCGATGCGGGTCATCTGCTTCTCGCCCTGGGCCAGGTCGCCGGCGCCGATCTTGCCGGCACCGGGCAGCTTGTCGACGAGTGAGGAGAGGCCGCCCAGCTTCTTCATCTGCTGCATCTGGGCTTTGAAGTCCTCCAGGTCGAAGCCCTTGCCGCTCTTCAGTTTCTGCACCGTCTTCATGGCCTCGGCGTGGTCCACCGAGCGCTGCGCCTCCTCGATCAGGGAGAGCACGTCGCCCATGCCCAGCACCCGGCTGGCCATGCGTTCCGGGTGGAACACCTCGATGCCGCTGAGTTTCTCGCCCACGCCCACCAGCTTGATGGGCTTGCCGGTGATGTGCCGCACCGACAGGGCCGCGCCGCCGCGGGCGTCGCCGTCCAGCTTGGTGAGGATGACGCCGGTGAGCGGCAGGGCGTCGTTGAAAGCCTTGGCGGTGTTGACCGCATCCTGGCCCTGCATGGCGTCCACCACGAACAGGGTCTCGATGGGTTTCAGCAGGGCATGCAGGTCCTTGATCTCGTCCATCATGGCCGCGTCCACGTGCAGACGGCCGGCGGTGTCGACGATGAGCACGTCGAACAGGTGCTTTTTCGCGTAGTCCAGGGCGGCGGCGGCGATGGCGGCGGGCTTCTGCTCGCCGGAGGAGGGGAAGAACTCGACGCCGGCCTGGCCGGCCACGGTCTTCAACTGCTCGATGGCGGCGGGACGGTAGACGTCGCAACTCACCACCAGGATCTTCTTCCTGCCCATCTCGCGGATGACCCGGCACAGCTTGCCGGTGGAGGTGGTCTTGCCGGCGCCCTGCAGGCCGGACATGAGGAACACCGCCGGCGGCTGGGTGGCGAAATTCAGCGGCGCGGCCTGCTCGCCCATGAGGGCGGTGAGTTCCTTGTGCACCACGCCGATGAGCTGCTGGCCGGGAGTCAGGCTTTGCAGCACCTCCTGGCCCATGGCCTTCTCTTTGACCTTGGCGATGAAGTCGCGCACCACGGGCAGAGCCACATCGGCTTCCAGCAGAGCCACGCGCACCTCGCGCAGGGCATCCTGGATGTTGGCTTCGGTGAGCCGGCCCTGGCCGCGCAGATTCTTGACGACTTTCGAGAGGCGATCGGTGAGATTGTCGAACATGACTTAGGGGGTTTTAGTGGGATGCGATAGACTTCGGGCACAAGTCTAACAGTCCTGACCGCTCATGCCGGACACCTTGCTCTTCCTGATCTGCGCCCTGGGCTACTTCGCCCTGGCCGCCTGGTACTGGCCCGGCAAGCCGGGCTGCTGCCGTACCGACTGGCTGCCTCGCCTGCTGCCGCTGCTTCCCTTGATGCCGCATCTCTACCTGCTGTATTCCGGCGTGCATGGCGACGGCGGCGTTCACGTGGGGTTCTCCACCTCGCTTTCCGCCGTCGCGGCCCTGACCGTGCTGGTCTATGCCGTCGCCGCCTGGCGCTACCACCTGGGCGGGCTGCAGGCCTTCGTCATGATCTTCGCCGGTGCCGCGGTGGCCATCGAGGCGGTTTCCCCCATCCCCCACGCCACCCGGCACAGCGCGTCGCCGCTTTTCCTGGTTCACCTGGCCATGGCCTTCGCCGCCTACAGCCTGTTCACCATCGCCGCCCTGCACGCGGTGTTGATCGCCCTGGCGGAAAAGCACCTGCATAAAGCCGTGCCGCCCAACATCATCTCGGGCCTGCCGCCTCTGCTGACCCTGGAAAAGCTGCTCTTCCGCATGATCCAGTCCGGCTTCCTGCTGCTGACCCTGACCCTGCTCACCGGCGTTTTCTTCGCCGAGGAGATCTTCGGCAAGGCCCTGCCCTTCAACCACAAGACCGTGTTCGGCGTGGCCTCCTGGCTGATTTTCGCCGCCTTGCTGCTGGGCCGGCGCGTCTATGGCTGGCGCGGACGCACGGCCATCTCCTGGACCCTGGCGGGTTTCATGAGCCTGCTGCTGGCCTACGTCGGGGTGAAGTTCGTGCTGGAGGTGCTGCTGGGGCGTTAGGAGTTTTTAAGGGCTCTGTTCGCGTTAAGGATGGATATCGCGGAGATGGCCGATGTAGTGGCCTTCCCCCTTTGGAAAAGGGGGATCGAGGGGGATTCAACCCGGGTTCAGTTCCCACCAGCCTTGGAAAATCCCCCCTCTCCCCCCTTTTTCAAAGGGGGGAACCCTGATTTTCAACGACCACCGCGTACCGCTCGTTATCGCGAACAGAGCCTTTTTAAGTTCGCCGCCAGCCGGTTCATTCGGCCTTCTTGTCCTTTTCTTCCGCCCGCTCGTCCGTCGACGCCTTTTCCACCTCTTCCAGCTTGGCTTTCCAGCGCTTGTCCGGCACCACCCGCTGCTTGAATGCCGGCGTGCGCACCGCCTTGGCCACCGGGTTGCGGGGGCGTCGCGGCGGGCCGGAGGCGCGCTTGTTCATGGGGCCATGCACAGCTTCAGGGCGTCCCGCCAATCCGGCAGGCGCAGGCCGAACACCCGCGCCAGCTTGTCGTTGTCGAGCCGCGAATTGAGCGGTCGCCGGGCCGGCGTGGGGTAGTCGGCACTGGGGATGGGAAGCAGGCAGGCAGGCATTTCCGGCGCGTCGATGTCCTGGATGGCCTGAGCGAAGCCATGCCAGGAAGTCTCGCCGGCATGGGTCATGTGGTACACCCCCCAGGGCTCCGGCCTGTCCGCTCCCCGTGCCGGCGAGACGACCTGGGCCAATGCCTGGGCGGTGGCTTCGGCCAGGTGCCGGCACCAGGTGGGGGCGCCGATCTGGTCGGCGACGATCTTCAGTTCCGGCCGCTCCCGCATCAGGCGGCGCATGGTGAGCAGGAAATTGCTGCCGCGCAGGCCATAGACCCAGGAGGTGCGGAAGATCAGGTGGCGGCGACAGCGTTCGCGGACGGCGATCTCGCCCGCCAGCTTGCTGGTGCCGTAGACATTGAGCGGTCCGGTGGCGTCATCTTCCTTCCAGGGGCGATCGCCGCTGCCGTCGAATACGTAGTCGGTGGAGTAGTGCACCAGCAGCGCGCCCAGCTTCTCCGCCTCCTCCGCCAGGATGCCGGGCGCCGTGGCATTGATGGCGCGGGCCAGTTCCGGCTCGCTTTCGGCCCTGTCGACGGCGGTATGGGCGGCGGGATTGACGATGATATGCGGCCGGGTGTCGCCGACGACCCGGCGGATGGCCGCCGGGTCGGCGAGGTTCATGGCCCGGCTGTCCATGGCGAGTACCCGGCCCAGGGTGGACAGGGTGCGGGCCAGTTCCCAGCCGACCTGGCCGTTGCAGCCGGTGAGCAAAATCCGGGGAGTTGGAAGTGGGGAGTGAGGAGTGGGGGTCATGGGTAGACCTCCGCGTTCTTGAGAAGGGGGGCGGCCTGATCCTTCGCGGAGAGCCGGGGTTCGCCGTCGAGGGGCCAGTCCACGCCGATATCCGGGTCGTTCCAGCGCACGCCCCGATCCCACTGGGGCGCGTAGTAGGCGGTGGTCTTGTAGAGGAAATCGGCGCTGTCGGACAGCACCAGGAAGCCATGCCCGAAGCCCGGCGGTATCCACAGCATGCGCTTGTTCTCGGCCGAGAGTTCGAAGCCCACCCACTTGCCGAAGTGGGGCGAGGCCTTGCGCAGATCCACGGCCACGTCGAACACCGCGCCGCCGACCACCCGCACCAGCTTGCCCTGCGGCTGGTGGAGCTGGTAGTGCAGGCCGCGCAGCACGCCCTTGGCCGAGCGGGAATGGTTGTCCTGCACGAAATCCAGGTCCAGGCCCAGGTCGGCGAAGGTCTGCCGGTTCCAGCTTTCCAGGAAGAAGCCGCGGGCGTCGCCGAAGGCCTTGGGCTCCAGCAGCAGGACGCCGGGGAGGGCGGTTTGAATAACGTTCATCGGTATCCCTTCGTTTGGGGAATGGGTAGTGGGTAGTAGGGAATCGGAACCCCCGCTTTTCCCACTCCCCACTGCCCATTTCCTACTCCCCAATCAAAACACTCGCTCGTTCAGCATGGCCAGCAGGTACTGGCCATAGGCGTTCTTCTTCAAGGGTTCGGCCAGTCGGGCCACCTGCCCGGCATCGATGTAACCCTGGCGGTAGGCGATCTCTTCCGGGCAGGCGATCTTCAGACCCTGGCGTTTCTCGATGGTCTCGATGAACAGGCCGGCTTCCAGCAGGGATTCGTGGGTGCCGGTGTCCAGCCAGGCATGACCGCGACCCATGATGGAGACGTTGAGCCGGTTCCAGGCCAGGTATTGCTTGTTGACGTCGGTGATTTCCAGCTCACCCCGGGGCGAGGGCTTGAGGTTGCGGGCCACATCCACGACCTGGTTGTCGTAGAAGTAGAGGCCGGTGACGGCATAGTTGGACTTGGGCTGCTTCGGTTTTTCTTCCAGGCTGATGGCATGCCCCTCGGCATCGAACTCCACCACGCCGTAGCGTTCAGGATCGTTGACCCGGTAGGCGAACACGGTGGCGCCGCTGTCGCGGGCGCTGGCGGCGCGCAGGTCCTGGGCCATGTCGTGGCCGTAGAAAATGTTGTCGCCCAGAACCAGGGCGGAGGGGTCGCCGCCGACGAAATCCGCGCCGATGATGAAGGCCTGGGCGAGGCCGTCCGGGCTGGGCTGCACGGCGTAGCGCAGGTTGAGCCCCCACTGGCCGCCGTCGCCGAGCAGCTGCTCGAAGCGGGGCGTGTCCTGGGGCGTGGAGATGATCAGGATGTCGCGGATGCCCGCCAGCATGAGCGTGGTGAGCGGATGGTAGATCATGGGCTTGTCGTAGATCGGCAGCAGTTGCTTGGACACCGCCAGGGTGGCGGGATACAGGCGGGTGCCGGAGCCGCCGGCCAGGATGAGGCCTTTTCTGGGGAGTGGGGAGTGGGGAGTGGGGAGTGGGGTCATGGCGCTGTCCATTTCTTGTACAGCCCCGTCAGCAGTTTGCCGACCTGGTCCATAAGGTCGAATACACGGTGATCGGAGGCAAGGAAGCCAAGCATGTTGGCGATCTGTAGTTGTGTGTCCAATTCCGCCAAGGAACCGCGCGCGATGCTGATGAAATGTGCGTATTCCTTTACGCCTTGACGGGCGGCCCCCTCAGCAATGTTGCTGGGCACGGAGATCGCCGCCCGTCGCATTTGTTGTGCCAAACCGAATCGTTCTTCCGGGGGAAAAGTGGCCGTGATTTCGTAAACAAGCTTTACCAGGGCCATGGAGACCTTCCAGGTATCCAGTTGCTCATGGGGTTTGCCCACTTCCTACTCCCCACTCCCCACTTTCGCGCCATATTGGCGCGAAACCCACTCCCGATAAGCCCCGCTGGCCACGTTCTCGACCCACTGCATGTTGTCCAGGTACCACTTCACCGTCTTGCGGATGCCGGTTTCGAAGGTTTCCGCCGGCTTCCAGCCCAGTTCGCGGTGGATCTTGGAGGCGTCGATGGCGTAGCGGCGGTCGTGGCCGGGGCGGTCCTTGACGTAGGTGAGCAGGCGTTCGTGCGGGCCGGCGGCATCGGCATGCATCTCGTCGAGCAGGCCGCAGACGGTTTTCACGATTTCGATGTTGGGCATCTCGTTCCAGCCGCCGATGTTGTAGGTCTCGCCCAGGCGGCCCTTGTCCAGCACGGCGCGGATGGCGGAACAGTGGTCGGCGACGTAGAGCCAGTCGCGCACGTTCATGCCGTCGCCGTAGATGGGCAGGTTCTTGCCCCTGGTCGCGTTGAGGATCATCAGGGGGATGAGCTTCTCCGGGAACTGGTAGGGGCCGTAGTTGTTGGAGCAGTTGGTGGTCAGCGTCGGCAGGCCGTAGGTGTGGTGGTAGGCGCGCACCAGGTGGTCGCTGGAAGCCTTGCTGGCGGAGTAGGGGCTGTTGGGGGCGAAGGGGGTTGCCTCGGTGAAGGGGGCGTCGTCCGGCCCCAGGGAGCCGTAGACCTCGTCGGTGGAGACGTGCAGGAAGCGGAAGGCGGCTTTCTCGTCGCCCTCCAGACTCATCCAGTAGCCGCGTACCTCCTCCAGCATATGGAAGGTTCCGACGATGTTGGTCTGGATGAAGTCCTCCGGGCCGTGGATGGAGCGGTCCACGTGGGACTCGGCGGCGAAGTTGACGATGGCCCGGGGCCGGTGCTCGGCCAGCAGCCTGCCCACCAGGGCGCGATCGCCGATGTCGCCCTGGACGAAGATATGGCGGGAATCACCCTGGAGGCTCGCCAGGTTCTCCGGGTTGCCCGCGTAGGTCAGCTTGTCCAGGTTGATGACCGGCTCGTGATGCTGCTTCAGCCAGTCGAGGATGAAGTTCGCACCGATAAAACCCGCGCCGCCGGTGACCAGGATCATGTTTGTTCTCCTTCAAAACCCTTGGGATTCATGGACTGCCAACGCCAGGCGTCCTCGCACATCTCTTCCAGGCCGCGTTGCGCTTTCCAGCCCAGTTCCCGCGCCGCCTTGGCCGGGTCGGCCAAGCACTGGGCGATGTCGCCGGCGCGGCGCGGCGAGAACTGGTAGGGCACCGGCCGGCCGCTGGCTTTCTCGAACGCTCGGGCCATTTCCACGACGCTGTAGCCCCGGCCGGTGCCCAGGTTCCAGATGCGCACACCCGGGCCTTCCGCCAGTTTTTCCACCGCCCTGACGTGGCCCCGGGCCAGGTCCACCACATGGATGTAGTCGCGCACGCCGGTGCCGTCCGGGGTGGGGTAGTCGTTGCCGAAGACGTTGAGATGCGCGCGCCGGCCCACCGCCACCTGGGCGATATAGGGCATGAGGTTGTTGGGGATGCCGCGCGGGTCCTCGCCGATGCGGCCGCTCTTGTGGGCGCCCACCGGGTTGAAGTAACGCAGCAGGGCGATGGACCAGCCCGGATCGGAGTGCGCCACGTCGCCCAGGATCTGCTCGATGATCAACTTGCTGCGGCCGTAGGGATTGGTGGTGGCGCCCACCGGGAAGTCCTCGCGGATCGGCACCGAGGCCGGGTCACCGTAGACCGTGGCCGAGGAACTGAACACCACCGTCTTCACCCCTGCCGCCTGCATGGCCTCGAACAGGGTCACGCTGCCGGCGATGTTGTTGTCGTAGTAGAGCAGGGGCTTGTCCACCGACTCGCCTACCGCCTTCAGGCCGGCGAAATGGATCACGGCATCGATGTCGTGGTCCCGGAACAGCCTGTCCAGCAAGTCCCGGTCGCGGATGTCGCCCTCGACGAAGGGGAAATCCAGGCCGGTCAGTTCCCGCACACGGCGCAGGGATTCCGGGCTGCTGTTGCACAGGTTGTCCAGCACGACGATGTCGTAGCCCGCGTTCAGGAATTCCACGCAGGCGTGGGAGCCGATGTAGCCGGCGCCGCCGGTGATGAGGATGGTCTTCATGGGGTCTCCGGGTTTCTTGCTGGTATCGGATGTTTCCCGCCGGTCTTGAATCCCCGATGACCGTCAGTCGAACACCACCGTCTTGTTGCCGTAGACCAGGATGCGGTTGTCGATGTGCCAGCGCACCGCCCGCGACAGCACCACCTTCTCCAGGTCGGCGCCCTTCTGCACCAGGTTGTCCAGGTCGTCCCGGTGGCTGATGCGGGTCACGTCCTGTTCGATGATGGGGCCGTCGTCCAGCACCTCGGTGACGTAGTGGCTGGTGGCGCCGATCAGTTTCACACCGCGCTCGAAGGCACGCTGGTAAGGCTTGGCGCCGTGGAAGGCGGGCAGGAAGGAATGGTGGATGTTGATGATGCGGTTGGGGTAGTGGGCGATGAAATCCTGGGACAACACCTGCATGTAGCGCGCCAGGACGATGAAGTCCACGTGGTGGGCCGCCAGCAGGGCGCGCTGCTGCGCCTCGGCCTCCGGCTTGTTGTCCTTGGTCACGTGGATGTGCTGGAAGGAGACCTTGTAGGCCTCGGCCAGCCAGTGCGTGTCCGGGTGATTGCTGACGATCAGGGGGATGTCGCAATACAGCTCGCCGGCATGGTGGCGGTAGAGCAGGTCGGCCAGGCAGTGATCGAACTTGGACACGAAGATGGCCATGCGCGGCTTGACGCTGGAGAGGGACAGGCGCCAGTCCATGTGGTGCTCGGCGGCGATGGGGCCGAAAGCCTCGTCGAACTTGTGCAGGCCCAGGTCGAAGCCTTCCAGCGCCCATTCCACGCGCATCAGGAACAGGCCGGCGGTGCTGTCCTGGTGCTGGTCGGCGTGCAGGATGTTGGCGTTGTGCCGGAGCAGGAAGTTGGCGATGGCCGCGACCAGGCCTTTTTTATCGGGACAGGCGATGAGCAGGACGGCGGTGTTGCGCATGGTTTTTCGGTTTCTGTGCGATGCAAAAAATGCCGTCAATCATACCCCGAGCCGGCCTGTGGACTATGTGGATAACTCCCGATTCGGTCCGTCTTTGCCCATGGATTCAGGAAGCATGAAATTGTCTGCTTGTTGATAAACCGGTGGATAAGCTGTGCATAAAAAAACGGTTGACGCGCTCAAGGTCGTCACTAGAATTAGTGCCAACAACGTAGCAATAACACTAGATTTAGTGTTTTCTAATAAACGACCGGATGCCTGATTCCATCGGCATCCCTGCCAAAGGAGACGCACCGATGCAATCCGCCGCCGATATTCCGTCCACCGCCAGCCTGTCCCCGTTTCCCCCGGTTTCCCTCGACGAGGCGCCCGCCGCCACGCCCTATGCCGGCCACAAGATCATCCGCCGCAACGGCGCCGTGGTGGCCTTCGAGCCGTCCAAGATCTCCATTGCACTGACCAAGGCCTTCATCGCCGTCAACGGCGGCCAGGCCGCCGCCAGTGCCCGCATCCGCGACCTGGTGGAACACCTGACCCACAATGTGGTCACCGCCCTGATCCGGCGCCAGCCCGAGGGCGGCACCTTCCACATCGAGGACATCCAGGACCAGGTGGAGTTGGCGCTGATGCGCTCCGGCGAGCACGAGGTGGCCCGGGCCTACGTGCTCTACCGCGAAAAGCGCAACGAGGAGCGCGCCAAGCAGAAGCGCCAGCAGGCCCAGGACCACGCCCTGTTCTGCCTGGAGAACGGCGAGCGTCAGCCCCTGAACCTGGACCACCTGGCCGCCATCGTTGCCGCCGCCTGCGAGGGCCTGCCGGAGACCCATCCCCAGGCCATCCTCCAGGCCACCCTGCGCGACATCTACGACGGCGTGCCCATGGACGAGGTGCGCAAGTCCCTCATCCTCTCCGCCCGCTCCCTCATCGAGAAGGATCCGGACTACACCTACGTCACCTCCCGCCTGCTCATGCATTCCATCCGCCGCGAGGTGCTGGGCGAGGAAGTGGACCAGGCCGACATGGCGGCCCGCTATCCCGACTACTTCCCCACCTACGTGAAGCGGGGCATCGAAGCCGAACTGCTGGACGAGCGCCTGCTGCAATACGACCTGGCCCGCCTGGCCGCCGTGCTCGACGCCAGGCGCGACCTGCAATTCCAGTACCTGGGCCTGCAAACCCTGTACGACCGCTACTTCCTGCACCTCTCCGAGCGCCGCATCGAATTGCCCCAGGCCTTCTTCATGCGCGTCGCCATGGGCCTGGCCCTGAACGAGATCGACCGGGAGGCCCGGGCCATCGAGTTCTACGAGGTGCTGTCGAAGTTCGACTACATGAGCAGCACGCCCACCCTGTTCAACGCCGGCACCCGCCACAGCCAGCTCTCCAGCTGCTACCTGACCACCGTGCCGGACGACCTGGACGGCATCTACCAGTCCATCAAGGAAAACGCCCTGCTGCAGAAGTACGCCGGCGGCCTGGGCAACGACTGGACCCGGGTGCGCAGCCTGGGCGCCTACATCAAGGGCACCAACGGCAAGAGCCAGGGCGTGGTGCCCTTCCTGAAAGTGGCCAACGACACCGCCGTGGCGGTGAACCAGGGCGGCAAGCGCAAGGGCGCGGTATGCGCCTTCCTGGAAACCTGGCACATGGACATCGAGGAGTTCCTCGAACTGCGCAAGAACACCGGCGACGACCGCCGCCGCACCCACGACATGAACACCGCCAACTGGGTGCCGGACCTGTTCATGAAGCGCGTGATGGACAACGCCGAGTGGACCCTGTTCTCCCCCTCCGACTGCCCGGACCTGCACGACCTCACCGGCAAGGCCTTCGAGGAAGCCTACGTCCGCTATGAAGAGAAGGCCGAGCGCGGCGAGATCAAGGTGTTCAAGAAAGTGTCCGCCCTGGGCCTGTGGCGCAAGATGTTGTCCATGCTGTTCGAGACCGGCCATCCCTGGATCACCTTCAAGGATGCCTGCAACGTGCGCTACACCAACCGGCACGTGGGCGTGGTGCACAGCTCCAACCTCTGCACCGAGATCACCCTGCACACCAACGACAACGAGATCGCCG
>Ga0233424_10002852_pt1 | contig 11696 bp, 9 predicted proteins | sample Watercolumn_Towu_FD_181011 | JGI IMG/M metagenome (GOLD analysis project Ga0233424, IMG submission 181011) | Freshwater microbial communities from Lake Towuti, South Sulawesi, Indonesia - Watercolumn_Towuti2014_125_MG | ecosystem: Environmental > Aquatic > Freshwater > Lake | place: Indonesia... | reverse complement strand
CGCAGTCGCCGCTCGCTTCGTTCATGCACGCGTCGATGAAGTCCTGCCAAGTCTCCATCTTGCGGGTGATCTTGGTCTTGTTGTAGATGTACCCGGTGCTGCCCCAGTTCTTGCAGACGGAGTACTCATTGTTGGGGTCCCACGCGCGACTCACGTACGCGCTGTCCAGGTTGGAGGCGTTCGGGATCTTCGACATGTCGAGCTTCTGGATGAGGCCCTTCTCCACCATCTGCGGAATGTACGGGCCGGTCGGCACCACGATGTCGAAGCCGCTGTTGCCGGCACCGGCCGCAAGCTTGGTGATGAGGTCTTCGTTGCTCGGGTAGTAGTCGACTTTCATCGTCACGCCGAGTTCGCTCTCGGCGAGCGCACCGACGAGTTCGGGGTCGTTGTAGTCGCCCCAGGTGTACATCGCGAGCGCACCCGACGACTTGTTGATGACGCGGCTGTAGTCGCCGCTTGCTTCGCCGGTCGACTCGCCGTCGTCGCTCGACTCGTCCGAGCCGCCACATGCGGTGAGCACCACGGCGAATCCTGCGGCTGCGGTGCCACCCTTCAGGAACGCTCGGCGATTGAGTTTGTCGCGGAACACCTCCGGCGCGAGCATGCGCAGTTGCTTGGTCATTGGTTCCCCCTTGGTAGTCGCTGTGGCTTTCTAAGAAAGTTACTACACCGCGCGCGCCCGGCGATGCGCATGCGGGGCTCAGTTCGCGGCGGCCGGGGCGGCCATCACGACCTCCGCCTGGCGGGCAGAGAACAGGTACACGTCGTCGGCCGACCACGAGCACCACACCTCGTCGTCGACCTTGAAACGCTCGGGGTTGGTGCGCGGCACGAGCACCAGCAGGTCTTTGTTGCCGCTTCGCACCACGTATTGCAGCACGTCGCCGAAGTACGACACGCCGGCGACTGTGGCGCGGGTGCGGTTCTCCGGTTTGGCGGGTTGTGCCGCGGTGAGGTTGATGCACTCGGGTCGCACCGCCGACAGCGCGGGCTCGCCGTTGGGCACGTCTTCTTCGGGTCGGCTGGCGACGAACACGGTGCCGTCGTCGGCCTGCGAGCCGTGCTCGGTGGCGATGCCCTGCCAGAAGTTGTTGCGACCGACGAAGCCGGCGACGAACGCAGTGGTCGGACGCTCGTACACGGTCTCGGGGTCGGCGATCTGCTCAATGTGACCGTTGAGCATGATGGCGATGCGGTCGCTCATCGACATCGCTTCTTCTTGGTCGTGCGTGACGAAGACGAACGTGATGCCAAGCCGCGTCTGCAACAGCTTCAGTTCGATCTGCATCTCTTCGCGCAGCTTGCGGTCGAGTGCGCCGAGTGGTTCGTCAAGCAGAAGGATGCTCGGCCGGTTCACCAACGCGCGCGCGACCGCGACGCGCTGCTGCTGGCCGCCCGACATCTGGCGCGGGCGGCGTTGCGCGAGTTTCGACATCTGCACCATGTCGAGCGCCTCGGTGACGCGCTGCGCCATCTCCGACTTCGGCACGCCTTTTTGTCGCAGACCGTAAGCCACGTTCTCCGCCACCGTCATGTGCGGGAAGAGCGCGTAGTGCTGGAACACCGTGTTGACGTCGCGCTTGTACGGCGGAACTCCCTGCACGTACTCGCCGGAGATGCGGATGAATCCTTCGTCGGGTTGCTCGAACCCGGCCAGCATGCGCAACGTGGTGGTCTTGCCGCAGCCGCTCGGGCCGAGCAACGAGAGAAATTCACCGGCTTGGATCTCGAAGTTGATCTTGTCGACGGCGACCACATCGCCGTAGCGCTTCGTCACATCGACGAGTTCGACAGAGCCACGCTCGCTACTCACCGCCGGTTATCGCCCCCTTGTGCCGAAACGCTAGTCAGTCGCGACCGCACGACGCCACCTATCGGCGACTAGTCAACTGAGGCGAGTACCCGACTAAATGTTGATGTTCGCCATCACGTGCTTCACGCGCGTGTAGTCGTCGAGCGCGTACGCCGACAGGTCTTTGCCGTAGCCCGACTTCTTGTATCCGCCGTGGGGCATCTCGGCCACCACCGGGATGTGGGTGTTGATCCACACACAACCGAAGTCGAGGGCTTTCGCCATGCGCATCGCCTTGCCGAAGTCGCGCGTCCACACCGACGACGCGAGACCGTATTCCACGCCGTTGGCCCACTTGATCGCCTCTGCTTCGTCGCTGAACTTCTGCACGGTGATGACCGGCCCGAAGATTTCTTGCTGGATCATGTCGTCGCCCTGCTTCAAGTCGGCGACCACCGTCGGCTCGAAGAAGTACCCGGCGTTGCCGATCTTGTTGCCGCCGGCCACGACCCGCGCGTGCTTGGGTGCGCGCTCGACGAAGCCGCTCACGCGCGCCAGTTGGTTGGAGTTGTTGAGCGCGCCGTAGAGCACGTCGTCGTTCGGCTGGCCCGTCTTGGTGTTCTTCGCCGCCTCGGCGAGCGCCTCGACGAAGTCGCCGTACACCTTCGGCCCGGCGATCACGCGCGTGGCCGCGGTGCAGTCTTGGCCCGCGTTGAAGTAGCCGGTCATCGAGATCTGCGCGGCGGCGGCCGCGAGGTCGGCATCGTCGAACACCACCACGGGCGCCTTGCCGCCGAGCTCGAGGTGCACGCGCTTCAGCGACTTTGACGCGGCTTCGGCGACTTCCATGCCGGCGCGCACCGATCCGGTCACTGACACCATCGCCGGCGTCGGGTGCGCGACCATCGCGCGACCTGTGTCGCGGTCGCCGCACACCACGTTGAACACGCCCGCGGGCAAGAACTGGTTGGCGATCTCCGCGAGCAACACCGTGGTGGCCGGCGTGGTGTCGCTCGGCTTCAGCACGATGCTGTTGCCCGCCGCGATCGCCGGCGCGAACTTCCACACCGCCATCATCATCGGGTAGTTCCACGGCGCTACTTGCGCGCACACGCCGACGGGCTCGCGACGGATCATCGACGTGAAGCCCTTCATGTATTCGCCGGTGCTCTTGCCCTCCAGCATTCGCGCCGCACCCGCGAAGAAACGGATTTGGTCGACCATCGGCGGAATTTCTTCCGAAGTGGTGATGGCGACGGGCTTGCCGCAGTTCTCCACTTCCATCGCGATGAATTCGTCCTTGCGCGCTTCGATCGCGTCGGCGATGCGGAACAACGCGAGCGATCGCTCGGAGGGCGTCGACTCCTTCCACGTTTCGAAGCCGCGCGCGGCCGCCCGCATCGCGGCGTCGACGTCGGCCGCCTTGCTGTTGGGCGAAGTGGCGTAGACCTTGCCGGTCGCTGGGTTGATGATGTCGAGCGTGTCGCCGCTCGCGGCGTCGACGTGCTTGCAGTCGATGAAATTACGGAACTTTCTCATGCAGTTTTTCTAGCACGGCGCGCGCAGTGCGCCGCCGGGCGGCGCCGTACGGCACGGCAGAGCGAATACGGCCCGTGTAGTAGACAAGTGGCGTGCAGCCCGCGCATCGCACGCTCGGTGTTCCGAAAGAAACCAAGACCCTCGAGGGTCGCGTGGCGCTCACCCCCGACGGCGTGCGCGAGTTCGAGCGCGCCGGCGTGGAGGTGTTCGTCGAAGCACAGGCGGGTGCGGCCGCGTCGATCACCGACGCCGAGTACACGGCAGCCGGCGCCACCATCGTGCCGGCGGCGGCCGACGCTTGGGCACAGAGCATGGTGGTGAAAGTGAAGGAACCCACGGAGAAGGAATTTGGCTTTCTGCGGCCCGACCTCACGCTCTTCACCTACTTGCACCTTGCGGCGTATCCGAAGGTCGCCAAGGCGTTGCTCGACAACAAGACCACGGGCATCGCCTACGAGACGGTGCAGCTCGCCGACGGTTCGCTGCCGCTGCTCGCGCCGATGAGCGAGGTCGCCGGACGCCTCGCCACGCAAGCCGGCGCGCACTACCTGCAGCGCCCCTACGGCGGCCGCGGCGTGTTGATGGGCGGAGCACCCGGCGTGCGCCCGGCGAAAGTCGTGGTGATCGGCGCGGGCAACGTGGGCTGGAACTCCGCGTGGATCGCAGCTGGCATGGAAGCCGAGGTGATCTTGCTCGACAAGAACCTCGATCGTCTGCGGTTCGTCGACCAGATCCACAAAGGTCGCATCATGACGCTCGCGTCGAATCGCGGCGCTATCGAGCGCAGCGTCGCCGAAGCCGACCTCGTGATCGGCGCCGTGCTCGTCGCGGGTGCGCGCGCACCGGTGGTGGTCAGCGAAGCGATGGTGAAGACGATGAAGAAGGGATCGGTGATCGTTGACGTGGCGATCGACCAGGGCGGCTGCGTGGAGACGATGCGCGAGACCACGCACGTCGACCCGGTGTACGAGATGCACGGTGTCATTCATTACGCCGTCGGCAACATGCCCGGTGCCGTGCCGCACACCAGCACCTACGCGCTCACCAACGCCACACTGCCCTACCAGTTGCAGGTCGCGGTGCACGGCGCGCGCGGCGCGGCCATCAACGACTCGGCGATCGCGCTCGGCGTCAACACCGTGGGCGGCAAGTTGACCAACAAGCCGAGTGCCGAGGCGCTCGGCACGCAGTACGTCGAGACGCTCGCCGCGCTCGCATGACCGCGCCGGCGATCTCCCTCCGCGAAGTTTGCAAGTCGTTCGGTTCCGTAGAGGCGGTCACGAATATCTCGCTGGAAATTCAAGACGGCGAATTTCTCACGTTGCTCGGGCCGTCCGGTTCGGGCAAGACCACCGTCTTGCGGATGATCGCCGGATTCGAACTGCCGACCAGCGGCACGATTTTGCTCAACGGCAGCGACGTGTCTCGAGAGCCGGCGTTCAAGCGCGATGTGAACACGGTATTCCAGGACTACGCATTGTTCCCGCACATGACCGTGTCAGAGAATGTGGAGTACGGGCTGCGCGTGCGAAAGACGCCAAAACCCGAGCGCGCCGCTCGCCGTGACGACGCGCTGCGCATGGTTCGTCTGGCCGAATTCGCCGACCGAATGCCTTCGCAGCTCTCCGGCGGACAACGACAGCGAGTCGCCCTCGCTCGTGCGATCATCAACAAACCGCGCGTCTTGCTGCTCGACGAGCCCCTTGGCGCACTCGACTTGAAGCTCCGAGAAGAAATGCAGACCGAATTGAAGTCGCTGCAGCGGACGCTGAAGATCACGTTCGTCTACGTCACCCACGACCAGAGCGAGGCGCTGTCGATGAGCGACCGAATCGCGGTGTTCAACAACGGATCCCTCGAGCAAGTCGGAACGCCGCGTGAGCTCTATGAGCGTCCGGCGACTCCGTTCGTTGCCGGATTCGTTGGGGTGGCAAACCTGTTCGACCCAGAAGTTTCGCTCCGGCTGTTCGGCCGCCGGGCGGTGCACACCGTTCGCCCTGAACGAGTCCGGACCTCGGATTCGAAGACTAGCCACGGCCACCCCGCACGAGTATTCGACGCGCAGTATCTCGGCGCAGAAGTCCGACTTTCGTGCGAACTCGACGGCGGGGGTAATGTCGTCGCAAGCGTCCCGAGCGCGACCGCCCGAATCCCGTCAGTTGACGACCGCGTCATACTGGAGTGGGACCCGGATGCCGTGTTCGTGGTTGCCGAGTAACGGAAATACCAACACACCCGAGGAGGGGCACATGAAAAGGAAGATAGGCGCATTGGCAGTTGCGCTGCTCGGAGCCGTCGCGCTCGGAGCGTGCGGAGGCGACGACGATGGCGCAGCGATGCTCGACGAACTGGGGGAAGGCGAAGGCGCCGTGAACCTGGTTGCTTGGGCGGGATACGTCGAGGACGGTTCCACCGATCCGAACGTCGACTGGGTCAGCGATTTCGAGGCGGACACCGGTTGCGAAGTGAACGTGAAAATCGGCAACTCTTCCGACGAGATGGTGGAGCTGATGCAAAGCGGCGAGTATGACGCCGTGTCGGCTTCGGGCGACGCGACGCTGCGCCTGATCGCAGGCGGCGATGTCGTGCCGGTCAACACCGACCTCATCCCCAATTACGCCGACGTGTTCGAGGGCTTGAAGAACAAGCCGTGGAACTCCGTCGACGGCAAGGTCTACGGAGTTCCGCACGGTCGCGGCGCAAACCTCTTGGTGTACAACACCGAGGCGGGCGCGGCCCCGACTTCGATCGTCGACATGTTCTCACCAGACAGCCCGTATGCGGGCAAGATCTCGGTGTATGACAGTCCGATCTACATCGCCGATGCCGCCATCTACTTGATGGCGACACAGCCAGAGCTCGGCATCACCAACCCGTACGCGCTCGACCAGACGCAGTTCGATGCGGCGATTGCCGCGCTCGAGACGCAGAAGTCGGTGGTCGGCCAGTACTGGGCGCTTTACACCGACCAGCAGGCGGCTCTCGAGAAAGGCACCGTCACCCTCGGCACCACGTGGCAAGTCATCGTGAACTTGGCGAAGGGCAACGGCGCGAAGATCGACTCCACGCTGCACAGCGAAGGAGCGACCGGCTGGTCTGACACCTGGATGGTTTCCAGCAAAGCCAAGCACCCGAACTGCGCGTACAAGTGGCTCAACCACATCATCTCGCCGCAGGCGAATGCCGGCGTTGCGGAATGGTTCGGCGAAGCACCTTCGAACTCGAAGTCGTGCGCGCTGACCGCTGATCCGAACCACTGCGCCACGTTCCACGCCGACGACGAGGACTACTTCTCGAAGGTGTACTACTGGACCACGCCGACAGCCGAGTGCCTTGATGGTCGCGACGCGGAATGCGTGCCCTACAGCGAGTGGGTGAACGCCTGGAACAAGCTCCGCGCGTAGCTGAATCGAATCGCGTCATCGCGGGCCGGGGGCGACCCCGGCCCGCGCTTGCGCTATGGGGGCTCTTGTCTGCCCCGCTTGCCTGGCTGCTCGTGGTCTACGTCGGGTCTCTTGCGCTGCTCATCGTCAGCGCCTTTTTCAGCCTCGATGACTTCACTTCGAAACCAACCACCGAACTCACGTCCGCCAACATCGTCGAGGCGTTCACCGAACGCGCGTACCTCCTTCTTGTCGCGCGCAGCATCGGCGTCGCGGTGGCGGCAACGGCGATTTGTTTTGCGTTGGCGATGCCGACGGCGTTCTACATCGCCAGGCTTGCGTCGCGCCGCACGAGACGCGGGTTCATCGTGGCCCTCACGCTCCCGCTGTGGACTGGATATCTCGTGAAGGCGTTCGCGCTCCGAGCCGTGCTCGAACCGGGCTCCGAGTACGGCGAGGGCGGTTTCATGAAAAGCCTCGTCGGTTGGTCGCCGGGTTTCGGCAACGTCGCCGTCATCCTCACGCTCGCCTACCTGTGGTTTCCGTACATGTTGCTGCCGATCTACGCCGGCCTCGAGCGCATGCCCAACTCGCTGCTTGACGCCTCCGCGGACCTCGGCGCGGGGTCGCTGCGAACGTTTCGGCTCGTGATGCTGCCACTTCTCATCCCTTCAATCGCCGCGGGCAGCATCTTCACGTTTTCCTTGTCGCTGGGCGACTACATCACCGTCAAGATCGTCGGAGGCACGGCGCAACTCATCGGCAACATCATCGAGCGCGCGCTGCTGGCGCCGAACCAGCCGCTCGCTGCCGCATTCACTCTTTGGCCGATTCTCATCATGGTGGTGTACCTCACCGTCATGGGTCGCGCGGGAGCGTTCAAGAACCTCTGATGCATCTCTCCGTTTCGGCCAGACTCGCGCTTCGGCTGGTTGCCTACGGCGTGTTGGCGGTGGTGTACCTGCCGCTCGTGCTCATCTTTGTGTTGTCGTTTAACTCCGCGCGATCGATTGCTTGGCCGCCCGTCAGTTTCTCCACGCGCTGGTGGTCGGGATTTCTCGACGTCGAGAGTGCACGCGAGGCTCTCATCACATCCAGCCGCCTCGCCCTCGTGGCAATGGTCATCGCGGTCGTCCTGGGTTCGATGCTGTCATTCGCCCTCGCGCGTTACGACTTCTACGGCAAGAACACCATCAGTTTTCTTGCGGTGCTGCCAATCGCCCTGCCGGGAATCGTCACGGGCGTTGCGTTGCGCAATACGTTCGTGCGTTTCGGTTGGGACCTCGGGTTTCTCTCGGTGGTCGCGGGTCACGCGACGTTCTGCATCGTGGTGGCGCACAACAACATCGTCGCCCGCCTGCGGCGCATCGCCCCGAACCTGCGCGAGGCATCGGCCGACCTCGGCGCGACTCCGTTGCAGACGTTTCGCCTCGTGACCTGGCCGCTCATTCGCTCCGCGGTCGCAGCCGGCGGCATCCTTGCGTTTGCTCTGTCGTTCGACGAGGTGGTCGTCACCACCTTCACCGCGGGTGCCGGTGTGCAAACTCTGCCGCAATGGATTCTCAACAATTTCGCGCGCCCGAATGTGCTGCCTTACGTGACCGTGATGGCCACGTTGGTGCTCGTCGTGTCGTTGCCAATCGCTTGGCTCGCGCAACGACTTGGCGACTCGAATCCCGAATAGCGTCACCGAGCCGCTTGCCGCGCTCGCGTAACACGGCCCGACTCGCTCGCACAAGCGCGCCCGACTCGCCGCTCGCCCCGCCCGCGTGACACACTGAGTTCATGGCGCGGCTCGGATACCAGACGGGCTATTGGGGTTCGGGCCCGCCGGCCGGCGTGCTCGACGCGGTGAAAGAAGCCGACAAGCTCGGATTCCACTCGGTGTGGACCGCCGAGGCGTACGGCAGCGACGCGATCACTCCGCTCGCGTGGTGGGGTGCGCACACGACGCAGATCAAACTCGGCACCGGCATCATGCAGATGAGTGCGCGCACGCCGTCGGCAGCGGCGATGACCGCGATGACGCTCGACCATCTCTCAGGCGGTCGCATGATTCTCGGTCTCGGCGCGTCGGGCCCGCAGGTGGTGGAGGGCTGGTACGGCCAGCCGTATCCCAAGCCGCTCGCGCGCACGCGCGAATACGTGGAGATCGTGCGTCGCATCGTGCGGCGCGAAGAGCCGCTCGAGTTCCACGGCGAGTTCTACGACCTGCCGTTGCGCGAGGGCGGCCTCGGGCTGGGCAAGGCGCTGAAGAGCACGGTGCATCCGCTGCGCAAAGACATCCCGATTTATCTCGCGGCCGAAGGCCCGAAGAACGTCGCGCTCTCGGCGGAAATCTGCGACGGATGGCTGCCGCTCTTCTACGCGCCGAAAGAAGATGCGCGCTACCGCAAGCAACTCGCAGAAGGTTTCGCCAAGTCGGGCGACCCGTCGAAGAAGGACCGCTTCGACGTCGTGTCGTCGCTGATGGTGTTCATCGGCGACGACGTGGAGCGCACCGCCGACATGGTGCGGCCGTTCATCGCGTTGTACGCCGGTGGCATGGGCGCCAAGGGCGCCAACTTCCACTTCGAGGTATTCGCGCGCATGGGTTGGGAGGGCGTCGCCACGCAAGTACAAGAGCTCTACCTGCAGGGCAAGAAGAAAGAAGCCGCCGCGCTGATTCCGCTCGAGATGGTGGAAGACGTGGCGCTCGTCGGGCCGCTCGACAAGATCAAGGGCGAGTTGCCGAAGTGGAAAGAGACGTGCGTGACCACGTGGCTGGTCGGCGGGCCGGCGGCATTCTTGTCGATGTACGGCGAACTGCTCGCCTAGCCGCGAGTTGGTGTAGCCGCGCGAGTCGCGCGACGGAGCGGCGGCAACTTAGTCGCAGCAGCTGTCGCGCCACCCGCAGCCGGCGCACTTGTAGTGCGCGTGCTCGGGGTGCAAAACGTGCCCGCATTGCGGGCACTCGGAGAAGATCGCGAATCGCGTGTTGCACGCCGCGGGTTCGACGGCTGCGGACTGTGACGAAACCGACGCGTGCGTGGCGGGTTGCGGGGTCATCGGAGTTCTAGCGTAGAACTTCGCGGTTCGCCCATGACTGATAGTTCGCCACTCGCCACCGAGACCGGCGAACTGCCCATCTTTCGCCCGGGCAGCGCGCGCTCGGCACTCTCCCACGCGCAATTCCGCCGCATTTTCATCGCGTCGTTCGGCTCGAACATCGGTTCGTGGATTCAGAACGTGGTGCTGCCGATCTATATCTATGAGCGCACCGGCAAGGCGTCGGTGGTGGCGCTCTTGATCTTGGCGCAGATGGGCCCGCTGCTCTTGCTCGCGATTCCCGCCGGCGTGGTCGCCGACGCGGTCGACCGCCGCAAGTGGCTCGCGTCGATGCAGATGGTGATGCTCACGTTCTCCGTGATACTCGCGCTCCTGGCGCGGGTGGATGCGCCGATCTGGGCGATTTTCTTGGCCCAGCTCGGCGTCGGCATCGGCGGCGCGCTCAACATGCCCGCGTGGTCGGCACTCTTGCCATCGCTCGTGCCGCCGGCCGACTTGCCGGGCGCGATGTCGCTCAACTCCACGCTCATCAACGGATCGCGCGTGGTCGGGCCGATCTTGGTGGCGCTCTTGTCGCCGCTCGGCGCGGAGGCATGGCACTTCTTTGCCTTCAACGCCGCGACGTACTTGCTGGTCGTGTGGGCGCTCACGCGGGTGCGGGTGCCCGCGCACGCGCGGGACGACTCGCGCGGCTGGCAACGCTTCACGTTCGCACTCCGCGTCGCGCGCGAGCGGCCCGTGGTGCGGCGGTTGATTCTCTCGCTGGCTCTGTATTCGCTGATCTCGCTGCCGTACATCGGGCTCTTCCCCGCCGTGGCCGAGTTGAACTTCGGCGTCGACGACTCGAGCGCGACGTACAAGTGGCTCTATGCAACATGGGCGCTCGGTGCCGCGTTGGGCGGGCTCGCGCTCGGCACGGTGTTCGTCGGGCGCGACCCGCGCGTGTTGATCCGCTACGGCTTCTTCGCCAACGGCGCGGCGATGGCGCTCTTTGCAGCATCGCGCACCGCCGCACCGGCGTTCGCGTCGGGCTTCTTGCTCGGTATCACCTATTTCTTCACCACCACCGCCATGTCGACCGTGATGCAGTCCCGACTCGCGGCGCACGAGCGCGGCCGCACGATGGCGTTGTGGTTCATGTCGTTCGGCGGCATGGTGCCGTTCGGCAACATGATCTTCGGGCCGCTCGTCGACCGCTACGGCACCCGCTGGCTGCTTTTCGTCGGTGCCGCGGGGGCGCTGGTGCTCGCGTGGTGGTGCGACGTGCGCGCGATCGACGAACGCGCGGGTGACACCGTGGCGGGCGCGCCAAGCCCAACCGGGCCGGCTGCGAACTAGGCGAACGCCTCCACGAGCCGTTCGAGTCCGGCCACGCGCGAGCCCTTCACGAGCACCGCGTCGCCGTCGGCGAACTCCGCGGCGCGCAGCATCGCGGCCTGCAGGGTGACGGTTTCAACGCCGTAGTGGTTGCAGTCGACCGCGACGAGTTCGATGTCGAGCCGGCGCGCGAGCGCGGCGACTGCGCGGTGGGCGACGGCTGGGTCTTTGAGCTCGGCCATGACGCCCACGAACGCCACGCGGCGGCGGGCGGGCAACGCCGACAACGTGTCGAACGCGGCGGCCATCGACCTCGGATTGGCGTTGTAACAGTCGTCGATCAGCACGACGCCGCGTGAAGTGGTGCGCACGCTCATGCGGCCCGGCGACATCGGCGCAGCGGCGATGGCGGCGGCGGCCTTCTGCAGATCTGCCCCGCACACGCCGGCCACGGCGATCGCCGCCGCGGCGTTGTGCACGCTGTGGCGACCTGCGACCGGTAGCGCGAGCCGCACGGCACCCCACGGCGTGGCGAGGTCGGCGGTGGCGTGCGCGTGCTCGTCGAGCGACACGTTCGTGATGCGCACCGTGGCGGCCTGGTCTTCGCAGAACGT
>Ga0233424_10002851_pt1 | contig 11699 bp, 11 predicted proteins | sample Watercolumn_Towu_FD_181011 | JGI IMG/M metagenome (GOLD analysis project Ga0233424, IMG submission 181011) | Freshwater microbial communities from Lake Towuti, South Sulawesi, Indonesia - Watercolumn_Towuti2014_125_MG | ecosystem: Environmental > Aquatic > Freshwater > Lake | place: Indonesia... | reverse complement strand
TGCGGTATCCGGGGGAGGAGTTTGTCATGCTTGCATCACCTACCCGAACCGGGAAAGGGATTGGTGTCGTTGTGCCAAATCTTCTCGATTTCGAAGGCTCCGTCCTCGTCGTTGATATCAAGTTTGAGCACTTTCATCTGACGTCTGGCGTCCGAAAGGCGATGGGACAGGAAGTCTTCCTCTTTCACCCATTCGCAGCCGACGCACAGACCCATCGCTGGAATCCGCTCGATACCATCAGGCGCGATCCTGCTCATCGGGTGAATGATATTCTGGCCATTGCTCATGTGCTTTATCCGCACGGTAAGGACAAGGACGGCTTCTGGAACGAGCAGGCGAGGAATCTGTTTCTAGGCGTGGTGCTCCTTCTCATGGAACAGGCACCCGAGCGTGTGAATATGGCGACTGTCTTTGCCGAAGTCGCCGGTCGCGGGGAGGCGCCTAAAGCCTATCTCACCCGAAAAAGCACTGAGCTTAAGCCAGGGCCTTTCACTCAGATCTGTATCGATGCACTCGCGAGGTTTTGTCTTACGAGTGAGAATACGCTGACATCGATTCTCGCTACCTTTAACGGTCCACTCACGGTTTTTTCAGACCCGAAGGTAGCTTTGGCCACTTCAGCAAGCGACTTTAATCTGCAGGACCTGCGAAAGAAGCGGATGACCATCTATCTGGGGATCGGACCCGCTGAGCTGGTGCAGGGCTCTCTTATTCTCAACCTCTTCGTCTCAAGGCTAATCCAGCAAAATGTGGATCGTCAGCCCTCGGATGATCCCAGACTTTGCGTGCCCTGTCTCGTCATCCTTGATGAATTCGCGGCACTGGGTAAGGTCGAAGTTCTGGCAAAGGCTAGTGCCTATATTGCAAGCTATGGACTGCGGCTTTTGACGGTGGTGCAAAGCCAAAGCCAGCTCGATTCTCTTTATGGTGAGCATGACGCAAGGACGCTGCGCACTAATCACGGGATACATATCCATTTCGCCCCGAGAGATCCGCTTGACGCGAAGCGTCTGAGCGAGCGCCTGGGCTATTTTCAGATCGAAGAAATTGCCCGCTCACGCATGGTGAGAAATAGCACGGTCGCGAGCTCGCAATGGACCAATATTCAAAAGCGGGCACTGCGCCTGCCTCAGGAGCTTCAGCTTATGGGGCCAGATGAGGCCATTTTAATTCTGGATGGGATCGCGCCCATAAAGGCGCAGAAAGCCTACTATTATAAGATCCCAGTGTTTCTGCATCGCCTGAGATCCGTAAGTGGCTACCTTCAATCCCTATCCAGACGCCACTTTACCCAAGACCAGCTGCAAATAGCCGCATGTACTGATCTGCACCTGAAGCTACCCTCAATTCCACTCCCTTCGGCAAAGCCACCTTTGGTATCATCAGCTGACGAAACTGAGGCGCAAGGCGAGGTTGCCCTACCTAAAACATCTGAAACCTCACGCCAGCCAGCATGGAAAAAGTGGACGAAAAAGACACCGAAGGCTTCAGGCACCGCTGCATTGACGCCGTCCGCATCGCCAGATCTCGCCGTAGCCGCGGAGCGAGACGAAACGCCTGCTGCGCTGCCGCAGAAACGAAAAGCGCGCCCACGGCGCCAAAAGGTCATCGAGGTCGATCCTGAGAAGCTGAAGATTATCAGCCGTTAGGAGCAGCCACTGGACCCGAAAAAGCCGGGCGAAACATCTAATGCGCGTAAAAATATACCATAAATCTTTTGGAATTTATCGCAGGGGTTTGGCGAGGCTACCCTAACCATAATTGCATAATGAGATTGAATTCAAAAAAAGAATATTAAAAAATGCCGACCTGTCCAATAGAAAACTTACAGGTGCGGAAATAAGTCGAAAGTAGACGGTGATAGGTAGGGGAACGTGAGACCGCTTGCCGAAGTTCGCCAAACAGGCGCATGATGGTCTCGTTTTTGCAGCGCACTATTCAAACGCTCATTTTTTAGGATTTTTCCAGATGAAGATTTTGCCGGTAATCATGTCGGGCGGTTCAGGGACCCGCCTTTGGCCCCTGTCAACGCCTGAGCAACCAAAGCAGTTTCACGCTCTGGCAACGGAGCACACAATGATTCAGGAAACGGCGTTGCGTTTGTCTGGCGATGAGTTTTTAAAGCCGGTCGTTATCTGCGGTAAAAGCCATGAGGCACTGGCGGTTGCGCAGTTAGGTGCAATCAACCTAAGCCCGCAGGCGGTGGTGCTTGAACCGTTTGCCCGCAATACCGCAGCTGTGGCTGCCGTTGCCGCGCTGATAGGTGAGCAGATCGATCCGGAGGCCCTAGTTTTGATGGTCCCGGCGGATCATATGATTACAAAGCCCGAAGCGTTCCGGGAGGCCATCTCGAAGGCAGCTCCTGTCGCAAAAGACCGGATCGTGACTTTTGGGATCACGCCGATAGCTCCGGAAACCGGCTTTGGGTATATCCAGCGTGGAGAAGAGCTGGCTGACGGTGTCTATGGCATCAAACGCTTCCTTGAAAAGCCCAATTTTGAAACAGCTCAGAGCTATCTTGCCGAAGGTGGCTACGACTGGAATGCAGGTATCTTTCTGTTTGTGCCGAAGGTTATGCTTGAGGAGCTTGGGGCTCATGAGCCTGGCGTTTTAAAGGCCACGAAGGAGGCCTTTGAGGCGGCTGAGGTAAAGGGTGTGACCTATCTCCTCAATGCGGACTCATTTGCAAATTGTCCCTCGATCTCGGTGGATTATGCGGTTATGGAGCGCACGCGACGTGCGGCGACTGCACCTTGTGACATCGGTTGGGCAGACGTTGGCGGCTTCAGCGAGCTGTGGCGACTGGGTGCCAAAGACGGCAGTGGCAATCACGCCCAAGGCAGCGCAATTCTGATCGATGCGAATAATTGTCTGGTCCGTGCTGAAGGCCCACCGGTGGCTGTCATAGGACTTGATAACATTATGGTGGTTTCAACGCCTTCCGGTATTGTAGTCGCGCCGATATCGCGAGCACAGGACGTGAAGCTTGCAGCCGAAGCTGCGAAGGCTCCAAAAAGAGAGACCATTTGAGTTAGCCATTGGTTTTGAGCGGTTGACCCAGCGTTCGAAGGTAGTTTCGGGTAAATAAGAGTGCCTGGGAGTCGATGGCACTCTATTTGCTACGACAGCTCTGCAGTGAAGAGGGCTGTTGAGAAGCGGGTTATTACGATCATGAGCGCTTTAGATCCGCGCCGGGGTGTTGATGGTGCAGACCCTTCACCTATGATGAGGCGAGCGATCAAAAAAAGTTCTGTTTTAGCCAAGTGTTTTTTCAAAAGGCTAATCGACTTCACGATCTCGGTGCTTGCCGTCGTGCTTTTGTCGCCTGCTATCGTTGTGATTGCTGCCGCCATTAAAATAGATAGCTCCGGGCCGATTGTTATTCGTCAGGAATGTACCGGATTGGGAGGTCGGCGCTTCTTTTTGTTTAAATTCAGGACAATCCGCTGTGTTGAACTTCGCGCGAACGAGTCCAGTCCAAAAGAAAAACGGGATAGCCTTACCAACGTAGGTAGGTGCCTTGAGGCTTCGCACTTAGACCAACTTCCGCACATGATAAACATTCTCCTGGGCGACATGTCATTCGTTGGACCAAAGCCTTATGGGCTACGCCAAGACCGCGCTTTTGCGCAGATGATTGAGGGATACAATGATAGGTTCCTAGTCCGGCCGGGATTGATCGGGCCCGATCGTAGAAGGGGTTTGGATTTCGAAAATAATATTCCTTTAAATTTAAGAAAATGCTTAGATTCTGATATTGAATATATTGAAAGTTGGACAATAAATAGTGATCTTAAGAGAATTGCGAATTCATTTTTAAACTACGTCAAATTTTCATAGATACTTCAATGAAAACTCAATTTCCTATGTATATCTCATTATTGTAAATTGAAATGATAAAATTTTACTTTTTATTCATTAATGAAATTAAATTGCATATTGGGGCGTATTAGTAATAATTATTGCTGGAGTGGGGCGAGATGAAATTTTTTATTACCGGAACGGCGGGCTTTATCGGTTTCCATTTAGCGCGCCGCCTCTTGGCAGACGGCCACACGGTGCACGGCTATGACGGGATGACCCAATATTACAGCGTGCAGTTAAAGCGTACTCGTCTTGCTTTACTGAAGGCTGAGCCCCAATACACACACACAGAGGCTATGTTGGAGGATATGGATGCCCTGTGGGCCGCGGCAGAGGCCCTTAGGCCCGACATCATTATTCACCTCGCGGCGCAGGCGGGCGTGCGCTATTCACTCGAGGAGCCCCGCACCTACGTCAATGCGAATGTGGTCGGCTCTTTCAACATCCTTGAAATTGCCCGCCGCTTAAAACCGCAGCACCTGCTGTTGGCTTCGACGTCTTCCGTCTATGGCGCCAACGAAAAAGTACCCTTTGAAGAGGTAGACAAGACCGACGAGCCGATGACCCTTTATGCAGCGACCAAAAAGTCGATGGAGGTCATGGCCCATTCCTATGCCCACCTTTGGAAAATTCCGACGACTGCCTTTCGTTTTTTCACCGTCTACGGCCCTTATGGCCGCCCGGATATGGCGTTGTTCAAATTTGTCAATGCAGCAGACAGGGGCGAAGCTATCGACGTTTACGGAATGGGTAAGCCCGCCCGTGACTTTACCTTTATCGACGATTTGGTCGAGGCGATTGTTCGCCTGATTCCGGTCATTCCTTCAGAAGACAATCGAGTGGAGGGCAATTACGCTCACGACAGTCTATCCAAACTTGCCCCCTTTCGGATAGTGAATCTGGCAGGTGGCCAACCGGTCAGCCTCATGTCGTTCATCGACACAATCGAAGAAGCCCTGGCAACACCGTTGAAGCGTAATATGCTACCTATGCAAAAAGGCGACGTACCGCGCACTTTTGCCAACCCAAACCTGCTACAATCCCTGACAGGATTTCTACCAGGTGTCGACCTGAAAGACGGCGTCAGAAGCTTCGTAAACTGGTTCCGCGCAAACGCCTCAGAAACTAAGGTGCGGACGAAGTGAACAAACGTTCAACGGACCCGCATTCACAAATTTCTGACGAATGAGCGCTTACATTCATTTCACGCGGATGCATGCTCGATACTATTGAAACTTTTAATCAGACCCAAAAAGGTCACGGGTATAGACCTTGCCTGATACATCTGAGATTTCCTCGGAGGATCGGTTTGCAACGATCACATCTGAAATTGCCTTAAAGTGTGCCAAATCACGGATCACTTTGGAGTTGAAAAAGGTCTCAGCATCCAAGGTGGGTTCGTAAATGACAACTTCAACGCCCTTGGCTTTCAGTCGCTTCATAATGCCCTGAACCGAGGAATCTCTGAAATTGTCGGAATTCGATTTCATCGTTAGTCGGTAAATGCCTACGACCTTAGGGCTTTGAGCGAGTATGCGATCGGCGATAAAATCCTTTCGCGTGCGATTTGCATCCACAATCGCTTTGATGAGATTTTGAGGAACCTCAGAATAGTTCGCAAGCAATTGCTTTGTGTCTTTAGGCAAACAATACCCGCCATATCCAAATGAAGGATTGTTGTAGCCGTTGCCAATGCGAGGATCTAGTGACACGCCTTCTATGATTTGCCGCGTGTTGAGTCCAAGTGCCTCGGCATATGAGTCAAGCTCGTTAAAATATGCCACGCGCAACGCGAGATAGGTGTTGGCGAATAGTTTGATGGCCTCGGCTTCGTCATTGCCTGTGAACAGCACATCAATATCAGCCTTCTTTGCGCCCTGAACCAGCAGTTTGGAGAAGGCCTCTGCCCTTTCCGACTGCTCTCCTACAACTATTCTTGAAGGGTAAAGGTTGTCATGAAGCGCCTTACCCTCACGCAGGAACTCTGGAGAAAAAATAATTCTCTCGCAATTAAACTGCTTCCTGATGCGACGGGTGTAACCAACAGGGATAGTGGATTTGATTATAATTGTCGCTGTTTGGTTCAGGGAAGTGATTGTTTCAACAACACTTTCAATTGATCGAGTATCAAATCGATTTGTGCCTGGGTCATAATTAGTTGGTGTGGCAATTATTACAAAATCAGCGTCAGAGAAGGCGTCCTTGGGGTCAGACGTTGCCCGGAAATCAAGGTCTTGCTCATTCAAAAATTGCTCGATATCAGGATCAACGATCGGCGATATCTTGGAGTTTAACTGTGCTACTTTGGACTCGACTATGTCAAAGGCCACCACCTCATTATATTGAGCTAAGAGGATTGCGTTCGAGAGGCCTACATAACCCATTCCGGCAATTCCAATTTTTATCTTTTTCATCTCTACCAATCCGCACGATTGTCCAACGAGCACGACAGAATTATCTAAAAACACACGGGATAATCTGGTAATCCCGAAATACCACCACAGGCAACTGAAAAGAGAGGGTTGATCCGCGTGATGCCAGCCTCCGAAAGATCGCCTATCCTACGGGTTTCACACTGGCGTTTTCAACCCCTCAAAATCGAAAGATACAGTAATTTAACCATATTTCTCAGCATTTTATTTTTCATATGCGGCTAAGCTCCTACTAAAAGGAGTTCCATCACATGTCACGCGCTCAAACCGCCGTACTGCTAGTGCGCGCGGGTCTAATCTGCCTAACCTTGTTGGTTGCGATACTCGTTCTAGGACCATTTCAGGGAGCAGAGCAGAGCTTTGGGCTGAATGACAAAGAGGCCCACATAATCGCTTTTTTTGCGTTGACAGTGATGCTCCAAATGGGACTTCCACAGATCCGAAAGATGGACCTTGCTCTTCTTGCGCTCCTTGTGGGGGCAGCGATAGAGGTTGTTCAGTTGTTTACCGGGCGAAGTGCAAGCGTTACCGATTGGTTAGCAGACGGATTGGGGATCTTGTTCGCAACGGCCCCGGCCTATGCAGAGGCCTTCCGGATTCATATCCGGGCGGCGATGCGGGGCGAAAAGATGCCGAGGCGACGGGCGTCAGATGTCCACCCGGGAGCTTTGGCGCGCGTCCGTGCTAATAAGCGCGAAAGCTGATTTTTGTCACTTTAGTGGAATTAGCCCTTGATAGGGACTTCCTTCGTCAAGCATGGCGTTGGTTAGACCGGGTTTCGGTACTGAGCGCATAATTTCTTATGCAAATGCAATGCAAAGAACCTAGTGAATAGGGGGATAGCCAATCCGGCATCGGGGGCCCTAGTAATAAGCGTGCGGTGGGTGCCTGGTTTTATTCGAGGTCGTCATTACTGCCGCATCACGGCGCTATGCGGAAAGGGCACTAGATGTGGATGCTCTCCCTTTCATCGCCAGAGGTGCAGCCTTGCTGCAAATCGAAGAGCCAATTAATGGCTAGCCTCAGAGCGAGCCTGAGCGAGTAGTGCCTGAGGGAATGCCCTAGCGCGCACCTGCAGAATGTGCTAATGACAAGGCATTAACCTTTCGTTAGCATTTTTGGGAGCACGAGTTGGATCTCGCGCCGTTTCCTGTCGGTTTGAGCTTTTGCGGCCCTAACGAGGAGCCCTCTATCGACACGCTGACCTATGCCGTTGGGGATGTTCATGGTCGCTTCGATCTGTTTGAAAGCCTCATCGGCAAGTTAGAGGCGGACGTGAAAGCGCGGGGGCGACGCTGTCGGCTGGTACTTCTGGGTGATTACATTGACAAGGGACCTGACAGTTCGAGTGTCTTAAGCGGGGTGGCATCGCTGCAGAAACAAAGCTGGTGTGAGGTTGTCGCTCTCAAGGGTAATCACGAATGGATGCTAATCGAATTTTTGGCTGGACGCAGCGATGGGCGACGCTGGATCCGATCCGGGGGTGACGCAACTCTTAGGTCGTTCGGAATAGCGGTGCCAGATGACCCTGTTACACCGGAGGGTTGGGATACCTTGAGGTGGCGCCTGCGCTCGGCATTTAATCCTCCTCAATGGAACTTGCTGACTAGTCTAAAGACGAGTTTCGAAGCCGGTGATTATCTGTTTGTCCACGCGGGTGTCGATCCGTGGAAAGATAGATCTACGCAGGGTGAAGAAACGCTTCTCTGGATCCGCGATCGATTTTTGAAGGTAAAGCGCGCCTGTAGTAAGGTTGTCGTCCATGGCCACAGTTCAGAGGACTCGCCTGTCATGCAAAAATGGCGAATTGGACTAGATACCGCGGCTTATGCTACGGGCAAGCTTTGCGCGATAAGACTGGTGGGTTCTGAAAGAACGTTGTTTGAAGCCAATCACCGGAGTATCGCCGGCATGCAAGCAAACGCTTAGATTTTGGCGGATATCGCTGGATCTGATCAGAGCGGTGAGCGTATCGCCAACATCCTCATGACCATCGAGACTGCAACTATGAATTGCCACAATCCCGAGGCTTGCTTTACGTACCCCCTGACCGTGATCGGCCGCCACCAAAAGAAGCGATTATACTAGCTCCTTCCGTGGGGCATGCCGTCAGACGCCAGCACCTCAGCCGGTCGTTTAGGCGCAAATGAAAACCGAGCCAGAGCAAAACTGAGCAAAATCTCTAAGCCCGACGCCCACAAATAACTGACTGTCTCCTTCTTCAAGAATATCACCATGCTTGGAATTTATTATTCAAAAAATCAGATGAGATCGAGCACATCATAAGGGGGCAATAAAATTTAATCAACAAATATGAATTTAATAAATATAAATTTAATTGAATTAATAATTAATAAAATTTTTACCTCCACATATATGATGGCCGAACAAGGTATGAAATTATGTTAGTTAGCGATGAAAATTTTTTTTTGCCCTTTTTGAAATTTCAATCAAAACATTAGTTAAAATATACATAAAAACATTGAAAGATTTAAATAAACATAGCGTAGATTTGAAAAATTGCCTATCCTTTACTAATCTTATAAACATCCTCCAATAAAGTTTTAACTCGACATCTTGATAGTGACGCCAAAGTAAATTTTTTTGAGCAATTGGCAGTTCCATAGATTCAATCATTTCTTTGTCGGCATCGCAAAGTGCTCGTAAGTCCTCTTCTCGATGATCTCGGCTGAGAGAGCGGGGCGTTCCGACATAAACATACCCCATGGTAGGCACTAGTATAAACCGCGCACCTAGTGCCAATGCCTTCGCGTAAAAAAGGTAATCCTCTCCTAAGCGAACCTTCTCGTGATACTTTAGGCCGTGCTCCTGGAGGAACGAGCGTCTCATCAACGGCTTGAGGTACCCGAGCTCTTTGCGCTCGGTAGATTTGCTAGATAAATTTGAACGCACGAAATTCTCAAACGTAATGGATATCCGTGCCCCTGTTTCTAACCCTATTAAATTCGCGCGCCCGGTCCCTGTTGCGGATATGCCCTCCAATATAAGGTCATCAGCTATAAAGTCAGCCGTCCCCGAAAAGGTTAGAAGTTTTTCAATGCGATCGGATAGAAGGTAATCATCTGCGTCGAGTATTGTGACCCAATCGCCTGATGCAAAAGACAACGCAGTATTCCTAGCAATTGAAGGCCCGCAATTTTTCTCAAAATTGAATAATTTAATCCTTGAGTCGCATTTTGACAGAGAATCTAATATCGTGCGCGTGTTGTCACTTGAGCAATCGTTCACAACAATTAATTCTTTTGTGCAAATATTGTCGAGTGCGGATCTAACGGCCTTCTCAATGCTATCTTCGGCATTGTAAGCTGCCATCACGACAGAAACATTTTTCATCAGTATGGTGCCTTTTTATAGAAATAGGAGAATGTAAATTAAATATTTAGCATTCGCACCGCTTCTCCAATTATCCAATGTGCGCTCTCTTTAACAAATGAGAGGTTGTTTGGGCATACTTCTCTGAGTACACTTCGCCGCTTAATCGAAATAACGCTATCGGAGTTCGGGCAGAGCATCAAATCTTCCAGGTTCTCCTTACGAACTGACTTTAATGGCCTTCCGCTAAACGCCGAAACATCGCATCCGAATACCCTTCCTGCGAGTTCGAGTGAGAAAGTCAAGGTCTGTGCAAGACCCTGATAGTCTGCCTCTGCCCACAACTGCTCAACCTGAACTGAGTCTAACAGTTTTAGGGATCGCAACAAATCGATGCCATGTCGAGCCGACGGCTCTTTGTGTTGCACGCCCTTGACGAGGTTTAGCGCGGATATCAACGCGCAGTGTATCAAGCTTGGGGTGGGAATTGACAGCTGCCCAAGCTCCACCATTTGTGCTTGGGTGATGAAGCGATCTGGATGACGAGGGGAGGGTGCTCCAGGCTGCTGTAAGCGCCTATGAAGATCAACGCTCCCAGGTCCATTTGGAAACAGGAAATGTTGCTCCCCTAACACACCCCACCACCATATTTTGTTTAGCGCCGCTGGTAGCTTGTACCCTGCTCGAGTAAGGGCCTGAGCTGCACGTTGATAATTTTCCGGCGAGACGTAAACATCAATGTCAGCACATCTGCGAAAGAAATAAGTAGAATACAATCGCATTTGAGTGATGGGGCCTTTGTAAAATACAAAATCGATTTTTTCCCGCTGAAAAATTTGCGAAATACGAGAGATTTCCACAAGTAACATGGAATTATATTTTAAGGATTTGGATTCTTCGTCTTTAAATCTAATTACAAATTCTTCTAAATTAATTCCGAGCGTGGTTGCGTTTCTATAAAACGGTAATAATAACTTATTTTGTTCTGCAGTTAAAAATGCATTTCTTGTTTCGCTGGGGCTGTAGAGCTTGTTATTTTCGGTGGCCGCGTCATCGTTGAATGTGGGTTTGAATACCTGCTGGAACACATAGATCGACAATTTTATCCCTCCACAGGCGAATACGAGTTTCTCTGGCACGGAAAGTGCTTATAGACAACCGTTAAAGGCAAATGGTATGCTCATCGGGTAAGCGTTATTTTCGTTGATTTATGGAGGACGTAATGAGCCAAAATATTGTAATGAAGCAAAAGGGGGCCTATGAGGCGCCGCGTATGGTTAAGGTGGGTGACTTCGAAACTGTCACTCAGGCTGCTGTCCGTGGTCGTCGTCTTGACGCCACTTTCTCGGTCGATACGCCGATCGATGAAGTCACCCTTTCCTAGTAGAATAGACAGCCCCTTTAGATAGGGGCTGTATTTTTCTCATGCATATTAGCAGTATAGCGACTATCAAGCCGAGTGGGAACACGGCCGTATCTGAGATCGATGGTGGTTTGGCGCTTATTGATCTTGAAACTGGTGACTATTTCTACTTGAATGGAACGGCGAGCGTTGTTTGGGCCGGTGTCAAGGCTGAAAAGAGTGCCAAAGCGATTGCTTTAGATCTAAGTGGTCAATTTGACGTCACGGTAGATGAGGCATTGGTTGATGTCTTGGCGCTTTTAGACGATATGGTAAGGTTGGGCTTCGCAGAAGCTGTCTAATCAGAAAATGAAGCCAGGTTTCCCAAGCTATTGTAAATATTATATTTTAAATGCGTATTTTCGCATTCGGGTCATCAAAAAAGGCTATCGCGATTTTCGCGCCTTAGCTCTCTCCGCGGTAGGCGAGCCCGCACCGGCGTCAACGTGTCGCTGGGTTGGGAAACTAACATATAAGACCTCACGCTGGATACCAGGCGCCAATTGCTTATCGAGAGCTCTCACTGCCATCTATGTTTTGCGAAAAAAAGGATACATGGCGCGGATGGAGATAGGTGTTCGTCCTCAAGGCCGAGCGTTCTTAGCTCATGCATTCGTGTTTAGTGGGTCGCACTTAATCGTGGGCAACGAAAATAGTGAGCTTGTCGA
>Ga0233424_10002850_pt1 | contig 11705 bp, 9 predicted proteins | sample Watercolumn_Towu_FD_181011 | JGI IMG/M metagenome (GOLD analysis project Ga0233424, IMG submission 181011) | Freshwater microbial communities from Lake Towuti, South Sulawesi, Indonesia - Watercolumn_Towuti2014_125_MG | ecosystem: Environmental > Aquatic > Freshwater > Lake | place: Indonesia... | reverse complement strand
GCGTTCAAGCTGGTCGAACCGTTCGCACGCTGTTCAAGGACGAGGTCCGTGAAATCGCGCGCCTGCTGGGCCTGCCCGATCACATCCGTATGCGTCACCCCTTCCCGGGGCCGGGGCTGGCGATCCGCTGCCTGGGCGCGATCAGCGAGGAGAAGCTGGACATCCTGCGGCGCGTGGACGACATCTTCATCAGCGGTCTGCGCGAGTTCAGCCTATATGACGGCTGCTCGCAGGCGCTGGCAATCCTCACGCCCATCCAGTCGGTCGGCGTGATGGGCGACGAGCGCACGTACTCGTACACGGCGGCGTTGCGGGCCGTGACCACCGACGACTTCATGACCGCCGAATGGGCCCGCCTTCCGTACGAGTTCCTGGCGACCATGAGTAACCGCATCGTGAACCAGGTGCACGAGATCAACCGCGTCGTGTACGACATCACGGGCAAGCCGCCGGCCACCATCGAGTGGGAGTGACCCCGCCGCGCTGAACGATCGCCCCCGGCCGCCGCGCCGGGGGCTGTGCCGGACCGGGCACACGTCTGACGGGGGGGAGTGGTGCGCGGCGGGTCAGTCGCGCTAGCGTGAAGGCATGCCACACCCGCGTCGCCGGAGTCCCTCCCGGCGATCCATCCCCGGGCGGATCGCGTGACCCGTGATCCGCTGCTGCCCGGCCTGCCGGAGACCCTGCGGCCCGCGCTGGAAGCGCAGACGCTGGTGCTGCTCACGCAGTCCAGCGGGGACATGTTCGAGCAGTGCGTGACCCTGGCACTGGAGATCACCGGGGCAGGCTCGGCGCTGGCGCTGCTGTACCGCCCGGACACGGATGAACTGGAGATCGTCGCGGCGGCCGGTGAGCACCGGCAGGTCGCCGTGGGCCGTCACCTGCCACGCGGGCAGGGGCTGGCGTGGCGGGTCGTGCAGTCCGGGCAGGCGACCCTGATTCCCCGCACGGACCGTGACCCGCAGACGGTGTACGTCTCGGGTCAGCCCATACCGCACACGTACCTGGGCGTGCCGCTGCTCGACCCGGACGGCCAGGTGCTGGGGGTGCTGTCGGTCAACCGGCTGGCACAGGACACCCAGTTCGGCAGCGGTGAGGCGCAGGCCCTGACGCTGCTGGGGCAGGCGGCCAGCGTGGCGTATTCGCGCGCTCGCGCGCTGGAGGAGGCGCAGGCCGCCGCGCGACAGTTCGAGCAGCTGGCGCAGCTGTCGGCGGAACTCGCGGACCTCAGCAGTCCGGAGGAGATCGGGCAGCGGGCCGTGCAGACCCTGGTGGACCTGTCGGGCTTCACGGTGGGCGCCGTGGTCGTCCTGGACAGCCTGGGGCAGGTGCAGCTGTCCGTGCTGGCCGGGCACCCCGAGGGTCAGGACGCGACCCGCCGCGTGCTGTCTGCCCGTCCGTCCCCGACCGGCCTGATCGGCGAGGTGCTGCGGACCGGCCGCACGCAGGTGGCCGCGGATTACCAGTCCTGGTCGGCCCGCCGGGCGGACGCGACGCACGTCTTCACCGGGCTCGCCGCGCCGCTTCGCGTGGATGGCCGCGTGGTGGGCGTGGTGATGCTCATGCACCTCGTGCGGCGCGTGCCGGTCCCGGGTTCACTGGTCACGCTGCTTGACACGGTCGCGCAGCGGATCAGTCAGGCGCTGGACCGGGCCGACAGCGTCGAGCACCTGCACGCCACGCGCGAGGCGGCGCTACGCACCCTGGGCCGCATGCTGGAAAGCCGTGACGGGGACACGTTCGGTCACACTGACCGCGTGACCACGCTGGCGTTGCGGCTGGCCGGGCAGCTGGGCCTGAGTGACGTGCAGCGTCAGCACCTGCGCTGGGGGGCGTACCTGCACGACATCGGCAAGGTCGCGGTGGATGACCGGCTGCTGCGCAAGGCTGGGCCGCTGACGCCGGTGGAACGCGAGGCGATGCAGTGGCACGTGGAAGTCGGGGATCAGCTGCTGCGCGAGGAGATGTTCGTCCCGCGTGAGGTCCGCGAGGTCGTGCGGCACCACCATGAACGCTGGGATGGCGGCGGGTACCCGGACCGGCTCTCGGGGCCGGATATTCCGCTGCTGGCGCGGATCTTCAGTGTCGCGGACGTCTTCGACGCGCTGGTCAGCGCCCGGCCGTACAAACTGGCGTGGTCGGTGCAGGCGGCTGCCGACGCGCTGCGGGAACAGGCTGGGCGGCAGTTCGACCCGGCGGTCGTGGACGCGTTTCTGGACGTGCTGCGGGGGGACGGGCTGCTGAACGGCTGAGCGGGAGGGGAGAGGCGCGCTGGGAGGTCCCAGCGCGCCTCTCCCCTGTCCATTATTTTTTCTGGAGCACCTTGATGTACGCGCCCAGCTGCTCGGCGCTGCGGCCCTGCCGGAAGGGATTGAACTGGCCGGGCTGGCCGGGCTGGCCGCCCTGGCTGTTCTGGCCCGGCCCGGCCTGACTGGCGCCCGCGGGACGCTGGCCACCCATCAGGCCGCCGAGGGCGCTGGGCATGCCGGGCACCCGCTGGCTCTGGTTCTGGCCGCTCTGGTTCTGCGTGCGGCGGGCCTCGCGCTCCTGCTCGGCCTTCAGCAGCAGGGTGTCGAGCGCCGCCAGTTGCTTGCCCGTCAGGATCCGGTCCTCGATCTGCGTGAGGTACTTCTTCGCGTCGTTCGGCTGCACGCTGCTCGCCTTCTGGAGGGTGGTCAGGATCGGCAGGAGCTGCTTAGCCTGCGCCTTTGTCAGGGCGGTGGCCTTGTTCTTTTCCAGGTCGGGCAGCAGGCGGACGGTCTGCGCGAGGTCGGTGACGGGCTGCATGGCTTTCAGGCGGGCCTGCATCTCGGGCGTCATCTGACGCTGGCCGGTCGTGCCGGTCTGGGCACCGGCGGCGCCGAGGGCAGTGAGGATCAGGGCCGTGAGGATCAGAGGGGTGCGGATCATGTGGGGTCTCCTGTTACTCGTATCTGAGGGAATCGACGGGGTCGAGTTTTGCGGCGCGTGCGGCGGGGTAGTACCCGAAGAACACGCCGACGAGGGCGCTGAACGCGAAGGCGATCAGCATGGGAGGCAGGCTGAAGACGGGGGTGATGTTCAGGGCCTTGCCGCCGAAGGCGAGGCCGACGCCGAGGAGCATGCCGATCACGCCGCCGCCGATGGACAGCAGGCTGGCTTCCACGAGGAACTGCGTGAGGATGTCGCGGGGCCGGGCGCCCAGGGCCTTGCGCACGCCGATCTCGCGGGTGCGTTCGGTGACCGAGACGAGCATGATGTTCATGATCCCGATGCCGCCGACGAGCAGGCTGATGCCCGCGATGGCGCCGACGAACAGGGTGAGGGTGTTCGTGATGGAGTTCAGGCTGGCGAGGCTGTCCGCCTGGTTCTGCACCTGGAAGTCCAGGCTGTCCGGGTCGCTCAGGTCGTGGCGGGTCATGAGCAGGTCGGTGACGTCGGTCTGGAGTCCTGTCAGGTCCTTCGCGTCGGTGGCCTGGAGGTAGACGGTGCTGACGGTGGGTTGCCCCCCGGCGCTGTTCGTGCGGGAGAAGCGTTGCAGGTACGTGCTGAGGGGAATGAGGACCTGGCTGTTGGCGTTCCCGAAGCCGCTGTTGCCCTTGTCGGGCAGGACGCCGCTGACGGTGAAGGTGACGCTGCCCAGCCGGACCTTCTGCCCGAGGGCCTGCTCCGGAGTGGCGCTGCCCTCGGTGCCGTCGCCGAACAGGTCGAGCAGCGTCTGGTGGCCGATCACGGCGACGCGTTTCCTGCCGCTGACGTCCGCGTCGGTGAAGTAGGCGCCGGTCTCGACCGGGCTGTTGCGCACGGTTTCATACGCGGGCCAGGTGCCCACGACGCTGACCTGGGCGTTGTTCGGGCCGACCTTGGCCTGCAGGTTGCTGGTCACGCTGGGCGCGACGCCCGCCACGCGGTTCGGGAACGCGCCCGCCAGGGCCTCGGCGTCCTCGACGGTGATGGTCTGGCGGGGTCCGGCGCGCACGAGGCTCCCGCCGCCCCCGCCCCGGGCGCTCTGCACGGTCAGGAGGTTCGTGCCGAGGCTCTCGAGGTTCTTCGTGACCCCAGCGGTGCTGCCCTGCCCGATGGCGGTCAGCGCGACGACGGCGGCCACGCCGATGATGACGCCCAGCGCGGTCAGCACCGAGCGCAGCGGCGTGCCGACAATGGCGCGCCACGCGATGGTGAACGCGCCGCCCAGGCCGATCCCACCGCGCCGGGGGCTGGCGGGGGTCGGGGCGACCGCGCCAGTCTGCGGGAGGGGGCCTGCGGTCACGGGTGGCCCCCCAGGCCACGCCGGGGCGTCTGGCGGCGGTCACTCTCGATCAGGCCGTCACGCACGCGGATGACCCTCTGGGCGTACGCGCCGATGTCGTCCTCATGGGTGACGATCACGACGGTGGTGCCCTCGGCGTGCAGGTCGCTGAACAGCCCCATGACCTCCTCGCTGGTGCGGGTGTCGAGGTTCCCGGTGGGTTCGTCCGCCAGCAGCAGGCGCGGTCGTCCGGCCAGGGCGCGGGCGACCGCGACGCGCTGTTTCTGCCCGCCGCTGATCTGGCTGGGGAGGTTGCGGGCCTTGTCGGCCAGGCCCACGCGCGCCAGGACCTGCATGGCCCGCTCGCGCCGCTCGCGGGGGGGCACCCCGGCGTACGTGAGGGGCACCTCGACGTTCTCCACGAGGTTCAGGCGGGGCAGCAGGTGGAACGCCTGGAACACGAACCCAATCTCCAGGTTGCGGGCCCCGGCGCGTTCGTTCTCGCTGAGTGTAGTGACGTCCCGACCGCCCAGCCAGTACCCGCCCTCGCTGGGCCGGTCGAGCAGGCCGATGATCTGCATCAGGGTGGTCTTGCCGCTGCCCGACGGTCCCATCAGGGCGACCATCTCGCCCGGCAGGATCTGCACGTCCACGCCCTGGAGGGCCTCGAAGATCACGTCGCCCTGCGCGTACACCTTGCGCACGGCGCGCAGGTCCACGACCGCCGGGGCGAGGCTGGGCGCGGGGACGGCCGGGGTGACCTGCGGCGTGATCACGGCGCGCCTCCGGGGAAGCCGCCGGGCGCGCCGCCGAATCCGCCCTGTCGGCTGTTCTGGCCGCCGCCCTGGCTGCCGGTGCCGGAGGTGCCCGCGCGGCGGGTGGCGCCGGGCACAACGACCTCCTGCCCGGCACTCAGGCCATCCGTGACGATGGTGTTCGTCCCGTCGGTCGCGCCGGTCTCCACGCGGACCCGTTCGGGTTCGGCGCCGGGCGCGGCGGCGGGGGTCTGCACGTAGCTGCGACTCCGCACGGTCTGCACGGCCTTGCTGGGGATCAGGAGGCCCTGGGCCTCGCTCTGGACGATCTCGGCCTCTGCGGTCATGCCAGCGCGCAGCTGTTCATCCGGGTTGGTCAGCTGGACGGTGGCGGTGAACACGCTGATGCCGCTGCTCTGGGTCGCGCCCGGCGAAACGCGCACGACCTTCCCGCTGAAGGTCTGCCCGTCAAAGGCGTCGAGGGTCACGTCGGCGCGCTGCCCGACCTTCACGCCCGCGATCTCGGTCTCGTCGATCTGCACCGGGAGGTTCAGGGTGGTGTCGTCGATCAGGGTCAGGATGCTGGCGCCGCTCGTGACGACGGCGCCCTCGGTGGCGGTGACGGTGCTGACCACGCCGCTCATCGGGGCGTACACCTTCAGGTCGGTGCGGTCCTGCGCGGCGGCGTCCAGTCTGTCCTGCGCCTGCTGCACGGCGAGCGCCTGACTGCGCAGGTTCTGCGCGTCGGTGCTCGCCCCGGTCTGCTGCTGGGTCAGGGCGCTGCTCAGGCTGGCGCGGGCGCTGTCCACGCTCTGCTGCGCCTTGGTGACGGCGGACTGCGCGTCGGCCAGCGCGGAGGCACTGAGCGCCCCGATGGCCGCGAGCTGCCGCTGCCCGCTGAGGGTGCGCTGAGCGTCCGCGAGGCTCTGCTCGGCCTGCGTCACGCTGCTCCGGGCGCTGACGACGCTGCTGGCGCGCTGCGCGGCGCTGCTGGCCTGACTGGCGCGCGCAGCGTCCAGGCTGGCGCGGGCCTTGTCGAGGTTCAGCTGCGCCGACTGGACGTTCTGCTCGACGCTGTCGCTGCTCAGGGTGGTGATCAGCTGCCCCCTGGTGACACGTTCACCCACGGCGGGCACGGCGCCGACGGTGGCGGTCAGGTCCGCGCCGACCGTGCGGGTCTGCGCGGCTTCCAGCGTGCCGGGGCCGCTGACGGAGACGCGCACCACGCCCGGCTGCGCGCGGCTGGTGGTGGTCGTGGCGGTGACGGCAGCGGTCTGCGCGCTGTGGCTGCGGGTGTACAGGACGCCTCCGGTGCCGGCACCGACCAGCAGGAGGCCCCCGAGCACCCACGGCCAGCGGCGGCGCGGCGCGGCGGCACGGGCGGGGCTGGTGGTGGTCACAGCGCGCCCCCGATGCCGGTGAGGTTCTGCCCGGCGGCGACCGACAGCGCCGCGAGGGCCTCGGTGACGTTGTTCTGCGCCTGCAGGCGGCTGTACTGGGCTTTCTTGAGGGTCAGCTGGGTGGCCTGGAGTTCGACGGCGCTGATCGTGCCGCTCCTGAGGCGCGCGCTGTCCTGCGTGTACGTTTTCTGCGCGGCGGCCTCGCGGCTCAGGGCGACCTGCTGGAGTTCGTAGGCGTTCTGCGCGGCCTGGTACGCGCTGGCCAGGGTCTGCCCCGCCGTCTTCTGGGCGCTGTCCTGGCTGCGCTGCGCGTTCGCCAGGGCGGTTTTCGCGTCCTGGAGGGTGCGGGTGGGCGTGAAGTCGTTGTCGGCGAGTTTCACGTTCAGTGTGGCGCTGGCGACGTCGTTCGCGGCGCTGATGAGGCTGCTGAGGGTCCCCAGGCCGCCCTGGAGGGCCGCCAGCGTGGCACTCAGTTTGGGGGCGGTGATGGCGCTGCCCGCGCGGACGCTGCTTCCCAGGCCGGTCAGGGTGCCGAGTTTCGCGGCGGCGAGGTTCAGCTGCGCGCGGGCGTCGGCGAGGGTCTGGGTGCTGGCGGCCAGGGTGTTCTGCGTGTTCGTGACGTCCAGGGTGGTGGCGTTCCCGATGCCGAGCTTCACCTGCGCGACCTGCACGCTCTTGGTGTCCACCTGCACCTGGAGGGTCTGGACCTCCACGTTCTCCTGCGCTTCCAGCAGGGCCGTGTACGCGCTGATGGCACTCTGCAGGGAGCTGAGTTTCGCGGCGCGCAGCCCCGCCTGCGAGAGCTTCTCGGCGTTGCTGGCACTCAGTTTCGCGGCGACCAGGGTGCTGGGGTCGGCCTGCGCGGCGCGGCTGGCCGCCTGGGCCTTGTCGAGGTTCGCCTGGGCGGTCTTGACGTCGCTGCTGCTGTTCAGCGCGGCGGTGACGGCGCTGCCCGCGCTGAGGGCGGTCTGGGCGTGCGCGGCGGGCGCCACGAGCAGGGCGAGGCCCAGGCTGAGGGTGAGGAATCGGGTACGGGTGTGGGTCATTGGGGGCCTCCGGCGGCGTTGAGAAGCTGGGTCAGGCTCAGCTGGGCGGTGATGCGGGCGGACAGCAGGTCCCGCTCCGCCTGCGCGAGGCTGAGCGTGGCGGCGGCGAGGTCGTTGGCGGTGCCGGTCCCAGCGTCCAGGCGGGCCTGGGCGGTCTGCACGGCCAGTTGCGCGGCCTGCACCTGCGCGGCGCGGCTCTGCACGGCGTTCAGGTTGGTCTGCAGCGTCACGTAACGGCTGCGGACGTCGAGTTCGGCGTTCTGCTGCGCCACGGTCAGGGACAGCTGCGCCTGCGTAACGCCCGCCTGAGCGGCACTCAATGCGGCCTGCTGAGCGGGTGAGTACACGACGTACGAGCCGCTGACACTGGCGGTCAGGCGGTTGCTGCCCGTGCCCGCGCGGTCCCCCAGCGGCAGGCTGTAGCTGCCGCCCAGGGTGCCCTGCTTGACGTTCAGCGTGGCGCTGACCGTCCCAGCCGAACCGCCGCCGTAGCCGACGCTGGCGGTCAGGTCGGGCAGGCGGGCGTCGCGCTGGTCGGCCTCCAGGCTCTCCTGCGCGCTCGCCAGGGCATTCTGGGCGCTGATCACGTCGCTGCTGCTCGCGCGGGCGCGGGCGACCAGGGCGGTCAGGTCCGGGAGGGTCAGGGTGTCGTCCGGCCGGGTGCTGAAGGTCACGCCGCCCAGCGCGCTGCCCAGCGTGGCGTCCAGCGTGCGGCGGGCGCTGTCCAGGCTGGCCTGCGCCTGCGTCACGCTGTTCTGCGCGGCCTGCACGGCGCTCTGGGCGTTCAGGACCGTCTCGGCGGTGGCGTTCCCGGCGGCCTGCTGCGCCTGCGCGACCGTCAGCTGCCGCTGCCGCAGGTCCAGCGTGCGGCCCGCCAGGGTGATGTCCTGCGTGGCCAGCACCGCCGAGAAGTACGCCTGCGCGACGTTCAGCCGGGTGCTCAGGTTCGCGTCGCGCAGGGTCGCCTGCGCCAGCGCGAGGCTGCGTTCGGACGCCCGCAGGCTGCTCTGCCCGCTCGACCAGGGCAGCAGGCCCAGGCTGACGTTCGCGCCCGCCGTGCCGGACAGGCTGCTGCTCACGGCGGTCGTGGTGCCGTTCACGGTGGTCGTCGTCGGCCCGGCGTAGCTGGCACTTCCATTGACACTGACGGTCAGGCCCAGCGCGGCGCGCGCCGCCTGGAGGTTCTGCTGCGCGACCTGCACGCTCAGCGCGGCGCGGGTGACGCTGGGCGCCTGGGCCAGCTGCGCGTACGCCTGCTCCAGGGTGAGGTCGGGGGGCGCGGCGGTCTGGGCGTGCGTGACGCCGAGCACTAGGGCCAGCGTGAGCAGGTGGGGCGATGGGGAGCGTTTCATGGAGCCCAGCGTGCGCGTGGGCGGTCAAGACTCTGCGCAGCCCGCGTGAAGATTTGTCGAAGATGGGTTTCTCCGCGCCAGGAGGGCATTCGAGCCGATCTCAGCGGGCTCTGCGCCACTGAGCGCGTTCGCGCGCCCTTCACGCAATTCACGTACGCTTAGGGCATGAGCGCCCTGATCCTGATCGTCGAGGACGAACCGCAGCTGGCGGAGGTCCTGGAGGCGTACGCCCGCCAGGAGGGCTACCGCACCGAGCGCGCCGCCGACGGCCTCGCCGCCCTGAGCGCCTACCGCGCCGCCAGCCCGGACCTGATCCTGCTGGACGTGATGCTGCCGGGCCGCAGCGGCCTGGACGTCCTGAAGACGGTGCGGGCCGAGAGCGGCACGCCCGTGATTCTCGTGACGGCCCGCGCCGAGGAGACCGACCAGATCGTGGGACTGGAGCTCGGCGCGGACGATTACGTGGTCAAGCCGTTCCGCCCGCGCGAGGTGATGGCGCGCGTGAAGGCCGTGCTGCGCCGCGCGACCGCCCTGCTGGACGACGCGGAGCGGCCCCTGCGGGTCGGGCCGCTGGAGGTGGACCGCCGCGCGGTCGTGGCGCGCGTGCACGGCGAGGCCCTGAGTCTTACACCCGCCGAGTTCCGCCTGCTGTCGCAGCTGGCCGAGGCCCCGGGCCGCGCGTACACCCGCGAGGAGCTGCTCGCGGCGGCCCTGCCGGACAGTGACGCGCTGGAACGGGTGGTGGACGCCCACCTCGCCAGCGTGCGCCGCAAACTGGACGCCGCGCGCGCCGGCGGACTGCTGCACACGGTGCGGGGCGTCGGCTACCGCCTGGAGGCCGCCGGATGAGTCCCCGCCCGCCGGGACTGCGGCGCGGGCAGCCGCTGGCCGTGACGCTGCTCCTGGCCATGCTGCTGGTGGTGGGCGTGGCGGTGGGCAGCACCTTCTACTTCTCGAATCTGGTCGTCAAACGCGAGTTCGAGCGGCTGCCCAGCGGCGTGCGGCAACTGCTGCGCGAGCAGCAGGCGGCGGCGCTGCGCGGCGAACTGATCGCCCCGACCCCCCCGCTGCCCGTGATCCGCACCGGCAGCGCCGCCGACGCGTACCTGGACCCCTTCGAGAGCAGTCTGGATGTCAGCGGCGTGGTGAAACAGGCCAGCGGGGACGACGCGGTCGTCACGAACGGCAAGCGGCCCCGCAACCTGTGGGTCAGCGACGGGAAACCGCCGCCCCGCAGCCGCGCGCAGGACTTCCTGCGCGACGTGCAGCGCAGCCTGCTCCAGGTGGGCGTGGTGGCGGCGGCCGTGTCGGCACTGCTGGCGTTCCTGATCTCGCGGCGGGTGGCGCGCCCCGTCTCGGCGGTGTCGGGCGCGGCGGCGCGGCTGGCCAGTGGGGATCTGAGTGCGCGCGCGCCCGTGCTGGGCGGCGAGCGGGAGATCGCGGCGCTGGCGCACTCCTTCAACGACATGGCCGAGAACCTCCAGGCGCTCGAACGCGAGCGGCAGCAGGCGGTCGCGGACATCGCGCACGAACTGCGCACCCCGATCGCCGTGATCCAGGCCCGCCTGGACGCCCTGGAGGACGGCGTGTACCCGCTGACCACCGAGCAGATCGCGCTGCTGAGCACGCAGACGCAGCTGCTCACGCGGCTGGTGGGTGACCTGCGCACCCTGACCCTCGCGGACGCCGGGCGGCTGGCGCTGGACCCGCGTCCCCTCGACCTGGGCGCGCTGGGGCAGGAGGTGGTGCAGGCGCTCCAGGACCGCGCGGCCGCCCTGGGCCTGACACTGGGCGTGCAGGCTGAACCGGCCCTCACGCACGCCGACCGGGACCGGGTGCGGCAGATCACCACGAACCTCGTGGACAACGCCCTGCGCCACGCCCGCAGCCGCGTGCAGGTCCGCGTGGAGGCGCGCGGCGAGCAGGTCGTCCTGCACGTCGAGGACGACGGCCCCGGCATCCCCGAGGGCAGCCGCGAGGCGGTCTTCACCCGCTTCACCCGCCTGGACGCCAGCCGCTCCCGCGACACCGGTGGCAGCGGCCTGGGTCTCGCCATCGTGCGCGCCCTGGCCGCCGCGCACGGGGGGCAGGCAGCGCTGGCGGCCTCGAAAGGTCTGGGCGGCGCGCATTTCACGGTAACGCTGCCCGGCGCCCTGGGCTGATCAGAGGGGTGGTCACCTGCGGCCGGGTGAGGTGCGGCGCTCGCTTATGCTGCGGGCATGTCCCCCCTGACCGAGCTGCTGCTCGTGGGTCTGCTGGTCGTCCTGCTCGTGCGCAGCGTCCGCCTCGAACGCAGGTTGAATGACGTGCGTCGCCAGGTGGACGCCCTGACCCGCTCCGCGCCACCTGCTGCGCCGCCGCGGCGTCCGGCTGCCCCCCCGACCGCGGCTGAACCGGCCATCGAGCCGGAACGGGGGTGGCGGACCACCGCAGCACCAGCAGCCGTGGTGGCCCCATCCACCTGGCCGGACGAGGCGCAGCCGCAGCCAGTGCGGCGGCGCTGGATGCCTGACCTGGACCTGGGCGCACCGGAGTTCAGCCGGGCGCGCATGAGCGTGATCGGCGGTGGGCTGGTCATTGGGGGGCTGGCGTGGACACTGCGGGCGCTGTCCCTGCCGGGCTGGACGACGCTGGTGGCGGTGTACGCGTTCGCGGCGCTGCTGTGGTGGACGGCGCGGGGCGTACCGCAGCCGGTGGCGGGCGCGCTGCGCGGGCTGGCATACGCCTCGGGCGCGCTGGGGCTGGGCGGCCTGGCGCAGCACCTGGGCCCCTCGGGGCCGGGGGTGGTCATGGCGGGCCTGCTGGTCCTGTCAGGGCTGATGGCGGTGCGGAGCCTGCGGACCGGTGAGCCGCTGCTGGCCGCGATGGCCGGGGCGGGCGCGGCCGTGTCGAGCTGGATGCTGGGTGACGATCAGGGCGTCTGG
>Ga0233424_10002845_pt1 | contig 11713 bp, 10 predicted proteins | sample Watercolumn_Towu_FD_181011 | JGI IMG/M metagenome (GOLD analysis project Ga0233424, IMG submission 181011) | Freshwater microbial communities from Lake Towuti, South Sulawesi, Indonesia - Watercolumn_Towuti2014_125_MG | ecosystem: Environmental > Aquatic > Freshwater > Lake | place: Indonesia... | reverse complement strand
ATCCCGCGGAGGAGTATCACCATGACTATGTGGTGAAGACAGGGCGCGCATGCCACACCGGCAATCCCTGGCCAGAGGTGCTACAGCCCTCGAAGTAGCCATGATCGCTGCAGCCCTGTTAGCCGCCGCCGCGCTCGGCCAAGCACCGAGTGGATTCGCGGCGGAACTGATCCGGCACATCGATGCCGCGAGTCTCCGCCAGTGGCACGACTTGCTGGGCAGCGAACCGCATGTCGCCGGCACTGACGGCGATGCTCGGGAAGTCCGCCGACTTGAACTCGCCTTTCGAGAGATGGGCCTTGAAGTTGAGGTAGATGAGTTCTGGGCATATCTCGCTTATCCAGTTGCCGCGCGCGTCGAGATCGCCTCACCCACAGATCCACAGCCGACACGACGCGGCGTGCTTCCGTTGATCGAGCGAAATCTCGCGGAAGATCCCGCCGCAGCGCACCCTGATCTGACTTGGGGCTGGAATGCCTACAGCGGCAGCGGAGAAGTCGAGGCGGAGGTCGTCTACGCCAACTACGGGACGCGCGCCGACTTCGATCGCCTGCGCGAGTTGGGCATTGATCCGAAGGGGAAGATCGTGATCGCGCGATACGGCGGAAACTTCCGCGGATTCAAGGCGCGGTTTGCCGAGGCGGCGGGAGCAGCGGGACTGCTCATCTACATCGACCCTGCCGACAGCGGCTTTGTCAAGGGAAGCGTCTATCCCACTGGACCGTGGGCAAATGACACTTGCATTCAGCGAGGCGCGGTTGGCACGCTCGCCTACCCGGGCGATCCATTGACCCCGATGGTGAGGGCGACGAAGGATGCGCAGCGCGCGGATCCCGCGACCGTTGACCTTCCACACATTCCGATTCAACCGATCGGCTACGCAGCAGCGGCGCAGATCCTCTCCAAGATGAAGGGACGCGAAGTCGTAGATGCCGCATGGAAGGGGGGACTCGAACTTCCCTATCGCCTTGAAGGCGGCGCGGAACTTCGTGTGCGTATGAAAGTCGAGCAGAAACGAGAGGTGCGCAAGACCGCGAATGTCATCGCGCGACTTCCCGGTACTCGCGGCGACGGTTCGATGGTCATCATTGGATGCCACCACGATGCTTGGGGATTCGGCGCGGCGGATCCGCTTGCTGGGACGATTGTCCTGATGGAGGCGGCGAAAGCATTCGCAGCGTGCGCACGCGCGGGGGCGCGTCCTGCCTGCGACATTCTCTTCTGCGCCTGGGGAGCGGAGGAGTACGGCATAATCGGATCGACGGAGTGGGTGGAGGGCAAGCGTGACGCACTCGGCGGCGCGCGCGCTTACATCAATCTAGACATGGCTTCGATGGGACCAAACCTCGGCGCGAGCGCATCGTCATCGCTGAAGGGGATCGTCGCGAATGCGAGCGGGTTGGAGCGAGCGAAGGTCGGCACGATCGGAGCGGGCAGCGATCACATCGGGTTCGCGTTCCACGCGGGCGTGCCATCGATTGGACTCGGTGCTTCCGGCGCCCCCGGGACGGCATACCACTCCAACTACGACACTACGGCTTGGTATCGGAAGTCAGTCGGCGAGGACTACGCCAGCGCCAGCACGGTTTCGCGAGCGACGCTGCAGATCGCCGCAGCGATCTCCGAGGCGTCGATCTGCCCAACTTCCGCGAGCGACCTCGTTGAGGATGTGCAGCACGCGTGCGCACCGATGGTGAGGGCCGGCGAGTCAAGCACGGATCCACTTGTCTTGGCGCGCGCTGAAGCTGCGAAGCGCGTCCAAGCGCGTTTCGCTCTCCTGCGGGAAGTAGCAGCCGACTTCGACCGCTGCTCAGCGGTTGCGTCAGAAGCGCCACGCCCATCACAGGAAGCGTGCACGCGCCTTGATGCGGCGGCGCGTGCGATCGACCGAACAATGCTCGATATTCGTGGAATCCCCGGCCGCCCTTGGTATCGCAACCTGTTGCTCGCAAGCGACAAGGACTCCGGATACGCGGTGACTGCCCTCCCCGGCCTTTCGGAGGCCGAAACGCCTTCGGATGCACGGTCCGCGGCCGACGCGCTCTGCGCGCGTGCGGACGCGCTGGGGGAGGTGCTTTCAGGGGCGGCCGGCCCCCCGTCTGCCAAGGGCGAGACTCTCGGCCAATAACCAATTCTCCCTGTAGTTTCCTTGTTTCTGCCGCGTGCGGGAGTACCTTTGCCTCGATCCGCGCGTATCGCCCACTACCCAAACCACACAAGAAAATGAAGCTAACCACAGCCATCTTCGCGTCACTCGCCATCGGGTCCGCTGCCGTCGCCGGCACCACCGCCATCAAGCCGAAGTTGGTGATCTCCACTGGCTTGACCTACCCGACTTTCATCACCGCGGCTCCTGACGATGAGACACGCATCTTCGTGCTTGAGAAGCGTGGCGCGATCCGCATCATCGACATCTCGGGCGCGACGCCGACGCTGCTCACCACCCCCTTCCTTGACATCGATTCGATCGTCACCGGCGGTTCAAGCGTGAGCGACGAGCAGGGACTGCTCGGACTTGCGTTCGATCCCGACTACACGAACAACGGTCAGTTCTATGTGTACTACACGGGCACGAGTACGAACAATGTCGCGCGGTACACGAGATCAGCCTCGAACCCAAACGTGGCCAACGCGACCGGCGTTGTGATGATGACTTGGTCGGATCCGTACACCAATCACAATGGCGGTTGGATAGGATTCCGTCCTGGCACGCGCCATCTTTTCATTGCCGTCGGCGATGGTGGCAGCGCGAACGATCCGGGCAATGTCGCGCAGACGCTGACGAGCAAGCTCGGCAAGATGCATCGCATCTCTCCGACCGTTGGCGGTGTGTCGCCTTACTACACGATTCCAACGACGAATCCCTTCTACGGCGGCGCCGTGACCACGGATGACACAGTCTGGTCGTACGGCCTTCGCAATCCCTGGCGCTGCTCTTTCGATCGCGCCACAGGTGATCTCTACATCGCGGATGTGGGGCAGAATGCGGTTGAGGAGGTTAACTACGAGCTAGCGACGGCAGCGGGCGGGCGCAACTATGGGTGGCGCTGCACCGAGGGGACCTCCTGCACCGGACTCACCGGCTGCACCTGCAACGGCACGACACTGACCGCGCCCGTTCGCACACACACACACACGGCCTCTGGCGGCTATTGCATCACAGGCGGCTATGTCTATCGAGGGTGCGCGATGCCGGACATGCAGGGCATCTACTTCTATGCCGACTACTCCACGAACAATTCGTGGTCGTTCCGCATGGTGAACAGCGTCGTCACCGAGTTTGTGACGCGCAATTCGGAACTTCAGGTGGCATTGGGCGGACAGACGGTCAACCAGATCGCCAGTTTCGGCGAAGACGCCAATGGCGAGATCTACATCGCAGACCACGGTGGCGGCATCTACAAGATCGTCCCCGCGACTGGCGAAGTCGCCTGCCAAGATCCGGTGCCAGGCGACCTGAACGGCGACGGCATCGTGAATGGTGCGGACATCACGATCATTCTCTCCTGCTGGGGCACCAACTGCGGCGATCTCAATGGGGACAGCACGACAGACGGTCAGGACATGACGGTCGTGCTTAGCAACTGGACGCCGTAAGGTTCGCGACGCAGGGGTGTAGGCACTCGCCCCTAGAAATCACGCGCGCTGTGCGCTCGTCTTGCGCCGCAGGCGAATGTTGATGAGTTCGACCCCGAGAGAGAACGCCATCGTGAAGTAAATCGCCCCCTTGGGAAAGGGCACATGCACTGACTCAAGGACGAGCGCCGCACCGATGAGTACAAGGAATGAGATGGCGAGTGTCTTGAGCGTCGGATGCCGCTGGATGACTCGCGACACCGCTCCCGCGAAGATCATCATCACTCCGACCGCGATGACGATTGCGGCAACCATGACCGCGATCTGATTCGCCATGCCCACGGCAGTGATCACGGAGTCGATCGAGAAGACGACGTCCATGATGCAGATCTGCGTGAGCACAGCAGCAAATCCACGCGTAGTTGGGATCGGGATTGTCGGATCGTGTGGAGCCTCGACTTGGTGGTGCATCTCGAGCACCGCTTTCACCATCAGAACCATTCCGCCGAGGCCGAGCATGAGATCGCGCACGCTCGGGGCGATCTCCACGCCAAGAATCGGCCACGCGAAGAGGGGATCAGTCAGTTTCGAGAGCCACCCAACACAGAGAAGCAGTCCAATCCGAATACCCATTGCCAACCCAAGGCCCCAGCGTCTCGCGAGATCGCGCCGCTCGGGTGGGAGTCGTTCGCAGAGAATCGCGATGTAAACAACATTGTCGATGCCGAGGACGATTTCGAGCGCACTCAGCGTCACGAGCGCGATGGCGTTGTCGATGGTGAAGAGTTCCACGGTGGCGGGCTACGATAGCGACCCCATGAAGCAAGTCACTGCGGCGCTGCTCCGCGTCATCCCGATGGCGCTTGCCATGATGGTGGCCACTCCACAGGCGGTCGCGCGCGGAGACACCCAGGCTCCACAAGTCTCACTGACGCCCGGGCAGATCGACTTCGGGAAGGTGGCTCCCGGCACGCGGCACGCGGGGTCATTCACGATTGCGAATCATGGGAGTTCCGCGATAACCGTGAAGTCGGTCGTGCCCAGTTGCAAGTGCACTGGTGTGACAGCGCTCGCGGGAACGGTGATTGCGCCGGGGGCAAGCGTGAAGCTTGATGCGACGCTCGATGTTCCGACAACGCCGGGCGAGAAGGACGCGAAGGTGTTCGTGACTTTCGACGGATACGCGCAGCCACTGATCGCGCTGCTCAAGGCCGACGCAACACTCCCGGTTCGGGCGACCCCGGCGTACATCGATGCATTGAAGGGGGTCGCGTCTGGCACGATTCGCCTCGTAAGCGAGGATGGACTGCCATTCAGAGTCTTGAGCGCCGGGGGGGTGGCGCCGGTGTATGAGGGATTCGACGCCGCACACGACGCCCCGCGCAGTCAGTACGCGCTGAAGTGGACAGCGCCGACGCAGCCCTGCGAGTCGATGCCTTTGTGGTGGATCGTTGAGACAGATCGCGCCGACTGTCCGATCATCGCTCTCCGCGTGCGCCACGAGTGCACTGGATCGCGCGCCGATCCCACGAAGGCGGATCGCTACTGGTTCTTCCCGGAGCCGATCGCAGTCGCGGGACGGTTGAACCCCGGAGCGTCAACGCTCGTGACGGTGACCATCGAACACTACAACCCGAAGGGGCGCGGGGCCGTCGTCCGCTCGGATTGGAGCGCGGTGAAGTCGGTGCGGGCACTCGCGCCGAGCGTGACCGCATCCCTTGAGAGCGCTCGTGCCGGGGCGCGCGATGACATGGCGCTTGTGATTCGCGTCGCCGCCGCCGCCGATGCGAGCGGACTGCTCGTCGTACCGGTAGAGGTAGAGACCGCAACGGGTCGCGGCGTGGTCCCGGTGGTCATGCAGGTCGGCGCAGGAAGCGCGAAGTGACGCTGCCGCGCGTCAACTTCGTCGATGCCGATGAAGTGATCTCGGTCCTCGAAGCAGGAGCGGACGCGCTCGTCGGCTCCACGCAGCGGCGTGGTTCCAGCGTTATGTTGGGCGCGCAAGGGAAAATGCTCTTCTCTGGGGACATTCACGACTACCCCGGGCACCTCGAAGCGATCGTCCGACTCGCGGAACTTGAGGCATCGGAGCAGAATCATGTGATCCTCCACGAGCTGATTCACGGAGATCGGCTGCTCGATGGAATGGATCTGTCGTACCGAAATCTCGCGACGGTGGCTGCGCTCGTCGCCAGGCATCCGGGGCAGGTGCACCCGATGCTCGCAAACCATGAACTGGCGCAGTGCTTTCGAATCGCGGTGAGCAAGGGGGGCGGGGATCAGGTCGCGATGTTCGACGCGGGGCTCGATTATGTCTTCAGCGATCGCTCTGAGGAGGTGGCGACGGCAATCCGCGACTTCGTGCTCGCGCTGCCTCTGGCGGTGCGCGCCGCGAACGGAGTTTGGTGCATGCACTCGATTCCCTCGAATCGCGAATGCGACGCCGCGCTGTTCGATAGATCGCTCGTTGAGGCGGACTATCGCGGCCCCGGCGGAGGCGCATGGAATGTTGTGTGGGGGCGACATCAGGCGCCGGATCATGTCCGCCTGCTGCTCGATCGCTTCGGCGCGCGGCTCTTTCTCGTTGGGCACTGTCACGCTGAGATGGGGATAGAGAGTCCAGCCGATGGCCTTGTCGTCGTGAACAGCGATCATGAGCGGGGGGCGGTCGTGTCGATCGACCTCGCCGCGCCTGCACCAACAGCGAAGGAAGTCGTCGCAAGCGCGATAGCGCTTGGACTCCACCGCGACGCTATGTGATGCGAGGACTCATCGCCATCGAGAGCAGCCAACGCACCGTTGGCGTGGCGTTGGACTTGGGCGGCGAAGTGATTTCCGTTGAGGTCGCAGGCGATCCACGCGAGCGGGATCTGCTCTTGCCGGCGATTGACGAAGTCTGTCGGCGTGCCCAGATCGTCGCGGCGGAGTTGACCGCGGTCGCTGTTTCAACTGGCCCCGGTGGTTTCACGGGACTCCGCGTCGCGATCGCGACCGCAAAGGGGATCTGTGTGGCGTGCGGGATTCCAGCGATCGATGTGCCGTCTGCGCTTGTTGCCACAGAGGCAACGCGAGCGGCGTGGATGGCTCATGGAGAAAGGGCCATCGTCGCACTCGCGTCGAAGGGTGAGCGTTGCTGGGTTGCCGAGGTCTCCGCGACGCACGGACCCGTCACCCTGGCGAAGGAAGGTGCTGCGGGGATTGAGGATCTTGTCGCTATGGCTCCACGAGTCGTCGTTGCCGATGAACACTTGCCGCTCGCGATGCGGCATTGGTGCGAGGCGAGTGGCGTACCGATTGTGCCGCCGGTCTTCTGCGCGAAGGCGTGCTTGGTTGTGGCGCGCGAGAGCTTCCGCCGCGGCGATGTGGTCGACGCACTGCGGCTTGCCCCTCGCTACCCGCGCGAGCCAGAGGCAGTCACGGTTTGGCGAGCGCGCAAGGGGAGATAATCGGGGGAGATTGCAGCGGAATGGAGTGAAGTAGGGGAGGCATTGGGTCGATGCCCAAAGAGGCACCCCAATGAACGCACGCACTCTCAATCCTCGAACGCTCGGTCGCGCCAATGTGCTGCTCGTCGGATCCACTTGCGCACCGGCGGCTGGTCCACTCGAAGTCGTCTGCTCGCGCGAGGGTTGGGATCTGCGCATCGACCGCGCCCCCTCGGTCAACGAGGCAATCCGCTCACTGCGCGCGCGCGGTGCTGATCTCGTTGTCGTGGACTTTGACTGCTTGGGCACGCGCGGCCGCTGGATGGCGCTTGCGGCGCGACTCGCCCAGCCGAATGCTGCGACTATCGCCGTTGGGGAGCGGCCATCCGCGTCATCGCTGAAGTCTTGTCTGCGCGCGGGCGTAGCAGAGTGGGTCGATGCTGAAGAGTGGACTGTCGAAGACGCGCTGATCGAACGGCTCTGCGCCTTACTCACGCGCGCGGTCACGCAGCGTGTCGGTGCCGATCGAATCACCGTTCTTGAGAGCGCTTGTCGCCGACTCTCGGAGGAGCGCGCGAGCCTCCAGAAGCAACTTGGCGGCGCATGCGCGTCACTTGCTGGCGCCGAGGATGCCATTCGCGATCGTGAGGCGATCGCCGCGATGCAGGCGGAGTGCCGCACCCTCTTCGCACAAGAGACGGAGTCCGAGGCAATCGTCGAACTGGCTGCGAACTACATCGTCTCGCGCGTCGGGCCGACCAACGCCGCGCTGCTGGTTGGCGACGGAGAGCGATATCGCCTTGCCGCGTATGTGCGGGACGACATGGCGCGCAGAAGCGCGGGCGGAATCATCGAACATATCTCGTCGCAGTGGGCTTCGTGTATTGCGGCGGAGTCAGAGCCAATCGTCATCAATGAAGGGCGCGCATCGCATCAAGGCTTTGAGGGACTCATTGGAGTGCTGCCCGGGCGAGCCGCGCTTGCGTTTGCCGGAGGCGCTGGATCAGGGGCGCAGGCGCGCGCGTGCGTGGCACTCTTTCGCGACGCAGCGAGGCCATTCGGTCCCTCGGACACGCTCGTTGCGAAGGCTGTCGGCGGTGCGCTCCAGGATGCGCTCGAGCGCACAGATCGGATTCTCAATCGAGCCAAGCCCGGATGGCCTACTGAGTCGCCGGAGCCGGGCGAGGCTTGAGTGTTACGCGAGCGTCTCGCGATGGGGGGAAGGCGCGAGGTCTAGCGTGCGGCGCGCAGTCGCACGAGGGTGGTTACGCCGCCGCGCACTCGGTCTCCCTTAGCCACACGAAGCGACTCGACGGATGACCGCGGAACGATCAACTCCGTGGTGGAGCCAAACTTGATCATCCCGAAGCGCTCCGCGCGGGCAAGGCAGTCGCCAGGCCGCAATGGGCAGACGATTCTCCGCGCAATCGCTCCCGAGACCTGTCGCACGCCAATGCGGAGCCCATCTTTGAGCTTCAACTGGATGATGTTGGACTCGTTGACTCGGGCGCTCTCCTCGGTGCGGGCATCGAGAAACTTGCCGGGTGTATGCCGGAGTGCGACAACCTCAGCGTCGCATGGGGAGCGATTGATGTGAACATCCAGCACGCTCAGGAAAATCCGCACGATTAGCGCGGGACCTTCGACGGCGTCATGCTGTTCGGTCTCGACGATGGCAGAGACAACGCCATCGGCGGGACTCACCAGATCGCGCGGATCACTCGAAGTTGGTCGACGGAATCGCGGGTCGCGAAAGAACCCGGCGACCGCGACCCAGAGCAATCCAGTCGCACCAAGAATCCATGGGTTTGGCCAGAACCAAACCCCAATCACGACAGCGGCTGCGGTCGCAAGACCCCATTCGCGAATGCCGTAGCGGGTGAGTGTCACTCGATCGCACGGCCGACGAAGAATCCGATGCCGCCCGCGACGATCGTTCCGCCAGCGAGTGCGCCGACCCAGATCATGAAGTCGCCTGTGACCATGCCTGCGAGCGCCGATCCGCCGCCGATGCGCGTACCGACAACGATCACCGCCACCAGCAAGATCGAGGCGAGCGCGCCAGCGAGGAGTCCAATGCCGAGTCCGCTCGACGCTGTGTCAACGGCAACCGAAGCGGCGACAGCCATTGGCGCATGCCCGCCGGTACCGATGACGGCAGCGGGAGCTTGATCCGCAGCCTCATCACCTTGGGCGCCTCCGAACAAGTCGTCCGCACCACCGAGGTTTAGGCCATCGGCGTCGGCGGCGCCGTTGCCTGGGTCTTCGAGAAGCGCCGCGCCCATCGTGGATTGGTCGGCGTCGCCGGCGAGGTCGAGCATGCCGCTGCCAGATCCGACAGTTTCAAGGTTGAGGCCACCTGAATCGCTAGGCGCGAAGTCACTCCCTGCAGCCGAGCCGGACGAAGGAACGGATGGGGCCCCACTGCCGGACTTCGCGGCCATCGATCCGCTCATGTCAGAACTGCGCGGGGTCTTGGACATCGCGCCGCTGTCAGAAAGTCCGATGCCACCACTCGCCGCCGGACCGGAGGCGGCCGGAAGATCGAGGTCCAGATCAAGCCCAAGGTCGAGACCGGCGCCAGACCCGGCGGGGGCGGGAGCAGATGGCGGCGTGTTGATCGAACTCTTCGCGCCTGAGTCTGCGAGACCGATGGCAGACTGACTCCCCGAGTCATGCGGGAAATCTGCGATCGACGAGCCATCCGGAGACTTCGAACCCACTGCCGCCGACGCCGGTGCGCCAGAGTCAGCAAGGGGAAGCGCTTCGTCGAGTCCGAGGTCTAGTCCGAGGTCGAGTGCACCCGATCCGGCACTCTGCTCGAACGCGAGATCGGCGAAATCACTCTCGCCCGACGCTGGTGAAAGCGGCTCGGCGGAACTCTCGTTCAGGGAGAGATCCAGGTCGCCGAGGTCGTCGGTGACAAGCTGGTCGATCGCAGCTCGCTTGAAGTGAATGGTGCTGTGCATCACGAACTGTTCGAGTTGGCCGGCGGCCACCATCGACTCAAGTTGTGCGTTCGACTTGCCGAGCTTCGCGGCAGCCTCGTCGATGGTGTAGAAGAGCTTTGCCATGGTGTGGGGTGAGAACTACCTACGCTACGGAGCCACCGGCGGCAACGCAAGCGAAGAGCCATTGTAGCAAACGCATAACTTGCTCAGTGGGTTGCACGCTGGTTCAGGCAATCTGGTCGCGAAGGTCCATGGCGTTGCGAGTGCAGCGAGGAGGGTCCTCGATATCGATCATGATTCGTCGAGGGCGATCGCGGTTGGCCAATCTGTACGCTGATCGCGCCTTGAACACGCGCCGAACATTCGGGGCCGAAGTCATCGCCGCGTCCGTAGCGGTCTGCGTGCTAGGGCTCGCGGGCATTGGATGCGAGTCGAAGGTGAATCCGGTCGCATCGAATCAGAACTTTCCCGGCGAGACCTACCCCGCGAACTATCTCCTGAACGAATCGGACGAGGCGGCCGTGGTTGCCGCTCTGCAGGCGACCGCCGAGGGGATGCCGGTGTCGCCGCTGGAGAGCGCGACCGATGCAGTTCGGTGGAGCGATGTGCGGCAGGGAGTAGCGCTGGCAACAAAGAGCGCAGAAATGGGGCTCATCGATTCGTCGCTCACCAACGGGCAGTGGGTCTTTCGCGCCGAGACGCTCGGCGGCGCGCCCGCTCTCTTGACGGTTGAACAGTTGCCTCCGCCTCTCATGTACAAGGCGATCGCGAAGGTCGGCGTCTACGGCGAAGAGTTCGACAAGGCCGAGCGCTGGGTGCGCGAGTTCAGGATGGCGATGCGCCGACTCGGCAAACTCAAGCGGCCGAGTTGATCGACGCGGGTGCCGCGCCGAGGGGACCAAGCGCGCGCTCAAGTGCGTGCGCAATGCGAAGAAGGGTCGGTTCGGCAAATGCCTGCGCCTGCAGTTGCATGCCGACCGGGAGGGGAGAGCCTGATGATCGATCGAGGCCCGCAGGAAGCGAGATGCCGCAGATACCGGCGATGTTCGTGTTCACGGTGTAGACATCGCACATGTACATCGCCAGTGGGTCGGTCACGCCGCCAATGGGGAACGCGGCTGTGGGGGCGGTGGGGCCGAGGATCGCGTCACACCGCATGAACGCCTCGTCAAACTCGCGCTTGATAACGCGTCGCACCTGCAGCGCGCGACGGTAGTACGCGTCGTAGTAGCCGGCGCTCAGCACATAGGTTCCGAGCATGATCCGGCGTTGCACTTCGCTGCCGAACCCCTCGGCGCGTGTGCGCGCGTAGAGCTCGGTGGGGTCGCCGCCGCTCTTGCGAAGGCCATACCTGATGCCGTCGAAGCGCGCCAGATTGCTGGACGCCTCGGCGGGGGCGATCACGTAGTAGGTTGAGATTCCGACATCCGTCATCGGCAGGTCGATGTCGACGATGGTTGCTCCGAGCCCGCGAAGTAGGTCTATCGAGCGCTCGAGCGCGGCGTCGACAGCCGGCGCATTGCCCGTGCGGTACTGACGCGGCACGCCGATGCGCATGCGCGAAGGCAGCTGGTCGAGTGTCGCGGAGATCGGCTCGACTTCGCGCGGGGCGCAAGTCGAATCGCGTGGATCGTTGCCGGCCATCACCTCGTAAAGGAGCGCGGCGTCGCGCACCGAGTGCGTCAGCGGTCCGATCTGGTCCAAGCTGCTGCCGAAAGCGACGAGTCCGTAGCGCGAGATGCGTCCGTATGTCGGTTTGAA
>Ga0233424_10002843_pt1 | contig 11714 bp, 9 predicted proteins | sample Watercolumn_Towu_FD_181011 | JGI IMG/M metagenome (GOLD analysis project Ga0233424, IMG submission 181011) | Freshwater microbial communities from Lake Towuti, South Sulawesi, Indonesia - Watercolumn_Towuti2014_125_MG | ecosystem: Environmental > Aquatic > Freshwater > Lake | place: Indonesia... | reverse complement strand
CGCCTTCATGGCCGGACCTATACCCGGAAAATCGCCGATGTCGATATCGAGCAAACGCCCCGGCAACTGATCACGGCGCAGCACCGTCATCCCCAGCGGCTTTTGCATATCCGCCGCCGTCTTGGCCAGCATCCGCGACGGGGCCAGGCCGATGGACGCCGTCAGACATTCACCGATATTGGACAAAATCCGCCTCTGGATGCGATGCCCCAAGGCGCGCGCCGCCGGCTCCACCGTCTCCGGCCCCATCAGCCGGCAGGCCACCTCGTCGATCGAACAGACCTTTTCGACGGGGATGACGTGATCGACCTCCTCAAGGATGCGGTGGTGAATGCGCACATAGTCGTCAGGCCGCGCTTCGACAACGTGCAGGTTCGGGCAGAGTTGCCGCGCCACCGCCACCGAGGTGCCGGTCTTGATCCCCAGCTTTTTGGCCTCCTGACTGGCGGCGATGGCGCAGGTGTAGTCACTCTTCACCGGCACCACGATCAGCGGCTGACCGCGCATATGCGGCCGCGCCTGCTGTTCGCAACTGGCGAAAAAGCTGTTCATGTCGAGATAGAGCCATTTCAGCCCGCTCCCGTCGTCCCAGTGTCTGGTCTGCGTCTTCTGCATGAAAAGGAACATAACAAGAACATTTTAAGCAAGTCAAGCTCAGACGACCCTCAAAACGCGCGCACCGGTGGAAGGTGAACGGCGGGGGCTTTCGCACCTGCACCCAAATGCACTATAGGGTGTGAATGTCAGTGACGAAGCCCCAGACGCCCCGACCGGACCCGTCCGTATCGGAACCAGACGCCGAGACCGCCACCCCCTCCGACACAAAAGGCGGTAAGCCGACGCTCAAACGCGCCATCATGGACAATGGCGCGCTCAGCGTCATGTTCGCCGTCGTCTTCATCAATCTGGTGGGGTTCGGCCTGCTGGTGCCGCTGATGCCCTTCTTCGCCCAGACGCTGAAGGCCGGGCCGTGGCAGGTGACGCTGATGTTCGCCGCCTATTCGCTGGGGCAGTTCTTTGCCGAGCCCCTGTGGGGCGGTCTGTCGGATAAGTGGGGTCGCAAACCGGTTCTGGTCATCACCACGGCGTCCAATATCCTTTTCTATGTGCTTCTGGCCTTCGCGCCCAATGTCTGGTGGGCCATCGCTATCCGCTTCCTGAACGGCATAGGCTCCGGCAATGTGTCGTGCATCCAGTCCTATGTGTCGGATATGTCCGAACCGCATCAGCGCGCGGGCCGCATGAGCCTGATCGGGGCAGCCTTTTCACTGGGCTTCGTCATCGGGCCGGTCATTGGCGGCTTTCTGGCCCACGAAGAGGCCGGGGCTGCGGGCTTCAGACTGCCCCTGTTCCTTGCCGCCGGCCTGTCGGCGGTGGCGACGCTCGGCATCCTCTTTTATGTGCGCGAAAGCCGCGTGCGCACCCATGCGGCCCCGCAGAATTTTCGCGCCACCTTCGCCGAAGCCCGCCGCCATCCGATCATCAGCCGCCTGATCCTGTCCACCCTGTTCTACATGGCCGCCCTGGCCGGGCTTGAGGCCACCTTCGGCCTGTGGGCCAAGGCGCGGTATGAGTGGGGACCGCGCGAAGTCAGTCTGGTCTTTCTGTTCATCGGGGTGACCGCCGCCCTGATGCAGATGGTCTTCACCCGCCCGCTGGTGCGCCGCTATGGCGAGGCGCGCATACTGGTGCTGGGCCTGATCGTCTTCGGTATGGGCTTCTTCCTTCAGGGTATCAATCAGGTCGCGATACTGGTCACGCCGCTGGTCATGCTGGCCGCCCTGGGGCAGGCCGTCATCTTCGCCTCGATTTCAGCGATCATCTCGAAATCAACACCCCCCGACCGTCAGGGAGCCATGCTGGGCCTCAACCAATCGACGGGCGCCATTGCCCGTATCGCCGGACCGGTCGTAGCGGGCTTTTTGTTCAGTCAGATGGGAGCGAACGGCCCTCTGTGGTTTTGTGCGGCCATGTGCTTTACGGCCGCCCTTCTGGCGCTGCGCGTCGCCCGGGTCGAGCGCAAGCTGAACGCCGGATAAGTTTTTAGCAAGTCGCGCATTTGTTCCGAAAACCGGTTCCCACTTTTCGGAATGCGCTCTGACTGGGCGCGCATTTGTTCCGAAAACCGGTTCCCACTTTTCGGAATGCGCTTAGAAGATCAGAAAGGCCGCCAGAGCCATACCTATGCTCAGGCCCAGAATGATGTCGAGCGGACGCACGAGCGGCGACCTGGGCCGCTTGCCGGAATCGTCCCGCCGGGGGGCATAGTTGAGTTTGATCGCCACGGTCATTGTCCCGAAATGAGTCAACGGACCCACGAAGGTGCAAAAGCTATGCCCGCTGTCCTGTCCCGCAACGACACCGCCTCTTTCAAAAAAAACGCAAAATCGGGGGAAAACTTTTTAAAAGGCCTTGCGTTTAAAATTCCAAGAGACTAATTGTCCGGCCCTCGCCGCTGAGGCGGGAACACGAAATGGACACGCACTCGTAGCTCAGCTGGATAGAGCATCAGACTACGAATCTGAGGGTCAGGAGTTCGAATCTCTTCGAGTGCGCCATTCCGTTTCAAAGACAGGCTCCCTACGGGGAGCCTTTTCTTTTGCACATTCGCCAAATCCACAAAACAAAGCCCCGCCATTTCTGACGGGGCTCGTTCTGTTGGCCGTGCGAGCGCAATCAGGCGGCGCGCACCGTTTGCAGGAACTTGTCCATCTCATGATGCAGGCGCTCGGCCTGGGTCGCCAGTTCGGCCGATGAGCTTTGGACCTGAACGGCGGCTTCACCGGTTTGTTCCGCGGCCTGAGCCACGCCCGCAATGTTGGAGTTCACCTCCTGCGTGCCGACCGAGGCCTGATTGACCGCCTGAATGATCTCCTGCGTCGCCGCGCTCTGTTGCTCGACCGCCGAGGCGATAGCCGTGCTGGAATGGTTCAGGCTCTGGATCGTCCCGGCGATGTTACGCATGGTCGTCGCCGCGCGGTTGGTGGCGTCCTGTATCTTGGCGATCTTGTCAGAGATATCGGTCGTGGCTCTGGCGGTTTGTGAGGCCAGCGCCTTGACCTCGGCGGCCACCACCGCAAAGCCCTTGCCCGCTTCACCGGCGCGTGCCGATTCGATCGTGGCATTGAGCGCCAGCAGATTGGTCTGGTTGGCCAGCCCGGCGATCAGATCGACCACACCGCCGATGGAGGCCGCGGTTTCGTTCAGTTCGCTGACCACGGTCTGCGCTTCTTCGGCTTCGCGCACGGCATTGGCGGCGACCGATGCCGAGGTTTCCACCTGCCGCCCGATCTCCCCGACCGAGGCCCCCAGCTCCTCCGTAGAGGCCGCCACAGAGGTGACATTGGCCCCAGCCTCTTCGGCGGCGGCGGAAACGGCGACCGACTGCGCGGAGGCTTCCTGCGCCGTGGCGCTCAGTTGCGAAGCCGCCGCCTGCATTTCGGTGGCCGCAGAAGACACCAGAGACACGATACCACCGACCGACTTTTCGAAATCATCGGCCAGCCTCAGCATGGCGGCGCGGCGCTCGGCCTCGGCCATCGCCTTCTGCTGTTCGGCCGAAGCGCGCAGGGTTTCGGCCTCCATCAGGCCCTGACGGAAGGCTTCGGCGGTGCGTGACATCGAACCGATCTCGTCGCGGCGCTCCTGACCGGGAATGACCACATCCAGCTTGCCCTTGGCCATTTGCCCCATCAGCCCATCGAGGCGAACCACAGGGGCCGAAATGCCGGTGCGCGTCAGCCACACGGCAAAGCTGCCGGCGATCAGCAGGCCGATCAGACCGAAGATATTGGCATTGCGAATATCGGTATCGGCGCTTTTCTGGAGGCTGGCGGCGAGCGCGTTGTTTTCTTCAATGGTGCGATCCACCACACCGCTAACGCCCGTCATGACCTCCAGCAATTGCGGCCCGCAGCCATTGTCCATCGCCGCAATGGCCGCATCCTTTTGACCGGCCTGCGCCAGACTGGCCACCTCGGCACAGGCGCTGCTCATGGCCGCATTGTACTTTTCGCGCAGGGGTTTGAACTCGGAGACCTTGTTCGGCAGAAACTTTTCGGCCTTGTCCATTTCGGCATTGAACTTGGCCTTGCCGTCTTCGATGTCCTTCTCCGCCTTTGCCAGCTTGGTGGCGTCTGTGGCGATAATGGCTTTCAGGATCGAGCGCGACGTCCAGGCCGCGTGACGACCCGAGCGCGCCAGAGCCACCGTACCGGGCGCCGGCCCGGTCAAGGCCTGATCGTATTTGTCGATATTGCCCCCCAGCGAGGCATCTGTGTAGAGCACAGCCCCTACACCGACGACCGCGATCAGCGCCAGAAGCACGATCACCTTGATTTGCATAGATAAATTATTAAGCATTACAGGCCCCGCCTAGCATTTCGCCAATAAAACAGCGTTACAAGGAGTCACCCATTAAGGTTAACAAGTGGTAACAGGTGCCAGCATCTGCCATAAAAACGGTACATTTATGCCTGCAAAGGATTGGAAAGACGCACCCAGCAGGAGCGGTATTTTCATGTCCCGCCCTAGCCGCCGCGTGATGGGTTTCCTATAAGGTGTAACTGAGTGTTTTGATCCCTGCGGAAGCCCCTCCCCATGCTGTCACGCCGTTTCCTCCTCACCGTCGCGCTGGGTCTGGGTCTGAGTGGCTGTGCCACGCTGAGCCCGGCACCGCGTGAACGTTTTACCCCGGTCGTGGCGGCGGCCAATCCGCTGGCGGCCAGGGCGGGCATGGAGATACTGGCGCGCGGGGGCACGGCGGTCGATGCCGCCATCGCCGTTCAGGCCACCCTGTCTCTGGTCGAGCCACAAAGCTCCGGCCTCGGCGGCGGGGCCTTCATGGTTTATTACGACCACAAGACGGGTCAGACCACCGCCTATAATGGCCGCGAAACCGCGCCGAAGTCCGCCGACGGCACCCTGTTCCTCAAGCCCGATGGGACACCTCTGCCCTTTGGCGAAGCGGTGGTGTCAGGCCGCGCCACCGGCGTACCGGGGGCGGTGCTGATGCTCGACATGGCCCATGCCCGCCACGGCAAGCTGGCGTGGAAGGACCTTTTTCACACGCCTGAAAAGCTGGCCGAAGACGGGTTTGTCATTTCGCCGCGTCTGGGGAACTATCTGGCCAGCGGCCGCTTCCCGCAAAGTCAGACGCCCGACGTGAAGTCCTATTTCGGTGACGGCAAGGGTGGCGTCAAAAAGACCGGCGATGTGCTGAAAAACCCGGCCTATGCGCAAACCCTGCGCACCCTGGCCGACAAGGGCGCGGTCATCTTCCGCGAAGGGCCGCTGGTCGAGGCCATGATCGCCAAAACCCACGAAGGGCCTCTGCCCGGCGATCTGCAACCGCCCGATTTCAAGATGTATTTCCCCAAGTCCGGGGCACCGGTCTGCGACACCTATCGCGTCTATATTATCTGCGTGCCGGCTCCGCCCTCGTCGGGTGTGTCGCTGCTTCAGGCGCTGAAGATCGTCGAAGCCTTCCCGATGAACGCCTACGGGGTCAATGATGCGCGCGGCTGGCAGGTGATTATCGAAGCCGAGCGGCTGATGTATGCCGACCGCGATCAGTACGTGGCCGACAGCGACTTCGTCAGCGTGCCGGTCACAGGCTTGCGCGACCCCGCCTATGTGCGCAGCCGTGCGGCCACCATCACCATCGGCAAGGCGTCACCGGCCCCGACCTATGGCACGCCGCCCACCGCCGCGGCGTGGGCCAAAGACGCAACGCAGGAGCCTGCCGGTACCACGCACTTCGTCATCCGTGACCGCTATGGCAATGCCCTTTCCATGACCACAACGGTCGAAAGTATCTTCGGGACGGGTCGTATGGTTGGCGGCTTCTTCCTGAATAATCAGTTGACCGACTTCTCTTTCACCCCGGTGACAAAAGCCGGTCAGAAGGTCGCCAATGCGGTCGAAGGGGGCAAGCGGCCGCGCTCGTCCATGTCGCCCGTGCTGATTTTCGATAAGGACAAGAATCTGATCGGCATGATCGGTTCGCCGGGCGGGTCGTCCATCCTGTCCTATAATCTCAAGGCGCTGGTAGGGATGCTCGACTGGAATCTCAGCGTGCAGGACGCCGTCGCCCTGCCGAACGTCGTGGCCAACCCGACGGCAATCCGCATCGAGGCCGGCCTGAAGCCGGAGGTTCTGCAAGGTCTGAAGGACATGGGCTACACGATCCAGGAGGTGCAGGGCGAAAACTCCGGCCTGCACGGCGTCATGTTCCGCAACGGCGGCATCGACGGCGGAGCCGATCCGCGCCGCGAAGGCGTGGTGCTGACAGGGCAATAACGCCGTGCGGCCATCGATCGTTATCCTCACCGGTGCCGGTATTTCGGCTGAGTCGGGTGTGCCGACCTTTCGTGCCTCAGACGGGCTGTGGTGCGGGCACCGCGTCGAAGCCGTCGCCACGCCCGAAGGATTCGCGGCCAATCCGGTGCTGGTCCACGACTTTTACAATCAACGCCGCGCACAGTTGAAGGCCGTGGCCCCCAATGCGGCGCATCAGGCTCTGGCGCGGCTGGCGGCGGCCTATGACGGCGACGTGCTGCTGGTGACGCAGAATGTCGATGACCTGCACGACCGGGCGCATCGGGGTGTCACGCCGAAACGCGGCTTTGGTCTGATCCACATGCACGGGGAGCTTCTGCGGGCGCGCTGCGTCGAAACGGGGAAGACCTGCGACTGGACGGGCGACATCCATATCGACACGCCCTCGCCCTTCGGGACGCTGGGCCTGCGCCCGGACATCGTGTGGTTCGGCGAAATGCCGTTTCAGATGGATCGCGTCTACGACGCCCTGTCGGGCTGCGGCCTGTTTATCTCCATCGGCACGTCGGGCAATGTCTATCCGGCAGCGGGCTTCGTGCAGGAGGCCACGCGCGCCGGAGCGCACACGGTGGAACTGAACCTTGACCCGTCTCAGGGCCACAGCCTGTTTCAAGAGCGCCTATACGGTCCCGCCACCGAGGTGGTCCCGGACTATATTGAAAGGCTGCTTTAGAGTGGTTTCGACCTTCATTCTGTGAAGAACCACAGATTTCACAGACTACACAGATTGATGGGGCTGACCGGGACGCAGACTGGAAGAGTTAAAGGCGCGAAGCGCAAATCTGTGAAATCTGTGTAATCTGTGGTTTAACTGCACTATGAAAGCCGCGATTTAAAACACCCGCACCGCCGTGCAGCCGTTCATCTCGATCAGCAGCAGCAGGTCGATCAGGGCCTGCACCGGGGCCGTGCCAAAATCGACGTGCAGGTGGTCGGCATCGACCAGCAGCGAGTGGATATGACCCGAAAAGCGCGAGTCGAGATCGACATTGCGGTCTTCCGGATCGAACCAGGTCTCGAACCACGCTTCCAGCCCCTGTAATGTTTCCGGCGCACCGGTCAGGGACAGATTCATCTCGTGCCAGTCGAGCGCCTCGACCGTCATTTCCAGTTCATTGAGCGTCACCACAATCGGATCAAAGGCAACCTCTTCATCGGGCGACAGTTCGACGATCTGCGGCGCGTCGTCCTCCGCGGGGCCCGTCATATAGTCGGCGCAGTAAAGCGACCGGTAAAGCCCGGCCTCGGCCGAGACCTCCAGCTTGACCTCGGCCACGCCACCCGGATGGGCTTTGGCCTGCACATCGGCAAAATGCGCGAATTGCCCCACATAGGAGTCGCGCGCCAGTTCGATCAGTTCCTCAAAATCCATAATCTGTTCTTTCGCGCCTGCCGGAAGCGCTTTTATTCAAAATGCGACAGGAAAGACTGGGTGCGCGGCAATTCCTGATAGCGGTGCACCTTGACCCCCATAACGAGGCCGAAGCCGATCATCACCGTGGTCATCACTGAGCCGCCATAGGACAGAAGCGGCTGGGGCACACCGACCACGGGGGCCAACCCCATAACCATGGCCCCGTTGATCAGGACGTAGAGGGCAAAGGTGGCCGTCACCCCGGCCGCGGCCAGTCGTCCGAAATGCGAATGCGAAAGCGAGGCGATGCGCAGCGCCATAAAAACGGCCAGCGCATAGAGGGCGAAGACCGTGAACGCCCCGAGGAAGCCCAGCTCCTCACCCACCGCCGCCAGAATGAAGTCCGTATGCTTTTCCGGCAGGAAGCTCAACTGCGACTGCGACCCCAGCCCCAGCCCCTTGCCCAGCAGCCCCCCGGAGCCGATGGCGATCTTGGATTGCAGGATGTGATAGCCGTCGCCCGATGGATCGGCTTCGGGATTGAGGAAGGTCAGGATGCGTTTGCGCTGATAATCGTGCATCACGAACATGACGAAGAAGGGTACGGCCACGATCCCACCCACGGCGGCGGTGGCAATCACACGCCAGTCAAGCCCGGCGACAATCATCACCGTAATCCCGGTCAGCAGGATCAGCATGGCCGTCCCCAGATCGGGCTGGTGCGCCACCAGCAGCACAGGCACCATGATCATGGTGAAGGGGATAAACAGCTTCCAAGACAGGACAGCGTCCTTGGTCCCCGCTTCGTGGTACCAGCGGGCCAGCGCCATGACGATGGCGAGCTTCATAAATTCGGACGGCTGCATGGAGAAGGAGCCGATCTCCAGCCACCGCTGCGCGCCCATGCGCACATCCCCGACCAGTTCGACCGCCACCAGCAACAAAAGCGACACCCCATAGGCCGGATAAGCCAGCAGCATCCACCAGCGCAGATCAATCAGCGACAGCAGGATCATTACCACAAAGCACAGGCCGAAACGCAGGACGTGATTATAGGCCCACGGCTCCCACGACATGCCGCCCACCGAATAGAGGACCAGCGCGCCGATCCCGGCAATCAGCGACAGCACCAGAGCAAAGCCCCAGTCCACCTGAAGCAGCTTGATATCATAACGTTCGCGTTCGCCCCGCCGGGTCATTGCGCTTTCGGCCATGGAAACCTCAGGGTACGGGAGGGATGTATTCGGTGCTTTCCGGCGCGACTTCGGTGCTTTCGACCTCAGGCGGCGCGGTTTCAGCGGCTTCGACGGGCTCGGGCGGCGGCGGGGCGACTATGCGCGCCTGGAGCTCAGGGTCCTTGAGCAGGGCCACCTTCATGATCTCACGCGCCTTCGGGGCGGCAAAGCGGCCCCCGGCGATACCGTGCTGCACGATGACCGCCATGGCGTAACGCGGATTATCGACCGGAGCATAACAGACGAACAGGCCGTGGTCCTTGTTCTTCCACTGCGTCGCCTTGCGCGTGCCGGCGCGATCATAGTTGATGACCTGCGCCGTACCGGTCTTGCCGGCCATCTTCATGTCGCCCAGATTGAGCTGCGAATTACGGAACGCCGTGCCGTCCGCGTCGTTGGACACCATCTCCATGCCGTCGCGCACGATCTGGATATGCTCCGGCGGTATGCCCAGCGGTTTGAAATCAAAATCCTTATCCACCGCGCCGATCTTCTTGATCAGGTGCGGCGTGACGGCCTTACCACCATTGGCGATGCGCGACACATAGACGGCCAGTTGCAGGGCCGACACCGTCGTATAGCCCTGACCGATGGCCACCGACAGGGTTTCACCGGGGTGCCATTTGGGGTCTTTGGGGCGGCCTTTCGTACCGTCGAAATAGGTGCGCTTCCATTCAGTCGTCGGCACCAGTCCCTTCTTCTGCCCCTCTATCTCAAGTTCAAACAGTTCACCCAGCCCCAGCTTGTGCGCGGTGGCCGCGATGCGGTCCACGCCGGGGCGGTTGCACATATGGTAGAAATAGGTGTCGCACGAAAATTTTAGCGCGTGGCGCATATCGACCGCCCCATGCACGCCGTGGCAGCGGAAGGTGCGGTTACCGAAACGGTAGGAGCCGCGGCAGACCACCTTCTCGGTCGGGTCGATACCGTAGTCGAGGAAAGACAGGGCCGAGGCCATCTTGAAGGTCGAACCCGGCGCGAAGGTCGAACCGATTGCCTTGTCCAGCAGGGGCCGCCGCTCATATTCATTCAGCAGCTTATAGGCCTTGGACGAGATACCCGACACGAACAGGTTGGGGTCAAAGGACGGGGCCGACACCATGCACAGGATTTCACCGGTGTGGATGTTGAGCAGCACCGCACTGCCGGAATCCTGCTCGAACACCTCAAGCGCGCGCGCCTGAACCTCGGCATCCAGCGTCAGGGTGATGTCCTCGCCCGGTGTGGGCGGGCGTGTACCGTCGGGGTCTTCGGCGACGATATTGCCACTGGCATTGACCTCGATCTTCTGCGCCCCGGCCACGCCGCGCAACTGTTTGTCGAAGGCCTTTTCCACCCCCTGCTTTCCGATGCGAAAACCCGGATGAAGCAGCAGCGGATCGGGGTTTTCGCCTTCGGACTCAAGGTCCTTTTCGGAAATTTTCGAGACGTAGCCTACGACGTGCGAAAAGGCTCCGCCGTAGTGATAGACGCGGATTTCATCCATCACCGCCTGCACACCGGGGATTTCGGCGGCAAACAGGTTGACGCGCGAAAATTCTTCCCAGGTCAGATCGGCCGCCACCACGGTCGGCACGAAGCGCTGCGACTGGTTGATATCGCGCACGATGCGGCGGCGGTTGTCCTGCACCTGCGGCAGGACGTAGGAAATCTGATCCAGCGTGTCGTCGAGGTCGTCGATTTCGTTGCGGATAATCAGCACACGGAAAGACGGACGGTTTCCGGCGATGACATTGCCGTTGCGGTCCAGAATCTTTCCGCGCGGCGGCGGCACCACACGGAAATTGAACTGATTGGCCGCCGACAGGCGCTTGTACTTGCCGCCCTGCACGATCTGAAGCAGGGCCAGTTGCCCGCCGAGCGCAAAAATGCCCAGCGCCGTCACCCCGCCCATCAGAAAGATGCGGCGGTGAAACGTCCCCTGCTTCTCATTAACGTCCTCAAAAAAGATGGAGGGTTCGCTCAATTGAACCTCACATCGCTGTTGAGAAAGCGATCCAGCAGGATCAGCACGAATACCACCAGACACCAGGTGGCGAACATCTGCTCGAAAACGCTGATGAGGCGCGGGACAACGCCGGAATCGAGCGTGGTCAGCACAACGCCCAGCGTGAAGAACAACAGAACCGCCAGCGAATAGGCTCCGATGACCACCCAGGTGTCCTGCCCCACGATGTAGCTGCGGATCAGCAAGGTCGCCGCGTGCACCGCCATCAGGCTGATGACGTAAAAGCCGAGAGGTGCCCCCCAGAAATAGTCGAGGAACAGCCCCATAACCCCCAGCAGCAGCGGCGCGATAAAGCTGGGGCGGATCAGGGGCCAGGCAAAGGCCAGGGCCACCGGCCACACCGGCTCCGGCAGGTCGAGGCCGAAGGACAGGGGCAGGTCGGTAGCCAGCACCACGGTCGCCAGAATCGCCATCAGGGCCGGATAGAACAACCAGTCCTGCGGCCCGACTATGCCGCCGGAACCCCGGCGCGGCGTGCGGTTTTCAAACAGGGCCTTATACAGGCGCGCACGGCGGCTGGCCGACGGCGTCATGCTGCGCGTGGAGGATGAACGGGGGCGGCGTTGCGGAGCCAGCATGGCCTCAGCCTCCGCTGACGCTGGCGGGCGAAGCCGAAGCCGGAGCCTCGGTAGCGGGAGCGGGTTGCGGGCGCGGGGCCACGGGCTGTGACATCGCGGCCGGCCGCGGACGCGGCACCGCCGAAGACGGAGACGTCGAAGAGGAAGACCCCGGGGCAGCGCTGCTGGAGGCCGCGCCGGACGACGCGCTCGCGCTTGAT
>Ga0233424_10002840_pt1 | contig 11722 bp, 12 predicted proteins | sample Watercolumn_Towu_FD_181011 | JGI IMG/M metagenome (GOLD analysis project Ga0233424, IMG submission 181011) | Freshwater microbial communities from Lake Towuti, South Sulawesi, Indonesia - Watercolumn_Towuti2014_125_MG | ecosystem: Environmental > Aquatic > Freshwater > Lake | place: Indonesia... | reverse complement strand
CGAGTCGGTTCATCGCCTCGGTCTGCTTGATCGTGGCGGCAACCTTGCCACCTGTCATGTCGAAGATGTCGATGTGATTGCTGCCGTTGATCCAGGCGACCCAGCGGCTGTCTTTCGAGATGGCGACAGCGCCATACTGGCCCAGCTCGGTCGTCAGCGTCATCCGCGCCTTGCCGGTGCGGCATTCGTAGAGCTTGAGCTTTGCGCCCTGCTTCTCGCCTGGGCTCAGGCCCAGGACGCTGCGGCTGTCGCTGGTGAAGTGGTGCAGCGCCGATTCGGCCAGTTCCGTGCCGGTCGTTCGCAGGATGAGCTGGCCGGTCTGCGCGTCCCAAAAGCAGATGGCGCCGCGGACCCAGTTCTCGGCAGGACGATACACCCAGTCGGGCTGCAGCCAGGCCTCGACGTCCTCGTGGCAGGTGACGGCGACGAACTGCTGCCCGCGCTGCCGGACGATCTTGCTGAGTGCCGCGCTGCCGATTTGCGCGACCGTGCGATCGACGACGCTGGTGTACTCGTCGAACACGATCGGTTCACTTTCTCTCCCCTCTCCCCTCCGGGGGAGAGGGGTTGGGGGTGAGGGGTTTGTATTTCTCCCCTCTCCCCTCCGGGGGAGAGGGGTTGGGGGTGAGGGGGCGGCGTGTGCGAGCAGCAACGCCAGCGTGACGCGAAATTGCTGCCCGGTCGAGAGAACCTGAAACGGGCGCAACCACGCCGGCGGCGAGGAGAAGCCGACCGCGCTCAGCAGCGCCACCACGTCGGCGATCGGCATCGATTCGGGAAAGGCATCGACGACGCTGCCGCGCGCGAGAGCTGGAGCGAGGTCGGGCAGCGGCGCCGGAAAGAGCCGCCGCGCGATGGTCGTCTTGCCGCAGCCCGAGGGACCGACGATCAAGCCGATGTGCCACGGCCTGGCGTCGAGCGGCAAGCTGACGTCCCACTCCAACCGGCTCGTCGCATCGGCTTGCAAGTCGAACATGCCGCGCACTTGCTTGACGCGCGGCGTGTTAGCGATCGGTGTTTCAACGGTGATCAACATCGTCAATCCTCAAGCCCCGGGATGAGCGCAGCGATTCCCGGGGGTGAACGCCGCTTACCCCATCTTCGCCTGGCAGGTGAGCCCTTCCGCCTCGAAGCGCTCGAGCAACTCGCGCTGTTGCTCCTCGCCCTCGCATTCGATCAGCACGAAGAAGCGCAAAGCGGGTTCATCGCCTTCGGTGTGGCGCTTGAATTCACGGCGTGTTTTGGCGCTGGCTTCTTGCAGCGTTTGCCAGAGCGACTTCACCGCTGCCGAATCGGCTTCGACGGTCGCGCGCAGCTCGTCCAGCGTCTCCGCCGCATATCCCGCAAGCTGAGCGAGCGGGTCGATCGCCAGCAGCAGCGCTCGCGCCTCGGCATCGTTGACGTCCAGCACTTCGACGTCGACTTCTTGCTCCGGATCCATCGACGCGCGCAAATGGCCATCGATCAGCTTCAACCGGCCGTCGGCGAGCGGGTAGGCAAGCAGGCTTCGCGCGAAGCCGATCTCGTCGTAGAGCATCTGCAACGCGCGGCGCTGGGCGCCGGAGTGCAGGCGCGGATTCAATTCGTGGGGCACCAGGTCGCCGGCCCGGACGCGAACGTGCTTGATGATGCGATTGCGCGGTTTCATGTCGTCACCGTGGTAGCACAGACATTCCTGTCTGTGCGAGGAGTTTCTGTGCGGACCATTGCACAGACAGAAATGTCTGTGCTACCGATCACAGTTCGTTCGTCGGCCAGGTGGGGAGTTGCCGATCGAGGTAGACGCGCTTGTGTTCGTGAGGCGTGCCGCGCTGGACGCGTTCGACGAAGACGACGTTGAACCCGGTGCCGGTCTGGGTCGGGATGTAGACGGTGTCTTGCCAGGTCCATGCGGATTGGCCGGTGTAGGCGTCGCGGATATCGACGCTGACGTCCACTAGCATCACGTGGGTCCACGTGAGCTGATTGACGCTGCGTTCGCCCGCTTCCTGGCCTGCATGCCAGTCTGGACGCAGGAAGCACGCGACTCCCGCAACGGATGGCGCAGCCGGCGGCGCGACGCCGGTGCGGTAGATGTCGCAGGTCGTGTTCGAAGCAATCGGAATCGCCATGGGACTCTCCTTCACTCACCACTCACCATTGCTTCTAAACGCGCCAGTTGCGGTATGGGCTCAGCAGCAGCTTGAGCGAGGTCGGAATGTCGCGCGCCGCCGTGCGTGCGAACGTCGCTGGAATCGCTTCGTTCACGAGGCCGGGATCGCGCTTGGTGAGCCAGAAAAGCTGCGCGACCCATTCGGCACAGGCCTCCTGCACGTCGTCGGGGACCGCACTGTAGCCGGCGCGATAGACGACGCGCCAGTGATGCAGCCCGCCGTCCCAGCAGGCGCCTTCCCGCGCCAGACAGCCACGATCGGCATCGACCAGGTAGCTGGTAAGCTCGCTCGTGTGCAGCCGTAGCGAGACATCGACGTCCTTGGCCTGGTAGGCGCCCTGGAGTGCTCGCAGGTCCGCCGACGCGCGCAGGTTGTGGGTCGAATCGAGCACGCTCGCCGACCAGCCGTTGCCCAGCGCTGCGATCGCAGTCGCCAGCGCCGACAGCGTCACCTGGTCGGCAAAGAGGATCGTGCTCGTGGCGCTCACGCCGGAGGCAACGCGAATCAGCTCCACGCCGGTCGAGGTGACCTTGACGGTCGCGCGCTGATTGCTTGCGGACGCGTTGGTGACGCGCAGCACCGGCGTGAGGCCGCAGGCGACGCGGTCGATGCTGGCGACCGGATAGTTCCGCAGCACCAGCTCCGAGCGGTTGTTGCCCGGATAGACCTCGTCGTAGGTCGTGACGGAGAACGTCCGCCAGCAGTAGTTCTCGATGGCCTTGCTGACCGCGGCGATGAGCGCATCGAGCGTGGTGTTCTCGTCGCTGGTCGTGGCGCGGTTGGCCAGGTTATAGATCGCACGGGCACGGGTGATGAGGTTTGCCATGGTAGTAGTTCCGTGTCAGAGCCTGAAGCGTAAGCGAAGAAAAGCGCCAGGGACCAACATCCCCAATCAAATTTGCCACAGGGCGGCGATAGTCCCGGGTTCCACCGGACGTCACTTCTCAGGGCGAAGATGTCACTGCGACGATTCAATCGCATCCATTCCATGCTTGACCTCCTTGAAGTTGCGGTTTGATTGCCTGCCGCGGGCACCGCGAGGCGGCGCGTGTTTGACCGCATTTCCAGCCAGCGCGGGCCGCGGCAGGGTTTGTCCACTCGCCCCTCGTCCCTCGCCCCTCGCTGCTATGCGCGTGTGGCCAGGGTGACGAAGCACGATTGCGTGTTGGACCCCTTGAAGGGCGTTAGCGCGGACGTCCACCACGGGGCGCCGTCCATGCGTAAGATGAAGCGGAAGACCGATTCGTCGTAATCGAAGCGCAGATGGATCGACATCTGCGAATCCATGATCCCCTTCGTCGCCGTGACGTAGTGGCGCAGGTCGGCCAGGACGATGTCGCCGACAGTGCCAAGCGTGGCGCACCACTCGACCGGAATGACCGGCCGGCCCATCAGCGTTGCATAAGGCTGGGCCGACAAGCCGCCCGGCGGCTGGTAGGCGACGATCTGGGCGCCGCCCGAGCCGAGCGTCATGGCGTGCAGTTGCGGCTCGACGTCCTGGTGGATGAGCCAGACGGCGTTCTGGCGGCACGGCGACCACAGGCGGGCCCACATGTTGAGGACGTTCGTCGCGTTCAAGGTCGCCGCGGTCTGGCCCGATTCCTTCGCCACGGTGATGAGCGGCGTCGAGTTGAGGATGCCGGTCGGCTGTCCCGCGCCAGTGCCGTTGAGGATCGCATCGGAGACGACGAAGTTGATTTCCTCCGAGGCGACGCGGAAGAGGTACTGCTCGAGCGCCACGCCGTCCGCATCGCTGAGCAGCTCATCGGACGCGTTGATCATCACGAACAGCTTCTTGAGCGTCAGCTGCAGTCGGCCAAAGGTCGCCTTGGTCGCGGTCGCCTGTTCTCCCTCGTCGCGCCAGTAGGCGCGCACGCCGCCCCAGCGCGACCCGTTGGCCCGCGACGTCTCGGCACTGCGCGGAAAGGCGATGACGTTCGACGCGACCGTGTACGAGTCGGTCATGCCGAGAAGGTTGTTGGCCGAGAAGACGCGTTGCAGGATTCGTTGCACGAACTCGGTCGGCACGAGGAACCCGCCGTCGGCGCCGGTGTTCTCGCCCATGCCGGACGCTGCCTTGGTCATGAGCGCGAGCCGATCGTCGGGGCGCTTGCCGGGCTGGCAGGCGTCGCGCACGGCGAGCGCGAAGTCGCCGAAGTGCTTGAAGCCGGCGCGCGGATCGTCGTGAACCGAGTTGCCCAGGCCGCTGAAGGGAATGCGCGAGGGTGTGGTTTGCTGCCGCAGCCAGGTCTGCATGGCGCGCTCGACCGCGTCGTCGAGGTTCGACTGAACGGCGCGCGTGATCATGGGCGTGAGGACGTCATCGTTCACGCTCGTCGCCCAACCCTGGCGAATGAGCTGTTCCGCATCGACATCGGCGACGTCGATCCTTTCGCCGACCGGTTTGCCGAGAAGTTCTTTGGTGAGTTGCACGAACATGGGAGTGATCTCGTGGTTGAAGTTTTCCAGGGATTGCGATCGCCGAGGCGTGCGGACGGGTGTTTTTTGACCGCGTCTGTGCGCCATGACCGGTAGTGTATTTTTGTATATTAACCGATGTGATTGATAGATGCGAGGTCAGTTTTTAGATTTTTGTAGACGTCACATCGTGGTAATTGGAGAAGACTTGAAGCCAAATCAGATGCAGATTTTGATTGTCAGGAAAAAGATCCAATCAAGTGAATGCGATAATGGGCTAATCCGCGCACGACAGCTGCGATGCGAGAGCCGACAAACCTCAAGCGCAAGGAGGTGTGGAGCGCGAAGGGACAGCGCATGCAGCCGTCGTGCAGCGGCCGGTCATGCGCAGGCGATTTCGCGCGAAGATGGCGTACGCGACGTCCAGGCATTGCGATAGCAACGGCAAGCGACTGAACCAGGCCAAGCGCCGAAAGCCCACGGCGGAGTAGAGGCGGCGGAAGACTTCGACGCCTTCGATCCAGGCGCCGTCGGGCAATCGTCCGTGCATCCGCGCCATCAGCTCATCGAAAGTCCTGCCGATTTGCGGCGGATCGAACTCGGCGGCGGCGATATCGGTGAAACGGATCTTGCGGTCCGCATCCCACGAGCGGAGCAGGTTCATTTCCTTCACGCAGAGCGGACAGGCGCCGTCGAAGTAGACTTCAATCTCGTAAGCGGCCTGTTGGGTCATGTCTGCGTTTCGTTCGACGAATTTCGAAAGACCATGAGGCCGCGCGGGTCGGCGAACCAGCTGCGGTATCGGCCCAGATACGTGAAGCGGGCATCGGTCATGTGGTGGTGCAAGGCCCGCGCCCGCATCGTCGGACCGACATCGAGAATGGCCACGCCGTCCCCGGCGAGTACGCGGCGCAACTCGCCGATAACGGGAAGAATCGTGGAGTCATTGAGATGATGCCCGACGATCCCGCTGGCGTTGGCCAGATCGATGGTGTGCGACGGAATCGCGGAAAACGGGTCCGTGATGCATTGGCAGTGGAAATCGACGTGGGCAGTCGCGCCGCCCTTGTGTCGATACTCCCGGCGCCTGGCGATGGCGATCATCGGCTCGGCAATCTCAAAGCCCGTGATGTAGGAGCCGGGCGGGCAGTAGTGCGCCAGCACCTGCGTGGAACCGCCCGCGCCACAGCCGAGATCGAGAACGCGCAAGGGCCGATCAGGGACATGTTCGTTCAAAGCGCGCGGGATGGCACGCCAGTTGGCCCATTCCTGCAGCGCATTGATGGCGGCAAACTCGGCAGGCGTCATGGCGGCGTAGGCGGCAACGACCTGATCGATGTCGGTGGCGCGGAAGCGGATGCCGCGCTTGGCCAGGGCACGCTCGGTGCGCCAGCGCCGCCAATAAAGGGCGAGCAGGTTTCGCCCCAGTCCGTGCTCGCGAATTTCTGCTTCAGTGATTGTCAGCATCGCAGGCGCTAGCTAGCTTGTGTGGTTCGGACTATGCTAGTGTAGCGGCGCAACAAAAAAGGCCAGAGGCAAATTAGTTCCTCTGGCCAAAGCACCTTGTTTCTGCGCGGGGCGGCGAGGCAGAGCCTCGCGGCAGTGCGTTCCCAGGCGGAGCTTGGGAACGAGGTCACACGATCAAACTCACTATCTGTCGAAGTCGGCATTCTTGAGGCCGACGTTGAATTGCAAATTGACGTAGCTGAAGACCTCGAGCACTTCGCCGCCCGCGGCGCCGTTCGGTTGCGGCCAATCGTAATTTTCCATGCGGATCGGCAGCTTCGACTGCTTTTCCATGTAAAGCACGCTGCGGTAGCAGTAGGCCGTCGGATTGCGCTGGGCGAGAGTGACCTCAACGCGCACGCAATCGCGTTCGTTGTACTTGGCCTCGCCGATGTTGACCTTGGTGTCGGCGAACGTCTTGGCCTTGCTCCAGTGGGTGATGTGCTGGTCGATCATGTTGCCGATGCCTGCTTCGAGAATGTTATGCCGGCTGCGGGCCGTGGCGCGCGGGTCGTTGGGATCGATCGACATCCAGCCGAGCAGGCCTCCCTTGCCCAGGCGCAGGCTCTTGACGCGCATTTTGTTGTTGTTCTTGCCGAGCACGAAGGCGACCTCCTGGCCGACCGAGTCTTCCGGGGCCAGCCAGCGCATGTAGATGCTAAAGGGTTCGGTGCGGAACTTCGCCTGCATGATGTTCTGATCTTCGAGCTTGCCGTTGACGCGCTCTTGCGAGACCAGCGTGCACGTATAGTCCTGCACGGCGCCGTAGTTCCGCTTGGCCTCGGCCAGCAGCGCCAGCGGCTGATCCAGCGGCGAGATCTCGGCCTTGGCCGGCGTCACGTCCTTGCCCTGCCCTTGAGCAGGGCCGTTGCAAATCAAAGCGAATCCGATGACAGCTAGCGCGCCTGTGAGCCAAGCAAGCCGAACGTTCATGCAATCCTCCTTGAAAATCAGCCGGCGAGCCGAGCCCCGTAAGGGGCCGGGTTGAACGCCGTTTTACCCGGCCCCTTACGGGGCTCGGCTCGCCTCATCTATACCAACCCATGCGGCGTTGATGCTAGCCGGGTTTCGCGGACGGGCCATTCACGCTAAGATGGACAAGAGAGCGAGGGATGAAGGCAAGATGGGAAACGACCTGCAAATCCACACGATCGTCTCGATGCCGTTCCAGGAGAATACCTACGTCCTCTGGCAACCGCCGGCGCGCGAGGCCCTCGTCGTCGATCCCGGTCTGGAACCCGATGCGATCCTCGACTTCCTCGACCAGCAAGGCCTGACGGTCGCTGCCATTCTCAACACTCACGGCCACGCGGACCATATCGGCGGCAACGAGGCGATGAAGCAGCGCTTCCCCGATGCCCCGCTCATCATCGGCGTCAACGATGCGCCGATGCTGCTCGACGCCGACCTGAACCTGAGCGCGCCGTTCGGGATGCCCGTCGTCAGCCCGCCCGCCGATCGCACGGTGAAAGAAGGGGACGTGCTGGAGTTCTCGGGGATGCGTCTGGAGGTGCTCGACATCCCTGGCCACTCGCCGGGACACGTCGTCTTCGTGATCGGCAACATCGTCCTCGGCGGCGACGTTCTCTTCCGCGGCAGCATCGGCCGCTGCGACTTCCCCGGCGGCAGCTTCCCGCAACTCGCCGACGGCATACGCAAAAAGCTCTATACGATGCCCGACGACACGGTCATCTATCCCGGGCACGGGCCGGTGACAAAGATCGGCTTCGAGAAGCGCACCAATCCTTTTGTGAAAGCATAGAGGTCTCACGCTCCATACTTTCCGAGCCGCCCGGCGTGCGCCATGGCCAGGCTCATTAGGTACTTCGCCTCGAATTGCCCCAAGCCGCCGCGCAGGCAGAAGGACTCGCCGAACTCGACCGCGCCGTCGGGGCGAGCGGTCTTCGCGCACAGCAGCGTCGGCACCGGGTGCCAGCTGTGGCTTTTCATCTGGCTCGGCGTCGAGTGGTCGCCCGTGACGATCATCACGTCAGGGTTGAGCCCGCGAATCTGCGGGATGGCGGCGTCGAGCTGTTCAATCTTGGCGACCTTCGCGTCGAAGTTGCCGTCCTCGCCGGTGCTGTCGGTGTACTTGTAGTGCAGGAAGAAGAAGTCGTGGCTGCCCCACGCCTTCGAGAGCGTCGCGATCTGATCGGCAAGCGTCGCGCCAGCGTCGAGGATCTCCATGCCGACCAGTCGCGCCAGGCCCTTGTACATCGGATACACAGCGATGCACGCGGCACGCAGACCGTAGATGTCCTGCATCGTCGCGATCTTCGGATAGCGCGCGAACCCGCGCAGCGTGATCATGTTCGTCGGCGCGTCGTTCTTCAGCACTTTGCCCGCCTCGGCGATGAACGCATTGACGGCTTTCGCGGTGTTCTGCGAAGGCGCATCTTCACCGACGGCATGCAGCGGTGCGATGTTGAGGGCTTGCGGATCGGTGTCGTTGACGAGGTCGCCGAGGTTGTCGCCGCGCAGGACGAGGACGAAGCGATGTTCGCGCACCGGCTCGACGAAGATCTTGACGCCGGGGACCTTGATCGCCTGCATCTTCTTGCACATCTCGACGCAACGTTCGGTCGTCGGACGCCCGGCGCGGCGATCGGTGATGAGCCCCTTGTCGTTGACGGTGCAAAAGTTGCCGCGAATGGCGACGTCGCGTGGCCCGACCTGGAAGTTGATGCCAAGCGCTTCGAGGATGCCGCGGCCGATCTTGTATTCGAGCGGGTCGTAGCCGAACAGGCCGAGGTGCCCGGGCCCGCTGCCTGGAGTGATGCCTGGCAGGACGGGAGTGGACAGGCCGCACACGCCTTCGCGAACCATCGCGTCGAGGTTGGGCGTCCGCGCGGTTTCGAGCTCCGTCTTTCCGCCTGGCTCCTTGGGAAGGCCGCCGAGTCCGTCTGCAACGAGAAGGACGATCTTGCTGCCGTTGTCCTCGCGCAGGTAGCGCATGAGCTGATGGAGATTCATAGGCCGGATTTACCGTCTGGAGGAAAAAGAGTAAGGTATTATCAAGTATGATAGGAAAAGACGCCTTTGCCGCTCGCGGCTTAGCGCTCGCAGAATCCCATGCGGCATAGCAACCCACGGATGCCAACATGCAGCTACCCGACGAAGCCATCTCTTACAACTATCAAGGCTTGCTGGCGCCGGTCCTGGAAGACTGGACGCCGGCGGCGGAGTTGCGTCAGCAGCATTTCCTGTCGCAGAGCAAGTTGCGCGACCTGGTCCCGCGCGTTTTGCAGGTGCGCAGCCAGGTGGCGACCGAGCGCGAGCTGAAGCAGGTGCCGCAGGAGATGCAGCCGCTCGACGCGGGCTTCATCGATTTGCCGCAAAAGCTGCTCGATCAGCATCGCCGCCAGCAAGAGGCCAGCACGCTCGGGCGCGTCATCAAGCTCGCCGACGAAATGCGCGAAGCGGTCGATCGCTTCGTCGTCCTCGGCATCGGCGGCTCCTACATGGGCGCGCGGGCGCTCTTCGATTCGCTCCGCAGCGCCTACCACAACGACCTGCCTGCCAAGGATCGCGCCGGCACGCCGCGCATTTACTTCGAGGGCAACAACGTCGACAACGACGCTCTCGCCGACCTGTTCGAGATGCTGTCGATCGCGTGCGTCGATCCCGATGTGCGCGACGAACGCTGGGGCGTGACCATCATCAGCAAGTCGGGCAAGACGCTCGAGCCTGCCATCGCCTATCGCGCCATTCGCCGTGAGATGGCCGAATACTATGGCACTCACTCCGATCGGCTCAAGACGCTGGCGGTGCCGATCACCGGCGAGACGGGCAATTTGCGCGCGCTCTGCAAGGCAGACGGCATACCCGACGACCGCATCCTGCCGATTCCGGACGACGTCGGCGGGCGTTTCTCCGTCTTCACGCCGGTCGGGCTCTTTCCAGCCGCAGTGATGGGACTCGACGTCCGCGCGTTACTGCTAGGCGCGTCGGCCATGACGCGGCGCTTTCTCGAAGAGCGTTTCGAGAACAACCCCGTCCTGCAATTCGCCGCCGTCAATTACCTGATGGCGACGCAGCATCACAAGCCGATCCGCGTCATGTCGATCTGGTCCAAGAAGCTCGAGGCACTCGGCCTGTGGTACGATCAACTCTTGGCCGAGAGCCTCGGCAAGCAGGGGCTCGGCCCGACGCCGATCACCGCGGTGCAGACGCGCGATCTCCATTCGCGCGGCCAACAACATCAAGAAGGCGCCCGCGACAAGGTCATCAACAACCTCGTCGTCAAGACGTGGAAACAGACCCCGATGATGATCGGCATGGCCGATCACAACGACGACGACCTGAACCAGTACAACCGCAAGAGCCTCCCCGACGTCATGCACGCCGCCTTGCAGGGGACGAACAAAGGCTACCACGACGTCGCGCGGCCGACCGCCGACATCGTCCTGCCGACGGTCAGCGAGCACACCCTGGGACAATTGATGCAGATGCTGATGCTGGCGACGGTCGTCGAGGGCCGCCTGATGGGCGTGAACCCCTACGGCCAGCGCGGCGTCGAGATTTACAAGGACAACATGAAGGCGATACTGAAACCGGCGCAAGGCTAATCGGGCGCTGAATACTGGCGCCTTGAGGTGTCAGCGATTGAACCCACCTCGTTGCAGGAAGGAATGAGTTGGAAAGATGGTGTGACCGGTAGAATGAGTGTAATGCCCCGGAAGAATACGCACAGCTTCAGGAGCCTCTGATGGTGGTACTACGAACCGATCCTTTGCCCTTGCGGGTCGATGAATCCGGTTCGATTCGAGTCGGATCTTCACGGGTGACGCTTGATGTGCTAATTGCCGACTACCAGAACGGACTGTCGGCCGAGGAAATCGTGCGCCGACTGGATACTCTCAACCTGGCCGACGTTCATGCTGCCATCGCCTATTATCTTCGCCATCGCGATGAGGTCGAAGAGTACTTGCGCAAGCGAAAGGCTAACGCGGACGCACTGCGTGCCCAAATTGAAGCTGGACAAAACGACCGCATGAACCTCAAGGCCAAGTTGCAGGAGAGATTGGCTTCCCAGGAGCCCTGACGATCTTGCGATACTCATCGACCGTGGCCCGCAAAGATAACTCTGAGATGAGGTTCGGTTGTCGATGGCGACAGGTGCTCACACGCCAAGCGTTCGCTTCTTGAGTGATGAAGACCTGCCTGGCGATATCGTGCTGGCCTTGCGACGGCGTCAACCGTTGCTCGACATTGTGCGCGTGCAGGAGGTCGGGCTGATAAGGACGCCCGATCCTGATGTCCTTGAATGGGCGGCCCGTGAACGTAGGCAAGTCGTTACGCGCGACCGCAACACAATGACCGCCCATGCTTATCAGCGCGTCGTCGCAGGACTACCGATGCCTGGAATATTTGTTGTTCCTGAAGACATGTCGATCGGACAAGCTGTAAAGGAACTCGAGCTGATTGCACTGGCAAGCGAGAGTGCCGACTGGAACGATCAGGTCATCTTTTTGCCCTTGTGATTCAAGGCACAATAGAGCAAGGAGTGAGACTCACTTGTACGGCCTAACCCGGCGTCCGGTTCGCCAAGCGATCTTGAAGCCACTGCCGACGCAAGCGTGAGTGATCCTGCCCCCTGACGAGGAGGTGATCTCTGTGGCCTGGAAGATGAAGGTCCTGACTTC
>Ga0233424_10002838_pt1 | contig 11725 bp, 13 predicted proteins | sample Watercolumn_Towu_FD_181011 | JGI IMG/M metagenome (GOLD analysis project Ga0233424, IMG submission 181011) | Freshwater microbial communities from Lake Towuti, South Sulawesi, Indonesia - Watercolumn_Towuti2014_125_MG | ecosystem: Environmental > Aquatic > Freshwater > Lake | place: Indonesia... | reverse complement strand
CCCGTACGCCAGTCCGATCCGCATGTGGATCATGGAGAATGGGAAACGTCACGCCGATCTCCTGCTGAAAGGGACGTGTCACCGCCGCGCCTTGCGGATCGGCGGATACCGCGAGAATCTCGAACTCCCGCCTCGGGAAGGTCCGGTACAACTGTTCCATCGAAGGCATTTCGACACGGCAGGGCCCGCACCAGGTCGCCCAGAAATTCACCAAGACGACTTTCCCTCTCAGCTGGGTCAGATCCACGACGTGGCCGGCAAGATCGCGCAATCGAAAGTTCGGAGCTTCGTCGCCGACCTTGACTACGTCAGGCTCAACGATCCGGATTTTCGTGAACCCCGGCGACTCCCCCTTTGACAGGGAAACAACGAAGACCCCTTCAGCGACAAGCAGTCCAACGAGAAACCATGCCGCTGGCGGAAAAGGTTTCATCGGCACCCCCGGTCGCGCGCTCAGTAGGATCCCCACTGGAATACGCACCCATGACGAGTGCGGAACCGTGAGGGGAGGTCTAAGTCCTCAAAATCACATCATCTTACAAATGCCTAAAAAGCACTGTCAAGCAAACGGCTGCGCAGCTGCATGCAGCCCCCCCCTACTATCGAAGTGATAGACAAAGCGCGCCATCTCCACTAGAATCGGTGCGTTTTCGACCTATGGACCGTTCGCTCGGAATTTGTCGATCTACAACACCGACCGCCAGCAGCACCTGATAACCAGAACCCAGAGGGAACGCATGAGAAATGACTATCTGTTTACCTCCGAATCGGTCACAGAAGGACACCCGGACAAGATCGCAGACCAGATCTCCGACGTGATCCTGGACGCGATCATCGCTCAAGATAAACATTCCCGCGTCGCGTGCGAAACGATTCTGACGACCGGTATCGCCTTTGTTGCCGGCGAAATTTCCACCAAGGCCTACGTCGAGATTCCCGACATCATCCGCGACGTCATCAAGGACGTCGGGTATTGCGACGCCTCGTGGGGATTTGACTATCACACCTGTTCGGTCCTCACCACCATCCATCAGCAATCGGGCGATATCGCCATGGGCGTTGATTCCGGAGGGGCCGGCGACCAGGGGTTGATGTTCGGCTACGCCACCAACGAGACCGCGGAACTCATGCCGATGCCGATCGTGTTAGCTCACCGGCTGACCAAGCGCCTCGCGGAAGTGCGGAAAAAGAAAATCCTGAACTGGGTGCGCCCGGACGGAAAGTCTCAGGTTACCGTCGAGTACCGGCACGGCAAGCCGTTCCGCATCGACACCATCGTCGTCTCGACACAGCACAGCCCCGACGCCACGAACAAGCAGATCGAGCGCGATATCATGGAACATGTCATCAAACCCGTCATGCCGAAGAGCCTTTATGACCCCACTGGCGTCAAGCACCACATCAATCCGACCGGCCGCTTCGTCGTCGGCGGCCCGATGGGCGACACCGGCCTGACCGGACGGAAAATCATCGTCGACACCTACGGAGGCCACGGCAGCCATGGGGGCGGCGCGTTCTCCGGCAAGGACCCCACGAAGGTGGACCGCTCGGCCTCTTACATGGCTCGCTATATCGCCAAGAACATTGTCGCAGCCGGCTTGGCCGACAAGTGCGAAGTGCAGCTGGCCTACTCGATCGGTGTGGCCGATCCCGTTTCCGTACTCGTCGATACCAAGAACACGGAGAAGGTGTCCGTCGACAATCTTGACAAGCTCGTGCGCAAACATTTCCCGATGACGCCGCGCGGCATCATCGATCACCTCAAACTCCGCCGGCCGATCTTCCGCAAGACCGCTTCGTATGGGCATTTCGGACGCAACGAACCGGAGTTCACCTGGGAAAAGACCGACAAGACCAGGGCCCTGCGGAAAGACGCGGGCCTGTAAACGGAGCAGGCTGAGGCCAAGGTTGAGGGGGACGGGTACATCGCCCGCCCCCCTTTTCGTGATCACAACTGACCAGTGGCCAACGACGATTGACGCTCTTTAGAGGGAGGATTCCGTGGATTACGACGTGAGAGACATCAAGCTGGCCGACGCAGGCCGGTTGAAGATCGAGTGGGCCGAGGCCACCATGCCGGTGCTGCGGCTGATTCGGAAGCGATTCAAGCGGCAACAACCGCTGAAAGGCGTGCGGATCACCGCCTGCCTCCACGTCACGACGGAAACGGCGAATCTGGCGATCACGTTGAAAGCCGGGGGGGCTGATCTCCGCCTCTGCGCGTCCAATCCGCTAAGCACGCAGGACGAGGTGGCCGCGGCATTGATCCAACATGAAGGCATTCCGACCTTCGCCATCAAGGGCGAGGACAACGACACGTATTACCGCCACATCGAATCGGCCATCGCCCATCGGCCTCACGTATCGATGGATGACGGAGCCGACGTGGTCTCGCACCTTCACTCCAAGCGAACCGACCTCTTGAAGAACGTCATCGGCGGCACGGAAGAGACAACCACCGGGGTCATTCGCCTGCGCAGTATGGCAGAAAAGAAAGTCCTCAAGTTCCCGGTCATCTCCGTCAACGACGCCGATACGAAGCACATGTTCGATAACCGCTACGGCACCGGCCAATCCACCATGGACGGTGTCGTGCGGGCAACCAACCGCCTCGTGTGCGGATCGGTCGTGGTCGTCGTCGGGTATGGGTGGTGCGGGCGCGGCATCGCCATGCGGGCCAAAGGCATGGGCGCCGACGTGATTGTGACCGAAGTCGATCCATTGAAGGGTTTGGAAGCGGTCATGGACGGATTTCGCGTGATGCCGATGGAACGAGCCGCTCCGGTCGGAGATTTCTTCATCACGGTCACCGGCAACATCCATGTGATCCGCGGCAAGCATTTCGCCAAAATGAAAGACGGCGCCATTGTCTGCAACAGCGGCCACTTCAACGTGGAGTTGGACATTCCGGCCCTGGAGAAGCTGAGCAAGAAACGGAAGGTCATTCGTGCCGGTGTCGAACAGTTCACCCTCAAGGGCGGCAACCGCGTGAGCCTCCTCGGCGAGGGACGGCTGGTCAACCTCGCGACCGCGGAAGGCCATCCTTCCAGTGTGATGGATATGAGTTTTGCCAACCAGGCGCTCAGCGCGGAATACATCGTGAAGAACTACAAGATGCTGGAGCGGAAGGTGTACCCCGTGCCGGCCACCATCGATAAGGAGATCGCCAGGCTAAAACTGGCGGGCATGGGCGTGCAGATAGACAAACTGGCGCCGGAGCAGAAGAAGTATCTCGCATCCTGGGAAATGGGGACCTAATCGCGGGTCCCGTCGGGGAACAGCCCTGACGTGCTCACTGCACCCATCCCCCAGTGGGTCCCTTCCGTTGCGCGCGTCAGGGCACCCGTTCCCCGCCACCCGCTAGACCCATTCCCCAATCTGCTTGTGGGGAGTAGGAGAAGAAGGCCGCCTCGATTGAGGCAGCCTTTTCTTTTAAAGTTGGATCCGTCCAATCCTACCGTCTTCGGTACAGAACGAACAAGCGACCCGCGATTTAGGAAGGCGTTTCTATGACCCTCATCAGGCCTACTCAGACTCACTCAGGCCCACTGGGGCCAAGATTTCGACGAATCTCGAACTTTGCCTTGGGTGGGCTGGGATAGGCTGGAGCCAGGTGGGGTTGAGCACAAAATGACCACACCAGCGACCACTCCCTCTAGTGCCCCCCCTGCCAGTTCACGACTGGCGCCGAACAACCGAGCACCTTCAGCGTTTCAATTCCCTTGAACACCACGCCCGCCCATTTCGGCTGTAGCACAATGAGTTGAACCGGCACATCCTGCCCTTCGTATTTCAGAACAAGCCGGAACACACCACGCAACGGATCGTCTATGTCGCCAGACTGATACGTTGCTCCGAGGTGTATGGCTAGCGCCTGCGGCTCCGAGGTTCCGAGTGCAACCGCAAGGTCAATATCCTGTGTGGCTCGTGCCACACCCCACGCCGACACGGCAAAACCACCGACCAGCGCGTACGCCTGGAGTAGGTGCTTATCACGCGCCTGATCCAAGCGTCCGATGATCTGGTTTAGGGCTTCGGGAAACACGCGCGGTTCAGCTCATGGCAGAAATCGGACAAGTGCAAGGCTACCGTCAAGCGCTCCTCTGGCGTCATGCGCCTGGCTTGCTCAATTTTCTCGTTCAGTAGCCACTGGCCCAGCTTGCTAGGGCGCCGTTGCAAGCTCTGTGAAATCGTCGGTTGTTGAGGAGTCATACGTGACGAGTATACACAGGTCGCTGGGAGCCTGCACCTCTTCCTCACACATGAGCTGAGAGCGTAGACATCCTGAATTTGGTGCCTGGCTGCGGGGTAGGTCGGGAGTGACGTGGGCGGAGACGCGGGCACCCGCCGAGGCTCGGCCAGGGAGCAAAACGGAAACTGACCGAGGCTGCGAGGGAATTTCCGAAGGCCTTCCCCCTAGCCGAGCCCGCGAGGGTCGCGTCGGAAGGAGGGGAAACGAGGGGCCTGCCCGGCGCCAAAGCGTTCAGCAAAGCAAGTCCTACCCTTGTTGAAATGCTTAATGCGCCGGAGGTACTACCGCGATGATGCGGAGCGGACCGCCGGTGCCGGCGGCGATTTTCATGGGTAGGGCGATCACGTCGAAGCCTATCGCTGGAAGTCCGTGCAGGTCCGCAAGATTTTCAAACACCGGCACGTCGTGGGAGAGCAGCGTAACATGCGCCTTGAACGTGGTCGATTGTCCGTAATCGATCGAGGCGGTGTCGATCCCCACGGCCTTGACCAGCCGTTCACGCACCAACCACGAGGCCGCTTCAGGATGTAAGCCGGGAAAGTGCAGCGCTCGTACTCCCTCCTGCCCTCTCAACTCCGTTCCCAGATAATACTGCCGTGACGGCCAGAATCGGGCAAAGCCAGTGTCCAGCAGCACGATGGCCTGGTCCGGGATGCGCCCGTGGGCTGCTTCCCATTGTTCAAGGTCTTGGATGGTCACACGGTGGTCGCGATCCCGGGCGCAGGCAGCTGTGAGGTCAACTCGGACACCGGTTCCAACCAAACGTTCAATCGGAACCTGATCCAGCATCTGCCCACCCTCGGAAAAGTGGATGGGCGCATCAATATGCGTCCCCCCATGCTCGGCCATTTCCAGGCGATTCGAGGCATAGTAGTACCCACCGGGCATCGTCCCCGCCTGCTGAACAACCAGGCGGAAATCCCGTTCCGTCGGCCAGACAATCGTATCTGCCCCGAAGGAATGTGTCAGATCGACAAGCCGCGCCTGCTCCCAAGCAAGACGATCGCTGTGATGACGACCGGCCGCGCATCCCATACCAACCAGCGCACACAGCAGGATGATCGCTCCAGCTAGCTGTCGTACACATATCCAAAAACGAGGCTCCTTCACCATATGGGCGCCTTTGTTCTCGAAACCATCGGTATTGCAGGACTACACAAGTACAGTATCCGATCCGCCACTCTAACCATCATCTCCAAGTCTCGGATGGAACGGATGCACGGTAAGGTTGCCTGATCTGACATTGCGGGTGAAGCACGGACCCTCCCACCCCATAAGGCCGATAGGCGAGAACGGACCCGCCACTACTGGAGAGGGCGGGACACAACTCGCCGCCGCTCGCGACCGTTGCACTTCATGAGCAACGGCGAAGCGCGTATTGTTTGAGTCGCTTTGGACGAGTTTCCGGGCTTCGAGCGAGCAAGGCCTAGTTGGGTGCCCTCGAAGGTGCGGGCGGAGAAGTTTTCGCCTGTCGGCCTACTTTCCAAACGCCTTCTTCAGCAGTGGCTCGATCTCGCCCTTGGTGGCCATCGGATCGAGGATGTCCGTATCTCCGTAGAAGGTTCCGTCGATAAAGACTTTGGGCAGCGTCGGCCAATTCGTCATCTTCGTCAGCGCCTCCCGCTTCGCCGGCTGCGAGAGGACATCGATCAATTCGTATGGGTATCCGTACCTGTCGAAAAACTGCATCGTCTCCCGCGTGAAGCCGCACATCGGCATCTGCTCAGTTCCCTTGCCGTAGATCAAGATTTTATGCGCCCTGACTTCCTTCTGGATTTCCTCTTCGATCGGTTCGGCCATTGTCTCCTCCTAGGCTTCGTCCCTGGTACGCGCCGTTAATTCCAGCGCATGGATCCGTCCGTCCTTCATGGGCGTATCCAGCGCCTGATAAATCATCCGGTGCCGGTCGAGCAGATTCTTCCCCTGAAACCCTTCGGAGACAATGACGACCATGAGGTGGTCCATCGTCCCCGTACGGTCGGTCACCGTCACCACGGCATCCGGCAGACTCTTGAGAATATAGTCGGTCAACACATCCGGCGTAATCACAAGCACACTCTTCTCTTACTGGGGAATACCCTAGCTGAAATTGGAGCGGAAACGCAATGCGCTCGATCCCCCGTCATTCTGAGGACTTCCGTCCGTTAATCGTGCTGGCTGCCCCGATGATGCATCACGACCATGCCTTCCTGGATCTATAAAGGTGCACTGACCTGCCCCCGGTTGTTGTACCACCTGCAAAGTTAGTCAGGCACACCTCGACTGCGGTTCGAGGGAAACCAGCGCAGCCGGTTGCTCATCCGGCAGTGACAACACCTCCGTCACGGTGCCGTTCTCCAGCATCAAACGGACTGCTCTCGCTGTAATCCGGCTCTCGTCCTGAGCGTGCAGCACAATGTCGATCGAGTCGTCCGTGAGCCAATACTCACCGGCTGCCTGCGGCGCGGCCGTGACTTGGCGGTACTCCAGCCGGTGCAACCGATCGAATAGTCCTAAGTCGGCGACATGGAGTCCGGGAGACAGGACAAACGGCGCCCCATAGATCAGCAGGGGCGGATGCTCATCGCTCTTGGGCAAGGTCAGATTCGTCGCGAGCATCGCACCATACACCACCAGACTAGCCAAGGCGAGCGCGAGAAGCGCAGCCATGCCCCCCGCTGCCCATCTGATCCATGAACAAACCACTGTCACCAGACTGACTCCCTTCGAGACAGCGTGCGCGATCCCCTGATCGGACTTGAAGACAGCTTACCGAGAGGCAAGTCCGATACCGCCAAATACGACAGCTTATCATCCGGTAGGCACTAAGGAATTCGGCGTCCGAACAGAACGATGGTAGCCAACTGGAGGATACTCGCGCGACTTGAAGAGAAGCGCACGCAGTCGATCACTGCGCAGCAGGCCTAGTGGCTTCGGATGTTCGCACCGGCCACAAGGACCCCACGATCATCCCAGCCCCCGCCATCAGAAATCCCACGAGTTGCGGGGGCCAGACGGGTTCAGCCGGACCAAGCAGTTCCGACGCGATCCAGCTTGTCACACCGGCGATGATGGCCCACAAGGCGCCCCGCGTCGTGGCCCGTTTCCAGTAGAGCCCCGCGAACAGCGGGATGAACGCAGCCACCAGCGTGACCTTATAGGTATTGACCACCAGCTTATAGATGGTCACGTCCGACCAGAGCGCGATGGCCAACACCACCCCCGCAAATCCGACCAGGGCGACACGCATCAGGCGAAGAAACTCCGAATCGTTCAATCGAGAGAGCGCCGGCCGGATGACGTTCTCGCTCAAGGCCACCGACGGCGCCAGCAGCGTCGCGCTCGAGCAACTCATGACCGCCGACAGCACGGCCCCGAAGAACACGATCTGGGCCGCCACTGGGGTGTGTTGTAGGATCAACGTCGGCAGCACGAGCTGCGAATCCTGCTCCATCAACGCGCCGAATTTCACAGGATCCACGAGCGTCGCAGCATAGGCGAGAAACATCGGCACAAAACAGAACCCGAAATAGAGCGTCCCGCCGAGCAGCGACCCGCGCACCGCCGTGCGTTCGTCCCTCGCAGAGGTGATGCGTTGGAAAACGTCCTGTTGGGGAATCGACCCCAGCATCATCGTCATCCAGGCGCCGATGAAGGGAACCCAGCCCGCCAACGTAGCCGGCGGAAAGAAATCCAGCTTGCCGGCGGCGGACGCGTGGCCGATCACGGCGCCGACTCCTCCCGCCAACCCGCTCACGATGGACACGATATACAGCAGATCTCCCATGATGACGGAGATCAGGATAAAATCCAGGATCGCCACGGAAAACATCCCGCCGAAGGTCGTGTAGGTCAGCACGATCGCCGCGCCGATCACGATGCCGACCGCCTGACTGATCCCGCCCTCGGTGACGACATTGAGCACCAGTCCCAACACCTTGAATTGGGCCGCGGCCCATCCGAGGTACGAGGCCACGACACCAAGCGTGCAGAGGGTTTCAACAGTGCGGTCATAACGCAGCCTGTAGTAGTCGCCGACGGTAAGGATGTTGAGCCGATAGAGACGCGGCGCAAAGAACAGTCCTGCGAGCATCAGGCACATGCTCGATCCGAAGGGATCGGCCACGACACCGCGCAACCCTTCCTTAACGAAGGTGGCCGAGATGCCGAGCACGGCCTCGGCGCCGAACCAGGTCGCAAACACGGTCGCGGTGACGACGGGCAAGGGCAGGCTTCTCCCGGCCACTGCGAAATCCTTGGAATTCTGCACTCGGGTGGCTGCGAAGAGCCCGATGCCGACCGAGACCAGCAGATAGAGAATGACGAACCAGAGAACCACGCGCGCAGGATAAGGCGATCCCCGGCCGCAATCAATCGTAATTCATCGCGTCATGCCATCGTGGGAGGCACGCCAGGGATTCAGTCAGAATGGGGAGGCGGTGTTGCGTCCGAGGCCGGGTTCCTATGAGGATCAGAATGCCGTGCACGCTCCGGTTCAGACTATAGGCCTCGCCATGTTGGATGACTGCTGTTTCCTCGTCGCTCGATTCGCAGAGCTCATAGGTACAGAGCCTCTGTTCCGCGACGCGCGCTGTGTCGGATGGCTGGCGTGCGCACATGTTCCGGTCGGACTCCGAGACCGATCATCCGGGCGGCAAGACGGCGAAGAACAGGGAAGCGAGCGATCAATCGGAAGACAGCGGGGGGCGGCAACCGGACTGGGCTGGCGAGCACGCGTTTGATGATGCGGTTCTGGACCATCAGCTGCAGTCGCTGTGTCATTCTCGTGGGCCAGGCCCGACGCCCCTGCACGAGTTTGAGGTCTTCTATCGTCAGGCAGTTGTTACGCAGTGGAACGGCGAGCACGTTCGCGGCAGCCACGGCGTCCTGAATCGCCAGGTTGATCCCCACCCCGCCAACCGGCGACATGGCATGAGCGGCATCGCCGATACAGAGCAACCCAGATCGATACCATTGGCGCAGTCGATCGACCTGCACGGTCAGGAGTTTGATCGATGCCCACTCCTGTAACTCATGGACACGGTTGGCGGCAAACTGGGCCAGCTTCGCCACGCTAGCGCGGAACGCCGGCAAGCCTTGCGCCCGGATCTCCTCAAATGACCCCTTGGCGATCACGAAGCCGCATTGCCAGTAGTCGCCCCGGTTCAACATAATGAAAATCCGGCCGACATCGAAGCGCCCCATCGGGTCGGCCGGATCGCCCGGCCGGCGCGAGAGCCGGAACCACAGGACATCCATGGGAGCACCGAATTCCTCCACGGACAAACCGGCCTTCGCGCGGACGACCGACTGTCGACCATCGGCCCCCACGACGAGGGCGGCGCGCACTTCTATCGGTCCGTCCGGTGTCTCCGCGCGAAGCCCCACGACTGAATTGTGGTCTTCGATCAGATCTGTCACCTCCGCATTCATTCGAACTTCAAAGGCCGGATACCAACTCCCCACTTCGACCAGAAAGTTGAGGAAGTCCCACTGCGGCATGAAGGCGACATAGCGGCACTGGGTCGGCAGATGAGAGAAATCCGCCACCGTGAACTCCAACTCACCGAATCGCCCGTTGATGCGCGGCACTTTCTGATGGGGCAACTGAAGGAATCGCTCGAGCACGCCCAGTTCGTGCATGATCTCCAGCGTCGAAGGATGCAGGGTGTCTCCGCGGAAATCGCGGAGGAAATCTGCATGTTTTTCGAGCACGAGCACCGAGACCCCCGCTCGTGCCAGCAGCAGGCCCAGCATCATCCCGGCAGGCCCCCCGCCTGCAATGCAGCACTGCACCGAGAGCCCCACTGAAGCTGTGGCCGCCATCTTTTCTCTCACTGCAATTTTTCAACGCAGAGGCCGAGCAGACGAATCAGTTTTCGACGCGGGTTTTCACGCCGATCCAGAAAAGGCAGCAGCAGTTTCAAGGCTTCCCGATGCAACGTCGCCGCATCGCCCGTCGGCAAGACCAACGTATGCGTTCGCGATTTGGTCTCGAAATCCTCAAAGCGAACCGTCAGCACGACGGCCCGAAAGGAATGAAACCCCTCGTGATGCAGGCGTTCGATGACATCCCGGCTGAGGGCCTTGAGCTGATGAAGCAGTACTTGGCTCTCGAGCGTATCAGATTCGAATGTCTCCTGTTCCCCAATCGACTTCGGCTCGGAATACTCCTCGATGGGTGAAACATCGAGCCCTCGAATCTTGTCATAGAGATCCACGCCGCGTTTCCCCAGCAATCCCTCAAGCTGGTGAGCGGTCAAGGGTTTCAGATCCTCGACGAGCTTGATCCCCTGTTTGGCGAGCATCGCTTCCGTCTTGGGACCGATGCCGGGAATGGCCCGGACCGAGAGCGGCGCCAGAAATGGTTCCGCCTCCTCCTCGCGCACCACTGTCAGCCCGTTCGGCTTGTGCATGCCCGACGCGATCTTGGCGATCAGCTTGTCCGGACCGATTCCCACCGAAGCCGTCAGCTGTTCCTCTGAGCGGATCGCCTCCTTGAGCCGGCGACACAATCCCTCAGCCTCTTCGTAGGATCCCGCGAAACTCACATCACCGTAGGCTTCGTCGATACTGGCCTGTTCCACGATCGGAATGAACCGCCTTACAATGCCCATCACTTCCTCTGACACCCGCGCGTACTTTGTCATATCGACCGACACGAATGTCACCGGCGGTTTGCCCCCACGACGGGCGGCTTCGGATAGGCGCCAGGCCGTGGAGATCGGGGTCGCCGAGTGGATGCCATAGGCACGCGCGAGATAATTCGACGTCGAGGCCACCCCGCGCCCCTTCCCGCCGCGCGGATCGGCGCCGACCACGAGCGGCACCCCCCGCAATGCCGGCGTATCCCGCTCTTCAATGGCGGCAAAGAAGGCGTCCATGTCCAAGTGAGTGATGATCCTCGGCATAGACCGTTCCTTCTGTTCCGCCGCACCTACGCATCGAGCGGAATCCGGCTCTTGTTCTGCGCAAGCCACTGTTCGAAGGTCTGGAGTGACGGATTGAGCGATCGAGCCACGGCCAGGTTGCGGGCTCTGCAGAAGGCCTCGTTGAAATTGTGCTTGAATTGAAACATGTTGGCCAGATCATCGGCCCCGGGAAATCCAAACTTTCTGTAGACCTCGAATGAAACGGGGTTGTACGTGATGGCCTTGCCCAGCGCCTGGGTCATAGCCCTGGCCATTTCTTGGCCGGTCAGATGCTCTCCAGCAATCCCGACCGTCTTGCCGATAAAGTCCTGGCCCCGCTTGAAAATCCCGAGGCAACACTTGCCGATGTCTTCGACCGCAATGCCGGGCAACTTCTTGTCGCCCATCGGCAGGATCAAGGCCAGGCGCCCGTCCGGCCCCTTCTTCGGACCCATGTGACCTGCCCCCTGTAGTTGTACCAGTGCAAATGTGAGTCAGGCGCAACGTGACCCGCCCCGCGAATCTAGACCGAGCGAGACCTGAGGATTTGGCCTGCGCGTGATCGGTGTGAGCCGCTGATGCG
>Ga0233424_10002837_pt1 | contig 11727 bp, 13 predicted proteins | sample Watercolumn_Towu_FD_181011 | JGI IMG/M metagenome (GOLD analysis project Ga0233424, IMG submission 181011) | Freshwater microbial communities from Lake Towuti, South Sulawesi, Indonesia - Watercolumn_Towuti2014_125_MG | ecosystem: Environmental > Aquatic > Freshwater > Lake | place: Indonesia... | reverse complement strand
AACTCTCTCGGACGCGGAAAATCTCCCGCTTGCACCCGACGCAGGATGTCGGCCAGGTCGCGATCTGTGAATGGCGGTTGGCCCGTCAGGATATGGTAAAGCGTCGCGCCCAGGCTATAAACATCCGTGGCCGGGCCGAGTTCGTCCAATCGGCCGGCGGCCTGCTCCGGGCTCATGAAGACAGGCGTTCCCACCGCGGAACCCATTTGCGTCGGAGCCGAGCCACTGCCGGATTCAGGGGAGATCGTTAGCTCGCTTGAGACTTTGTGCTGCTCCGTGCGACCAACGACTTTGGCCAGGCCCCAATCCACCACGAGTGTTTCGCCATACTTTCCGAGCATGATATTGCCAGGTTTCAGGTCCCGGTGTAATACGCCCCGGCTGTGGGCATACTCAATCGCTTGACACACATCGACGAAGCGGCCCAACAGCTGTCGGAATTCAACGCCGACTTCGCCGGTTGTGAATTCCTTGGCATCGCGCTGCCTCCCGTGAAACCGCTCAACGGCCTCTTTGAGGCTATCGCCTTTGATGAACCGCATCGCATAGAATGGTCGACCGTCGGCGTACTGGCCGAGACCATACACCGGAACGATTCCCGGATGTTCGAGTCCACCGGTGACCTCCGCTTCAAGTAGAAACCGCGAGCGACTATCCGGATTGGCGGCGAACCGCTCTTGAATCTCCTTGAGTGCCACTTCTCGGTTGAGTTCGGTGTCGCGGGCAACGAACACTTCTCCGAGACCGCCCTTAGCATGCGGCCGGATCACACGGAACCGCGTTTCCGAGCCAGAGTCTCCGCGTCCGCCACCCCGACGAAACTCGATCGTCGACCCGAGACGACTGCCGCGAGACGACGGGGGCGTGAATGCCCTCGCAATGATCGCGTGGTGCTGTGGAAATCGGGATTGGTAGTCTTCGGCACGCACGACGTCCCCGGCCGCTCGACGTAACTGAATTTCTTCCCGCAGCAATTCCTCGAGCAATTCGTCTTGTGCCGTCGCGGGCAGCTGCAGCAGATAATCCTCGATCTTCGGCTGTTGCCCGTCTCGCCAGGCCCGGACGAACTTATCGCAGATCGCGTCAATTTGGGTCGCCTGGTGGTCGACGGTTGCATCGACGGTTCCTGCGGGTTTTGCCACATGCGACAACGTGGCCTGCACATCGGGATCGGCGAGCGACTGCAGTTCCGTACGCAGGTCGCCGATTGAGCTCAGCGATTGCAGGCTCTGTTGAGCATTGTTTCCGTGAATTTCGAGATGCTTGGCGACGAGGGCTTGCAGCAACGCCATCGTGTCGCTGGACAGAGCCTTGTTATCGAACAGTACCAGCTCCAGCGGCTTATCCTTTTGGAGCACCCAGGCATTCATCGCCGCGAGGAGTTGGTCGCGGCTCACAAAGTCCATCTGCAAGGCCAGGATGCCGACGAGCAGGTTGCGATCAGTTGGTTGGGGCATAGGGGCTGGGGTTCCTTACCTTCGTTCTTCTCGAACGAATAGCATCACTACTACACCGACGAGTGATCCAAGAATCGTCCCGAAAAGCACTGCAAAGCGGTCGCGCGGTCAGAGCTGGCAGAGATCGGTCGCGCGAAGGGCGATCGCTCCGAGCCCGACGGGTCACTCCCCGGAACTACGTCGAGGGTCGCCTCCAACGCGGATTCTCGATCGACTGCAATGGTTGGAAGTTCGCCCCCGCCAGACCGCCACCGGCGCTCCAAGTCGATCATCACCAGCTCAATCAAGAGCTCGCGGCGCGGCAACCTGGACGCGTCGCCAGCCGCGGGCAAATAAGAGCCGATCTCCGGCGGCACATTACCCTTGGCCCTCTCGCGGTCAAAGCGGTCCAGAATCAGCGAAAGTTGCGGATCGTTGGAATGAGTCACGGACGTGAACGCTCCTGCGAAAAGCGACGAATGAACGTCAGGGACTTAATATCCGTAATCCTTCTTCGGGCGGCAAGTTAACGTCGCGATCGAGCGTCGAAATCGGCAGACACTATCGCCTCCACCTTCAGCGGCGTCCCCGCCGCCCCCATCGCCGCTCGACAGGCGATTCGCCGCGACTCCTCATTGATCATGTCCAGGCGTGGATTGTGGCACACGTCGTCAGCGGCGATTCAACCTGCCGTCTTGACGGAAAACGATACGCATGTACACTGGTGCCGTTAATTCTGTCCCGACGGGGTAGCATCGGGTGCCGCGATCTTTCGGGCTCCTCGAGACCGGCGGAGTAGGGCCGGCGCCATCGACTCGATTTCTACGAGTTTCTGCCGACGACCGCCCGCGATGTCTGGGTTGTCCCGAGTCGCGACAGGAAGCGGACGCTGTAACGCAGGTCGGAGCAATGCTGTCCCTCGCCGCCAGCCGCGTCAACGTCCCCGAGGCGTTAAAAAGCGCAGCGCATTTGCAGCGCGCAGGATGCGATTCAGAGCGAAACGCCGCGTTGCCCGACGAACCGACACGAAACTCGGTGACCGAGGACGACGCGTCTAACTCCCAAGTCGTTGCGGAGTTAGACGCCGTAATGCTGCGTCCAGCGGCGCGGTGCGAAAGTAGGCCCGGAGGGATTCGAACCCCCGACCAAGGGATTATGAGTCCCCTGCTCTAACCACTGAGCTACAGGCCCGCCGGCGACGTGGTGGCGCGCCGCACTGGTTTTCGATTGTTGCACAAAGAACCCGTTTCAGCCATCCGGAGCGCTGGCTGTCCTGGGACCCGCTCGGCGCCGAATTCCTGGTAATTACGATCCGATCTTGAGGGCTCAATAATGAGGCGGCCGTTCGTCCTCCAACGCTCCCGTTTCCGCAGCGCGGGCTGTCAGTGCGGTAACGTGACTCAACATCTGTTGCAATCGCCGCTCCAGCGATTCGATGCGCCGCGACTGGTCGATGGCGACGCCATTCAGGTCATCCACAGTGCGCTGCAGGTGCAGGAATCGGGATTCCAGCTCGGTCAATCGGCGTTCCAGGAAGCGCTGCGCTGCGACATCTCCGACCTGTGACTCGTCCACAATCATCTACCTCAACGTAGCCCGCGAACCAGCGATCCGCCTGTGGGCCCATGATAACAATCGAACGCCTTTGCCGTCCAGGACGCCGCTTCCTGCCCGTCATCGCTCCCTTCCTTGTCGCCGCCAGCGCGGGGCTGAATGTTGTCTGCCAAGTGCAAGTATCCTACGATAGCGAGATGCGATCAGCAACCAACAGCGCCCCGGCGGGAGACGCCTCACACGATGGCCACGAACCGCAGATCATTGGTTGCTCCGCAAGTATCGGGAACCGCAAGGCTCATTCTCTTCCTCCACGGCTGGCATTCTGTTCCGGGCGGCATCAAACCGACCTACCTGAAGGACCACGGCCACACCGTCATCAACCCCGCCCTCGATGACGACGACTTTGAGGCCGCTGTCCGAACAGCCCAAGCGGAGTTCGATAAGCATCAGCCGCAGGTCGTCGTCGGATCGAGCCGGGGCGGGGCTGTTGCCATGAACATCACCAGCGGCACCGCCAAGCTCGTTCTGTTGTGCCCAGCATGGAAGAATTGGGGAACGAAAAAGACGGTTAGGCCCGATACCGTGATTCTGCACAGCCAGGCCGACGACGTGATCCCGTTTGCAGACAGCGAAGAGTTGGCAAAGAACAGTGGGGCCAAGTTGATTGAAATCGGCAGCGATCACCGGCTGGCCGACCCAGAGCCGTTGGCAGCGATGTTGAAGGCGTGCGGGGGAGAATCGGTGGAATGACTTCAACTATGGGAAAAGGCTATGATCGACTTTGAGTACCTCCAAGCTGGCGTCTACGGACTCGCCAACGCACACAAGGCAGGGGCGATGGCTGGGCATCTGGGAGCCGCCGTTGCTGCTGGGTACTTCTTTGGAGAAGACCAAAGCGATCTGCCCGATGAGGTCTTTCGAGGTATGGAAGGCGAGATGAAACGGGTGATTGCTGGCGAGGAAGCGATTTGGTGGAACGCCAGGCAAGCCGGAGTCACGCCCGCTGATCTTTTCAAGCCACTGCCAAAGGAGGAACCCAAGCCCGACACGATGAAGACGATTGTCGAAGCTCTGGAAGAGAATATCGGAGAAACGAGGCAATCCGGCCACAACATCATCTTCGCTTCCATTGCGATTCGTGCGTTGCACGATCATGCCGACTTCGCCACGCCAGAGGTCATCACCGGAATTGCCAGGCTGACCGAGGGATTCAACACGGCTCACGCTGGCCGAGGCTACTATGGCAAAGAAAAAGGCTGGCTGAACGGGAATCAGGTCAAGCTCGCCGCTGACGAGAAGTTTCACCCCTACGCTTCGATTCAACAGATGGTGGAAGTCACGATTGAAGAACTGATCGCTACAGCTGCTATCAAGAAGCAGGGGTTCGGCGGACTCTGGCACATCATCAACCACGCTGCTGCAATCACGGAGATGAATCGCTTTGGCTACAAAGAGCTGGCGAAGAGGGCGCTACCTGCCCATCACCAGCACATACGACTGTGGCGGTCGCTACCTGATGTTGAGGGAGAACTCGGAGCCGTTCTCAAGGCCGAGCATGACCCTCGTGATCCGGCCTATTGGAAGGGGATGCTGAAACGGGACGAGGCTCGGCTGACGCACCGGATCAAGACGCTGTACGGTTACTTCATCCTCAAGCGATTCATCGAGAACAACGCCCAACAGAAAAAGGCGGACGATGCGTTTCTATACCTGATGGCGTAATTGCCGCTACCGGCAAGGAATAGGCGACGAATTCATCATGATGCGAACTCTCTTACTGCTCCTGATCGCCGTCATCACGGCCCAACCCGCCCTTGCTGCGACACTTCGTGTTCCGCAGGACCACAAGACGATTCAAGCCGCCATCGACGCTTCCAGCACCGGTGACACGATCATGGTTGCACCCGGAAAGTATCCCGAACGTATTCGGCTCAAACCGGGCATCATGCTTCGGAGTCTTGGCGATGATGCCAGAAGGACCGATGGACTCAAGCGGGCCGAAGCGACAATCATCGTGAAGGACAGCCAGAAGCCCGCCCCTATTTACGGCAACACGGCGAGTTCCGCTGACCCCAAAGCGAAGGTGGTTGATGTGCAGGGGCCATCTGGGATCGTTGAAGCAAATGTGTTGAAGTAGGAGTGATCCATGCCTTTCAGCGAATCCCTCGCCAGCCGCATTCGCGGTGCACTGGCCCGCAAAAGGAACATCGAAGAGAAGAAAATGTTTGGCGGCGTCGGCTTCTTGCTGAATGGCAATATGCTCGTTGGCGTGTGGAAGAACTCGCTCATTATCCGCCTCGGCCCGGACAATTACGAAGAAGCCCTGATGGAGCCGCACGTTCGGGAGTTCGACATTACCGGCAAACCGATGAAGGGCTGGGTTATGGTTGAGCCAGATGGCATCGAAGACGACGGCCAGTTGACGGACTGGATTCAACGAGCGACTGATTTCGTTGGGACACTGGCAAAGAAAACAGGGAAGTCAAAATGACCACTTTTAAGCACATCCTCGATCTGGCCAAGGAAGCCGAGCCGCCTGCGGACGGCATCTTGAGCCGCACGATCTTTCAAGACGACAAGATCAAGGCGGTCGTTTTCGGCTTTGGTCAGGGGCAGGAGCTTTCCGAACACACGGCGGCAAAACCGGCCATGCTGTTCTTCGTGAAGGGCGACGCCAGCGTCGGCTTGGGCGAAGACGTTCAAGAGGCACAAGCCGGGACATGGGTCCACATGTCTGCCAATCTCAAGCATTCCATCAAGGCGAAGACGCCAGTGGTCATGTTGCTGGTGTTGCTCAAGTGACTCACAAGAAGCCCAACCTGCCGACGAAGATTTGTCCGGTCTGCAATCGCCCGTTCGCTTGGAGGAAGAAGTGGGCGAAGGTCTGGGAGCGGGTGTAGTATTGCTCGGATGCGTGCAGGAAGCGGAATCGGCAAACCGATGAAGTGCTGCGTGGTGGTTGAGTCTTCGCCACCGGCATGTCGAACGGCGGGATCATGTCGTATCTGCTTGCTTCCGAATTGTCGGATCGTATCGCCGCCATTGCCCCGGTCGGTGGCCCGATGGGAACGGAAACCTGCAAGCCCAAACGTCCGGTGTCGGTCATTCACTTCCACGGGACCGACGACGAAAACGCTCCATTCAAGGGCGGCAAGGGCAAAGGTCTGTCCGGCACTGAGTTCTATTCGGTCGAACATTCCATTCAAGCGTGGGTGAAGGCCAACGGTTGCGAGAAGGAGCCAGTCGCCACGAAGCTCCCCGATAGAGCCAAAGACGGTACGACGATCATACGCAAGACCTACGGTGGCGGTAAGGATTTCTCCGAAGTCGTTCTGGTCGTCATCGAAGGCGGTGGGCACACTTGGCCGGGTCAAGAACCACGACTCAAGGCATTGGGCAAATCCACCAAGAACATCTCAGCGAACGATCTGATGTGGGAGTTCTTCGAGAAACACCCGATGAAATGAGGCTTCTTTCATGAAATCGTTCGTTCTCATTCTCATTGCCTTCACCGGCAGGATCGTCCCGCCGTATTTCTCTGCGGCTTTCGAGATGGCGGAGTGCGTTACGCAGTTCTGCGTCATCATCCCGCACACGAGTAATTCGGTAACGCCTGGCTTGCTCAGCGTTTCTCGACCTTCTGCCGAAGTTCCTTGACCTCTGCTTGCAACCGTTCAATCTCTTGTTTCAGTTCTCGCACAACGTCCGGCCCGTGTTCCCGACCTTGGATTTTTTGAATTTCCTCAGCCAGACGTTTCTTCCCTTCCTGAACCTCTCGTTCCATCGCCTCAGCCTTTTCCATGAGTTGGCGGGCAAGGTCATGGGCTTCGGCCATCTTCAGATTCTCGGCTGCGACTCGGAAATGGTGGATGCGTCGGCTGGCGGCTTCGAGCTTTTCAGCATGAGCGTGGAACTCCGGGGGAAGTTTGCCATGCCCAGCGTGATGCGCATGGATCGAGTGGAGTTCTCGTTCCGTCGCAGCGATTTGTTCCCGCACTGCGGCCAACTTTTTTTCCGATGCGTTTGAGTCCCGCAGCATCTTCTCTTTAGCGAGTAGGTCTTGCAGCCGTTCCTTCAGGTGCCGTGCTTCCTTGTCGATGCCGGGTTCCGTGCTCCCCTTGGCTTTCAATTCCATTCGCTCGGCGGCTTCCAGCAGATTCAGCGACTCTTTCTCCAATCGCTCGGCCTGTTCCTTGTTTCCTCGCTCGGCCAAGACCGAGGCTTCCTTTCGCATTGCCTTGGCCCGTTCCCGAAGTTCATCGGCCTCGGAAGCAACCAAAACCCCACCGCAGAACAGTAGGAGGCCAAGGATCATTCCAGACAGGGATGTGCGTTGCATTTCGATACCTCACCGGGGCTTCGATTCGATCTTCCCGGCATTCTAGCTGTCCTTGTTCGGATTCGCCACCCGCAAACTCCGTGTCGCGACGGCCTCGGTGTCTGTGGCAAAAACATCTGGGAGTAAAACCCCATCGCCCGTATATATAGGAGAGGACTTTCTCCCATGCGATTCCCTGATCCGCCGAACAGTGTCGAGTGAGTGCGCAGTTGTCGAACGGCGGTGTGGCCTGTCCGAGAAAAAGTGGATAAGATGAGCCGTTAGCGGCACGGACGCCCCTTTGCCCTCGTAGCTCAGTGGATAGAGCACCGGTTTCCTAAACCGGGGGTCGCAGGTTCGATCCCTGCCGGGGGTACTCACCCAATGGCGTCGTGGACACTTTTGGTGTATCGGAGTGATCCTGTCACGGTTCACGCGGATCACGCGAGAAGTTCGTGCACGACGTGAGCCTCCTCGATGCCGGTCAAGCGGAAATCGAGACCTGCGTGGCGGTAGGTGAGCCGCTTGTGATCGAAACCCATCAGATGCAGCATCGTCGCGTGGATGTCTCGAACGTGGACACGGTTCTCGACCGCTCGGTAACCAAATTCGTCGGTCGCGCCGTACGCCAATCCTCCTTTGACACCACCCCCAGCCATCCAGATCGAGAATCCATGGTGGTTGTGATCGCGGCCGGTCGGATTGCCGCCGCCGATCGGGATTTCCACCGCTGGCGTACGTCCGAATTCGCCGCCGCAGATGATCAGCGTTTGATCCAAGAGCCCTCGCTGAAGCAGGTCGGTGAGCAATGCCGCGATTGGACCATCGCTTTCATTCCCCAGCCGGCGGTGTTCCTCCGCCAGATTGTTGTGTGAATCCCACGGCTGAACATCCCCGTGGTAACATTGCACGACGCGAACCCCACGTTCGATCAACCTGCGTGCGATCAGCAGTTGCCGGCCGTGGACCGACTCTGCCTTGTAGAGATCCTGCGTCGCCTTGGTCTCCTGGGAGATATCGAGCGCGTCGGTCGCCTCCATTTGCATCCGATAAGCTAGTTCAAATGACTGGATACGGGCTTCCAGGTTCGCATCTTCACGCCGCGTGGCCTGGTGCTGCCGATTTAGACTCGTCAATAGATCCAGTTGCCGACGCTGATCCGACGCAGGCGTGCGGGGACTCTGAATGTTGGCGATCAGTTCGGTAACCTTCGCCTTGCGGGTGTCGAGATAGGTGCCTTGGTAAATCCCCGGCAGAAAAGCGCTGCGCCAGTTCGACGAGTCGGCGACCGGCAAACCGGGGCACAACGTGACGAACCCCGGCAGATTCTGGTTTTCACAGCCCAGCCCGTAGGTCAACCACGAACCATAGCTGGGGCGCGATAACCGCTCGTCACCGGTATTCATCAGCCGCATGCTCTGCTCGTGGTTCGGCGTGTTGGCATACATCGAGCGGACGACACAGATGCGATCGGCGTGGCGACTGGCAGTTTGCTGGAAAACCTCGCTGCACCACAATCCACTGTCGCCGTACTGAGCGAACTGGAAAGGCGAAGCCAGCGCGACGCCGGTTTCACGTTCCGTCGTCAGGTTGCCCAGCGGCAGCTTCCTGCCGCCCCATTTGGTCAACTCCAATTTCGGATCCCAGGTGTCGACTTGTGAAGGGCCACCATTTAAATAGACGTGAATGATATGTTTCGCGCGTGGAGCAAAGTGCGGGTTCCGCGGCGCCAACGGATTCGCATTTGCCGCTTGGTCGGCCTGTAGCAACGACGGCAGGGCCAGCCAGCCGATGCCCGTGCCAATCGTAGCCAGGAGATCGCGTCGCGAAAGGGTTCTGGAGCAGTCTGACATGCGAGGTTTATCCCTGAATTAATCTGCGGGACTCAATCTACAAACATCAGTTCATTACTCATCAACAGCACTTGAGCAAGTTGCTCGGGCGTCCCCGTCGTCAGGAAACTCGCGCACAGTTCAACTTCCGCAGGCGTCGGCTCACGGCCCAGAGCGAGGGCGTACAGGCGTGCAACGTGTCGCGCCGGTTCGGTATCGGCAACTCGCTTCGCCAGCGCATCAGATCGAGCCAGCATGAATGTCGAATTCAGCGCGAATAGAGCCTGCTGTGGAACCGTCGTCATGCTGCGGCGGGGAGTGGAGGTATCGGCGTTGGCAAAGTCGAATGTCTGAACCATGGCAGGGATGTTCTGACGTTCGACGAAGGCGTAAACGGTGCGGCGGCGGTTCGCATCGTCCGTAACGACCGCGGGACGTCCAAACAAGGTCGCATCCAATTCGCCGGCCACAGTCAACATCGTGTCCCGCATCTGTTCAAAGTCGAGGCGTCGACGATTGGTTCGCCACCACAGTGAGTTGGACGGATCCCGTTGCCGCTGGATTGCCAGCGCCTCGGTCTCGGGAAGCTGCGACGAACGCTGATAGGCACGCGAGGACAGGATCAGCTTATGGAGCGGCTTGGTCCGCCAGCCGTGCTTGATGAAGTAGTCAGCCAGGAAATCCAGCAACTCGTGCTGCACGGGTCGTTTAGCCTGCAGGCCAAAATCGCTGGGATTCTCCACGAGCGAATCGCCGAAGTGGTGCATCCAGACACGATTTACCCAGACGCGGGCGGTGAGCGGATTGGTCGGCGATGCGATTGCATCGGCCAGCTCGAGCCTGCCTCCGCCCTGGGAAAATACCGGGCGATCGGCGGGAGAGAGTATCTCCACGAATCGGCGCGGCACCGGCGTGCCGCGCGCACTGGGATCGCCTCGTTGAAAGATCACGGGATCGCACAGCACTTCGGCATCCTGCACCGTCATTGCCCGGGCAGCAGCATCCTTGTGCTTCACGGCGATGGCATCCAGCTGCCCCAACAATCCACGATAAGCATCGCCAGGTTGCCTTGACAAATAGGACGCGACGTCTCGAATTGGGAACCAGACCGGACCGTCGCGAGAGACCAGCAGCGCAACCAGCGGATCGCTTTCGGCGCAGCCTGTCGACCACGCGTCCCGGATCACGTTGCCGTAGGTCTTAGCGACGTCGGCCATCGACGTCGGTTGGGCAGCCACAAGTCCGTCGATGATGCGCGGATCGATTCCACGGCTCCTCCACTCGTCCGGCCTGAGAGCCGGATCGCGCAGCAGATCGGACCAGGGACCGAAGACCGGATCGTCGGCAAATGCCCGCCTCGCGATCAATTGCCGCCAGCGCTTGGTAATCTGCGGCCGCAATTGCTCGGGCGTGAGTGATAAGAAGAAGATCGCTGTTTCCGCAACGTCGGGTTGCGTGGTCGCCACATGGATAAGGTAGTCCGGGGTACGATCCCGGGCGATCTTCAGTGTTTCCGCGTAATGGGATGCCTGCTGGCCTTCAATTTCCTTCAGTTTCGCCGCGAATTCCTGTTCGAACGCCTGGCCTGCCTCGGTAACCGCACCGATGCGGGGACGGTCATAGGGCTCGATGCAACTGGCGAACACGCCGTACAACGAGTAGTAATCGGCAGTCGGGACCGGATCGAACTTGTGATCGTGGCAGCGAGCGCAGGCAAGCGACAGTCCAAGAAACCCGCGACCGATCACATCGATCTGATCATCGATCACGTCGTGTCGATTGCTGTCGAACATCCGGCCGAGCGTCAGCAATCCCATCGCTGCCAGGTCGGGTGAATCCGCGGGAAGATTCAACTGGTCGGCGGCAAGCTGCTCTCGTACAAACTGATCGAAAGGCTTGTCGTCGTTGAAAGCCCGAATGACGTAGTCGCGGTAGGTGTACGCGAAAGGGCGAATGCGGCCGTCACCATACATCAGCACGCCGTCCTTTGCATCCGAGTACCGTGCGACGTCCAGCCAGTGCCGCCCCCAGCGTTCGCCATAATGCGGACTTTGCAGGAGACGGTCGATAAGCCGCTGGATGGTCTGTGGCGATGAATGCCCTGGCCGAGTCCCGTCCTGTAGCCGAGTCACTCCGTGACTCGGCTCGGAGTCCTGAAGCGACTCCGCTGCAACTTCTCTTTCAAAATCGGCGATCTCTTCGGCGGTCGGCGGCAGGCCGAGCAGATCAAAGCTCATGCGTCGCATAAGCGTCCGCGCATCGGCTGGTTCGGTCGCGACAAAATTCTGTTCGCGAAGCTTGCGATCGATAAGAAAATCGATCGGATGGACGTTGGCTTCGACATGCGGCGCGACGATGGGTTGAAAAGCCCAGTGTTCGCGGGCGGATTTTTCCAGGTCGGTGACGATCTTCCGTCCGCTGCGCGGATCATGGGCACCGTTGCGGATCCAGCGCCTCAAGTCTTCAATCTCGGAATCACTCAGCCTGTCGCCTGTATCCGGCGGCGGCATCTTGAGTTTCCCGTCGCGATGCGACACAGCCCGGATCAGCAAACTCGACGACGGGTCTCCTGGCCCAATCGCTT
>Ga0233424_10002836_pt1 | contig 11734 bp, 2 predicted proteins | sample Watercolumn_Towu_FD_181011 | JGI IMG/M metagenome (GOLD analysis project Ga0233424, IMG submission 181011) | Freshwater microbial communities from Lake Towuti, South Sulawesi, Indonesia - Watercolumn_Towuti2014_125_MG | ecosystem: Environmental > Aquatic > Freshwater > Lake | place: Indonesia... | reverse complement strand
TCAGATGAAGTGGTCCGTCAAGCGATGAATGGCTTAGACATCGTAGGCAGTTTCGATAGACACCTCGGCTGCAAATTTTGCCTACACCGCTGCGACTCGCAGATACTCGATACGGCTGTACCAGTCGCGGATGATCCTATCTTTAGACAAGTCTACAACCGATACATCCTATCGACTCTCAAAGATCTGACTCAACTCGTGCACTTTAGGGCTCAAATCATCCACGAGATCCAGCGGGTTATAGGTGGTCGCGCCAGAACCGGCAATATCACAGGTATCACCTGGTGTGCTTTGGTGCAAGCAACTGAAAGATATTTTGAAAGAAAGGGCGAAGAAAACTACTGGTATTACGATCAAGTACGAGAACAGCATTTGAGATGGCTCAATCTCTTGCGTCCAGCCTTCCAGCCAACAGAAGTCAATCGTCGTCTGGACATTTCGGTCCTGCGACAATGGCGCGATGATTTTCTCGAATTGCACAAGCGCGACCAGGGCCCCTTACCCACTTGCTCACCCTGCACCTCAAAATGCCTATACAGGTTTGAGGTATCAGAGGTGGTGCGCGACCCGAAAATCAAATTTGACTTTAACTCCTCGATCAACCGCAAAGATACTCCAGCCAGCGACAGTGCCGCTTGGTTTTGCCGCCTGCTCACGGAGCGCTTGATCGGCATGGCAGATGTCGACCTGGCTTATTGCCTGGCGGCTCACCTCATCAAGGACCAACAATTATCCACGGATGCACAGCTTGTGCTGTTGCATAAGGTTCGCGCAGCTCTAGACAATTTCCAAAACGAAAGTGAAGAAGGTGGAGGCGATGGCGGAGAATAATCCGAATCAAGATGATGAAGATGATCTAGTCATGCGCAACTCCGGTATGCAACCCAAAATGCGCAATACCAATCCCACAGACCAGAGTCCTATTGTCGATCAGCTAGGCATCATCGACCTCAATGACATCATCATCCCAACCGAGACGGCGGTGTTTGCAGCCGCTGGCAGGGATGCTCCTGTCGCAGAATTTGCCGAAGATTTTTTGGTGATGCACCCACCACATTTGCCTCTGGTAGAGGATCGGGCCTGTGAAGTCATTACCGAGCAAGTGGACGAACGTGGCATACTGCTAGACGAATTAGGGGTGCCCAGAAAAATTGGGGCCACCAAATATAGAGGCTTACCCTTATATGTCAGCGGTGAGCAAGAAGAAGACTCGACCAGGCACATCGCTGTTGTGCTGGATGAGCATAATGGCACTCATTTTATCTATGACGAAGATGGCAAAAGGCTCAATAGCGACGAAATATATAAATTGAGGACTAAGTCGGTCGACGGCGAGCTATCCTCGATCGAAGGCATAACGGTGCCATCACTGGATGAAGCCGACAATTTTTAGAGCCGTTTTTGGCCTTTGAGCGTGATCAAATCTCAACTCAGGACGAAAGTTTGCGGCCTGCGAGATATCGTCTGCAATACTCTTCCCAATTGCGATTCAATTCATTTTTGACCATCTCGTCCACGGCAACGGCTGGCAGATCGATCTTAACGCTCTTTCTGCGTCCATCTTTTGTAAATTCATGCCTGACCGATGCATTTGAGCCGACTTCGTAGGTGAGAATAGGCACCCACTGACCTTCGATCAAGACCTCCAGTTGCTGGCAATGCATGATCGTGCCATCAACCGTTTTTTGAGCTCGAACCAATCTACAGCTATCGGATAGATCGTTGATCATGCTCGACATCTCTCGAGCTATCTCGTTAGAATCGAGAACGATATCGTTAACCTGGCTAATTGGTCCAGACTCCGCCTGGCTATGGATAGGGTTAGGGCTCTGACGACCAGGCAGATTGAGCGTTGTACGATCATCTGCTAGATCCGTATCTGAAATTGATTGAGAATCCTGGCCACCACTGAGGAAGGGAGTCGTTGGAGTATCGTCTACCGGCATAGCAAAGGTCGTGTAACCATCAGCATCTAAAGGTTGGATCTTGGATGCGAAGACAAATCCGCAAGCCGGACAGAAATTGGCGGAGTGGCTGACCAAACGCATGCAACCACCGCATTTTTTGCCAGCAACATCTGGATCACCGGCAGCGGCATTCTTGCGACTCACTTCACTAGGCTTGAGCGGTATGCCCATCTTGACCTTGTAAGCGATGATCTCGTCCTCGGATGGTATGTTAAGAGTGGTACCACGTATCAATACCGCAAGTGGTGCGCCCTTTGAGTCGGTATCGACAGTCAATCCATTTTTTTGCGCAAGCAAACGCCACATGGTGACATCTTTGAGATCAGGATGTTTCATAGCGATAGAGCGCAAGGTATCCCCGAGCCGCACCGAATAAATGCGACCGGTCTCTTTCTCTACGCTATCTAGCTTACCGAGCAGCTTCTCGATGTTTTCTCGTTTCTCTGATGCTTCTACTGATGTTTGTCCAGCCAGACCCAAGTTGCCTTTGAGCTTAGCATTGACGGCATCGTGCCTGGCCAGCCATTCACGCGCTTGCTTAGGGCTCGGCAAAATGAGCACTGTACCGGGTTTTACGACATAGACTCTCTTGCCATTGATCCAACGAACATCGATACGAGTTTTATTGAGCTCATAGATGAGGTCACTGATGCGTACATCGTGAAACTTGATGGTGGCAATCTGACTGACGTCTTCTTGCTGCTTGACTACGTATTTTTCTTGGATATTGTCCTTGCGAATCTGTTCTTGAAAATATTCTCTCTCTTGCTTTTGCTTGAGTGCACGCTCTCTGGCCTCAGCTTCGGCCTTTTGTCGTATCAAAAGCATAGACGCCATTTCGTCGGCTAGGCGGCGATCGCGCTCCTCTTTCTCACGAGCAAGACGTCTTTCTTCTTCACGTTGCAACTCGAGCTCGCGAACATTTTCACGATCAAGACGGGCTTGCTCCTGACGCTCGAGCTGATCCTTTTGCTCTTGCTCGTAGCGATCGCGTGATTCTTGCTGCGCCTTAAGAATATCGGCTTGGGCTAGTTCATAGCGAGTGTCCTGGTCGGCCACGGATTGGCGATGATCCTGCAGCTTTTGCTGCTCCTGGATCTGACGCTCTTCAGCTTGTGCTAGTCCTTGCTGAGAAATCAGATATTGGTGATCGATACCGTCGGCAATACCGCTACCGGAGTTGGCATTAATGTCCACCCGAGGAACATCTGGCGGCAAGAGATTTTGATCAGTGTGGGTGGGTTCTGCGCTGACATTGTATGAAGGCGCAGACGGGGTGGTATCCACATCGATGCGAGGTTGGTCTTGAGTATCGATAAAGCTCTGGCTCGGGAAGATCGGATCATTGTTGTATGCGACGGGATCAGGAGCTGGAGTAGCAGCAGATGCAGGCGCAATAGATGATCCAGAATAGGGATCAGCATTGCTGCTATTGGGATCGGATACGGGGTTACCGCTTGTAGCAGGCACAACCTGTCCAGCAACATGAGTACTCCCCGTAGGATCGACTGGTGCTTGAGGATCGACTACTGTTTGAGCCGGGGGTATGATTGCTCCGCCGACTGTAGTAGTAGTAGTAGTAGAGCCAGCAGTGACGGGTGGAAGCGACGATGCAGGTATGGCTGAGCCATTTGCTGCAGCAGTAGGAACCTGAGGTACAGTAGCTGGGACAGACGGCTGGTTGTGGATTGGAGTATTGACGCTGCTTGCAGAGACGTTGGCAGAAGCAGTGCCATTTGCCATTTGAGAGTTGGGCTGAACAGTATATGGCTGAACAGTATTTGGGAAATTTGTATTAGAAAGAATCGTGCTAGAAACAGAATTATTTGGAACGAAATTATTATTGGAAGAAGTACTGTTGGAAACGTTGTTGCCTGAAGCAGTATTGTTCGGTACAACATTGGCCGGCATCTGGCCGCTCAAACCAGAGACATTAGCAATCCCACTTGTTTGAATATTTGGAGTGCCGCCATGCGTATTTGCATTTGAATTAATACCGCTTTGCGTGGCGTTATTTGCATTTCCGCCAGAGACAGATTTGCTATTGCCGGTCATTGCTATCGCACCACCAGCAATAGCACCAGCTTGAGCAGCATTGGGCATCACAACACCATTGTTACCTGAGTTTGCAGGACCTTGTGCACTGCTGCCCAATTGGCTCAGTTGCCCAGCACCGGCAGCATTAGCTGTTTTGGCCCCTGACTGGATCGAACCAGTTGATGCTGGAGTCGTCTGACCACCCTTAACGGGAGTATTGTGATCTGGGTCATTATTGTTTGCGGGAATAGGCTTTGCATTAGCCGGATCATGCTGGTTCGTACCGCTCTGACTTGTATTTGTAGCAGATGCTGGCCCATTATTTGCGGGGTCTGCATGACTAGAAGACGGAGTGCTGCCTTGCTTTTGTTGACTTGCACCAGACTGCGGAGCATTTGATGCATTTTGGGATGGCGCTTGCCCAGTCTGAGGATCGTTTGCTTGCCCTTGACCTTGGCCATGACCGCCACCACTAGATCCAGCCGCAGCGCCATTGCCACCACCAGATCCAGAGCCACCACTGGCAGCATTACCACCTGCTGCTGGATCGCTCTTGCTGCCTGACGCGCTCGGCCCAACAGGCTGAGGCGAGGTATTTGAGGTATTGTTGCCTTGATTTCCCGTGGCTGACGCCGCAACTCCACCGGCCGAGTGGCCAGCAGCATTGGCAGAAGCATTGGTCGAACCATTGCCCACGCTTTGTTGTGGCAACGTACTGCCTGTAGAACCTGCATTGGTTTGACCAGCGATCGGACCACTCTGCGTCCCGTGCGAACCCGTACTGGTATTACCAGGATCATTTGCAGCGCTTTGGTTGGTGTGCCCATTCGCATTGACTGGAGTATTTGATCCAGTAGGTCCATTTGCGTTTATTATTTGACCTGCGTTTGTCTGTCCAACAGCTCCACCGCTGCCAGTGCCAACCGTACCTTGTTGCGGCAGAGTGCCAGCATTATTGCCTTGCGGGGTCTGAGTCTGACTTCCTTGCGCGACAGGGCCCTGGCTATTGACTCCCTGACCAGTACTGGCCTGCCCGCCAGGGGCTCCCGCATTATGTCCAGGACTAGATGCACTAGTGCCGGCATTGGCATTATTAGGATCACTATTGCCGCTTGACGTAGTACTGCCAGTAGTACCAGTAGCAACAGGGTGGCTGACTGTATTACCTGCAGCATTTGAACCAACCTGTCCATTGGCGTTTGCTGTTTGTCCTGTATTCCCCTGAACTACAGCTCCCCCACTAGCATGACCAGTCGTGCTTTGTTGCGGCAACGCATTGCCACTACCATTGCCGTTATTTGGCTGATTGCCTTGTGCTACATGCCCCTGGCTATTGGTACCAGCGGTAGTATGTCCATGATTATTTGTACTTGAGCTATTTGGATCATTATTGGCGCTCTGAACACTATTACCATTATGACCGGTCACGGTGCCTGTAGGATTGGAACCAGAGGAGCCCGTCACAGAGGCTGTTTGTCCACCATTTGGCTGCCCAACAGCCCCGCCATTGGCATGACCAGTCGAGCCTTGTTGCGGTAGCGTACTGCCCGCATTGGCACCTTGATTTGTTTGGTTGCCTGGCAGGGTATGACCTTGGCTATTAGCTCCAGTGGATGTCTGACCAGCAGTTGCATTAACTGAATGCCCCTGATTATTTGCATTTCCGCTAGCATTTGCATTTGGATTTGCATTATGTGGATCACTGTTGCCAATTTGCTGAGCACTACTTGTAGTACCGCCATGTCCCGCCGTACTTCCTGCAATATTGGATCCAGCAGGTCCATTTGCGTTTGCTACTTGTCCGGCATTGGCCTGTCCGACGGCCCCGCCACTAGCATGAACAGCAGAACCTTGTTGAGGGAGTGCACTGCCGACATTATTGCCTTGGCTGGCTTGAGCAACTTGACCTTGACCATTTGCACTATGTCCAGCTTGTGATTGATTGCCTGCGCCACCTTGGCTACCCGCTCCAGCACCCAGATTTATACCTGTGTGACCTGCTGTACCTTGCTGTGGCAACTGATTGGGCATGTTCGCCGAGCTATTGACGGTGCCAGCCGCATGATGCGGATCATTACCAGTAGCACTTTGACCAGCATGATTTTGGCCTGCATTTTGTTGAGTGCCAGCATTGCCCTGGACTTGTCCATTATTACCAAGCACCGTACCACCAGCACTCTGCTGCGGCAATTGGTGTCCGACACTTTGATTTTGGTTCTGCCCTTGGTTTTGTACGACCTGAACATTTGGCAAATTGATAGGTCCGGCCGTGTGCGCTCCACCTTGTATTTGCCCTGTGGTGGCTGCATTCTGCGCATTACTGCCAGTAGTGGCGTTTTGATTATGGCCAGTGCTGGCGGAGCCAGCTATTGTGCCGCCGCTCGTCGTTGCCGATTGAGGAGTAGCAGTTTTGCCATCGGCGACGACACGAGTATCAGTTGAACCACTGCTTGGCGATTCTCGATGGAGTACTACCCCTCCCTGCTGCACAACCTGCCCGACTTGTCCCCTGGCCTCTTGTACAGGCTTGACGGACTCGCCCAATATCCCACCGACTCCTGCAGCAGGTGCATTGCTAGTAGGGCGTGTACTATCTTGTGGCAAATTTTTGGCAGACTCGCCAACCGGTCTAGCATCTTGTTGTACTGCTTTGGATGCTGCGGCATCCACTTTCTCGCCTCTTGCTCCGCCTTGCGCATCTCTGGCAAGTGCACCAGGAGCACTGGCACCGATATTGGTATCACGAATGGCTGAAGTGGTGCCATCCTTTCCAATCGTCGCTCCTGGGGCATCTTTAGTATTGGCCGGACCAGCATCCTTGGTTCCACCGACTACGGCACCTGTCGTGGTATCTCTTGCGACCGCAGGATTTGCCGGATTGGTAGCATTTGCTCCAGCAGTATCTCTGGGAGCCCCGCCATCTTTGCCAGGCACTGCCACCGCCGAATCTTTTGCAACTGGAGTTACTGAGGAGGCATCTCGGGAAGTCGTAGCTTGCGAAGTACCGCTGGCAGGACTAACGTCTCTCGGAGCACCTCCTGTGTTAACTGGAGCCGAATCGCGAGGTGCACTACCTGTGTTAACAGGGGCTGTATCGCGGGGTGCACTGCCAGTATTAACGGCAACAGCGTCTTTGCCCGGAACTGGGGCACTGCCTGAAACCGCATCACGAGTTTGTGCACTGCCGCTCGGACCTCCAGTCACCGCATCTCTTGCCATACTACTTAATGGCTGAGCGGATTGTAGAGATGGTCCTTGTGCCATCCCCTCACGACCAGAAACTACTGCAGGCGTAGCCACAACCACAGGATTGTTGTTGTTAGCACTGGTTGGAGTAGAGCTAGGGACGACCTCTTTTGTTTGCGTCACAGTCGGTGTGCTTACTACAGGCACCTCTCTGACCACTGGTGTTGGAATACTCGGAGTTGGTTGGACTTCTCTATTTACGGTAGGAGTCTGCTGCACTTCTTTTATTGCTTGCGCCTGCTGGACATTATTTGCACTTTGATTGATCACGCCCGAGTTAACACTGCCGGTATTGACAGCGCTACTACTAGAAGGCGTCGAGACAACAACCTCCTTAGATTGTTGAGTAACAACTTCAGCTCGTTGTTGTTGGACTTGTTGTTGGGCTTGTTGCTGCTGTATTTGCTGTTGTTGAGCCACTTGCTGCGTCTGTCTCTCAGCTGCAGACTGAGTCAGGTTTTCGGTCTTGACCACAGTGCCATTGGCTTTGTCGGCAGACAATGCGACATTGCGATATTGATTGTTGTCTAGGGTCACCTGGGGCTGGTTTGCAGATTTATTGGCATCGGCTGGATGCTGAGCAACTATGCCAGTGGCAGGCACAGCGGCGTTATCAACAGCTTTTGTAGTCTCCACAGGCTTTTCGGCAGGGCGTGCATCAGCTGGCTTGGCATCGATCGCACCATTAGAGGGTTTAGCATCGACTGTGCCGGTAACCGGCTTGGCATGGTTATCTCCAGTGAGTGGCGGTGGCGTTAAACCACCGGTCTCGCCTTTGGACGGTGCGTTGACGGCAGGTCTATCTCCTCCAGCAGTTTGGACATTATTTTGCAGGGGATTTTGATTGGAAGGAGCAGTGACCTTACCTACTGCATCAGCACCATTTTTGACAGCAGTACTACTATTGGTGGCGCTATCTAGACCATTAGACCCAACGCTTACACTTGGGGCGCGACCACCGACCACATACTTGATTTGATTATTGGTATCAAATATGGTTACAGACCCGTCTGCCTTGTTGTACACAGACTTGCCATCAGGCCTCAGCGTGATGGTGCTGCTAGCTGTGGAGTAGGACACAGAACCGTTTGCATTGAGCTTGGCTTCGGAGCCAGCAGGTATAGCTACTTTGTGACCGCCTTCTACGACTGAAGTGATCTTGCCGTTGGCATCGTAGCTGATACTCATCGTATTGCGCTGAGCATCAGAGACAGATGTAATACGTCCACTAGCATCACGCTGGATCTCATTTACTTTGACACCAGCATCGGAAAAATTGGACTCTATTTTTGATCCATCAGGATATGTCACCACCCGATGTAAGACCTGATTGTTAGCTCCTAAAACCGTATCTTCGCTGACGCCGTTAGGATTTTTTATTGATACTTGCTTGCCATCTGCCGTAGTCCAGGTCTGTTTGAAAGTGGACGTATCAAGATCCAGGGTGCCGTTAAAGACGGTAGCCTTGTCATTGAGTGTCTTGGCTTTGGTTGTTGCATCCACATTGTAAGTAAGCCAGTTGCCATTGGCATCTCGCTCGAGCAAAGTATTGTTGGAAAGTACGGATTTGACCTTACCACTATCATCAAATTTGTAAATGACGTTACCATCGCTGGTTGCGAGCAATTTGCCGGACGAAGCATCGACGGTAGACCATTTACCCCCATCTTGAATGGTGGTGACGATTTCTTTGCCACCTCGGTTTTCGCGAATCTCCGGTTGTCCAGCCGCATTGAGAGTAATGTCTCCAGAGCTATTGTAGGTATGCTCGGAAACTTTTCCATTTATCGAGCTAGAGATTTGAGTCGATTTGCCGTCATCAGATTTGACAAAAGTTGCATAGTCATTATTTGCAAACTTGATGTCAGTGGTCTTGCCGTCGGCGGACTTCCAAACCTGCGTACTACTATCCGAATCTACGCTGATGGTGCCTTTAAAATTGAAATTGGCATCTTTGACCGGTTGGCCATCAGCACCTATGGTCGTCTTGGACCATACATTATCCTCACCTTTTTGAAGGGTGTAGTCCTTGGTGTTGAGCTCAGTAAGATTGCCTTTATTGTCAAACTTGTAAACAGAACCAGCCTGATCGGAATATGCAATGGTATGACCCTTAGTATCAAGAGTGGTAAAGGTGCCATTAACATCGTAGGTGGTGACACTGCCATCTTTAGCCTTGGTAGTAGGCATGCTCTTGTCATCGAGCTTGATCGCCGTATCCGGCATCTGTAGATTTTTAAAATTGACGCCATCAGACGCATATTGCATGGCGACGATATTGCCCTGATCGTCACGCTGATATTTGTAAGTTTGGCCCCCAGCGGCTGTCACCTCTATTGGCAGGCCATTGAGATCCTTGGTTACTTTGGAGAGGTCGGCAGTATAATTGCTAAACTTGTAGACGCCACCATCTGTGGAGACGCTACCTTCCCAAAGCCTACCGGTTTCGACGTTTTTCCAGGTAGCGGCACCCGATGTCCCTATTTCACTCTCTCTTGTCCAGGTACCATCCTTATTGGTCAACTGGGTCAGCTTGCCATTTTGATCGTAGGCAAAGGTCAAGACAGAACCATCAGTGCAATCGTTGATCTGAGTCATACGATTGTCCTTGTCAAACGTATACATCTTGTTGCCATAGGTTTCGTTGACCACACGCGTACCGTCTAAACGCAACGCATTGGTATTACTCTGCCCATCGACAAAATTGATGGTGCGACCATCAGCCGAAATAGATACGGCATGTCCAGAAATCGATTTGTCCGCACTTTGGATAGTACCGTCCTTGACGGTGTACTCTCCGGAAGGAGTGGTGATCTTGGACAATGCACCATTGGCATACTCGTACTTGATCGAGTTAGGCGAGGGAGGAGCATCGGTGATTGAAGTAAATCGACCATCCCAGGATTTGATCGAGACACTGCCATCAGCCTTGTGTACTTCGTTTGATCCATTGGCATTGTAGACTTCTTTATAGGTCTTGCCATTGGCATCCGGAGCATTTTCGAGAGTTATGGCTCCTGTGGTGGCATCAAACTTGGCCTTAGCAAACTGGGTGTTTTCGACTGGTAAACAGCAGTCTCCGCCTTGAGCATCCTTGACATACTGATTGATTATATTGCCGTCTTTGTCCAGCGAAAACGCACCTTTAGGCGTTTCCATTTTGCTGATATAACCATCGGTGTATTCAAACTTATTGGTTTGAATGCGGCTTTCTGTGACTGGTACACCATTTGCGTCCTTGGTGACCTTACCGATGACTCTATCGATACTGGTGAGTTGACCATCAGCATTGTAATTCCAGCCGCTATCATCGGATTTGAAAATGGTCTTGGCGCCACTAGCATTAAAAACCGAAATCTCACCGGATTTTGACTTGCCGATCACGTCAGCATTGGTCTGATTTACGATTATCGAATCATAAGTGCCCTCTGGACCAGTCCAGGTATTATCTGCATTTTTTTTGATGCTGCCTTTGGGGGTCTGGATCTCGCTGATCTGCCCCTTAGAATCATAAATATAATGCGTAACCTCGCCATGCGAGTTCATCGTATCGGTAACGCGCCCGGCCTTGTCTCGCATGGGATTGCTAGTATCAAAAACCGGTTCGGCAGCGGCGACAACTGGCTTTTCGGCTATTTGATTAGTTTCTGTTTTTGCGGCAACCGGCGTATCGCTCACTTGAGCACTGCCACCGGCCATGGGCGGCGGCTCAAAGTCAAAGTTATTTTTACCGTTACCAATTTTGTTAGTGTCGCTGGGAGGAAAGTTGGCAGGCGTTGTATCGACTGGCGTTGTGTCTGCTACTACTTTTTCCTGCACCGCTGGCGCTGCTTTATCGCCGACAACTGCATCCGTCATAGAGAGTTTCGTCTGACTCTCAGTTTTAACAATTTCCGAACCAGGGGGGCTAAAGTCCTGCTGAGCCTCAACCTTTGCAGTGCTTTCTGCCTTGCTCATTTGAGCTGATTTTGCCTCGGCATCAAAGAAGTCAGTGGGACCATCAGTAGCCACAGCAGGCTTTTTAGTGATGACATCGCCCGAATCGGTTTTCCCAGACTTATCGTCGGATGCTTTATTTACAGCTTTATCGGCAGCCTCAACTTCGGAGGGCTTATCTACAGCCTTATCGGCAGCCTTAACTTCGGAGGGCTTGTCTACAGCCTTATCGGCAGCCTTAACTTCGGAGGGCTTATCTGCAGGCTTTACCACGGCAGCACTGGCATCGGGATTATCGGTCAAAACAAAGTCTGCGGCTTTCTTGCCTTCATAAGATTTGACTAGATCAGTTTTGGCGTTGCCTTCGATTTTGGCTACAGGCACGGCATTGCTGCTATAGACTTCGCTATGAGTGCTTTCCGATGCAGTAGCCAGACGAGCCTCAGGGGTGACAACAGCTTTTTCAGCCTTGGCCTCGGCTGGTTTGACCTTCTCATCTTCTTTTTGATTTTCTGGAGTCGGTTGAGTCACTGAGATCTAGACCTGCA
>Ga0233424_10002835_pt1 | contig 11735 bp, 7 predicted proteins | sample Watercolumn_Towu_FD_181011 | JGI IMG/M metagenome (GOLD analysis project Ga0233424, IMG submission 181011) | Freshwater microbial communities from Lake Towuti, South Sulawesi, Indonesia - Watercolumn_Towuti2014_125_MG | ecosystem: Environmental > Aquatic > Freshwater > Lake | place: Indonesia... | reverse complement strand
CGACTTCCCGAAGATTGAAGAGGAGATTAAGAAGATCGTCGAGAAGGCGGAGCCGTTCGAGCGGTTCGAGCGGCCGACCGCCGAGGCGCGCGGGCTGTGCGAAGACCTCAAGCAGACGCTCAAGGTCGAGCACATCGACGACGATCTTAAGCAATATCCGTCACTGAGCTTCTATCGCCAGGGAGAGTTCATCGACCTGTGCCGCGGGCCGCACATTCCGCACGCGGGGCGGATCGGCGCGTTCAAGATCATGAGCATTGCCGGCGCCTACTGGAAGAACGACGCCACCCGTCCGCAGCTCCAGCGGCTCTACGGCACCGCTTTCTTCAGCCAGAAGGACCTCGACGCTTACCTGCATCGGCTCGAAGAGGCGAAGAAGCGCGACCACCGCGTGCTCGGCAAGCAGCTCAAGCTCTTCACCATCAGCCAAATGGTCGGCAGCGGCCTGATCCTGTGGATGCCGAAAGGCTCGATCGTCCGCGGCATCCTCGAGACTTTCATCAAGGACGAACTCGTCAAGCGCGGCTACTCCCCCGTGTACACTCCGCACATCGGCCGGCTCGAACTCTATCGCACCAGCGGGCATTTTCCCTATTACCGCGACGCCCAGTTTCCGCCGATGTATCACCGCCCCGCGGCCGGCACGCTCGATCTCTGCCAGTATCGCCTGGCGCTCGGCGAGATCGACGACAAGCGCGAGCACGAGTACGTCGAGTACATGAAACAGGCGCACATGCTGCCGCCGCAATATATCCACGCGAAGTCGCAGGCCGAGAAGCTGGAGATGATCCACCAGTTCGTGCTCGTGCTGCTCAAGGACCTGCAGATTAACTTGCCGGAGTATCACAAGGCGACCAGCGCCAAGGAGCGCAGCGACGCGCTGCTGAAATGGCTGATGGAGCAGGAAGGCTTCTTGCTCAAGCCGATGAATTGCCCGCACCACATCCACATCTACAAGGCGGAGCCACGCAGCTATCGCGATCTGCCGGTGCGGCTCGCGGAGTTCGGCACCGTCTATCGCTACGAGCAGACCGGCGAACTCAACGGCATGACCCGCGTCCGCGGCTTCACCCAGGACGACGCGCACCTGTTCATCACCGCCGAGCAGGTCGAATCGGAGATGCGCGCCAACATCGAGCTGGTGCTGTTCATCTTCAAAACGCTCGGCCTGACCGACTACCGCGTCCGGCTCGGCTTCCGCGATCCCTGCAGCACCAAGTACGTCGGCGATGCGGAAGATTGGAATACCGCGGAGAGGTCGCTCGAAGCGATCGTCAAATCGCTCGGCATGAACTACACCGCCGAACCCGGCGAGGCGGCGTTCTATGGTCCGAAGATCGATTTCGTCGTCAAGGATTGCATTGGCCGCGAGTGGCAGCTCGGCACCGTGCAGCTCGACTACAACCTGCCCAAGCGGTTCGAGCTGGAATACATCGGCGCCGACAACAAGGCGCATCGGCCGATCATGATCCATCGCGCGCCGTTCGGGTCGATGGAGCGGTTCATGGGCATCCTGATCGAGCACTTCGCCGGCGCGTTCCCGTTCTGGCTCGCCCCCGAGCAGGTGCGCGTCATCACCGTCAGCGACAAGTTCCGCGACTATGCCGCCGGCGTCGAAAACCAGCTCAAGGCACGCGGCATCCGCGCGGCCGGCGATTACCGCCCCGACAAGATCGGCGCCAAGATTCGCGAAGCCCAGCTCGACAAGATTCCGTACATGCTCGTCATCGGCGAAAAGGAACAAGCGTCGAACAGCGTCGCCGTCCGCGAGCGTTCGCAAGGCGACCGCGGCGTCAAGTCGGTCGCCGAGCTACTCGATATGCTCGACCGCGAGGCGCGGGAACGCTCGTTGACGCCCCTGGTGTAGCACGAGGGTACGCAATGGCGAATATTCGTGTGCGAATCCGCGATGCCAATGGCGGGTTGCCAAACGTCTGCATGTGCTGCGGCGAGCCGGCGACGGTGACGAAGTCGAAGAACATGTCGTGGTACCCGCCGTGGTGCGCCGTGCTGATCGTGGCCGGGATCTTGCCGTGGGCGATCGTGGTGGCGATGCTGACGAAGCGGGCCCAGGTGCAGGCGCCGTTCTGCGACGACCACAAGGGGCACTGGCTCTATCGCACCCTGCTGCTCATCGGCACCTTCTTCCTGTTCACGGCCCTTGGCGTCGGCGCATTCATCCTCGCCGCCAAGTTGGAGATGCCCGGTCGCCCGAACGATTACGCGGGCTACGCATGCATCGGCTCGGCGATTCTCGGCCTCATTTGGGCCATCCTGTTTGTCGTCGTGCGCTACACCAGCGTGAGGCCGAGCGAGATCACCGATCAGGAGATCGTGCTGGACGGCGTATGCGATCGCTTCGTCAACGCCGTCCGCGCGGACACGCGCGAACGCCGCCGCGACAGCCGTTACGACGACGATGACGACGATGACGACGATCGCCGCTCACGCCGCGGGCGATATTGAAGGAAGACTAATCCATGCCGCGCATACGTCTGCGCATCAGTGAAGCGGACGGACGCCTGCCCATGATCTGCATGGTCTGCGGCGCCACGGCGACACAATTGCGAAGAAAGCAATTCACGGAAAACGCATTTGGCGGCTGGGGCGTTCTGGAAAGTGCAAATCTGCGCACTCCCCTTTGTGACGAGCATCAAAGCCACTGGTCGAGGCGCACACGCATTCTCAGCATTGCGTTTGTCAGCATTTGGATAATCGGCGGCCTCGCTGCCGTCACAGCATTCAATTTCCATGCCGACGACGAACCAGTTGCTGCGATCGGCGTAGGCACTTTTGGATGCCTCATGCCCTTTTGGCTGGCTCTTCTCGCCTACTTCAAGGCAACTGCCATCTATGCTTCCGAGATCACGGGAACGCATATCGTGCTTGAAAACGTGTCGGACGCCTTTGTCGATGCCATTGAGGAATCGGATCGGGACGGGGGTCGCGGATGGCACGATCCGTCAACCGATGGCGGGTCGATCGGCAACGTGCGTTCCGATGACGCGATCAAGGCTGGATTTCCCGACAAGTCCCGAGTTTCGTCCGCCGATGCCATTGAAGAAGCGTAGTCTGACCAAATATGTCCTTCGATTTAAGGCAGGCAGGTAGCCAGGAAAAGTCAGAATTGCATTGTTCCTGCCTTCCTGCTTTCCTTATTTATCTCATGTCGGCTTCGTGCAAGAGAGCAAGACAATATTCACGAGGAACGATCATGGCTCAAGTTCGAGTGCGGCTTGAAGAGGCGGATGGCGACTTGCCGATGGTGTGCATGTGTTGCGGCGCGCCGGCGACGGTGACGAAGACCAGGGACATGAGTTACGTGCCGCAGTGGGTGGCCGTGTTCTCGGTCATACCGATCCTCTACGTCCTCATGGCCACGATCATGACGAGGAAGGCTCGCGTGCAGGCGCCGTTGTGCGATGAGCATCAGGGACACTGGCTCAAGCGCACGCTGTGGATGTGGGGGCTGTTCCTCCTGTTCGGCGCTATCTCCGGCGGCGGCTTCTTGATCGCGATGAGCCTCCAAGACGGCGGTCGCCCCAACGACTCGCTGGCCGGCATTTCCTGCGGTGGCGGCGTGGTCCTGTTTCTGGTCTGGCTCATCGTTGTCATCGTCTTGCAGAACACGGCGATCCGGCCCGAGGAGATCGACTACGAATACATCACCATCAAGGGGGTCTCGCAAGAATTCGTCGATGCCGTCCTCGACCGCGGCGACGCCGTTCGCGCGGGCGGTCGCGGCGCGATTTCGATGACGACTACGACGATCGCCCCCGCAAACGGCGCGACGACGATGACGACGATGACCGGCCGCGCAAGAAGAGTTCGTCGAGAGAGGATTCCGACGCGATCGAAGAGGACCGCCCGCGCAAATCCCGCTCGGGCGACAAGGACTCCGATGGCATCGAGGAAGACAAAGATCGCAGAGATTAAGTTGAATTCATGAGGAGCGGGGTTGCGTAAGCGCCCCGTGCACGGCATCACTCGCATGGTCTGTACGCACGGGGCGCTCACGCAACCCCGCTCATCGAGGAATAGCCATGCGCACCCCGCTTGCTGCCGCGCTCTTGTTGACTCTCGCAACCGCCGCCGTCGCTCAAATTCAACCCAAACCCGACACGAAGCCGTACATCCACCTCTGGTACGAACCCGAATGGTTTGACGGCGTCAAAGGCTCCTTCGCCTACTGGACGGGTAACGCCAAGCCGACAGGATCGTGGGGCGTCGCGGGGCCGGGGATTAGCGCGGAATGGTCGCAGGGGGGCGAGAGCGAATGGAATTCGATGGGCGCCGCCGCGGAGGAGACGTCCGCACGCTGTCAGCGTGAATTGATCGTGCCGCGCGCTGGCGACTACCGCGTCTGGGTGCGCTTCGTCGAGCATCGCAAGAAGACGTCCCCCTTTTTTGTGACGATCGATCAACCAGGGCGGGCGGCGTTCAACTGCGAGTTCGGCGTCAAGCCGGTGCTGCCTGCCAACGACGAATATCAACTCTACTGGGGCTTCTCGTTCGCATGGGATAGCTTCGACGTCAAGCTCGCCGAGGGCCCGGCCAGATTGTCGGTCGCGATCGACAAGGCTGGCCAGGCGTGGCGGCAGGTCGATGCGATCCTCATCACCGACGATCTCAAATTCGCGCCGGCGGGCCGCGAGAAACCGAAGTTCACCTATCAGAATTACTTCAACGTCCGTCCAGAAGACGGCGCGCAGTGGCGAGGCAAGAAGTCGGACTTCGCCGTTGCCGCCGGGAGCAAGCGCCAGCCGATCGCGGGCCGCGACTTCTCGATGTGGACCGGTATCGACGCCGACCTCAAGTGGTGGTCGAAGCAGGACGTGAACAAACTCTCGCTCTACGACGCCTTCTTTCAGTTCTCGCCGCCCAGCGACATCCGCGACAAGTTCCACAAGCAATTCGCCGGCAAGAGCGACGTGCCGATCATGTCGTGGCCCGGTCTCTTGCCCGGCTTCTATCTCGGCGGCACGCCCGACCTCTCGCCCGGCAGTCCGATCCGCGCCTGGCTGGAACGGACCAAGACGCCATTCTTCATCATGACCAACTATGCAAGCGGCAATTACACCGAGAAGAATGGTCCAGGCACGTATGAAGCTATCACGACCGGCCCGTTGAAAGACCAATTCATGGGCTACATCCACGGCGAAGCGATCGGCACGGTGGGAATTTCACTCCCCCCTCTCCCCGCCGGGGGAGAGGGGCCGGGGGTGAGGGGGCTTTCACGACGGGACTATGTCGATGGGCTGCCCAAATTCCTGCGCGACAAGCAAGCCGAGGCGTGGAGCAAGATCTACAAGACCAAGGTGGCGCCCGAGCACTGGTCGCGCGGCATTTCGTGCCTGTCGGTCGATTCGATCGCGCTCGCTCATATGTACCACGAATCGGGTGCCCGTACCGTGGGCTACGAGATCGATGCCACCAACGTGCACGCCCCCATGCGCATCGCCTTCGAACGCGGCGCGGCCCGGCAATACGGCGGAACGTGGATCAATTACGCGTCCGGCAACTTCGGCGACGCCTGCAATTACTTCACGCAAAACCCGCAGGTGCCGCGCGGGGCCGGCTCGTGGTTTCACTCGAAATATGCCGTCACGGACGGTGTAAGTATTAGCTGGTACAGGAAATTGTACTACATGAACTACCTCGGCGGCGCGTCGGCCATCTACTGGGAGCAGAACCTGGTCAACCAGTACATCCTCCCCGGCCCGGGGACGCATCCGGTCCAGCTCTCGCCGTTCGGGCGGGCCACGGAGGACTTCCAGTCGTTCGTGAGCCGCGTCCCCGATCGCGGCGAGCCGTACACGCCGGTTGCGATCCTGCTCAGCCACGGTCACGGCTACGAGCGCGTCAACTATCGCTGCAAGATGCTGCACGACTTCCCGGAGGACAGGAACGACCTCGAGCTGCGCGAGCTGTTCAATGTCTGCTGGCATCCGGCCTGCGTACTGGAAGGTCAGCCCGCCTCCCCCGATGTGCAGTCGATGCCGAGCGGCGTCTATGGCGACATCTTCGACGTCCTCGTCGATCGCCCCGCGAAGGGCAAGGCACTGCAGCAGTACCCGGTCGTGTGGGCGGCCGGCGACGTCAAGCTCACCGGCGCGATGTTGCCGATTGTCGAAGATTACGTCAAGAACGGCGGCACGCTGGTCGTCAACGTCAACCAGGCGAAAGAATTGCCCGCGAAGCTGACGGGCCTCGCGGTCACGGGCAAGTCGGCGCGTGCGACGGCGTGGTCGGTCGGCAATTCGCCGACGCGCGAGACCACGCCTTATGAACATGCGCTCGTGGAGCTGAAGGGCGACGTCGCGCTGATGTCGGCGGGACCCAAGCAGCCGCCGGGCAGCCCGCTCATCGTGCCGCCGATTGTCACGCGCCATGAGGTTGGCGCCGGCGCCGTCATCGTCGTGCTGGTGCCGCACGGGCTCGGGTTGGATGAGCGGGCTCACGTCGCGCTGCCGGTGCTGATGAACGCGCTGACGAAGGACCTGACGCCGATCGAAGTGCGCGCGAATGGCCGACTCGCCAATGGCGAGATCATGTACTCCTTCAATCAGACCAAGGACGGCTGGCTCGTGTCTCTTTACAACCATCGCGGCATCGACAAGACCCAGAACGGCATCGCCCGCGTAGATCGCCGGCAACATGTCGATGTGGTGTTGCGGACGAAGTTGCCGATCGCGTCGGTGCGCGAGCTGACCGAGCCGCGGCCGCTGGCAATTTCCGGCGGCGACGTGGCCCTGCGCGTCGCCGCGGGAGACTTGCAGGTAGTGGAGTTGAAGTTGAAATAACTACACGGACGGATTACAAATCCGTCCTACAGTGATCACTTCCGTGGGGCACGTTTGAAACGTGCCATAGGCGCGGACGGCACGTTACAAACGTGCCCCACGGAAGTGATCACGGCCAAACGACGCGGCCCGGCGTTGTCGTGCGGATGCTGTAGAGCGTGCCGCCGCCGGTGATGTAGAGCGTCCTGAGATCGTCGCCGCCGAACGCGCAATTCGTGACCTCGTCGCGCGGCACGGCCAGGAAGGTCAGCAGCTTGCCTTCAGGCGCGAAGACGTAGATGCCGCCTTTCTTGTCCTTGGCGGGCTCGGCGGGCGGATTGGGCTTGTTGAGTCCCCCCGCGACATAGAGCCGGCCTTCGCGATCCTGCTTGAGCCCGTCAGGTCCGCGGCCCGTTCCCCAGTCATAGAGCATTTTTTTCGACGCGAAATCGACGGTCCCATCCGACTTCAAGTCGAAGCGCCACAGCTTGCGGGCGCCGGTGACGACGCTGTTATTGTTGTCGGCAACGAAGAGATACTTGTCGTCTGGCGACACGAGCACGCCGTTGGGCCGATCGAGTTCGCGGCCAATGATGCGCGTCGTCTTGCCGTCGGGATCGATGCGATAGACGCCTTCGATGGTCTGTCCCTTGTCGTCGAGTTGCTCCATGCCGTCGCGAGAACCGTAGCGCGGGTCGGAAAAATAGATGCGCCCCTTGGAGTCGATGGTGAGGTCGTTGGGGTTGTTGTATTTCTTGCCGTTGTAGCTATCGGTCAGGACAGTGATCTTGCCGTCCGGATCGGTGCGGGTGACGCGACGCGCCTTGTGCTCGCAAGCGACGAGGTTGCCCTTAACATCGAAGAGCAGCCCGTTGGTGCCGGCGTCCTTGCGATGGATGCTCGCCTTGCCGTCGAGAGCGAGGCGATTGATGTGGCCATTGTTGCCGCTGGTGAGGACTCCGAGCTTGGGATGCCAGGCGGGCCCTTCGCCCGCGCCGTCCCCTTCGGCTTCGACCATGAGCTTCGCGCCGGGTTCGAAGATGCCGTCCTGGGCAGCGAGCGGCGAGGCGATGAAGAAGAGCAAGAAAGCGGCATAAGGACGCATGATTACATTCTCCTGAATTTGTTGACATGGTCGGGCAGTGGAACGTGAAAGTCAATGGCAGGAGCAAGAATGTTTGCGGTCCCTTTGTCTTGGTTCCCTGGTTTCCCTGGTTCCCAAACTCCGTTTCCCGAATCTTCGCCGGCGCGACGCTAATTGCCCTCGCGACTAGACGCGAAACGGAGTTTCGCGATGCCCGTTCCCAAACTGAGTTTGGGAACGAGAGGAACGAGAGGAGCGAGACGAGAGGAGACGAGAGGAATGTCGCGGCCTCGCTTAGCGTCGTCGCGTCGGGTCGCCGAAGATGTGGGTGTCCACCTTGCCGCTGGGCCAATCGACTATGAGCAGGCGCTTGAAGTGATAATCGCCGCCTACGTTGTGGCCTTGCGAGGCGCCCAACTTCGCTTCGACATCGCGATGCGTGTGGCCGGAGAAAATCATCGGAATGCGGTCGGCGTGCCGTTCGAGGACCTGTTCGATGGCGCGATTGCCCGACAGCGCTTCCCACAGGAGAGAATCGACACCCTCGGCGCGGGCGGTGCGTGGAAAGCTGATGCCTTGAAAGGCAGGATGATGCGTCAGGACGATGGCGCGCTCGACTTGGCCCAGCGCGGCTACCAGCTGCCGCTCGAACTCGGCAACGATTCGCCTGGTGAAATCGACGTCATTGGTCGGCCAAAGGACAAATCGGCCATCGTTATGCCGGCCGCGGGTGAAGGCCTTGTTGTAGAGGTGCCACTCCCAGTCCGGAACCTCCGCTTTCATGCGGTCGATGGACCACGAATAGTCGTACCAGTTCATCGATCCGACAATCGCCAACCCCGCGTCCGGCAAGAGGAGCGGCGCCTGGTCGAGATAGCGATATCCGTGCAGCTGGCAGATGGCAGGCAGATGCTTCTCGTAGACCGTCAGCGAATCGCCGCGCTCGTCGTCGGGGTTGACCCAGACATCGTGATTGCCGGGCACGACCGCCTTGGCGCCGGGTAGGTCCGCGAAAAGCCGCAGACATTCGTCGAAATGATGACCGGTGCCGATGTCGCCGCCGAGCAGGAGGACGTCGGCAGGCTGGGCGCGCAGGAGTTCGAGCATCAGGTTCGTGGCTTCGTCGCCGCGAACGTTGTGTCCGTAATGCAGATCGGCAGTGACGGCGATACGCATCGGAAATTCCCGGCGAGCCGAGTCCCGCAAGAGGCCGGTTGAAACGCCAAGGATCATTATACGCCGTCGACTGCGCGCAACAAAATCGCCAAGCCTTGCACGATAACGCCAAGGCTTGGCGAATGGGAGCAGGGGAAAAATGGGCCGTCGACAATCCCCTCTCTGCCGAACGGCCCCGAGGTCCTCTTCTTCTCCCCAAAAGTTGAGGACACACAAAATTAGGTCACAGTCGGATGAAAGGCAAATCAACCGCGCGGATTTTTCCGCGGTTGAGGGAAATAAGGCGCAAAGCGGCTTCGCAAGGCGTTAACCACAGAGGCACAGAGGCACAGAGACACAATGAGAGAAGAAAGGAAAACGGGAATGTGAACTTTCACTCCATTTGCCTTCTCTGTGCCTCTGTGTCTCTGTGGTTAATTGCGTTATCCGGTGTGCTACAGTTGTGCATGGGGACCCAGCGCTGGCAAATGCGCGTGGATAGTGGGGCGCATGTCTACGTCGCGGAGCTATCGGGATTTGCGTCCATCGGCAGGCAGCAGGCAGCTGACGAGGTGCATCCATCGCACACGCGCTGCCTGGATGGCTGGCGCGTCGTCGTTGCGCGTGCGGACGATCACACGGTCTCGCGCCGCCAACTCGACGTGACGCCGCTTAGCGACGGCCGTTTTCTTCTCGCCAATCGCAGCGGAACCCACGCTGTCGGATTGCCGAATAACGAGAAGCTCGAACCGGGCGCGTCGTGCGCAGTAAGGCTGCCGATCGACGTGCGGCTAGGAGCCCTCATCTTGCGGTTGCTTGCTCTTGCCGCGAGCGATGACCTTCAATGCTTGCCGCTGGCGCCGTTCGCCCCGGGCGCGGGAGTGCCTTTGCAAAGCATGTCCGCGCGCATCGCCGGTGCGAACGGCATTGCGATCCCCAACGAGCGATTGCTCGAATGGCTGCAAACATTCGTCGGCCTCTTGCACAGTGCGGCCGGCTCCAACGACTTTTTCGTTCTGGCTGCCCGGGCGCTCGTCGATCTCGTCAAGCTCGATTCCGGCCGCGTCGTCCTGCGTGCCGGGATGCAATGGCAGGAAGAAGCGAACCACTTCCGGGCGCTCCGCAAAACCAAGCCTGATTGGCGTCCGAGCAGCCGGGTCCTGCATGGCGTGCTCCACGAGAAGAAGACGTTCTGGCACGTCCCCGAAGGAGGCTCGTCCACGCTGGGTCTGGAGGCGGTGGTAGCCGCCCCGATTCTCGATCGCCGCGGAGCCGTGATCGGCGCCCTCTACGGCGAACGCCGCCTGATCGACTGCGAAGTCGCCGAGCCGATCTCACTATTGGAAGCAATGCTCGTGGAAGTGCTCGCCAGCGGCGTGGCGGCGGGACTGGCGCGGGTCGAACAGGAGCGCGTCGCGCTGCGGGCCCGCTTGCAATTGGAGCAGACCTTCGGCCCGCGCCTGGCCGCCAAGCTCGAACGCCATCCGGAACTATTGCAAGGCCGCGAAACCGTCATCAGCGTGCTCATCTGCGACCTGCGCGGCTTCAGCCGGATCAGCGAGAAGCTCGGACCGGCACAGACGGTGGCGTGGGTCGCCGACGTTATGGGGGAACTGACGCAATGCGTGCAGGACCAGGACGGCGTGGTCGTTGATTACGTCGGCGACGAGGTGATGGCGATATGGGGCGCGCCCGAGGAGCAACCCGATCACGCCCCCCGCGCCTGCCGAGCCGCTCTCGCTATGCTGGCGCGCTTGCCGAGCTTGAACGAGCGCTGGGAGAGCGTCCTCCACGAACCCATTCATCTAGGCATCGGCGTCAACAGCGGCAACGCCCAGGTCGGCGACGTCGGCACGAAGCTCAAGCTCAAGTATGGCGCCATGGGCAACACCGTCAACATCGCCAGCCGGGTCCAGGGCGCGACAAAGTTTCTCGAAACGCCGTTGCTCATCACGGATGCGACGCGTGCTTTGCTCGAAGCCAGCTTCCGCACGCGCCGCCTGTGCCAGGTGCGCGTCGTCAACATCGAACAGCCGGTGACGCTCTTCGAACTGGCCCGCCCCGCCACCCCCGGCTGGCCCGGCCTCAAGCGCGGCTACGAGCACGCCCTCGAAGAATTCACCCGCGGCGACTTCCGCGAAGCCTGCCGCACCCTCGGCTGGCTGATCCTCGACAACCCCAACGACGGCCCCGCGCTCTTGCTCCTGTCCCGCGCCGTCGCCTGCCTGAAGGCCAAATCGGGGTCTTTCGATCCGGTCATGGTATTGGATGGGAAATAAGCCGCTTCATTCCTGGTCCATCTTGATAAAACGCAAAGTAACTATTTGATCGAGTGGGTGTCGTACGCTCATGCGCCGGCTGATAGCGAGCAATTCCGTCGGTCAAGAAACATGATCCAGCCTGACGATTCTCGCGATCTGCAAACACACCGCGATGTTCTTGCATTGATTGACAATGAACTCGAGTCTTCGTCAAACGGCTTGACTTCCCAGGCGAAGAACCGCCTCGAGAATGCAACGCGCTTGCTCGTAGACGCCTACATCGATGGGGATGACGCGCGGCGCCAGGTAATACGCCAAATGCTGAACAGTCTTGGCAGCGTTCGCCTCTTCATGCACATTCCCGCGTCGGAAATCAAGAACAAGATTGACGGCGTGCGCTTTCGTTTGGCCCTTTTCATCGAGTCGATGAAAGACCTCGTGCCCGATCCTGAA
>Ga0233424_10002834_pt1 | contig 11740 bp, 9 predicted proteins | sample Watercolumn_Towu_FD_181011 | JGI IMG/M metagenome (GOLD analysis project Ga0233424, IMG submission 181011) | Freshwater microbial communities from Lake Towuti, South Sulawesi, Indonesia - Watercolumn_Towuti2014_125_MG | ecosystem: Environmental > Aquatic > Freshwater > Lake | place: Indonesia... | reverse complement strand
TGGAAACCTGCGCTAAATAGGTTTAGTATTCAGTTTGAAGAGAGAATGCCTCAACAGTGATTAACCGACGTTTACACAAAATTCAGGACACGCCCCATGGCTAAGATGAATAATATCTATACTATTGCTTTCTAATTTTGCTGAGAATAAGTCACCATGATGCACATCTAGCCCACTGGACTTGCATACCTTGACCGCGCCTTCGTTAAACTCGACCCCTTTAACATGCCAGCCAAGCTTCTTCATGCCCTCTAAGTACCTTCCATTACCACATCCAATATCGAGTAAAGTGGCATTGGGATTGTATGAAAGCTCGCCCTGTTTATTTTTCTTGGTAAAAATCATGCAAATAAAATCAAGCAGCCAATGCGTATCCAGATGGCCATAGCCATGGTGTATTTTTAAATTGGATTTACGCCAGTTGGATATATGTTTTTGTTTTGACTCTTCGTCATAGACTTCATAGTCACTAGGATAAAAACTGGCAATTTCTTCGTTTGAAGGCGCGGGAGTTTGAAAAACTAGATCACACTTGGTGCAAACGGCATAATCATATCTACGATGGTAATCAAACATCAGATCTCGGCTACTAAAATCAAACCTTGAACTGCTAGAGCATATAGGGCATGCAGGGTAATCAGTAGAATGTGTCATGGGCGCAATCTTTCGGAAGAATTACATTCGCCTTCTTGAATAAGATGGTCGTCTGAGATGCTTATTATACTGTTGTGTTTATCATTATTAAATTGATTAACATTATTGTTGCTAATCCTTAAGTAGTCGACCTTTTAATTGAGCGCTGAATGTTACATAAGAAGCTATTGTTGCTCATGAAGTTTTTTATACACAACAATATGTTTTTTACCTTTAGGACCTTCAAAATGTTTTATATACGAATAGTTAGGCAGTTTTTCTTCTATCCATTTCTTTCTGTCCTGATGCTTCGCTGAATGACTGATTACTAAATAATCATACTGAATGATACTTCTGCTATTTACTTTTTCAGCAAATTTTAACCACGTGTCTGGCCATGTTCCAATAAATGGTTGACCTGCATAATAGCGCAAGCGTGCCTCATCATAAAATACAGGTTTATTATCTATATTGTAAGTCTTCACCCATGCGACAGCTTCTTGCATGTAGTTATAGTCGGATTGTTTCGGCATGACGTTTTTGATCAATCCAAGCGCGATGATGAATATGATCAGGTAATTGATCCAGCTGTATCTTTTATTGTTCTTTGACCATAGGTTGGCCAAGTAAAAAGCGGCATAAATAAGCAGCACCCAGGCGAACGCCACGACATAGCGGCTAGACAGGACAAACACCTTGGTGATGATGAGCGCCATGGAGATGAGCGCGATGAGCATTACCGCGAATAACACATGTCTCACGGTTTGGTTGATGAGGTGCGGTTTTTCTTTCATGCACAAGCCTGCCAAAACCGTTCCTAACACGCCTCCTGCGGTGAATATTTTGGAGATAATGACCAGCACGAAAGTGAGCAGCAGCCCGGCAATGGCAAATTCCTCAAGATACTCGCCAAGCACTTCATGTGACATGATTTCTGCGCGAGTAAACAGATTCTGTGTGAGTTCATGATAAAGGTTCAGGCTGAACACTTCTTGCAGTCGTCCGAACTGCTGCATGCTCAATCCTGGGGTCGCCGCGAGAGCAATGCAGGCGAGTATCAAAAGCGCGATGGTGAATGAATGGCAGATCAAGAAGTGCTTGATACGCTGGTTATATGGCAATGCCTGATTGGACAGGAACACAGATGGTATGAAGAATAAATACAGGATAGCTTCGATTCTGAACAAGGTGGCGATCATCATGCTGAGCTGCCATAGCAGTGCATCTTGAAGCTGGCGGGTTTGATAGTAACGAATAAAAAAGAAAATCGCACTGAGATAAAATGCCCAGAAGCCTTCGTCACGCATCAACATTTCCAATACGTCGCCCACAATGTATTGCGCGCTGAACAGCAGCAGTAAACCGGCTACCATGGTACGAGATGTACCGCCAGCCAATCGGATGATGCTTAAAAAGCCGGCTACTGTAATGCTAAAAAATAGCATATTCAGCAATTGGGCTGATTGATGGATGCTTAAGCTGGTAAGCTGATGCACTACTGCAATGCAGGCGCCATAAAAAGGCCAGTTGAACACATGAAAGGCCCCCTTCCAATCTCCCAAAGAGATTAGCCTTGCCTGTTCAAAGTACAGAAGGGTGTCGGGGTTGATCCATCCGTGCTGGATATATGGCATCCAGCCGGCCAGTACAGCAGCCGTAATAGCGCCCCACCAAAGTACATGGCTAGGCTGCAGTTGATCAATCCTTTTAGTAAAAGCGTTCATGGCTAAATTTTACTGCTGATTTCCTGCGCTGAAATCTTACGCAAACAATCCATATGTCCTAATGGGCATGTGCGTTCAAAGCACGGGCTACATTCTAGCCCAAGATATTCAATCACAGCACCGTGGTGCATCGGTGGCGTATGGTAAGGGTCGCTGCTGCCAAAAATGGCGATCAGTTTTTTATCCAGTGCCGCGGCAACGTGCATCAGGCCTGAGTCATTGCTGATGACAGTGTCGCATAGCGACATGATGTCGATGGCTTCGCCCAGCTTGGTTTTGCCACCCAGATCCACACATCGGTTTTGCGTGAGGCGATTGATCTGTCCCGTTACCGGCACATCTTTATCCGAACCGAACAGCACGACCCGCCAGTCTTGATTGATGGCATGCCCGGCGACTTCGGCGAAATATTCTGCCGGCCATCGCTTGGCTTCACCGTATTCTGCACCGGGGCAAAGCCCTAGGATTTTGCTATTATTGTTCAAAATGCCATGCCTGGAAGCCAGTACCCATGCGGCTTCTGGCGATGCCAGCAATGACGGGATGGGCAGGGTGTGCGGCAAAGATGAACCTTTATCCAGCCCCAAAGCAACAAAACGCTCTACGGTTTTCTTGAGTTTGGTTTTGTCCAATGGGCGAACATCATTGATTAAGCCGTAACGCATCTCCCCGAGAAAGCTGGTACGTTTAGGAATGCCTGCTGCCCAAGGCAGGATGGCGGATTTGAACGAGTTGGTCAGGATGATGGCTTGTGTATAGCCTTTGTTTTTCAGAGCCTTGCCCTGCTTGATGCGTTGCCATATTGCGGCTTGGCCATGTTTGAAAGGCAGCGCGATCTTTTCGCTCACTTCCGGCATGCGTTCCAGCAAGGGTAAGGTCCAGGCGGGTGCGGCAACATCAATCTGACAATCCGGCTGCTTAGCCTTGAGCGTCTTGAAGAGGCTTTGCGCCAGCACCATGTCGCCCACCCAGGAAGGGCCAAGAATGAGGATTTTTTCTGCCATCAGGCGTTCATTTTTTTGACTAAGTATTTATTTTTTGGATAAGTTTGCTGGTGCTGCGGCCTTCCACCAACTCAATCAAGGCGATTTCGCCCCCCCAGCTTTGTACTTCCTTGCCACCCACGACTTGGTCAGCCGTGTAGTCACTGCCTTTGGCGATCACATCGGGCTTGACGGCATGGATGAGATTCAAAGGCGTATCTTCGTCAAATAGAATGACGGCATCCACACTTTCCAGTGCCGCCAGCACGCGGGCGCGGTCGTTTTCATGTACGACCGGGCGAGTCTCGCCCTTGAGTGCGCGTACAGAACGATCGGTGTTGAGTCCAAGAATCAGCCTGTCGCCTCGTTTTTTCGCAGCTTCCAGGTAAGTGACGTGCCCCGCATGCAGCAAATCAAAACAACCATTGGTGAACACAATCTTTTGCCTGGCTTGCCGCCATGTTTTTACTTTGGCAAGCAATTCGGGCAAGTTGCATATCTTGTGCGCCTGTTCGCTACCTTGCTTGGTTGCCAGCGCGTCCAGCAGTTCGGCCTGTGTGATGGGGATTGTTCCCAGTTTGCCAACGACCACGCCTGCTGCGATGTTGGCTAGTTCCAAACTTTGCAAAGGCGATAGGTCATGCATCAATCCCGCTGCAAGTGTCGCAATCACAGTGTCGCCAGCGCCGGAGACATCAAATACTTGTTTTGCGGTGGCAGGCAAGTGATGTGCAGTATCCTCGACCAGTGTGATGCCTTCTTCGCCGCGTGTGACGGCCAGAAAATCCAGTTTTAGGGATGTTTTCAATTGCGCGGCTTTTGCCAGCAAATCTACATCCAGCGTCGTGGTGTTGCATGCTTCCGCCGTTTCTTTTTTGTTGGGGGTCAAGGCGGTTGCGCCTTGATACTTGCTGTAATCCTTGCCTTTCGGGTCAACCAGCACAGGGATTTTTTTTGATTTACATTGCTGGATAACTTGCTGGCAAATCTGTGTGCTCAGCAAGCCTTTGGCGTAATCGGAAAGAATGACAATCGCCGGCTTCTGTGCGATTTCGGCTTCAACCGCGGTTAGCAGGGCGATGGTTTCTTCCACGGAGAAAGCCGCGTTGTCTTCTTGATCCAGACGCAGCATTTGCTGGTGTCCGCCAATGACGCGGGTCTTGGCGATAGTTGGGCGGGTTGCACTGGTGATGAATCTGGCTTGCGTGCCGCTGTCCGACACCAGACGGATAAGGCCTGCGGCTTCAGTGTCGTCACCTACGCAGCCCACCAGATGCGTACGAATCCCCAGTAATGCCAGGTTGGCAGCCACATTTGCAGCGCCGCCCGCGCGTAATTGCTCGCTTTTCACCAGCACGATGGGCACTGGCGCTTCTGGCGAAATGCGCCCGACTTCGCCCATCAAATAGCGGTCAAGCATGACATCGCCAATGACAAGCGCATGTTGCGGAGTATTGCCAAAGCGCTTGACGGTATCAATTAGGGCTTGTTGCATCTAGTCAGACTCGATGATTTCGCACAGGCAATGGCCGATAAAGATATGCGCTTCCTGTATGCGCGCTGTGACGCTGGAAGGCACAACGATGTTATGGGTACACAAGGCGTTCATTTTGCCACCGGTGCCTCCGGTGAGTCCGATGGTGACAGCGCCGATTTCATTGGCTGTTTCGATGGCACGTACCACGTTGGCACTATTGCCGCTGGTGGTCAGGCCTATCAGTACATCTTTCGGCGTGCATAAGGCCTCTACCTGACGAGCAAAGATATAGTCATAACCGTAATCGTTGCCTACCGAGGTCAGGATGGAAGTATCTGTGGTCAGGGCGATAGAAGGCAGACCTTTACGTTCCTTCTGGAAGCGGCCGACAATCTCTGCGGCGATATGCTGACTATCCGCAGCGCTGCCGCCATTGCCGCATAACAGTATCTTGCCCCCATTTTTGATGGTCGTTTGCAGAAGCACACCCACTTCAGAGATTAAAGGAAACAAGGCAGGCAACGCTTCATACATCTGCATATGTACTGCATGCTGGGTTTTTAAAAAATCTACATACTTCATCTTGACTCCCTAACAGTAAGGGTCTGATTTCATTAAATAATTCTGCACGTAGTCGCGCACGCCATCTTCCAGAGTAGTCATTGGCGCCGTGTAGCCGGCAGCGCGGATCTTGCCCATCGGTGCTTCGGTGAAATACTGGTATTTGCCCTTCAAATCATCCGGCATCTCAATGTAGGTGATATTGGGCGCTTTACCCATGCTTGTCATGACATTAGTAGCCAAATCCCTAAAACTGCGTGCTTTACCTGTGCCGATGTTGTATATACCGTTCTGACCATTGCCAGCGAAAAAGTGCGCGATAATGGCGGCACAATCTTTCACATACACAAAGTCACGTTGTTGTTCGCCATCTGCCACACCGGGCTTGTCGCTTTTGAACAGCTTCATTGCCCCCGTTTCGCGGAACTGATTGAATGTGTGGAAGGCCACGCTTGCCATCCGGCCTTTGTGGTATTCGTTGGGGCCATATACGTTGAAGAACTTGAAGCCAGCCCAGCTTGGTGGTGCAGGCTGATTTGCATTTACCTGACGCAGTACCCATTGGTCAAAGAAGTGCTTGGAATAACCATAGCCGTTCAGCGGACGCAGGCTATCGATGCTGGCATCATTATAACCCGCGTCGCCATCGCCGTAAGTGGCGGCAGAGCTGGCATAGAAGAACGGCACCTTGTTTTGAGCGCACCAAGTCCATAGAGCCTGAGAGTACTGAATGTTATCGGCGACTAGCTTGTTGAAGTCGCGCTCGGTGGTGGCGCTGATAGCCCCCATGTGGATGATGGCATCTATATCGGTGTGACCGTCTAGCCAGGCAAACAATTGATCTTTGTCCAGATAAAACGCATAACGGCGTTTGACCAGGTTCTGCCATTGGTCTTCGTGCGTGACGTGGTCCACAATCACCAAGTCATCGCGGTTGAGGTATGTATTGAAGTGCCAGGCGGTGATAGAGCCTATCATGCCTGCGCCGCCGGTAATAATGATCATGACAGAATTATAGCGCTTTATTCAGTCTAACCCAAAACGCCCCTGATTTTGGCATATGTCCGGCTTACCCACCTTTCAAAATCATCCACAAAGGTAAACGCCACCGGAATAATCAACAGGCTGAGCACAGTCGAAGTAAGCAGGCCGCCAATGACGGAAACCGCCATTGGACCGCGGAACGAATTGTCGCCCGCACCCCAGGAAAGCGCAATTGGGAGCATGCCTGCGGTCATGGCGATAGTGGTCATCACAATCGGCCTGGCACGTTTGTGACACGCATCCAGCAAGGCTTCCAGCCGCGCCATGCCGTAATCGCGGCGTGCCATAATCGCGTATTCAACCAGAAGGATGGAGTTCTTGGTGGCAATGCCCATCAGCATTACCAACCCGATCAGTGAAGGCATGGAAAGCGGGTTCTGCGCGACCATCAAGCCCAGGAATGCGCCGCCCAACGAGAGTGGTAGTGCAACCAGAATTGTAACCGGCTGCAAAAAGTCTTTGAACAGCAATACCAGCACGAAGTAAATACAGATAACCCCGGTGAGCATGGCGAGACCAAAACTCTGGAATAGCTCCGTCATCATTTCGGAATCCCCCATCTCGGTAAAATGTACACCGGCAGGCAAGCGCTGGATGCTTGGCAGTTGCTTGGCTTGGGTGCTGATGTCGCCCAGTGACGCGCCGGATAACTCAATGTTGAATTGGATGTTGCGCGTACGGTCGAAACGGTCTATCACCGCCGGGCCACTTTGCATTTCCAGCGTGGCGACTTGTTCCAGTGGCACCGGCCCACGGCTGCCCGGTACGGCGAGCTTGCCGAGTACGCTCAGGTCATGTTTGGCTTCCTCGTTGATTTTTACCACAATCGGCACTTGGCGTTGCTCCAGGTTCATTTTCGGCAGCAGCTGCTCGTAATCCCCCGCTGTGGCGATACGCAGCGTTTCACCGATGGCGGCAGTCGTGACACCCAAGTCTGCTGCTTTGGCGGAATCAGGCGTGACAATGATCTCTGGCCGTACCAGTGCTGCGGTGTTGCCGATATTGCCGAGACCTTTCAATGTGCGCAGGTCGCGTTCAAAGGCGCGTGCAGCCCCGCGCAGCAGGTTGCCGTCATCACCGGTGAGTGCCACCATGTATTTCTCGCCTGAGCCGCCTAACCCGACCGTGATGCGTGCGGCAGGCAGGCTTTGCATCTTCTCGCGGATTTCTTTCTCAATAACTTGCTTTTTGGGTCGCTGACCACGCGGATCCAACTGCAAGGTTAATATGGCCTGCCGCGTTTCGTTAGCCACGCCTCCGGCAAAGGGATCGCTACCGGCTGCGCCGCCGCCTACGGTGGTGTAAACGCTTTTCACATGCTTGATTTGCATTAAAAGCTTGCGTGCATATTCGGCGCTGGCAGTCGTCTCTGCCAGCGTGCTGCCGGGCGCGAGCTCAAGCCGTACCTGGCTTTGCGAGTTGTCGTCGGCGGGGACGAAGCCGGTGGGCAGGAACTGGATCAGCCAGAGTGAGAATGTAAAAAAGCCGATAGCGAACGTCGTGCTCAGGAGACGATGCTGGATGCACCATCTGGCAAGGTGCATGTAGCCGCGCATCACGATACCGTCTTCATGCTTGCCCTTGCTGTCACGTATCATGTAGGAGGCCATCATTGGCGTAAGCAGGCGAGCGACAACCAGGGAGGCAAACACCGCAATGGCGGCCGTCCAGCCGAATTGCTTGAAGAACTTGCCAGGAATACCGCTCATGAACGCGGTAGGCAGGAATACGGCAATGAGCGTGAAGGTGGTTGCAATCACAGCCAGACCGATTTCTTCAGTCGCTTCAATGGCCGAGTCGCGTGGTGACTTGCCCCCGCGCACATGGCGCACGATGTTTTCCACCTCCACAATCGCGTCGTCTACCAGAATCCCCACGACAAGTGACAACGCCAGCAGCGTGACCACATTGATGCTGAAACCAAACGCGTGCATGCCTATAAAAGCAGGAATGACAGAAAGCGGCAGCGCAACGGCGGAGACAAACGTCGCGCGGAAATTGCGTAAAAACAGCAGTACGACAAGCACGGCCAGCGCCGCTCCTTCGTAGAGCATGGTCATGGAAGCATTGAACTCTGTCTGTACCGGCTCCACAAAATCGAACGCTTTGGTTAATGAAATATCCGAATGTTGTGCGCGGATTTCCTCCAGCGCCCGGTTGATCCCGGCGCCCACTTCGATTTCGCTGGCGCCGCGGCTGCGCGTTACTTCAAAGCCCAACACCTTTTTGCCGTTTAGCAGCGCTGCGGTTTTAGGTTCGGCAAACGTGTCTTTAATCGCTGCGATTTCACTCAGGCGGATTTTGCGCCCGTCGCTCAAAATAATGCTCATGGCACCGAGTTCGTCAGCACTTTTTACCGTCGCAATGGTACGTATTGGTTGCTCGCTGCCGCTCAGTTTTGTGATTCCGCCGGAAGATTCCAGCTGGATAGCGCCTAGCTGGCGGGAGATGTCGGCCGCCGAAGCATTCAGAGACTGCAATCTGGCGGTATCGAGCTCTACCCACACTTGCCGTGTGGTACCGCCCACACGGACTACACTGCCCACGCCTTTTACTGCCAGCAGCTTTTTAGTGAGTGCGTCGTCCACAAACCATGAAAGCGCTTCGTCATCCATGTGGCTGGACGCGATCGTAAAAGCGAGGATGGGCGAGCCGGCTAAATCCATCTTGCGCACGATAGGCTCGCGCAAATCTGCAGGCATATCGGCGCGCACCTCGGCCACGGCAGAACGCACATCATCTACAGCTTCTTGCACGGGTTTTTCCAGCCGGAATTCCGCCGTAATCGTGACATTGCCATCCTGGAGGCGGGTATACAAGTGCCTTAAGCCTTGCAGTTTTGCCAGGCTGTTCTCGATCTTGCGGGCCACCTGATTTTCCAGCTGGGTGGGTGAGGCGCCGGGCAGGGCGGCGGTGACAGTGACGGTGGGCAGGTCCAGATCGGGGAAGTTCTGGATTTTCATCGCATTGAAACTCATCAGTCCCGCCAGTGTGAGCAGGATGAACAGAATCATCCCCGGTACCGGGTTCTCAATGGACCACCTGGATATGTTCCAGTTTGCGCTGGCCTGATTCATTATTGGCCTGTCCCGGATTCTCTCGCCCCGGAAGGCGCATCCATATTGGCTTTCATGGCATCTTTAACCACGTTGACCAGATCACCGTCGGCCAGGAACGCACCGCCGGATTGCACGTAATCGCCATCTTGTGCAGGCAGCCCCAGCACTTCTACCAGTTCGCCCTCGCGCGTGCCCAGCTGTACCTTGATTTGCTTGATATGGGCTTGCCGGATATCTTTGCTTGCATCCACTTGCATCACGTAGGCAAAGCCGTCGCGCATCACAATGGCGGTTGCCGGCAGGGTGGTGGCTTCGTTTGCAGCTAATAGCAGCTTGCCTTTGGCGAACATGCCAGGTTTGGCGCTGCCCTTGGCGATGTCCACATAGACGATGGTGTTGCGCGTGGCGCTGTCGGCCACTGGCGCGAGCGAGCGTACTTTGCCGCGAATTTCGCTGTTGTCCGGCAAGGTCAGCGCCACTTCCATGCCGGGCTGAACCAGAGAAATATCAGCGGAATTGAATTCGCCATGCCATTCGATGCGGCCCTGGCGCACCATGCGGAACAGCTCCACGCCAGGCGAAACGACTTGTCCGACTGTGGCGGTACGGGAAGAAATCACGCCGTCATCCGGTGCATTCAAAATGGTTTGTTTCAGGCGCACTTGCTGCACGTTCACCGCCGCCTGTGCGCCTTGAAGACGCGCTTTGGTACTGGCTTCTAGCGTCAATAACTGCTCGATTTGCTGTTTGCTCAATGCGCCGGAATCGGCAATGCTGCGAGCGCGGCCGGCGTTGCCTTCGGCTTCCAGCGCGGCCGCTCGGGCGTCAGCCACGTTGGCCTGCGCCTGCGCTAGGTCGGCCTGTATGGTGCTGTCGTTAAAGCGCGCCAAGACTTGCTCTCGTTTCACTTGGTCGCCCACGTTGACCAGCACATCCTTGAGCGCAAGGCCGCTGACCTCTGCGCCGATAATCGCCTCTTGCCACGCGGCGACGGTACCATTGGCAGCAATCGTTTTACTTAGCATCGTGCGTTGTGGCTTGACCGTGGTGACGGCGAGCGCGGGTTTTACGCTTTGCTTCGGCATCTGCGCTTCATCTTTTTTTGCAGTTTCCTGCACGCCTGGGCTAGTCATCTTTGTCAGCCACCACAAGCCGAGCAGAACCGTAGCGATCAGCAGTCCAATATATAGCTTTTTATTCGGTTTTTTATTGACCGGCATTTGTTTTTCCCTCTTTTAAGGCATCGCCGGAAGGCGCATGGATATTGGCTTCCAGAGCAGTGTTTTCTGTCAGGCTTGTTTCTGGAATCGGCATGTTTTGTTCCCAGCCGCCGCCCGCTGCGCGGTACAAATTCAGCCATGCATTCGCACGGCCTTGCTGCAAGCCAAGCGCATTTTTCTGCGCGTTCATCAGTGCGCGTTTGGTTTCTTCCACATCAATCTTGCTGGCAAAGCCAGCGGTGTATCGGGTCTGTACTGCATCAATGTTGGCTTGCAATTTCTGTAGTGCAATCGCCACATCTTTTTGCCTTTCGCCGGTCGCGTGCAGATTCACCAAGGCGCTTTCGGTTTCCTTCACTGCGGTTTGGATAACGCCGCGATATTTTGCTGCAGCTTCGGCATAACGTGCTTCGGCAGCTTCCTTGCTAGCTGCCAGCATGCCACCGTCAAATATCGGCAGCGTTACTGACACCGGCCCGATAGACCAAACGCGACCTTTGCTTTCGAAAAAATCAGAGGACATGCGCATCCAGCCGATAGAGCCGTTGAGCGTGACTTTAGGCAGGCGATCCGCTGCCGCCTTTTTCACATTTGCCGCTGTGCGCACCAAGTCAAGCTCGGCGCGATAGACATCCGGCCGCTGTGCGAGCGTTTGCGCGGGAATTTCATTAATGACAAAAAGCTTGTTCAGATCAATCTTTGGCACGGTTTTCGTAGCTTCTTTAAGCTTTTGCCTTACCGTATTTTCGTCCATGAAGGTCAGCGCGACCATATTCTTAATTTCGATTTCACACTGGCCAGCTTGTTGCAAAGCTTGCTGTCTGGCAAAGTGTGTAATTGAAGTAGTCAGTGGCGACTTCTGCGGCTATGGCGACGCGTGCCTCATGCCAGCCAGCTTTCGCGGCTTCCTCATGCGATAGCGCGGCTTCTGTCAAAGCTTTGTTGGCGCCGTAAAGGTCAAGCTCCCATGCGGCCTGCAGGCCGATTTGTGTAGTGTTCACAGGTACATTGATAAAGCCGAAGTTGCCTTGGCCATTGC
>Ga0233424_10002833_pt1 | contig 11741 bp, 13 predicted proteins | sample Watercolumn_Towu_FD_181011 | JGI IMG/M metagenome (GOLD analysis project Ga0233424, IMG submission 181011) | Freshwater microbial communities from Lake Towuti, South Sulawesi, Indonesia - Watercolumn_Towuti2014_125_MG | ecosystem: Environmental > Aquatic > Freshwater > Lake | place: Indonesia... | reverse complement strand
TGGCGTCTTGAACGGCAACTCGCGAACATTGGCGATGTCTTTTTCAAGCTGCCGCAGGGTTTCCTCGATCGCCTTTCCCTGGGCAAGCGCGAAAGCGGGAACGAGAAGGATCGCGGTAACGGTCAGGAGTCGGAAATCGCGCATGAGTTAGTCCGTTCGGGGATGGTGTGCACGGAGGGACAAACGTATCATATCAACATGCGCCGATTCGTGATCTTTGCAGCGATCGTGTTGGTGCTCGCCGTCGTGGGTGGGCTTGTCTGGATGCTCATTGCGCCGGTGCTCTCGCCGGGCAAAATGCTCAACGTGGGCGGCTTCGCGCAGATCAAAGCCGGCATGACTCAGGCCGAGCTGGAGGCGCTGCTGGGTGGTCCGCCGGGAAACTACGGCAGGCACGCGAACGGCACCTCGATGATGACGCTGGAAGGGTTCGAGACGCCGCCGGACGCGCGCGAGGAAATCTGGTGCGACGATTCGACGCGCTTCGAGATTTACTTCGACGCCAACGGCCGCGTCGTCGCCTGGCATCGCCGGGCCGGCTACTCGCAAGAACCGCTCCCGGGTCTGTTCGATCGCATTCGCGACTGGCTCGGGTTTTGACGCAATCAATCAAGGAAGTCATCAAGGGAGTTGGGTTCTGAAGCCAGGATCATTCGACCGCGCGAGTTTCCTGGCGCGAAACCGCAATCGAGCATCGACGCAGCCGCAATCGCGAACATGCTCGCTTGCCGCCTATCACGTCGCCTCGGCCATTACTTGCAACTGCACCAGGCTCCGATTCTGCTCCTTTTCGAGATACTCGCGGCCCTTCTTGACGTTGATGTGGTCCCAGGGAAGCTTTTCTTCCATGGGCCGGTAGCGCTGCGAGTAGAAGTTGACGTCGATGCCGAGGTCGGCGAAAGTTTGCCACCAAATCTCAGGCTTGAAGCACTCGCTCCAGCCGTCGAGGCGGCAGCCGCGCCGCCAGGCCTCTTCGAGGGCGACCGCGACACGGCGGTCGCCGCGCGTCAGGACGCCTTCGAGCAGGCTCAACTCGATGTCGTGCTGCTTGATGCGGACGCTTTTGAGCTTGCAGCGCGACTTGAGATAGCGCCCGGCCCATTGCAGGTATTCGCGCGTCTGCATGCCGTTCCACTGGTACGGCGTGTGCGGCTTGGGAACGAAGTTCGATACCGACGCCGTCACCTCGACAAAGCGGCCGCGAACTTCTTTGCCGATGCGCGAGATGGTCTCGGCCTGTTCGAGGATGCCATCGAGATCGACCGCGCGTTCGCCGGGCAGGCCGCACAGGAAATAGAGCTTAACCTTCTGCCAGCCCGCCTTGAACGCTTCGCGGCAGCCCTCGTAAAGGTCCTCGTTCTTGATCGGCTTGCGGATCTGCTCGCGCATATCGTCCCGCGCTACCTCCGGCGCCAGCGTCAGGCCAGCCTTGCGCACGCCCTTCATCAGCTTGGGCAACGACCGCAACTGATGATTGACTCGCAAGCTTGGCAGAGAGATGCTCACCCCCAGCGGCGTGAACACCTCGTGCATCCGCTGCACCAGCTCCTCGAAATAGGGATAATCGCTGGTCGAAAGACTCAGTAGGCTTATTTCCCTATGCCCCGTGTTGCGATAGCTCTCGAGCGCCGACTGCACAATAGCGTCCACCGAGCGAACGCGCAACGGTCGTTTGATGACGGTCGATTGGCAGAAGCGACACTGCCAGGGGCAGCCGCGCATGATCTCCAGGGCAATGCGGTCGTGCGGCGTCTCCACGAACGGCACGACTGGCCGCGTCGGCAGCGGGATTGCGTCGAAGTCCTGCTCGATCGTGCATGCCCGGATCTCGCGCGGCACATCGCTGCGCGTCCGATTCACCGCCGCGATCGTGCCGTCAGCGTGGTATTCCGGCTCATAAAACTGCGGCGCGTAAGCCCACGTCGTTTGACCAACGAGCTCGGCAAGCATTTCTCCCCTCTCCCCTCCGGGGGAGAGGGGCCGGGGGTGAGGGGGCGGCCCCACGTCCGGGGATAGTATCTGGTCAGGCCTGCCTGGCGAGGACCCGTATCGACTTGGCGCGGCCCCCCGGTGGGGAGATGGGAGACCGAGGCGCTCCTTCATCGCCATCCACTTCTCCATCACCCACGGCAAGCTCTCCTCGCCGTCGCCGATGATGAAGAGGTCGATGAACGGCGCGAGCAATTCCGGGTTCTGCGCGCCGGGGCCGCCGGCGATGACGAGCGGATGCTCCAGAGTGCGGTCCTTGGCGTGAAGCGGGATGCCGCCAAGATCGAGCATCGTCAGGACGTTGGTGTAGCAGACCTCATACTGCAAGCTGAAGCCGACAACGTCAAACTGCGACAGCGGCGTGAACGATTCAAGCGAGTACAGCGGCAGGCGATGTTTGCGCAGCTCCGCCTCGAAATCGATCCACGGCGTGAACGCGCGCTCGCACGCCCACCGCGGATCGTTGTTCATGATCGTGTAGAGCACCTGCAGGCCGTGATGCGACATGCCGAGCGTGTAGGCGTCCGGAAACGCCAGGCACAACTTGCCGCGAACTCGGGCGTGGTCCTTGAGGACGCTGTTGAGTTCGCCGCCAAGGTACTGCGCCGGCGTTTGCACGCGCGGCAAGAACCGCATCACCGCTTCTTTGAGGGAACTATTTCGCATCTCGTTATGGTACTTCAGATTCGATGACGGCACAGTAACAATTCCCGACGGCGCTCCTCTGTTCGTAGGTCAGGCGTTCGACCTGACGCATCACCGAAACCGTCGGGCCGGAAGCCTGACACACTGGAGGCCACGCATGAAGAAGACTGCCATTACCGCCGTCGCCATGATGACGCTGGTCGCCGCGGCCGCCATGAGCAGCGCCGGCGGCGGGACCATCAAGGAACGCCTCAACTGCTACGCCGGCCCATCGGTATGGGGCCCGGAGACGCGCGTCATCGCCCACTTGGGCGCGAGCACCTACACGATCGATTATGAAGCGGTCGGCAGCACGGTCGTAATCGGGCAGGTGACGTACTGGGAGACGAAGGACAAGCAGGTGACAAAGGAGTTCAACAAGTCGATCACCTTCAGAACCGCCGACGTCGCCGCCCAGCCGACCATCCGCTTCAAGGGGGTGCCGACCGGATCGGCGGTCAAGGTGACGGTGAAGTGATCAAGGCGAAAGCCCAGGGGGGGAGGTAATCCGAACCCCTGGGATTCGGAGTTCACGGCAACAAGTCGCTCACCCTGCACGAAAATCCCGGCAAGACGTCTTCGCCGGTCACAGTTCCGGTTTCGTGCAAGACACGGCCTTCGTCAGGAACACGATAAATCATCAGGGTGCGATCCTCGGGCGCGATCACCCAAACCAGTCGGACGCCCCGTGCGAAATACTCTTTGATCTTGGTCCGAATCTTCTTCGACGTGTTGCTCGGCGACAGGACTTCGACAACCATGTCTGGCGCAATCTCGATGTATCCAACGGGCACCTCCTTGAGACGCTCCTTGGTCCAGTAGGAGATATCGGGACCGCGCACGCTATCCGGAGCTCGCTCTGTGATGAAGCCAGTGTCGTTGCAGACCAGCGTGCCACCGGGTCCGCTATCGATGAAGTTGCCGAGTTTTCGATCGGCCTTGGAACAGGTAACGCCATGCAAACCACCCGGTGGCGGCATTGTGATTACCTCCCCGCGTACCAATTCCTGTTGCGAGCCGTCGCCCGGATCGGGCAGTAGGAAGAATTCTTCTGCGGTCAGCAGCTTCTTATGCGTGGCTGTGGACATTGGTTTCACCTTTCATCCGTGATTCTAACAGGCCAAATCGTCACACTCAATGCCCGACATACTTTGCATACAGCGTACGGGCCTTGTCAAGGTCGCTGGTGCCCTTAATGATGGCGCGGCCGTCGGGGAAGACGGTGAATTCATGCCCCTCGGCGGTGAACTTGAGCAGGAACCGGTTGAAGCTGACGTCGCCGCCCATGAGCCGTAAGTGGCTGGCCATTTCGTCGAAGTTGAGCTTTCCCGCCGACCGGTGTGAAATCTGCACGGCGTTGCGGCCGCACAGGCTGGTCGTCTGCGAGCCCTGATCGCCTTCGAGCCATTCGAAGCGTTTGCGCTGGCAGCACGGGCAATCGACCTTGCCCAGGAGCGGCGCGACCTTGATGCGGCGCGTGATGTTCTCCCACACGTCGATGTAAACCAACTCGCGGTTGATCGTTTCAAGCTGGCCGGTGAGGATCTTCAAACACTCGGCAACCTGCAAGCTGGCGACGATGCTGACGATCGGCGCGAGGACGCCGGCGGTCTCGCACGTGCCTGCTTCGCCTGGCGCGGGGGCTGCCTCGAAGACGCAGCGCAGGCAAGGCGTCTGCCCCGGGATGATCGTCATCGTTTGGCCGTGGCTGCCGATCGATCCGCCGTAGACCCATGGCTTGCCGAGCTTGACCGAAACGTCGTTGATGAGATAGCGAATCTCGAAATTGTCGGTGCCGTCGAGAATGATGTCGGCGTCCTTCGACAGATCGAGGATGTTGGTGCGATCGATATCGGTGACGACCGCCTCGACGGTGACGCTGGAGTTGACGACGCGCAGCTTCCGAGCCGCCGCCTCCGCCTTGGGCAGGTTCGCCGCGATGTCGGCTTCATCGAAGAGGACCTGCCGCTGGAGGTTGTGGTTCTCAATGAAGTCGCGATCGACGATGCGGACAAAGCCGACGCCGGCCCGCACCAGCGCATTGGCGATCACGGTGCCCAGCGCGCCGCAGCCACAAAGGGTGACGCGCGAAGCGAGCAGTTTGCGCTGCCCTTTCTCCATGATGCCGCCGAAGCGCATCTGCCGGCTGTAACGTTCGAGGTTGGGGTCTTTGCTCATAATCGGTCTAATCCCTTGGATCAATCCACACCCGCTGGTGCGAGCCGGCGTGGGATTTCAACGCGGAATGTCCGCGTATTGCCAGGCCATGGGAACGGCTCCAGCAGTCGCCTTGGATTGGCTAGCACCCAGTGGTATGTAAATTCCTTTAGCGTGTACTTGTGGCTCTGAAGTTCGTTCGACAGTTCTTTCCATCGGCAAATCCTGGTCAGGTCAACGATCCCCGCGACAACGCCACCGGACGTGCCTGTGCCTTCGCGCCAGTTGCCGGCGAAATGCCGGCGTTGGGCATCCGCAAGACCTTGCCAGATGGTCAAGCTGTTGCTGACGTGGATGCCCAGCGTCACCTTCTTTCCGGCTTGCAAATCGTCCTGGGCACTCGTCCATGGCCAGTTGCGATTCTCAACGAGCTTCTTGCCTTCCAGTATCAAATCAGCCCACGGTTGCTGAATGGAGATGCACGTCAGTTCCAGCGGCTCCGCGGAAAGGCGGTACGAGTACGGCCCCAATCGCTCCAGGACGACGCGATCGCCAGCGTGCAGGTTGTTTTCCCTGAAGAAACTGCGGACCCAGCCGCGGCGCCGAAGTATCTTCTTGTTGCCCACGACATCCGTGTTCACGTGCCCCGAACCATAATCAACTTGGACGGTCCTTGCGGCTAACGACTTCTTGTTTGCGCCGCCCACCGCGTCGGATGGAAATAGATCCATGCACTCGGCGAGGTAAATGTGGCCGTGATCGAGGTTCGCCTGGTTGATCGTCAGGTAGCGTCTGGTTCCAGCCATGTCGGGCCTTGGCGTTAGGGCGGGTTTGGTAGCGTGCCATCATGACACCTGCCTAAACAAGCTGGACGTGCGTCACTGTCACAATTCGCTTGGCTTCGTCAATCTCATAGAAGATTTTCAGAGGAGGCTCAATGATCTGCCAGAGGCCTTCGGACAATTCTGATCCTGCTTGCCGTGGACGTTGCTCAAGCTTTCGGTCGGCGCGATATTGCGCGGGCCAAATTGTGTTGGGATCGTTTATCAGCAAGTAGAGTAAGGCAAGATTGTTGGATGCATCGTCATCCCACTCGACGTGAAACGCCTTCATTGGGCATCCTCGGCGCGGATTGTCTCAAGGACCTCCAGGATTCGCTTTTCATCAAAGGGGCCTTCACGTTTCCACGCCTCCGCAAGCGCCTGCATGTGGCGGGATACCTGCTCACTTGAAAACCGGCGACCCGGCTCGCGCGCGCGACGTTTCAACTCCGCGATGAACTCCGCGGAAAAGTCCGGCGGCAGCGTGCCGAGCACCTTGCCTTGGGAATCGCACACTTGCACCGGTTCCTTCGCCTGATGGTACATGCGCGCTTGCTCTGGCGTCAAAATAATCTGCGTCATGGATGGTCCCTCCAGCCCCATTATACCTGGCCCACGCCGAATTCCTTGAGGAACTCCTGCAGAAACTGCATCTCCTCCTTGGGCCAGCCTTCCTGCTTGCCGAAGGCGATGAGGGCGTCCATGTCCTCGCGGATGCGTTTCAGGTCGGGGCCTTGCAAACGCTGCATGTACGTCGCGAAGTAGTTGAGCGCCTCGTTGGCGGCGGCATCATTCACGACATCGGCGTCGCTGCCGTCGAAGAAGACGACGGCGTGCAGCGTCGCGAGAAGCAGCGGATGGATGCCGAGTTCTTCGGGGATGAGCGGGAAGACGGCCGCGCCGGCGGGGACATCATTTTCCCCTCGCCCCTCCGGGGGAGAGGGGCCGGGGGTGAGGGGGGATTTGGCCATGTCACACTCCTGCGACGGCGGGGATGATGCTGAGTACATCGCCATCCTTGGTCGCGCTCTGGAGATTGTCGAGATAACGAATGTCTTCGTCGTTGAGGTAGATATTGACGAACCGCCGCAATTGGCCATTCTCGAAGATGCGGCCGACGATGTTCGGGAACTTCGCGCCGAGGTTGTCGAGCACTTCTTTGACACTGGCGCCCGCGAGGTCCACGCTCGCCTGATTGTCGGCGTGTTGCCGCATCGCTTGGGGGATTTGCACCTTGATTGGCATTGGTGTTCCCTGTCTTCGTTTAGCGCCCGCTGCGTCCGTCCGTTTCGCGCGGGCGCTAAACGAAGAGTGGATCGTTTCACGTTGATGGCTGATTACACCAACGCCGGTTCGCGCCGGCCGCCCTCCAGCACCGCGGCGAAATCGTCGATGTTGGGCCGGATCACGGCGTGGCGCTCGACGACGTTGGCTATGGCGTCTTGCGTCTTCAGGCCGTTGCCGGTGATGCAGATGACGATTTCCTCGTCGCGCGGGATGCGGCCCTGTTCGATGAGCTTCTTCGTGACCGCGAGCGTGACGCCGCCGGCCGTCTCAGCGAAGATGCCTTCGGTCCTGGCCAATAGCAGCATCGCGTCGGCGATCTCGGCGTCGCTGACGTCCTCGCCCCAGCCGCCGGTTTCCTTCATGACCTTGATCGCGAAGTAGCCGTCCGCCGGGTCGCCGATCGCCAGCGACTTCGCAATCGTGTTCGGCTTGCGCACCGGTCGATGCGAGTCCGAGCCGGCCTTCAAACCCGCAGTGATCGGGTTGCAACCCGTCGCCTGCGCGCCGTAGATCTTGCACTTCGGCTCGCGGTCGATCAGGCCGACCTTGTACAACTCGTGAAACGCCTTGTGAATCTTGCCGATCAGGCTGCCCCCCGCCATCGGGGACACGACGTGTTGGGGCGTCCGCCAGCCGAGCTGCTCGGCGATTTCGAAGCCGAACGACTTCGAGCCCTCGGCATAGAACGGCCGCAGGTTCACGTTGACCAGGCCCCAGTTGTAGCGATCGGCGATCTGGCTGCACAGGCGGTTGACGTCGTCGTAGGTTCCCTTGATGCCGACGAGGTTAGCGCCGTAGACGATGGTGTTGAGAATCTTGGCCTGCTCGAGATCGTGCGGCACGAAGATGTAGCTCTTCAGCCCGGCCTGAGCCGCATTGGCGGCAACGCTGTTGGCGAGGTTGCCTGTGGACGCACAGCCGACCGTGTCAAAGCCGAACTCACGCGCCTTCGAGAGCGCCACCGAGACGACGCGGTCCTTGAACGACAGCGTCGGGAAGTTGACGGCGTCATTCTTGACCCAGAGCTTTTGCACGCCAAGCGCCTCGGCCAGCCGATCGGCCCGCACCAGCGGGGTGCCGCCGACGAGCGGGCCGACGGTCGGTTCGCCGTCGATGGGAAGCAGTTCGCGGTAGCGCCACATGTTGAACGGCCGCAGCTCGATCTTGCCGCGATTGACGACTTCGCGAATGGCGTCGTAGTCGTAATCGACTTCGAGCGGCCCGAAATCGTCTTCGCAATAGTTGAGAGGCTTCTTCGGATAGGCCTTGCCGCACAGGCGACACTTCAGGCCGCGGACAAAATCGCTCATGAGTGTTGTTTCCTTGGCCGCTTGCGGCTTAGCGCTCGCAGGATGGCATGCGATTACTGAATCGCACGGGTAGCTGCGAGCGCTAAGCCGCGAGCGGCGAAATATCAACCGGCAGGTATCTTGGAGGATTAAGAGAAAGGCGTGCATTGCACGATCTTATCTCTCCCGGATCACCGGGGGGAGTTAGCACCAGCATCGCAGGGTGCGACCGGTTGCTGTGGCTTCAAAGGGCCCTTCCCTCAGCCACTCTCGATAAGATACCGAAAACCAAGTTGTCACAGCGATTCTAGGGCGGCGCACGCAAAAGAGCAACGGGAATTAAGCGATTTTCCGAAAAAGCGCTGTATTTTGGCCGCCTCGTTGCGAATTTGGCAATCTCCAGGAAGTGAAGAACTTCAACAACAAAGGAGAAAGCCATGTGCACCATGCGTCGTCGTCAGTTCCTGGCCGCCTGTGGAGCGAGCGCCGTCGGTGTGCTCGGACTCAACCTGCTCACGCCGCAAGCCGCTCGGGCAACGACCAATTTTCAGTACCTGATTCACAACGGGTTCAATCAGAACGATACGCGAATCATTCGCCGAGCCCTTGACCTGGTTGCCGCACACCTGACCTCGCCTGGCGTGTGCCAGAGCACCTACCAGACCGCGAATCGGTCGCTCGTGGACAACAATTACTGTGCGGCCGTCGGAATCCCGACCCGTGGCGACTGGAGCTGGGCCTGCATGCGTTACCAGCTCGACAACTACCTGCGGCCGCACATCCCGCGCGTCAACATTCATCCGTACTTCCTGCGCGACGGTTCGTGGGGCCGGGCCCAGGTCGGCATCGTGCGGACGCTGAACCTGCCGCAGCGGACCGGGCAGTTCCAGGGGGAGTTCGTCATCCACCTGAATCGCCTCTGGCTCGGAAACGGCCAAGCCGGCAACGATGCCGGCGTGTGGGCCGGCGTCATCGCGCACGAGATGATGCATAACCTCGGCCACATGCACGGCCATAACGAGTACGGTTTGCACCTGCAAATAAACGCCCTCCAGGCAGCGGTCTACAGCGCATGCGCGTCCGTGCTTCGCACCAGCGACAGCGACGACTTCAACGACAACAGCGACTTCCTCGAACGGCACCCCTTCTGCGGGAGTTGATGAGCGCAAGCGAGGGGATAAAGGCTTCACGCACAGAGTGTTCATCTGTGCGTGATCCTGCTGTCGACTCGCTAACGCTCAGGGTTAGTTAGATCAAGCTGGCGCTTTTCAATCCGGTGCAATCGCTGAAGCTCGGCATGATACCGGACGATCCGTTTGAGAGCGCTGTTGGCGATCAGTGCCCATGCGATGTACATGCAGATGGCGACCGGCCAGGCCGGCGGAATGAGTGCCAAGATGCATGCGGCCAGGCCGGGCCCCCAGCCGGTTGCCCGGGGCCGACCGGGCGAAAGGAACCTCATCTCCTGTTCGATTCCCGTCGATAACCCGGGCACAGCGCGAAAGACCCAGTAGAAATTGAAGAATGGCACGAACAGCAACCCCACCATGAGGCCCGGCGAATAATCCTCATCCTCGCGCAGCATCAACCGCCAGGCCTGGTAGAGCCAGACGATGAAACAGACCAGCGCGGCGATCTCGGTGCCAATCCCCGCTATCATGAACAGGAAGGCCAGGATCGTGCGCAACTCACGTTCGCGGCGAAACATCTCGACGGCGATCGGCGCGCAGATCATCAGCACGATGCCGATCGGTATGAGGATCGTGCCGATTACAGCAAGCGATGCGCGGAAGGGGGCAAGCTCGCGCGACGGCGGGCGCTGCTTGTCGAAGGGATGTTCATCGAGGAGGCCGCTCACGCCGAATCCGCACTGGGGGCATTCCTCGGCCCCACTGTCGAACCTCGTCCCGCACATCATGCAGAAGATCGATCGCTTGCTGGACTGCGCCGGCAAGCGATCGAGCTTTTCGGGAATGAGGATTCCGGTATGTGCCGTCGGGGCCTTGCTGTTTCCGTTGACTTCCACAGGCTTGGGAGGATCGACCTCCATGTCCATGGCGTTGCCGATGGCAACTTCAGCATGACAGCGCGGACACTGAGCGCTCGGTCCGCGCACGTCATCGGGGAGTTGCAATGGATACTGGCATCCAGAGCATGTGACGGTAGACGGCATTTCCGCCTGCGATATTGGTGAGCGGGGTTGCGTAATCGCCCCGTGCACGGAATCTCACGCAAGCAAGTTGTCCACGGGGCGCTGACGCAACCTCGCTCGTGCTGGCTGAATCAGGGCGCCGGGGCCTTGAACGAAAAGTCGTACGTGTTCTTGCCGGCCTTTAGTGTCTTCTTCTCGCCGTCCTTGGTCAGGAGCCAACCCACGCCCTCGTGATAGGCCATGATGCTGATCTCGGCGCCGGCGGGCACGAATGGGATCTCGTACGTGCCGTCTTCCTTCGTAATCGCGTAGTAAGGATGATCGAAGACGAACAGCTTCGCGGACATCCACGTGTGCACGTCGCACTGGATCGACACCGGCAGCGGCTGCGGCTGCAACTTCTGGTTGTCCGGCAAATCTTTGGACGCATTCAGTTCCGTCTTGCCCGGCAGGTTGCGATTGAATCCCTCGTTGTACTTCGGATGCCCCACGGCACGGACGTTGTGCGTGACCGGCGCGCTGTTCTTGATGATCAGCGTCTGGCCCGATTCGATCTGTTTGCCCGCTTCGTCGTAGCGGTACGGGTTGAACGCCGACACGCGAGGACGGAAGGCGCAGAAGGGCTGATCGATGGTGATCGTGTCCTTCTGAGCCTTGAAGCTGGCGTGGGTCGGGAAGAAAGTCTTGGCCGGCGCCTTGATCCAGACGCAGACATTGGCGACCGCCTTGGTCTTCTCATCGACAATCCAAACGAGATCGACCTTGTCGTTGGGCAGCGCCTTCGGATCGAGGCAGCATTGCTTGTCGGAATGAATTTTCATCTTGTCGGCAAGATCGGTATTCTTCGGTGCGGTACCGTCAAGCGTGACCTTGCCGGACAGGCTGCCCCACCCATCGGTTTTCAGCAGGGACAAATCCTGAGCCTGCGATGCCGTCGCAAGTAGGGCGACGGCGAAAGTTGCACAGATGAAATTGCGAGCCATCGATTCTCCTTCTTTCATTCTGGATCGATACTGCGCCGGCCGGCGAAGTACCGTATTACTTGTAGCACGATTCCGGCGATGCCGATACCAAAAACTATGAACTGAGCCGTCTCCCAGCGCTCGACAAAATGCAGGTTTGCGAAATTCCACAGGCCAGCCAGGACCAAAGACGCTGCAAAGCAGAGCAACGCGAGCGCCTGCAGGACGAGGGGCAACACCGGTTCGGCATTCATCGCATTGCGGAGTTCTTCCCGTTCTTTGCGCTCCTGTTTATCTTGCTCCGTGTCCACGTGGGCGGGCATGTTCTCAAAGTCAAACGGATTGGCCGATTCCGCCGCGGCAGTCGAATTCGCGGCCTCCGTCGGGACTGGTACGGCCG
>Ga0233424_10002832_pt1 | contig 11742 bp, 12 predicted proteins | sample Watercolumn_Towu_FD_181011 | JGI IMG/M metagenome (GOLD analysis project Ga0233424, IMG submission 181011) | Freshwater microbial communities from Lake Towuti, South Sulawesi, Indonesia - Watercolumn_Towuti2014_125_MG | ecosystem: Environmental > Aquatic > Freshwater > Lake | place: Indonesia... | reverse complement strand
AACAGCATCCAGAATCTCTAAAAAAGAGGCGTCTGTTGAAACATTCTTGGCTTGATATTCTTTAAAAGCGCCTTCGCTGTTACGATTTTTTTGGCGCCATACTTTAAGAGTCAGATTGATATTTTTACTTTCAGACATGTCTAACCTCTTACTTATAACTTCTTGTTGATGGTTTTACGTTTTCAAACTTGAGTTCTTCAATGTGTTTAGTTGCGGCCTTGCCTTCACCCTTCCACTCCCAAGCAGCGACATTACAGAATTTTTCATCATTTCTTAAAGCTTCGCCATCCACTTGATGTTCTTCACGAAAGTGACCTCCACAAGACTCTTCTCTTTCAAGAGCATCACGGCACATTAATTCACCCAGTTCAATGAAGTCGATCACGCGACCTGCTTTTTCTAGCTCTGTATTCAATTCGCTAGCTTCACCAGGAATACGCACATCATTCCAAAAAGTCTCTCTTAATTTTGGAATCTGTTGTAAAGCGGCTTTTAAGCCTGTCGCTGTACGAGACATACCGCAAGCATTCCACATGATACGACCTAACTCTTTATGAATACTTTCAACCGTGCGCGAACCTTTGACTTTCAACATTCTTGAAAGTTGGTTTTTAGTGTCTTCTGCCGCCGCCTTGAAAGCATCGTGAGTCGTTGTTACTTTCTCAACTTTGTTATTCGCCAAATAATCGCCAATTGTATAAGGAAGAACAAAGTAGCCATCAGCAAGCCCTTGCATTAAAGCCGAAGCCCCCAAACGATTGGCTCCGTGATCTGAAAAGTTAGCTTCACCGGCTACAAATAATCCAGGAATCGTACTCATCAAATTGTAATCCACCCACAATCCACCCATCGTATAGTGTGGTGCTGGATAAATTTTCATTGGGGCTTTATAGGGATTTTCACCAACAATTTTGTCGTACATTTGAAATAAGTTTCCGTAACGCTCGCGGATTTTATCCTCACCAAGACGATTGATCGCATCTTGGAAATCTAGATAAACCGCATCTTGCCCATTCAAAACCGAATGTCCTTCGTCACAGCGAAATTTCGCTTGGCGAGAAGCAATATCTCGAGGAGCCAAGTTACCAAATGAAGGATAAATTCTTTCTAAATAATAATCTCGATCTGACTCTGGGATTTCAGATGGCTTGCGGCGATCTCCTTTGATTTTTGAGACCCAAACGCGGCCATCGTTACGCAAAGATTCTGACATCAACGTCAATTTTGATTGATTGTCTCCGTGCACGGGAATGCAGGTTGGATGAATTTGCGTGTAACAAGGATTTGCAAAGAAAGCTCCTTTTTTGTGAGCCTTCCAGGCGGCCGTCACTGCGCACATCATGGCATTCGTCGAAAGATAGAAAACATTCGAGTAACCGCCGCTGGCGACAATCACCGCATCGGCTTCGTGGGTTTCAATCTCTCCAGTTAATAAATTTCGCGTCACAATCCCACGCGCTTTACCGTCAATGATCACAAGCTCCAACATCTCTTGGCGTGTGTGCAATTCAACGGTTCCCAAATCCACTTGTCTCATCATAGATGAATAAGCACCCAAAAGCAGTTGTTGTCCTGTTTGCCCGCGAGCATAGAAAGTTCTTGAAACCTGGGCACCACCGAAAGAACGATTTGATAAAGTTCCACCGTATTCACGAGCTAAGGGAACTCCTGAAGCCACGGCCTGATCAATAATGTTCACTGAAACTTCCGCTAAACGATACACATTGGCTTCGCGCGCTCTAAAGTCTCCGCCCTTAATCGTGTCATAAAAAAGACGATAAACGGAGTCTCCATCATTCTGATAATTTTTAGCGGCATTAATCCCGCCCTGAGCGGCCACTGAGTGAGCACGGCGAGGAGATTCATGCACACAAAACGCTTTCACTTTATAGCCGAGTTCACCCAAAGAAGAGGCCGCGCTCGCTCCGGCCAGACCGGTACCGACTACAATCACCGAGTGTTTGCGCTTGTTCGCCGGGTTCACCAGTTTTGAATTGAACTTATGGTTCTTCCACTTTGAATCTAAAGATCCACTTGGTACTTTGCTATCTAAAATTGACATACAAAACCTCGTTCTTACTTATTAGCGATGAGATAGACGTAAATAGGTTGAGATAAAAATCCGACGGTCACGACGACCGCATAAGCCCAAGAGATCTTTTTGATTCCGGGTTGATGCCGACGCTCAAGCAAACCAAAAGACTGAAATAATGATCCAATGCCATGACGCAGGTGAGTCATCAAAACCAGCAGGCTGATCACATACCAAAAAACATAACCCGGTTGTTGAAATACTTCGACCATCAGTTTCGCTAAGTCACGCATTTCCACTCCATTAACAATGGTGGTGTAATGAGCGCCAAATTTAAAAGTCATCAAGTGAGTGATGATGAAAAATAAAACCAAACTCCCCTGAACGGCCATGGTTTTTGAGGCGACGGTCGCCCCTTTTTCTCCATTCGGAGTTGCGGCATAACGATTGGGACGAGCCTGACGATTTTGAATCGTTAAGCTGAAAGCGCAAAAAACATGAACGAGCAAAGATGCAATAAGAACCGCTTCGGCGGCGTATATGATATACCCACTCACAAGCGCATGCCCATAAGCATTGTAAGCATCGGCGCTTACAAAAATAAGCATGTTACCAGCCATGTGCGCGAACACAAACCCGGCCCAAATTAATCCTGTTAAGCCCATGAGATATTTTTTGCCCACTGTCGAAGTAAAAAAATTCAGCATAAATTCACCGTATTTTTACGCCCTTTCGATATCTTAAATTGTCACTTAATTTTCACTTTGATTATTACTCCTGGGGCGGTTTCTTGTCCATGGCGTCGCATTTGTAATGCAACACGTTAAGTGATAAAAGGGTTTTAGCTTTTTGGTCTTTGATATAAAACAAGTCCATTCAAAAATCGGGAGTTTTATGAAAATTTTTGTATGTGTTAAGCAGGTGCCAGACACCGAAACTAAAATCAAAATTCTCTCTGATTCCAGCGGTATCGACACTGCCGGTATCAAATGGGTCTTAAATCCTTATGACGAATATGCGGTCGAAGAAGCCATCAAGTTAAGAGAGAAAAATGCCGGGGCCCAAGTCTGGGTGGTCTCTGTCGGACCTAAGTCTCGAGTTGTTGATTCTTTAAGAACAGCCCTCGCCATGGGAGCTGATGAAGCTATTGTTATTAATTCAACAGACCATGTGGACGCCTTTTCAACGGCTAAAGCTCTGGCCGCAGCCATTAAAGCCGAAGGTGGAGCCCAAGTTTTATTCACCGGCAAACTAGCCATTGATAACAACCAAGCTTCTGTAGGACCTATGCTTGCCGAAATGCTTGGCATTCCTCACACCAGTGTAGTGTCAAAATTTGAATGGACCGCAGATGCGGTGACCGTTGAAAGAGATGTCGAGGGCGGCGCCAAAGAGGTCGTACAAATGAAAACTCCGGCTCTTGTCGGCGCTAACAAAGGCTTGAATATGCCTCGTTACGCCAGTCTTCCGGGAATTATGAAAGCTAAAAAGAAGGTCATCAAAGAACTCGAAATCTCGGCCTTGGGCGTCAGTGAAGGCGAAGCCAAAGTCAAATACTCAGGCTATTCGCTTCCTCCAGAAAAACCAGCCGTGAAGCTAATCACTGGTGATAATGCGGCCGCCGATCTTGTTAAACTGCTTCGCGATGAAGCCAAAGTTCTTTAGTGGAGAGATTGAATATGAAAATTTTAGTTTTTACTGAAAGTTCTAAAGGTCAACTTAAGCGCAGCTCTCAAGAGTTGCTTCAGGCCGCTCATAAATCAGGTGCCACCGTATTGGCTGCCTACTTAGGCTCCGACGCGGGAGTGGCTTCTCAGGCGGCTCATCATGGGGCCAACGAAATTCATCTTTTTAAATACGCCAAGCTTGAGGCTTACAATCCGCAACTTTTTGCAGCGGCTTTAACAGAGCTGGTGAAAAAAACTGGGGCCTCTGTTGTTCTTGGCTCTGCTTCGTCGGTGGGGCGCGACCTTTTTCCCAAGGTGGCAGCTCAACTTGAGGCCGGACTCGTCAGCGATGCTACAGAGTTGCAAATCTCTGCAGAAACTCTTTCGTTGAAAAAACCTATGTACTCTGGAAAGTGCTTTGCCTCGGCCACATTTAACTCGGCTGTAAAAATGGTTTTGATGCGCGCCAATCAATTGCCTGTAGGTCCTGCCGACACAAGCAAATCGGCTCCTGTCACCGAACATGCTCTTCCAGCTATTGATTTGATGACGACCATTAAAGACATCGTTAAAGGCACAACTGAAAAACTCGATTTAACTGAAGCCAACATCATCGTCAGCGGTGGGCGAGGTCTTAAAGAGGCCGTTCACTTTAAGATGCTTGAAGACCTGGCTCAAGTTCTTGGTGCCACTGTCGGAGCTTCTCGGGCCGTGGTTGATGCGGGATGGGTTGGACATGGCATGCAAGTAGGGCAAACGGGTAAAACGGTGGCTCCTTCTTTGTACATAGCTGTTGGTATCTCTGGAGCTATTCAACATTTGGCCGGAATGAGTGGCAGCAAAGTGATCGTTGCTATCAATAACGATCCCAACGCTCCCATCTTTCAAAAGGCCACTTATGGAATCGTTGGAGATGCCTTTGATATTGTTCCCAAACTCACTGCCGAGTTCAAAAAAGCTCTTCATTAATTAAGTTGTGAGGACATTTTTTTTAGGTTCGCTTATTTGGATTATCTATCGCCTTGTCTCTTGGACTTGGCGAGTGCGAATTTACGAACCTAAAGAAATGCAACTCGCCCTCAAAGAAAACAAATCCGTGATCTGTGCGCACTGGCATGGCGATGAGTTGGGACTCATTCAACTTGTGCATCGCTATCACATCGGAACCATCACTTCGACCAGCAAAGACGGGGAGTTGATGAATTTTGTCTTAAAGCGCCTAGGAGCCACCACCACACGCGGGTCTTCAACCCGAGGCGGAGTTGGAGCTTTAAAAGGAATCATCGATCTTTGTAAAACTGGAAGAAATTTGAGTTTTGCCGTCGATGGCCCCAAGGGCCCAATTTATGAAGTGAAGCCCGGAGTTTTTGAAGTCTCTCGAGTTCGTGCTTTAGATATTTACTGTTGTGGCATTTACTTCGAGAGCGCTTGGCGCTTTCCCCGATCATGGAATCAAACTTATTTTCCCAAGCCCTTTGCTAAAATCGCTGTTTCTTGGGTGGGCCCGATCCCAGGCCTTGCTCGTGATCAAGATCCTAGAGATCCTGAATTGGCAGAAAACCTTAAAAATCAACTGTTTGCCGCGCGGCATGATGCCGTCAAACTATTTGCTGATACCTAGAGCCCTTGCTAGCATTTTAATTGAGAGATTAAAACTAAAGTTAAACTCGATGGATCGAGTCCAACAAAGGGTCAAACAGCTATGAAAATATTTGCTTTAATTGCTACCACTTTACTTTCTTTATCAGCTTTTGCGCAAAAACCTACGGATGTGGTTGCAACTGTTGGTAACAAAAACATCACTTTTCAAGAATTCGATAAAAAGTATAAAGAAGTTTTAGCCGTAGCGATTGCCAATCCTCCAACAAAAGAACAGTTTCTTGAAGATTTAGTTCGCTATGAGTTGGGTGTCCAAGAAGCTAAAAAACGAAAAATCGATCAAGACCCAGCGACTGTTGAGCGCTTCAATCAAGAAATGTACAAAGTCCTTTTAGAAAAAGAGCTTGGACAAAAAGTTCAAGACATCAAAACTTCTGAAGCTGAAATGAAGGCTTGGTATGCTAAGAATCCATCTCTTCGCACCAGCCACATTTTGTTCGAAGTGAAGCCCGGAGCTACGGCTGAACAAAGAGCTGAAGCTAAAGAGCGTGCCAATAAAATTTTATCTGAGGTGAAGGCCTCAAAACGTCCTTTCGAAGAGCTTGTAAAGATTTACACTGACGATGCTATTAGCAAACAAACTGGCGGGGATGTGGGCTGGCAGTCACGTATTTCTATTCTTCCTTCTTACTATGATGTCGCACTTGGAATGAAAGTGGGCGAAATCAAAGGGCTAGTTGAAACTCCTTATGGTTTTCATATTATTAAACTCACTGGCAAACAAAGCTATGAAGAGGCCGATCATAAAGCCATTCGTGCCGCTGTTTTTGATGAAAAACGCAAACAGTTGTTTGATGCTTACTTCAATAAGTTGAAAGCCGGCACACCTGTTAAAATGAATACTTCAATTATTAAATGATGATTTTATCGAGCTGTTTTCAATTTAAAAACCCCGCTATTAAGACGGGGTTTTTTATTTTTTTAAGCCTTGTTCTTTCTTCTTGTGATTTGCTAGATCGCAAAATTCAAGAAAAAGTGGTCGTACAAGTGGATGACCAAAAGCTCACGGCAAAAGATTTTTCTCAACAACTGGCTCGTCGCCTTAAAGATCTTGATGCCCTTTCAGCGAAAGATCCAAATATCATTTCTCGCTCAAAAGAAGAGATCATCAAAGCCTTTATCACTCGCAGTTTAACGATTCGTTGGGCTCAACAAAATAAAATTACTATTAGCGAAGTTGAGATTGAAAACGAAGTTAGGAATATTCGCTCGGCCTTTCCTGATGACTTGGCTTTTCGCAAGGTGCTCGCCGAAGAAAATATTTCATTTTCTGAATGGCGCGAAGGTATCAAGTACACTTTATTAGAAAAAGCGGTGTTTAAGGCCTTTCAAAAGAAAATTCAGCCGCCAACCGACACCGAAATTAAAAATTTCTATGATGCCAACAAAGACTTTTATCGCCATAAAGACAAAATTTATCTGCGACATATTCTTGTGGCTGATTTAGCGCGGGCAGAGGTTTTAAAAAAAGACCTGGCAAAAGTGGACTTCCAAGAGTTGGCAAAAAAATACTCCATCGCACCTGATGCAAAAGAGGGTGGCCTGATCGGATGGATTGAAAAGGGCAGCGTTGATTATTTTGATCCTTTATTTGGAAAGCCCCTGGGAAGTGTTCAAGGCCCCATAGAAAGCCCCTTTGGAGTTCATTTAATCCGAGTCGAGCGCAAACTCGCCGCTGGAATCACTCCTTTGGATGAGGCTCGCCCTTCAATCATTAAAAGAATTCTTGCGGCCCGAGAGCAGTCCGAGTACATCTCTTGGTTAGATAAACAGATTCGCGAGATTAAGATCTCGAAAGATTGGGATTTCTTGAACAGCATTCAAGTGCAAACCAAGGGAAGAAACGAATAGGCCCTTGTTTGATTTTTAGTAGGTAAATCATGAAAAAAACGGCTTTAGTTTTAATTTTTTTACTCTCTCATCAAAGTTTCGCACAACGCGCGAAAGTTGATGGCATCTTAGCCACTGTGAACTCAGAGCCAATTTTAAAGTCAGATCTAAAGGATTTGGTTAAACGCGCTAAACAGCCCGGCGTCCTTGATGAGGTTTTGGCTCCTAAGGGAGATCTCTCAAACATTCAAACGGATGAAAAAAAGCAACTTGAATACTTAATTTCTGAAAAAGTCTTAGAGTCTGAAATCAAACGCCTAAATCTCTCGGTAACAAATGAACGGGTTGAACAAGAGATTCGCGACACCGCCAAAAGATCTGGAATGCAAAGAGCCGATCTAGTTCGAGCCGTTGAGAATCAAGGAATTGACTTTGCCTCTTACAAGAACGTTATTAAGCAAAAAATTGAAAGAACTTCTTTATTTGAAAGCGAGATTATTTCAAAAATTCGTATCACTGATGACGAAGCTTTTTCAGAATATCAAAAACGCAACCCCAAAGCTAAAAGCCGAGTTTTTGAATACACCTTATCACAAATTTATTTCAATCCCCGCAAAGATGGACCAGAAACAACCATGAAACGCGCTGAAGTGGTTTTGCAAAAAATAGATTCGGGCCTTAGCTTTGAAAAAGCGGTCGAGTTGCACACGGAAGAAAAAAATGTGTCTAATGGTGGCTTGCTCGGGACTTTTAAATCGGGCGAATTTAGCTCTGAATTTGAAGAAGCCGTGAGCTCTCTTTCTGAAGGTGGTCACAGTCGTATCGTACAAAGTAAAAGTGGATTTCATATCTTAAAGTTAATTTCAAAAAAAATGTCCACCGACCCCCAGTTTGAAAAAGAAAAAGAGCGCATCAAAGCGGCGCTTTTTGATATCAACTTCAAACGTCAGTTAAAAACTTGGATGGAGTCAAAACGCGAAGACGCGGCTATTAAATACAATGAACGCTAAACTTGTGGCTCTTACCACTGGCGATTTGAATGGCATTGGTTTTGAGGTCACCTGCAAAGCCTTGGCTCGTTTGAAATCGACAAAACAAGCTCATTTTGTTCTTTATCGAAGTGAGTCCTCTGAGATGAGGCACCTCAAGCTAGTGGATAAAAAGTTTCAACGTTTGACCCTTCGATCCCTCTCTGATTTAAGCACCGCTCTAAATACCTTAGATTCGAAAAAAAAACTGCCACCGCGTTTATTATTTGATTTTGTTCGAAGTGATTCTCCGGCTCACTGGGTGCATGAAGCCGCTGAAGCTTGTCGTGCCGGATTTTTTTCAGCCATGGCAACAGCACCTCTTTCTAAAACCTTGATTAAACAAGCGGGCTTTGGAGGCCTCGGCCACACTGACATCCTCAAATCTGTAACAAAAACTAAAAATGTTTATATGACCTTTTTAGGAGATAAATTTAACGTGCTACTCGCCACAGGGCATATTCCATTAACGAGGGTGGCACCTGCGATAAAACTTGAATTATCCCAAGCCCTTGAGTCTGCGGCTCTATTACACTCTCGTTTTAAGTGGGGAAAAGAGCCTATCTATGTTCTGGGGTTAAATCCTCATGCCGGTGAAAGCGGTTTGATTGGCTCTGAAGACCTCTTTATTGAAAACTTAATAAAAAAGAGCAATGCCCAAGCCGGAAGAGAACTCTTCTTGGGCCCCATTTCTCCGGATGCGGCTTTCTTAGAGAAAAATTGGTCTCCTAAACGCCTTTTTGTCTCGATGTATCACGATCAAGGACTCATCCCATTTAAGGCCATTCATGGACAAAAGAGTGGAGTTCATTTATCTTGGGGTCTTCCAATTATTCGCACCAGTGTCGATCACGGCACTGGCTTTGATATTTTTGGAAAAAATAAAGCCCAGCCTGAATCCATGCTGGATGCAATCACGACAGCATTAAAGCTGATCTAGTTAGAGGTGATGTATGTACAAACCAGTGATTTTTCGCGAATACGATATTCGTGGAGTTTACAATGGTGATTTCGATAAAAATTTTGCATATCTTTTAGGGCGTGCTTACGCCTCTTACATGGTTAAAAACAGCGCGAAAAAATCGGGTCGCATCACTTTAGGTCATGACGCTCGCGTTTCGAGTCCTGAAATTGTCGCCTCTTTAGCTCGCGGTTTAACCGAATCTGGATTTGACGTGATTCATTTAGGCTTGGTCACTTCGCCTATTTGTTATTTTTCAACATTTGCTCTTGAAAAAATTGATGGCGCTTTGATGGTGACCGGCAGCCATAATCCACCTGATTACAATGGCTTTAAAATTTCAGTGGGCCAGTGGACCATTTTTGGAGAAGAAATTCAAAAGCTTCGCACCATCATTGAACAAAATGATTTCGTCAACGGCCAGGGATCTGAATCTAAGTTCGATATTTTTCCAATGTATGTCGAAAGATACAAAAAAGAATTCGGCTCTCTCGCTGGAATTAAAATCGTACTTGATGGTGGCAATGGTGCTGCCGGCTGTATCATGAAAAAACTTTTTGAAGCCGTTGATTTAAAACCAACTATTCTCTTTGAACAACCAGACGGTAGATTCCCGAATCATCACCCAGATCCAACGGTCGAAAAAAATTTAGTGGATTTAAAAAACCAAGTTCTCAAAGAGGGCGCTGTTGTGGGAATTGGTTTTGATGGTGATGCCGACCGCATTGGTATTGTCGATCACACAGGTCGTATGATTTATGGCGACGAACTAATGACGATTATTGCCCGTGATATTTTGAAAACCAATAAAGGCGCCAAAATCATTGGTGATGTTAAGTGCTCAGATCGCATGTACTCAGATGTACAAAAGCAGGGTGGTGTTCCCATTATGTGGAAGACAGGACACTCCTTGGTTAAAGAAAAAATTAAAACTGAAAAAGCTCCATTTGGTGGAGAGATGAGCGGACATATTTTCTTTGCCGACCGCAATTACGGTTACGATGATGCTCTTTATGCAGCTCTTAGACTCTGCGAAATATTAGCAAAATCTAAAAAGACCGTTCCAGAATTATTGGCCGGACTTCCCGAGGCTCACAACACTCCTGAAATTCGCATTGATACCACTGAAGAGAAAAAGATTTTGATTGTTGAAAAAATCAAAGAAGCTTTTTCAAAGCCCAGTGATGATTACAAATTGAATTTAATCGATGGCATTCGTATTAGCTTTCGCGATGGTTGGGCCTTAGCTCGGGCTTCGAACACCCAACCCGTGCTCGTCGTAAGATTTGAATCTTCCACGGCCGAGGGTATGAAGAAGATTGAAAAACAAGTGATGGATATCGTTAATCAGTATTTATAAGTCGTTTCTATATTTGAAGGAGTGGAGAACTAACATCCCCCTCCTTTGTTTCGGCAGTATTTAGAGGGATTTTAAATATGTACGAAGGTGAAAGATTTAATAGCATCAGCCATTTGATCGGTGTCGCCGTCAGTTTGATCGGAGTCTCTGTTCTTATGACTCTCGCCATACAAACCGGAGATGTTTTTAAAATCGTTAGTTGCTTGATTTATGGCTTGGCCATGGTCTTTCTCTTTGCTTTTTCGACACTCTATCATTCTTTCAAAGTCGGAAGAGCTAAATCTGTTTTTCAAAAACTCGATTATATTGCCATTTATCTGATGATTGCTGGCACCTATGCACCCTTCACACTCGTCTCATTGCGTGAAAAAAATGGTTGGTATTTATTTTTTGCCGTTTGGGGATTAGCTCTCATTGGCATGATTCAAGAGATTCTGCGAAACTCTTTAACTCGCAAAACCTCATTGGTGATTTACTTACTCATGGGATGGTTAATTATTTTCGATATTAAAAACCTATGGCAGATCCTCACTTCGCTTTCGCTTTTCTTTTTAGTGAGCGGCGGTCTTTGTTATACTTTTGGCGTTATCTTTTTTATCAACGATACGAAGTGGAAACATGCTCACGGCATTTGGCACATCTTCGTTTTACTCGGATCCATCCTTCAATACTTTAGTGTGATCATCAATGTGACTTAGGTTTCACACAGAATTGTCCACAGGGTTTTTAAAAATTTATCTAGTTGTGGAAAAATAAAAAAGGCCACCTTTCGGCAGCCTTTTTTAAATTCGTCATTAAAGACGATCTTCATTATTTCTTAAACAATTAGATTGTTGGAATCTTGATGAAAGAAACAAGGAAAGCAAGGATCACTAGAGACTCGATAAGAGCTAGTGAAAGGATAAGGGGAGTGAAAAGTCTGTCTGCTGCTGCTGGGTTTCTTGCGATACCTTCTAGAGCTGCAGAAGCTGCTTTACCTTGTCCCATAGTTCCGCCAAGAACCGCGATAGCGATAGCGATTGCAGAAGCAATTGCGATTAAACCGCTGTTTGAGCTAGTCGCTGCAGCTGCTGCTGTCGCTTCTTGAGCTTGAACTGCAAATGACGCCAACAAAACTGCTGCCATTGTCATGATATTTTTCATTGATGTTTCTCCTTTTAATTATTTCAAATTATTTCTAATTTTGATTTTTATTTGTTTATTTC
>Ga0233424_10002826_pt1 | contig 11758 bp, 10 predicted proteins | sample Watercolumn_Towu_FD_181011 | JGI IMG/M metagenome (GOLD analysis project Ga0233424, IMG submission 181011) | Freshwater microbial communities from Lake Towuti, South Sulawesi, Indonesia - Watercolumn_Towuti2014_125_MG | ecosystem: Environmental > Aquatic > Freshwater > Lake | place: Indonesia... | reverse complement strand
CGTAGTTTTCGGCAAACTATGGCTGGGTTATTCGGTGCGCCCCGTCCCGACTCAAAGTCGGGGCGGTGGCGCTCTTAATCTCCACTTGGGTAAAGAGAAGCGGGGGCTGACTGACCGATTGACTTTCTCCCACATAGAGGTAGCATCCGAGGCAGATTGCCGAACGGTTCGCGGTGTCTTGTCCGAGAGGACGGTTTTCCGAGTAGGAGAGCTCATTACAAACGAACCAGCGCTCCCGAGCAGGGGGCAAAACCGAGAGGTTACAGATGCAAAACATTATGTTAGTCAAGCGTCTCTTAGTGCCCCAAGAGAACAGCATCACCAACGCGCTCGCGCTTCTTGGCGCTGATGGCGAAGTAGACTACCCTGCGCTTTTGAGCATATGCTCTTTGGACAGGGCCCCAGATGTCACAAAAGCGATTGTGGCAGCCGCCATAGCGGCGCACCCAGAAAAGGCAGCGGCGTTTCTCGCTCTCTTGCCGGTGCAAGAAGAGGGAGAACAGTGGAAGAACCAGGAGAAGCGGTTTCTCTCTCCGATCCTCGGAGCACTTGAATCCATACAGTTCCTTGACCAACCCATTCCCGCTTCTTTGGAAGAGGCAGTCGCTAAGCTTTTGGGGTGCGCGATAACCCACTGGGAGTGCACCGAATTAAGAGGCGGCGGTCCGCGGCTGGCTGAATTGACAGCGGTTTATGTCGCAGGGATGGACGAAAATCCCGCCCGCAAAAGTAGTTTAGCCAGTATTTTTCTGGGTGTGGTAACAACGGGGCAAAGATTTTCGACGCTCTTTGATGTCGGGAGGCCGTATGCGACAGCACTCCTCCCATTTGGGGCGGACCTTTTTGGTCATCTGTGCCATAAAACACTGGCGCGACTCCCATTGTTGGGGGCGGCAACCAACTTAGCGAATGCGCTCAAGTGACCAAGATTCTTGCGCGCCGGCAGAACCGTCGAGTTCGGCCGGCTTTTTTTATGTTCACCGAGTGCTAAAATGGGCGCTATGCGCATGTATGCTTTTATTGACGCAAGCAATCTGTTTTATGGAGGCGAGACGAGTTTGGGGTGGAAGATTGATTATGAAAAGCTTTTAGCGTACCTCAAACAAAAGTACGAGGTGAAAAAAGCCCTCTACTTCGGCGGTGTGGAACTCCATAATTTTGAGTTCGACTACCTGAAGGATGATACAGTCCCCGTTCAGGCACTTGAAGAACATCTCACCACATTGCTTGAAAAGGGAAAAGACACACTTGATGAAGCACAGGTGATTCTTGTCGGTCGGCATTTACAGCGGGCGCGTTTTTATTGCAAGCTCGAGGAGTTCGGCTACACGCTTTTTCTCAAACCGGTAAAGTGCTACGAGCAGGAAGATGGAACGCTCCGTCGTAAGGCGAACTGCGATGTCGAGATGACATTTCGTATCATGCACGAGGAAAAGAATTTTGACCGAGTGCTTATTCTATCGGGAGATGGGGACTTTTTGCCAGTGTTGCGCTATCTTAGAAAGCAGGGAAAAGAAGTTGTTATTCTCTCACGCGCCTCACGGACCGCACGGGAGATAAGAAAGTTTGCCGGAAGCAATTTTCGAGATTTCGAATATTTGCGCGAGCTTTTAAAAATGAAATAAACGAACGGCACCCATATAGGATGCCGTTCAGGTCTAGTGTTGGTAGTATATATTCCTCAAAAAAAAAGTCAATGGCCGAGCAAAAAACAAGAAAATTAGTTCTTATTGACGCTCACGCGATACTGCATCGCGCGTATCATGCATTGCCGCAGTTTAGCAATTCGCGGGGTGAGCCGACGGGCGGGCTCTATGGCCTCGCCGCGATGCTGATTAAAATCATTACGAACTTGCGGCCCGACTATATCGCCGCCGCCTATGACCTTCCAAAGCCGACCTTTCGGCATGAGGCGTACAAAGACTACAAAGCCGGACGAGCGAAGGCGGACGACGCGCTTGTCGCGCAGATGAAACGTTCGCGCGAGATTTTTGAGGCGTTTAACATCCCGATGTATGACAGGGAAGGATATGAGGCGGACGACATACTCGGTACGATCGTCCAGCAAGTTGTTAGTGATAAAGGATTAAGGATTAAGGATTGCGATGTCATCATTGCATCGGGGGATATGGACACATTACAGCTCGTGGATGACAAACGGGTGCAGGTGTTTACGCTGAAGAAGGGTATCAACGACACGGTCATGTACGACGAAGAAGCGGTGAAGGCGCGATTCGGGTTCGGGCCGGAGCTTCTCCCTGATTTTAAAGGTCTCAAGGGCGACCCGTCGGACAATATAAAAGGCATTGCGGGAATTGGAGATAAAACCGCGACTGAACTTATCACGGAGTTCGGGAGCATCGAGAATATTTACAATCAACTTAAAACTAAGAACTCCAAACTTAAAACTTCGACGCGTCCTCACGTCGTGGAGCTTTTAGAGAAGGGGAAAGAGGAGGCCGAGTTTAGCAAGGAACTCGCGACAATTCGGCGCGATGTACCGATTAAGTTTCGGCTTCCCGAGAAGGAGTGGCGGGAGAGCGTGGACGTTGAGAAAGCAGAGAAGCTGTTTTCGGAGCTTGAGTTTCGCCAGCTGACGCAGAGACTGAAGGAGGCAGTCCGGACTTTTGGAGAAAGTCCGACAAGCACCAAATCCGAAATCCTAAGTTCTAAACAAATCCTACATCCCCACATTCAGTCAAAAAGAAAGGACGAAAATCAGGCGGGACCGACACAGGGGTCACTTACGGAAGCGTTGGCGGCTACGGGAATTGACCCGCAAGAACTCAAAGAAACTTCCGTCGCGCTCTGGCTTATCAACTCGAATCTGACAAATCCGACACTGGAAGACATTTTTGCGTTTGCGCAGACAAAGAATTTTGCCGCCGCGAGAGAAGTGATTTTCAGAACCATTGCGGAGCGCGGCCTCATCAAAGTTTTTGAAGACATTGAGCGGCCGCTTATTCCCATTGTGGACCGGATGAATGAGCGCGGCGTTCGGATTGATGTGCCGTTCCTAGAGGCCCTATCCAAGGAATACCACAAAGAGCTTTCCGCGCTTGAGAAGTCCATTCACAAGCTTTCCACGGCTGAATTCAACATCAATTCGCCGAAGCAGCTCGGCGAAGTGCTGTTCAACAAAATGGGTCTCAAACCCGCGCGGCAGAAAAAGACGGCGGGTGGAGCCCTCTCGACGCGCGAGTCGGAACTGGAAAAGATGCGAGAGATGCACCCGATTATTGGGAAGATTTTGGAGTACCGCGAGTTCCAGAAGCTCCTCTCAACCTACATTGATAACTTACCGACGATGGTTGCGGGCGACGGGCGGCTGCATGCGCGCTTTTTCTCATCGGGAGCGGCAACGGGGCGAATGGCTTCGCAAAATCCCGGACTCCAAAACATTCCTATTCAAACCGAACGCGGTCGGCGCATCAGAAACGCTTTTATTGCTGAAAAGGGAAGCGCGCTCCTCGCGCTGGATTACTCGCAAATTGAGCTTCGAGTGGCCGCGATTCTCTCCGGCGATGAGCGGCTGATTAACATTTTCAAGGATGGGGAGGATGTGCACACCTCCGTTGCCGCCTATGTTTTCCATGTACCGCGCGGCGAGATTACCAAGGAGATGCGCCGTGACGCGAAGGTAATTAACTTCGGGATACTCTATGGCATGGGCGTGACGTCGCTCCAGCAGGCGCTCAAAGAGGGGAACCCCGCAGTAACCCGCGCTGATGCGCAGAACTTTCTTGATGACTACTTCAGCAACTTTCACACGCTTGCCGAGTATATTGAGGGAGTGAAGGCATCCGCGGCTGCGCAGGGCTACACAGAGACGCTGTTTGGCCGCCGCCGCTCCTTTGAGGCAATTCATTCAAACATTCCCTACATCCGCGCCGCCGCCGAGCGGCAAGCGATGAACGCGCCGTTTCAGGGAACGGCGGCGGACATCCTTAAGCTCGCGATGATTCGGGTGGACGAATTTCTCCGAAAGGAAAAGCTGGAAGCGCGGGTACACCTCATCCTTTCGGTCCACGACGAACTCGTTTACGAAATGCCGGAAAAACTGGTCAAAACCCTCGCGCCGAAAATCAAAGCGATTATGGAAAGCGTACTCCCGCCGAAACTCTCAAAAGGCGTCCCCATTCTCGCCGAAGCGAAAGTCGGTCAAAATTGGGGGGAGATGAAATCACTGCACGGATGAGTCCCAGGAAATGGTGCATTGCTTACCTCACTAGAGAGTAGAAAGGACCTCAAAGCTTTTGCGGTATCGTTCTATGAACTTGTCGGCATCCTCCAGTGCTTCTCGATTTCTTTTGTGTTTTTAAGCCCATGTTTTTTGAAGAATTTACACACTTTTTCCCCGCGTTTTTGAATCACACTACTTTTCATGCCGTCATCATAGCAGGGGTATAGGATTTCTCTTTGTTATTCAGTTATTCAGTGATACGTTATAGGTTATATGTTGTATTTCTTGTACGGAACCGATACGGAAAAAGCGCGGGAGAAGGCCCGCGAGCTTTTGGAAACACTCCAAAAAAAGAAGCCGGACGCGGCGGTGTTTCGCATTGAACCGGAGAAGTGGGGGGAGGTGCATCTTGAAGAACTGATTGGCGGGCAGGGATTGTTTTCGCAGAAGCTAGTTATCTTTGCCGACAAACTTTTTGAGAACGAAGAGGCGAGAGTGGCGATTGAGAAAAATCTGGAGAAGATAGGAACGTCGGAGAATATCTTCATTTTTCTTGAGCGGAAAGTGGCGAAGCCGTTTCTACTTGCCATTGCCGAGGTCGCAAAAAAGGTGCAGGAGTTTCCAAGTAGGGAAAGAGAGAAGAAGCCGGAGTTCAACATTTTCTCGCTCACCGATGCGTTCGGCAGGCGCGACAAGAAAAAGCTTTGGGTGCTGTATCAAAAAGCCCTCCAAACCGAAGCAGTTCCTGAAGAAATCCACGGCATTCTGTTTTGGCAACTAAAGTCAATGCTCCTTGTCGCGGAGGCGAAAACAGCGGGTGAGGCAGGAGTAGCCCCGTTTGTCTTTACAAAAGCCAAAAATTTTCTCAAAAACTACTCCGTACCGGAGCTCCAAACACTTTCCTCAAAACTCGTCCGCATGTATCACGACGCCCACCGCGGCATTCACGATTTTGAAATCGCGCTTGAACGGTTGATTCTTACTCTCTAACAATTTAGCAAAGATACCACGGTCGTGGCATCTTTGCTAAAAAGAGAAAGACCGGCCAAACTGGTCGGTCTCTGTGTCAAGAGCAATCTACGTAGAAAGCAAACTGGACTATGGCATTGCGAGTGCCTGAAAGTCGAGCGCTGGCTCGTAGTCCCACGTTGTATGCATGCCAGCGCGGAACGGCACAAACAATCCTGTATCAAGTCGGTATTCCTCCCAGATGTACAACGGGCGATTAACCAGCGTCAGTTTGCTTTGAGGTTCAGGGAGGTTATAGAACTTTACGGCATTTCCAGACGTAAATCTAACCAGATTCTGATATCCTAAGGTTCCTTCTTCGATTGACACCCCCATTTCATCGAAGATTTGGAGGATTAGAGGAATTCCGTTTACCAAATTCCATACTCCGCACATCGAATGGGCACACTCCTTTTTGCCTTTTTCCCAAGGAGCGTCGTCAAATCCGTTAGCTCCTATACCATTTACGATAAGTTGGCGGATCATGTCTCTGTCAAAACGGCCTTTTGCAGGTGGACGACTCACGTTATGGTTGTGACCATGTGTATCGTTCTCGGTGATGTAGCCATAGTGGACAGCAAGTTCAATCAGCACTCGCTCCATTTGCTGGAGAAACGGAACAACGCGGGAGTCGGTGAGGTGGCACCAGGTCATCAGTAATTCGGGTATCAGGTTGTAAATTCCCTCGAATATTCCGAAGAACATATACTCCGCCTCCGAGTCGTCGACCAACATGTTTGGATGTTCACCATGGAACAGCGCGTGTGCCCTCTTTCCATCGGGAGTCGTTTCCTCGGCGATCACGCGATAACACTCGACCAGACTGGGACAGAAGTAGTTCACTATTCCATCGTCTGCGTGTGTTGTCTTTGATTTTGGATAGAATTTGAAGAAGCGGAATCCTTCCTGGATTGCTTCCCGAATCTTTCTCCAGGATGAGTCCTCGCGAACCTTGATAACCGTGTGAAGATTAAACTCCACGTCAGACGCTTTGGCATCCCGCACCCGGTGCCCATGTTCTTTGTATTTCTCCGCGCTGTCAGCATCGAGAATCGGTGGTTTGGTATTACCCATTCCGAGATAGTGGCTGAAGATAAACATGGCAATCCGAACAAGAAACTCAAAGAGCAATTCTTGTCGGAGGTGACCGTGTCCGTTGATCGGTTTTGGTATGGTTACTTTTCTCATAGTAGCAATTCGGTTTTGGACTGAATTTTCAAATCCTGGCTTATCCTACCCGCATAGAAGCAAAAAGCAAAGAGCTTTAAAAAAGTGTCTTGCTGTGGTATAAAACAGAACACGCAAGGCAGTCCCGCCCATAGCTCAGTTGGTAGAGCAGCTCCCTTTTAAGGAGACGGTCGTAGGTTCGATTCCTACTGGGCGGATTGTGAAGAAAGGAGATGTGTACCTCATCCTCCACGATATCCGGAGCGCGCACAACGTGGGCGCGATTTTCCGCACGGCCGATGCGGTTGGCGCCACAAAAGTTTTTCTCACCGGTTACACGCCAGCGCCGCTCGACCGGTTTTTGCGTCCGCGTAACGACATAGCAAAGGCAGCACTCGGGGCGGAGCGCACCGTGTCGTGGGAGTCCGCTCCTCTTCGTTCAGTAATTGCACGTTTGCACAAAGGAAAAGTGCAACTTATTGCGGTCGAACAGGACCCGCAGGCGGTGAACTACAAAACAGTGCGAGTGCGGAAGCGGTGTGCGTTCATCTTCGGCAACGAGGTGGACGGTCTTCCTGCGGTCGTCCTCAAAAAAGCAGACATCATCGCGGAAATACCGATGTATGGTAGCAAAGAGTCCTTAAACGTTTCTGTCGCGGCGGGCATCGCCCTTTTTCAGATGCTGAAGCGATGATCGTTAGTAGCTTTTTTGGTCGATGAGTCGCCCTTGTGCGTCGTACAGACTCACCACTTCGTTGCGGTCCCGCCAGAGTTTTGACGAGCGGCCGAAATACATATGCCACTCGCCCTTGAAAAAGTCCGGCTCATTTTTATGGTACTCGACGCATTTTGAGTAGCTGATGTTTTTGAACACGTGGGCTTGGCAATTGCCGTCACCCGACAAATGTTGCGGATAGTTTGTCGGGGGTGAGCACGAAGGAATGCTTCGTATGTAATCAAGACACGCGTCCGAAAGAGTATTCGGCGGGAGTGGAAGCGGGTCATTCATCAAGGAGGGGCATTGCCGAGGAAGCGAGGGGTAAAAAGAGAACCCTTGCTCGAAAAAGCCCGTGCATGCATTGATTTGGAACGAGGCAGTGTTCAGCGCCTCGGTCGTACTCACTCCAAGCGGGGAGTTGCCAAGCGGGGAGCGGCCGGAGATAAGATAGGCGCGCTCACCCGGACGCAGTGCCGCCGTATCGCCCGCGCCGGAAGCGTTTAAGTAGGGGAGCGTCCATGCCTTCGGCACGGTCTGGCTCAAAAGACTCACTTCGCTTTTGACGGCGAGACCCGTAATAACGACCGGTGCTGTGTTTGAATAGGCGGCCTGTATCGTCACGTATTCCTGGTCCTGCGTGCTTCCGCGGCTGAGCGCGGAGATCATAAGTTTGCCCTTCAATGGCGATGTATGCGCATCGACTTCCGCTTTCTTTACCGCCTCGATACGTTCCGCTTCGAGCTCGGCCTGCGTTTTTGCGGGAGGGGGTGGCGCGGGTGTCGGCGGCGGAACATCTTGTGGAGTTGTTACGTCCGCCTGCGATGTCGCTTCCTGTACCGGCAAAGTACCCGAACTCTTATGCCCGACAAACCAAAACATCGCAACAATGATAAGAAGGCCGATGAACCAATGTCCGTCCGACATCATAAGATATGAATAGTGAGTATGGACCTAATAGTAGCAAAAATCGAACCGGAGTGAAGAGCGCAACGTGGTATGATAATTCCATGCGCCGATTCGGCCTTTTTGTATGTATCATAGGTGGGCTCGCGGTGTCCACGGCGGTTCTCTGGAGCATAACGCCACTCTCCTTCTCTTTTCGAGACGTACGCGCCTTTTTAGGAAGCATTTTTTTTGTTGAAAGCACGACCACTTCCGCGTTGCAAGACGCGTACCGGCACGGCAGGCGCATCCGCATTCTCATTGTTCCCGGGCATGACAGTGAGTCGTATGGCACGGAGCATAACGGCCTGCGAGAAGCGGCGCTGACCGTTGCACTCGGTGAGGATATCGCCTCTCTCCTTGAGGCTGATCCGCGATTTAAACCTATTCTCGTCCGCACAAAAACCGGATATGCGCCGGAGTTTCTGGAGTACTTCGCGAACAACGATGCGAACGTCAAAACATTCGTTGCAGAAAAGAAGAAAGTTATGAAGGACCTTCTACATTCCGGACTGCTTGAAAAAGAGGAAGGAGTAATACATAACAGCGTACCCAATACTGTCGCCTACCGACTTTACTTACTCAACATGTGGGCGAACGAAAACGCGGTGGATATTGTCATCCACATTCATTTCAACAATTATCCTCGGAAAACAACAACGAAACCGGGGCGGTATACTGGCTATACGATCTATGTTCCGGACAAACAATATTCAAACGCGCGTCCGTCGCACGACCTTGCTACGAACATTGCACGCAGATTGTCAGAAGTATCTGCTCCAAGCACGCATCCGCAGGAGGGAGATGTCGTGCCCGATCAGGAGCTTATCGCGCTTGGCTCATACAATACGCTCGATCCTGCCGGCGTGCTTGTCGAATATGGCTATATCTACGAGCCTCAGTTTGCAAAAGCAAAGCGCGGCGAAACGCTTCACACGCTCGCCACGCTTACCTATGCGGGGCTCCTCGATTTCTTCAATGAGTAGCATTATGCAGTAATGCAAGCTCCTCGCGCGCGACGCTCGCGTCGTCCCAGGGTTGTTTCGTGTTGTGTGGACCCATGATGTATGGATCCGTTCCTTTGCCGGAGATAAGAACAACATCACCCGTATTCGCTTTTTGGATCGCGGCCCGGATTGCCAAGCGACGGTCAAGAATGAGCAAAGGGTTTTTTGTCTTCATTCCCTCCGCCATGTCATGGAGGATCCCCTCGGGATTTTCATCATACGGATCTTCATTCGTCAGTATCACATGGTCGCAGTACTTTTCCGCAATACTTGCCATGACAGGACGTTTCCACGCATCACGTCCGCCGCCGCAATTGCCAAGCACACAGATTTTCGATGTTCCGGCATACGTCTTGTACAACTGCTCAAGCGAATCAGGCGTGTGCGCGTAGTCTACGATAACGGAAAAGTCAGCCCCCTCTATTTTCTCCGCCCTTCCTCGGATACTCGTTACTTTTTTAATGCCAGATTGTATTTTCTCAAGCGGTATGCCAAGCGCTTTCCCGAAACTCACAGTCGCAAGAATGTTGTACAGATTGAATTCGCCTGGAAGACGTGACTCAATCCTCACACCTTCCCAGTTAAATGACACTCCTTCAGAGGAAATCGCTTCCCCAGTCGCGTCTTTCTTTCCATACACAATCTTTTTCCCGCTAAATACCGCCAGAAACTTTTCCGACTCCTTGTCGTCTCCGTTTACCACGAGGAGTTTGTCATGCTTTGGCGAGCGCTCCAGCGCTTTGGCTAGCGACACCTTGGCGGCAACATAGTTTTCGTACGAGCCATGCGACTCAATATGTTCCGGCGTGAGGTTGGTAAAAATAAGTGCGTCAAGCTCGATGAACTTGTGTCGATACTGCCGCGCACCCTCGCTCGTCATCTCGATAATTGCGTGCGTGCAACCGGCGCGCACCGCTTTTCGCAGAAAGCTCTGCAAAACGAAGCGGCCCGGCATAGTCATTTTGTAAAGATTGCGCTTCGTCTCACCCGCGACCTTGAAGCGGAGCGTATTTGCAAGCGTAGTTGTATGTCCGGCCTCTTCCAGTATCGCGTTCACCAGCTCAACGACCGAGCTTTTCCCTTTCGTGCCGGTCACCGCGATTACAGTAAGCTTTCGCGACGGGAGACGATAGATAACCGCTCCCAAAAAGGCAAGGAGATAATGGTAAGGCAGTTTGCAGATCGTCCAAAGTCTACCCACGTCAGAGTTCATTACGCTATCCTAAATCCTAAATCGTAAATCGTAAATCTGTCTTGGAGAGCGAGATGCTCAATAACACATTCCATGCATGCCATATGAAGGAATAAACAACACTGAAGAGACATTCTGGTGCGCGATCGAAATCCATGCGCATACGTTGATGTCAATCACGAGACTGAAAAACAGGATCGGATAGTCTTTTGAGAAAGTACTTTCGCCTTAAGGCGAAAAACTGTTTCATGCACCTACGCATTTCGCTTCCGAGGACAAGTTTCGACGAGCCCAGCCGACGGTCGAAAAAGCGCACCGGCACTTCGCCAATGGAGAGTTTCCGATGGTGCGCACGCCAAACCATCTCGAACAACATGAAATTATTGTCGCTCTCGGGGCGGATGAGGGGCCACACCTCTCTTTTCATGCCGCGGCAGTTAAAGGTGAAGTCACTAAGATTGATGAAGTTGGCAATTTTGAAAAAAAGATTCGCGCACCTGCTAACCAGTTTCTTTTTCAGAATACCGTGGTTCGGTGCCTCATAAAACGAATCATGTAGGTACCGCGAGCCGAGGACGAGGTCAAAGCGTCCGGTCCTAATTGTCGCCGCTACCTTTCGGGCGTCTTCAATCGGTATCGGTAGGTCGCAGTCAAACGATATGCAGTATACTCCTCGTGCCCGATCAAAGCCGGCTTTCAACGCCGAGCCGATGCACATGAGCTTTTGGCGTCGTATCGCCGTAATGAACGGATATCTTGCCGCGAGTTCATCAATCAGTGCAAGTGTGCCGTCGGTCGAACCGTCGTCAACAAAGATGATTTCAAGCGCCTCCCCTTTGAAACCGTCCAGGATGCGCGGGACAAGTATGGAGATATTTTCTCGTTCGTTGTAACACGCCAGAACGAAGGAAAATGTCGGTTGTTTCATAGCAGTGCATTGTACCTCTCGTACGTGTCGAGTACAATGGCACATCAACGTTCGCGCGCAATCACACTATACTTTTCGAAACTGTATTTCAACGGATAGCCGTCGATCGCAGGCACGGTCTCAAGAAGGGAAGTAGGCATGATAATCATCTCGGGGATTGCCTCCGACAAGAGTCTCGGTATCTGCTCTTTACCGCGCTCTGTGCGGGCGAAGCGCGCATACTGATAGTAATTATCATGGGGTAGAAACAACACGGCTTCCGGAATACCCCACACGAGAACCGGTCCTTCACCGACGTTTCCAAGATATTCTTGTAGCAGAGCGCTCTGTGTGTTTTTGAAATGGCCGACGACAAAAGAGTTGTGTTTGGTTTCGTACAACTGAACCGCACACAGAAACAGGAGGCCACCCGCTACAGTCGACCTCACTATGTTCGTCGCGGCGGACATGCGAGCTGCAACGAATTCCGCCAGACGTGAGAGAGACAGCGGCACATAGACGAGCGCAAGAATCTGCGCCGGGAAAAAGTAGCGGTAATATCCGTCCGTCGTAAAGTACGCACTGCCAAGGAGGAGTGCAAACACGAACGCAGAACGCTCGGCGTACGAACTGC
>Ga0233424_10002825_pt1 | contig 11758 bp, 12 predicted proteins | sample Watercolumn_Towu_FD_181011 | JGI IMG/M metagenome (GOLD analysis project Ga0233424, IMG submission 181011) | Freshwater microbial communities from Lake Towuti, South Sulawesi, Indonesia - Watercolumn_Towuti2014_125_MG | ecosystem: Environmental > Aquatic > Freshwater > Lake | place: Indonesia... | reverse complement strand
CATAGTGATCCGGTGGTTCTGTATGGAAGGGCCATCGCTCAACGGATAAAAGGTACTCTGGGGATAACAGGCTGATTCCTCCCAAGAGTTCATATCGACGGGGGAGTTTGGCACCTCGATGTCGGCTCATCACATCCTGGGGCTGTAGCCGGTCCCAAGGGTATGGCTGTTCGCCATTTAAAGTGGTACGTGAGCTGGGTTTAAAACGTCGTGAGACAGTTTGGTCCCTATCTGCCGTGGGCGCTGCAAGTTTGAGGGGACCTGCTCCTAGTACGAGAGGACCGGAGTGGACGCACCTCTGGTGGACCAGTTATCATGCCAATGGTATAGCTGGGTAGCTAAGTGCGGAAGAGATAAACGCTGAAAGCATCTAAGCGTGAAACTCGCCTCAAGATGAGACTTGCCTCTGGCTTTAAGCCAGCTAAAGAGTCGTTCAAGACCAGGACGTTGATAGGTCGGATGTGGAAGCGCAGTAATGCGTTAAGCTGACCGATACTAATTGCTCGTGAGGCTTGATCCTATAACCTTAAAACTTAGATTAAGTCTAAAAAGGTTAGGTTCTAAGCATATGATTTGGCAATCAATATTCTTGAAAATACATATCAAGAAACTCCCTAAAAGCTTTACTTCTTCCAATTTGTTAAAGCAGGCTGAACACATGTTCAGCACCATGCATGACATTACCGGTTATGCTTGGGGACCATAGCGGTTTGGACCCACCCCTTCCCATCTCGAACAGGGCCGTGAAACGAACCCGCGCCAATGATAGTAAGCTCTTCGCTTGCGAAAGTAGGTCATCCCCAGGCTAGTTATTTAGAACAAGCCCTCCTCGTGAGGGCTTGTTCGTTTGTATTAAGCCCCCTTTCCTCTGGATGGTTTTGTTTGTGTTCCCCAGCGCATTCGTTGTATAGTGCAGCATCACTTTCAGATAGCTCTAGCTCAAATGAAACGAACTTTCGCTTATATTCTTGTGCTTATATTGAGTGCTGTGCTGCTTGCTCAAAGAAGCAATGCCCAGGAGAACGATGTTGCATCAAGTGGTCAGAAAAAAGGTGGTGCATGCGCTACGCCAGAACTGCAGCGTGGTAAAACAGACGAGCTATTAGCACGAGGCAAGCCTGATGCAGAACTGGCGCGTGGTGCTGCTGATGCACCGCTCAACAGAGGAAAAAATGACTGCTTGCTGGAGCGTGGCAAACAAGATGCGCCTTTAATGCGGGGTAAGCATGACGAAGCGCTTACGCGAGGCAAGGTGGATGACCCGTTGATACGAGGTAAACGGGATGGCGAGCTTGGGCGTGGCAAAGTGGATGACCTGCTAACACGAGGCAAACGTGACGCTGAGCTAGTACGAGGCAAGGTAGATGATACTTTGTCACGAGGTGTACGCGACGAAGAGCTCAGTCGGGGAAAAGAGACGGAACCTTTGAAACGCTGTTGCTGGGATTGATCAGTCTTCCTCAACGACCAAATCCGGTACGTGGTTAAATGCAATCCGCATTGGTGCGGCCTTGAGCGCCGAATGTGCACCGGCAAAATAGACCGTATTCTTACCATATTTCAGATTCAACATATCCAGCGCCTTATTCAGGCGATGCTCACTTGCGCTTGGTTTCTCGGCAAATAAATCGTATGCAACTTCGTCTGCATGGCTTAACGCAGTAAAGTTTACACCTACAGCCACAGGGTCGTATTTGTAATATGCCTTGGGAACCGCATTCAGCAAGGCTTCCAGGGCATCGGTTAATTTCAGTGAATTATCCGTGGTGCTAATGTCGCTTTCATTGTAATAGCGTATAGTCTCTTTGGTTTTTGGATGGTGAAATTTAATCTTGACGCTGATATGCGCTGTCAGCAAACCATAGCTGCGCATGCGCATGGCAGCTTTTTGCAACAGCCGGTGCAATACTGCACGCGCTCCCGTCATGTTCCGTTGCTCCGGCGGCAGTACATGTGAGTGCCCAAGTGAACTGCGAGCGCTCTTTACATAAAAAGGCTCAATGCCGCGTAGCTTGTCGTGGTAGCGTTCCCCTTCGATGCTGCCCCAAATGGTGCGCAACTGGTCACGGTTGCAAGCATATAGATCCTGTACTGTCTTGATACCATAGCGATTCAGGCGTACCTCCATTTGATGGCCAATCCCATTCAAATCCCGCAGCTTCAACGTGAACAGTTTTTGCGTAATCTCGTGCGGCTCAATTACGGTCAAGCCATCCGGTTTTTGCATGTTGCTGGCTGTTTTGGCTAAAAAGGTGTTGGGCGCAATGCCGATGGAGCAGCGAATATGCGGATATTGCCGGGAGATTTGCTGTTTGATATGTGTTGCCAGCTTGAGCGCATTTTCCTTGTTGCGCTGGCTACCTGTGAGTTTACACACCATTTCGTCTATGGAGCGCACTTCTCCCACATGCGTGCAGCTTTCTACAATCTCAATCAGTTGATGATGATGCTCCACATAGAGCGGTGGCCGCGCTTCTACAAAGATGATATCTTTGCACAGCTTCCGCGCATCGCGTACCCCGGTGCCGGTTTTGATTCCAAAAGCTTTTGCTTCATAGCTCGCGGCGATACAGCAGGTCGTTTCGGCCATCACCGGCAGTACACCGATAGGTTTGCCACGCAGCTCTGGGCGCAACTGTTGCTCTACCGAGGCGAAGTAGGAGTTAAAGTCGATATACAGCGCATTCAAGTAGGAGGGCGTGTTTAATCCTGATAGGGTTTCCATGTGGCGTCACCGGCGCGACAGGCTTTTTGGGTACTCGTCTCGCGGCGGCCGCCCGCGATAACGGCCAGTTCATATTCGCGACATTTTCGGCCATTGGCGTTAAAGCCGCGTATGGGTGTCAGTTCATATTCAAGATGGTTGTTAGGGTTGACCCAGGCGATGGTCTGGCGGTCGCTGCCCAGTTCCAGCGCATGACCGATACAGCCGCGGTCATTTCTATCTATTTCTTTGCCGATCTGGTTGCCGATGACTGCACCGATGGCGCCGCCGATGATAATGGCAACGGCACGGTTGCCATCCTTACCTACCGAGCTGCCAATCGCGCCACCCACTACGCCGCCCAGTACAGTGCCGATGGTCTCCCACTGGCATTCGCCCCTGATAATGCCGTAATCGCGCCCCCACTTGCGGCCGGAGTAGCCTGTGTAATACGGGTCATGCTTCTTGCGCCAGCCGTGTGCGGGCGCCCAAGGTGGCGGGTCGGCATAGGCGCTGGGGGCGATGGGAATAATCAGGGCAGTCACGATTGTAAGGATTGCGGCTTTCATACGATTCATCATGGTATGCTCACTTTGGTCAAGAATATGGATATTTTAAACTTGTTTGTTGACTAACGTGAGCCTGTTATAAAAAGTTTACCCAGGAGTGTCCGCATGCAGATTTTATCCAGTCAAGGCTTCAAGACAGCCATTTTCGCCGGGGGCTGTTTCTGGTGTATCGAACCTGTATTCAGCCAGCTAATAGGCGTGAAAAGCGTGGTTTCCGGCTATATCGGCGGTGATACGCAAGATCCAACCTATAAGGACATTTGTCAGGGCGATACTGGTCATGCAGAAGCGGTCAGCGTTCGCTATGACCCTGATCAGATCAGCTATGAAACCTTGCTTGAGATCTTTTTTGTGAGTCACGATCCGACCACGCTGAACCGTCAGGGCAACGATGTTGGCACACAATATCGTTCCGCTATCTTCTGTCAGGATGAAGCGCAGCGTCAGGCCGCGCAGAATATGATCAGTAAGCTGAATGCGGAGCAGGTGTTTGATGCCCCTATCGTGACCCAGCTATGCTCGCCAGCACCTTTCTACCCGGCTGAGGATTATCATCAGCATTATTTTGCCAAGAATCCAGGCCAGCCTTATTGCGCAGCAGTAGCTGCGCCCAAGGTTGCAAAAATACGCAAGAAATATGCGGACCTGTTGAAAAGCTAATCTTCGGAGATGCGGCTCTTGTTCATCCACTGACGGCGCCAGAATATCAGCCCCATGGCAAGGGCGATGACTGCCATCATCGCAATCACATACCAGAAGCCATTCACATCATCATGCCAAGGCAGCCATTTGGTGTTCATGCCAAATATGCCGGCAATCAAGGTGGCAGGCATGAAGAGCATGGCGACCACGGTCAAGGCGCGTACTTCCATGTTGACGCGGTTGCTCAGCGTGGAAATGTAGATGTCCAGCATGCTGGCCAGCATGTCTCGGATCGCCTCGAGCGATTCGATGAAGTGCACGGTATGGTCATACACATCACGCAGGTAGAACACGGTACTCTCGCTGAAGAATTGGTTTTCGTTGCGTATCAGATGGTTGATAACTTCGCGCAACGGCCATACGCTGCGGCGCAGCTCCATGGATTCGCCTTTCAGGCGGTAAATCTGGTTGAGCGTATTCGTGGTAGGCTTGGTCAGCAGCACATCCTCCATGCGCTCGCAGTCATCGCTCAGCTGGTCTAGCACCAAAAAGTAACGGTCAACGATACTATCCAGTAGTGCGTAGGCCAGATAATCCGCTCCCTGGTTGCGGATATGACTGCCTTCGGCACGTAGCTGTTTGCGCACCGGCTCAAACGCGCCGGATTGATGCTCTTGAAAAGTCAGTACATAGTGCTTGCCCAGCACGATGGAAACCTGGTGCTGTGTCACGTTCATTTCGCCCGCATCGTAATTGAAAAACTGCGCTAGAATGAACAGCTGATGCGTGAACACATCAGCTTTCGGGCGGTTAGTGGTGTTGACGATGTCTTCCATTACCAGCGGATGCAGCTGAAACGCCGCGCCTATCTTTTGAATCAGCGCTGTATCATGCACGCCATACACATTCACCCAGCGAACGCCGCTTTTGGGGATATTTAAAGAATGCGCCTGATCCGGCGACAAGGTTTCCTCGCGTACCTGCTTCGCATCATAATCGAATACGGTGATGACGGGCTGCTGGTTTTTGGATTCGCCGGTATATACCAGGCTGCCGGGAGGCAGGCCAACTTTCTGCAGTCGGTTCTTCCGGTTCATGGTCTTTCTGGATTTTTTACGCGGATATTTCTGCATGCGGCTATTTAAGCATATATTCTGGTGGCGGTGTTATATGCGCGCGCGTTCATTATGCTGGGCGATGCCCTAGAAGCCAATCAGGATGCGGGTTCCAGGCCGATGTTTTTCCTAATGAAAGGCAGCAGGCTTTATTCAGCGTTTGTGCTCGATGAGCTGCGCCTGCTTGTTGAAGAACCTGTTTTTGTAGAACTTGAGCTGGCCGGTGATTTCGGCAAACTTGCCCAGCATCAGAAAGCTGGCCTGCGTCCATTTGAATTTGCCCAGGTCAGCAAAATGACGGGCAGTGCGCATGATCTGTAACGGGTAGATTCCCAATACCAGCAATCCCAACAGTGGATGTATCCCAGCAGCGATCAGGCATAGCAGCGGAATGATCGCTGCCCATACCCAGGGGCGGTTGCGTTCTTTCACCCAGTGTCTTTCCGGTGGTGCGCCATGCAGGCTGGCGCCTTCGGCATAGGCATATCCGGCGCGCTGGCTGCGTTTCCACCATTGGCTAAAGTTATGCATATCCGCGTCATGCAGGGCCATATCATCTGCCAGTCGGTGTATCTTCCAGCCAGCCTGTCTGAGGCGCACGCACATCTCCGGCTCTTCACCCGCAATCAGCGATTCGTTGAAGCCCCGCGCTTGTTTGAACGCCTCGCTACGCATCATCATGATGCCGCCGCACGCCTTGGTGTCCCCCGCAGGCGTGTCCCATTCGATATCGCACATCCGGTTGTAGATGCTTGCCTCCGGGTGGCGCTCTCGCAACCTGCCAGCAACGACTGCGGCAGACAGGTTGTGCAGCAAGTATTGTTCGGCTTGCTCCAGCCAATGGGAAAAGAACTCGCAGTCGCCATCAATGAACTGGATGAACTGCAAGTCATGCTGCTGCAAAAGCGCATGGGCACCCGCGTTGCGCGCTCTTGCCGCCGTGAACGGCATGGACATGTCCAGATTCACGACATTGACGCCCAGCCGTTCAGCGGCGGCGACGGAGCTATCGGTAGAGCCGGAATCCACATAGACCACGTTGGGGCAGCAGTCCAGGGCAGAGCGCAGGCAGGTGATGAGCCGTTCGCCTTCGTTGCGGCCGATCACGACTACACCTATGAGTTCGGGTTGATACATTCGGCTGATTTTACTCGATTTGCAGCGTGCAGGTGAATCGGCAGTGCAATTATTCGGCGCGCAGCGCTTCAATCGGGTCAAGCCGCGCCGCGCTCCTCGCCGGCATCACACCTGCCAGCAGGCCTATCACGGCAGACATCAGTATCGCGCCGACCGCAAAGCTCCATGGCGTATGGACAGGCAGTTTGGGCAAAGCGAAGCGCAAGGTCTGGGCAAGTCCGGCTCCTAGCAACAAACCGAAGGCACCGCCGACCGCGGCCAGCATGACGGATTCGCTCAGGAATAGCCCCAGCACCGTGCTGCGCCGTGCGCCCAGTGCCATCAGCAGCCCAACCTCGTTCGTGCGCTCTGCCACCGAGATGGTCATAATGGTCACGATGCCCACGCCGCCTACCAGTAGGGAGATGCCCCCCAGCGCGCCGACCGCCATCGTCAGTATATCCAGGATATTGGAAAGCGTCTTCAGCATGTCTTCCTGCGTAGTAATGGTGAAATCCTCATGGCCATGCCGTAGCGTGAGGATCTTCTTGATTTCTTGAGACACTGTGGCGGAAGAGCCTCCCTCATCATAGATCACATGGATTTCCATCAGGCCGTCACGGTTATACAGTTCCAAAGCGCGTTCGGCAGGGATGAACGCAGTATCGTCCAGGTCGATTCCCAGAAACTGGCCTTTCGGCGCCATCACGCCAATCACGCGGAAATGCAGGCCGCCAATGCGCACCTTTGCGCCTAATGGGTTCTCTGTGCCAAACAGTTCGCTGCGCAATTTGCTGCCCAGCACCACCAGATTACGCGTGCTGCCGGCGCCTTCACGGGGCAAAAAGCTGCCGATACTCATGCTGGAACGCAGTACATGGGTGAAATCCGCATCCACACCATAAATCATGCTGCGCCGCAGGCGGCCATTACCTTCCACTTCCGAGTTACCGAACACCGTGGGGGACGACGCGTCCACATGGGGTATCTTGCGGAGTGCCTTGGCATCCTCTATGGTCAATAGGCGCGCCGTGGTCGGGATGCCTGTTGGCGGTTGGCCGCCGGTTTTGACCTTGCCTGGCGCGATGCCGATCACATTCGTGCCAAATTGCGTGAATTCGGACAACACGAACTGATGTACGCCTTCCCCAATCGAGGTGAGCAGAATGACTGCTGCAATGCCCACTGCGATGCCGAGCAGGGTAAGAAAACTGCGCAAGCGGTGGGCATTGATGGCTTGCAAGGCGAATCTGGCAGAGTCTCTTAGCAGCATGGCTATCTCTTGGACAGTGCCTGAATCGGGTCTAATCCGGCGGCGCGGCGGGCAGGCATCACGCCAAAAATCACGCCAGATAACATCGCCGTGCCAAAGCCAGCCATCACTGCCCATAATGGCGGGTATGCTGGAAAGGCAGGGTAAAGCTGCCGCAATACGGCTGCGCCCAGATAACCTAGACATATGCCAATCAAGGCACCAGCCAGAGACAGCAGTACCGCCTCGACCAAAAACATCTGTCGCACCGCACCGGATGTGGCTCCGAGCGCTTTCAATAGGCCGATTTCAGCAGTGCGCTGCGTGACGGACACCAGCATCACGTTCATCACCAGGATGCCCGCCACTGCCAGGCTGATGGCGGCGATACCCGCAACGCCCAGCGTCAGTACGCCCAGTATCTTGTCGAAGGTCTGCAGTACTGCATCCTGGGTGATGACCGTGATGTCTTCATCGCCTTCATGCCGCTGCGTGATCATCTTCAGCACGCGCGCCTTTACTTCTTCCAGCTGGTCTCGGCTTCGCGCTTCGACAATGATGCGAAACAAGGTGTTCGTATCCAGCATGGCCTGTGCCGTGGCTGCAGGCACAATCAGCAGCTCGTCTGTAGTCATGCCCATACCCCGCCCACCCGCAGCCAGCACACCCACCACACGCAAGCGCCTGTCACCCACGCGCACGGTCTTGCCTAACGGGTTTTCGTTGCCAAATATCTCTTCGCGAATCAAGGCGCCCAGCACTATCTCCGAAGCGCCATGCCCCTGTTCCGTCTTGCTGAGGAATCTGCCCATGCCCATTTTGAGCTGGCGTATATCGATATACTCGTCGTTGGTGCCCAGCAGCATCGCTTCACGCAGCTTGCCAGCAGCGTTCACCTCGGTCGTGGCAATCAGAATAGGCGAGACACGTGTCACACCGGGTAACCGCAATAACGAGGATGCATCATCCAAGGTCAGGTCGCGAGGTGTGCTGGTGACCAGGTTGGCGGGGTTGAACCCACGCGTTTCCGAGCGCCCAGGTAGCACAATGACCAGATTGGTACCGATCGCCGAGAACTCATCCACTACATAGCGGCGCGCACCATCGCCCAGTGCAGTCAGTATCACCACCGCCGCCACGCCAATCGACATCGCCAGCATCAGCAAGCCGGTGCGCAGTGGCGTGCCGGTGGCAGCTTGGGCGGCATAACGGAATGTATCGATGATCCTCACGGATGTGTCCCGGTCGAGTTTTTCACGTCGCTAACGATTGCGCCGTCTTCCATGCGTATTTGCCGCCTTGCCCGCGCGCCCGGTGCCTGATCGTGTGTGACCACGATCAACGTCATGCCTTGCGCGTTCAAAGTTTCCAGCAGGCGAACCACCTCCTCGCCAGTGGCCTTGTCGAGATTACCGGTCGGCTCGTCTGCCAGCAGCACGGCAGGGCGCAGAATCGTTGCACGGGCGATGGCAACTCTTTGGCGTTGGCCGCCGGAGAGCTCATTCGGCCGGTGGTGGGCGCGATCATCCAGCCCATATTCCTTAAGGGCTTGCGCCACGCGCTTGCTGCGCTCGCCTGCAGGCATGCCAGCTAATGTCAAAGGAAGCTCGATATTGCCGGCGGCGGTCAGGCGCGGCACCAGATGGAAACTTTGAAAGATGAAGCCGATACGCTCGCTGCGCACTTTGGCCTGTTCATCCAGGTTGAGTGTCGTGATATCGCGCCCTTCCAGAAGATACGTACCGGCATCCGGCCTGTCCAGCAGGCCTATCATGTTGAGCAGGGTGGATTTACCCGAACCGGAAGGCCCCATCACGGCGATGTATTCGCCGGGCTGGATTTGCAGGTTAACGTCTCTTAAAGCATGTACTTTGCTGTAGCCTAGCAGAAAGGTGCGCTCGATGCCTTGCAGCGAAATCAGGCTGGATTCAGGCTGTTCCTGTGGGCTTGCGTCAGCCAAGGTTTACTTCGCTTTCACTGGTTTGGTTTGGCCGTTGCTGTTCTCTGGGGTCACCAGTGCGCCTGCCTTCACGCCCTCGCGTTCCAGCGATGCCACGACACGGTCGCCCTGCTGCAGGCCATCCACGATCTCGGTATATTCCCAGTTGCTCACGCCAGTCTTCACGGCACGTTCTTCCAGTGTCTTTTTCGCTGGCAGGTAAACCAGCACCTTGTTACCTTCCATCAGGGTCGATGTCGGTACGCGCAGCACATTGTCGCGGCTATCCAGCACCACCTCGACATCGGCGCTGTAACCTACCAGCAACTGCTTGGCGTCCTCCGCGTTTACCAGGTCCACTTCCACATCCACCGTGCGTGCCTGTTTTTCCACCGCCACTACATATGGGGCAATGCGCCGTACCTTGCCTGCTATCACTTTACCGGGCAGCGCATCCAGCGTCACGCGGGCAGTTTTCCCCACGTGTATCTTGGGCGCATCCACTTCATCCATCGGTGCCTCGATATACAGGCAAGTATTATCAATCAGATCAATCGCCGGCGGCGTGGCCACGCCGGGTGGGGAGGGCGTCGTATATTCACCCAGCTCGCCCACAATGTCCGCCACGATGCCGTCAAACGGCGCAACCAGCACGGTTCTGCCCTGTTCCACCTTGGTCACTTTTACGCGCGCCTGTGCCTGCGATACATCCGCCCGCGCTGCATTGCAGGCTGCGCGGCGCGATTGCGCCTCATAGCGCGCTTTATCCTCACCGCCTTGTGAGATAAAGCCTTTTTCGTGCAGTTTGGTCATGCGCTCAGCCTCAAGTTCGGCGTTCTCCGCCAGTGCGCACACCTCGGCGATACGTTTGCTGGAGCTGGTCACCTGTTTTTCCGCCAGGTTCCTTTGTGCCTGCTGGTCATCGTTCCACAGGCGCAGCAGCACCTGGCCTTTCTTCACGTGGTCACCCTTCTTCACGCCCAAGTAGGCGATACGCCCGCCGATGATGGGCGAGAGGCGTGTGCGCAGGCAGGCTTCCACACTGCCGGCGCGCGTGTTGGCCACGCTGGCTTCTACCTTGCCTTTATCCACCGTCACCAGTGCAATATTGATCGGCTTGGGGCGGCTGAACCACCAGAAAGCCGTGCCTGCAGCGGCAAGTAACAGAATAATGATTAAAATGCGGCGCATAGATTTTTGGCAACCAAATAAAAGACATTATGCTACTTTTGTTGTGTGCTTATTGATTTAAATGGGAATTTTTTGGCTTACATCAAGTTGACCGGAAAGCCGACCAAGCGTTCGAATTAGCCTAGATGGCCGATTTGACAGCCGCACCGGTGATGAAGAACTCGCCGCTGGCCACATGGTGTAGCGTACGCAGGTCATCATAGCCTTCAAAATGCCACCTGCCGTCACTGAACACGCGCTCATCTGCGTAAGCGGCTATCACTTCCGCCACAAACAAGTCATAACTGCTCTGGTTATGCGGCTCGGGGATGATTCTGCATTCCAGCCAGCCCACGCAGCCGCTCACCAAAGGCGCGGCAATCTGCTGCGCGGCAAAGGTCTCGATGCCGAATTCCGCAAACTTATCCGTGCCCGTAAAATCGCGGCCAGCCAAGAAATCCCGACCAGAAGTCGTGCCCACTTTGCGCACCATGTCCAGCTGCGCCACGCAGGGGATATTGATGGCAAACGTACCTTCAGCCTCAATCAGTTCGCGGGTGTAGGTTTTTCTGTCAATCACTGCGGTGATTTTGGGCGGGTCAAAATCCAGCGCGCATACCCACGCCGCCGTCATAATATTGCGCTTGCCGTTGTGGGCGGAAGTGATGAGCACGGTAGAGCCGTGGTTGAGGAGGCGGTAGGTTGTATTAAGATTTACAATCATCGTTTTAATGCATATTTTGTTGAGCTTGTTGCATTAATAGATTTTCAAGGATTTCCTCATCTTGAATTAAAAGCTGCTCCAAATTCTCTGGAAATTTTAGTCTTCCAAGTAAATTATTTAGTGACTCTTGGGTAAGTAAGGTTACCTTATGAGCTGCTAATTTTTTAGTATCAATGACAATCTGGTCTTTTGGTTGACCACAAACTAGGTAGCTATAAACTTTTCTGGAGTCTCCTGAAGCTGCTAATTGTTTGATTAAAGAATTTTTCCTATCAACCAAACTACCTAATTTCTTTTCAAAATCATTTATCTTGGTGGTACATTCAATAATCACTATGTTTTCATCTGGTGATGAGAGAATAATATCAGGGGCGTTAGTTTCGTTTAATGTGCAGCCAGAGAAGCCAAGTGTAATCCCCCCATATTTAGGCACAGCTAAAAGTAGGGGTTAAATGACGATCAATCAGTTTCCTTGGTGGTACACCGCCAATGGCTGAATGAGGTCTTTCGTTATTATAAGTCCAAAG
>Ga0233424_10002824_pt1 | contig 11766 bp, 10 predicted proteins | sample Watercolumn_Towu_FD_181011 | JGI IMG/M metagenome (GOLD analysis project Ga0233424, IMG submission 181011) | Freshwater microbial communities from Lake Towuti, South Sulawesi, Indonesia - Watercolumn_Towuti2014_125_MG | ecosystem: Environmental > Aquatic > Freshwater > Lake | place: Indonesia... | reverse complement strand
GCCGGTGCGATCCGACACGCCTGGTCTGGCCGGAAAACCCTCGCAAGAACAACGCTCCCTTCCCCCTCACCCCAGCCCTCTCCGGCGGGGAGAGGGAGAATGGATTGCGGCGCTTCGATTCCACGAACGCGCTTCGTTTGGCAATACGCAGCCTATGTTGTTCCCTCTCCCTAGGGGAGAGGGCAAAGGTGAGGGGGAAGGCGGCGGCGGAAAATCCGGACGTGTAAACTCGCCCCAAAGTTTCTCATTTGCGGAATGAATCTTTCGCTATCCATCCTGGAAGTGGCCGTGATCGGCGCGGGGTTGGCGATCCTGCTGGCCGATCTCTGGACGCCCGCTCCCCAAAAGCGGAATCTGGGCTACGCGGCCGCGGCCGCCGTCGGCCTCATTTTCCTGGGCAGCTTGATGATGGACGGCGGCTTACCGCAGTACGCCTTCAACAAGATGTTCGTGATGGACGGGCTGGCGCTTTTCTTCAAACGTTTCTTCCTTTTCGCCGCCGTCGTCGTGCTGTTGATGTCAGTGGAATTCGCGGATCGAATCGAGACTGGCATCGCCGAATTCTACGCGCTGATCCTGTTCGCGTTGTCCGGGATGATGTTCGCCGCCTCCTCCAACGATTTCATTCTCGTCTTCGTTTCGCTGGAGCTGATCACCGTCACGTTTTACGTCCTCACCAGCTTCCAGCGCAGCCGGCTTCAATCGCTGGAGGCCGGCGTGAAGTATTTGATCCTCGGCGCGCTGGCTTCAGCGTTCCTCGTCTATGGCATCGCGCTGATCTTCGGCGTGGCCAACACCACGCACTTTGGCGATTTGATGGCGACGCCGCGCGTCACGACCGCGAAGCCGGTTTTTCTGCTGGGCTTGCTGCTGGTGCTGGCCGGGCTGGGATTCAAGATCGCAGCGTTCCCGTTCCAGATCTGGGCGCCGGATGTCTATCAAGGCTCGCCGACTCCCGCCACCGCCTTCCTGGCGATCGGCTCCAAGGCCGCGGGCTTCATCCTGCTCCTGCGCGTGTTGTTCAGCGCCGTGCCGCAAATCACGGTCGATTGGACGAAGCTCCTCATGATCATTTCCGGCGTCACGATTCTCTATGGGAATCTATGTGCCATCCCGCAACGAAACTTGAAACGCCTGCTGGGCTATTCAAGCATCGCGCACGCGGGCTACATGCTGCTCGGCGTCGCGGCGGTGAATTCGGCGGGGTCGTCCGCGATTCTGTATTACCTGGGCGCATATCTGTTCACCTTGCTCGCCGCCTTCACCGTCATTTGCATCGTGATGCGGGGCGTGGAGGGCGACGACATCAGCGCCGTCGCGGGGCTGCACGAGCGGTCGCCGTTGCTCGCGGCCAGCTTGAGCCTGGCCATGATTTCACTGGCTGGCATTCCCCCGCTCGCGGGCTTTTTCGGGAAATTCCTGCTTTTGAAAGCCGTGGTTGAAAGCGGCGCCGGCCAGCCGGGCTACTATGTCTTGATCGCCGTGGCCATCGTCGGCGTCGTCATTTCGCTTTATTATTATCTCGGCGTCGTGCGCGCGATTTACTGGTCGAAAGGAACCGCTGCTTCATCGCGCATCGAAGTCTCCCTGCCCATGCGCGCGTGCCTGTACGCCTGCATCGCCGCGATCTTTTACCTGGGCCTCTTTCCGGACCGTCTGGTGAACGTCGCGCTGGAAGCGGTGAAGGTGCTGAAACTTTGAGGTGTAACTATTCAGTGCGACGAAAGGCTCGTCCTCACCCCGGCCCTCTCCCCCAGGGAGAGGGAGTAACTTTTACCGCTCGCGGGATCGTCACTGTTTGGTGACCATTTCCCGGTGCGGGAAGGAGCGGTTCCCTCTCCTGGGGGAGAGGGTTAGGGTGAGGGCGAGTCACCTTTTCAATGAATAGATACGGCTGAGGTATTCCAGCGTCTTGTGGCCCGCTAGCCTGAGGACCTCCGATCAACACGAGGAAGGCGCTCCTGCTTGACCCACGCCAGAATACTACCTGGGCCACCCAAGACAGATTAGTCGCCTGCACATGCCCCGCTAGCCATCCGGCCAATCTGCCGGTCAGCCGGGTCTCAAGCGGTTCCGCAATTCCAGCACTCCTGGAGCATGACCGTGCCAACACACAGGCTCCATGGCAAGCGTTGGCTGGGACGCGAGAGGGGCGTTTCTCTGGCCGGCGCGCAACGCATCGACGCCAGAACGCGGAGTTTGGTCGAGCAGTGGAGTCTTGAAGCCGTGATGCTCAGCGTTTCGGCAGCTTCATTTCCGCCAGCAGTTCAGCAAATCGCGGATCGGAGCGCAGCGGGTCGAACGTGGGGTCGATGGGCAGTTCGGTGATGTACCACGACCGATCCTGATCCGTAATCGCCTGGCGCAACCACTTGAATGCTTCGTCGTATTCGCCCAACGCGGTGTAGATGCCAGCGATGTGGTAGGCCGGAAAATATTCCTGCTTTTGCTGGGCCTCAGATTGGAGGTTGGCCAGGGCCGCTCGCGCCTCGTTCGTTTTCCCCCAGGCGGCATAGATGTGGGCCAACCGGGCGCGGTAGAGAAAGGAACTCGGACTGATCTCGATGGCCTTTTTGGTCGCGGCTTCGGCCTGTTCATGCTCTCCACGATGCAAGTGCGAGCAGGCCATAAGATGGTGCGAATCGGCGTAGGCCGGATCGAGCTCGAGCGCATCGGAATCGTGTCGAATGGCCTGATCGTAACGGCGCGCCAGAACGGTGTAATAGGAGCCCATGTGGTGATGTCCGGCGGGCGAACGCGGGGTCAACTCCAAGAACCGGAGGCTCTCCAAGAGCGCTTCGTTCGTGTGCCCAAGCGTCATCAAGAAATGCGCGTAAAGATGCCGCCCGGCTCCGCCAGCGGCTCCAGGCGCGCCGCGATGTTCACTCCGTCACCCATCAGCTTGCCGTCCTTGTGAACCACATCCCCAACGTGAATGCCGATGCGGATTTGGATTTGCCTTTCGGGCGGCACCGCGATGTTCCGCGTGGCCAGCGCGCGCTGGCGAACTCAACGAGGAACGCATCCCCGGCCGTCTCGATCTCGCGGCCGTGGAACCTGGGGAACAACTCGCGCAAGACGTCCCGATGCTCTTCGAGCAATTCCAGCGCGAGCTTCTCGTTCCGCTGCGTGTGCGCGGTGTAGCCCACCATGTCGGTGAACATGATGGCGGCGAGTTTGCGGTGCTCGGTTCTGGGATCAGGCATAAAGAATTGGGTCGGTCAGGGCTCCAATCCCATCTTCTTGAGCAGTTCCTGAAACCGTGGCTCGGCGCGCAGGCGGTCGAAAAGCGGATAAAACCGCAGGAACGCCAAGTCTCTTTCCCGCTCCTCATAAGCTAACTGCAGCGCCTTCTCCCAGACTTCCGCCTTTTCGTAATGATACGCGAGCATCTCGTAGAACTCCGCCAGACGCTCCGCATACAATTCCTCGATCGCCATCGCCACCATCCGGTGCAGGTCCTTGCGACGTTGAATGAGGAGCGTGTTGTAAGCCACGTCCTGCGTCAGCGCGTGCTTGAACATGTAGGCCAGCTCGGGAAACAGGCTGCGTTCGTAAATCAACTCCAACACTTTCAAATCTTGCAGCAGTTTCCCGAGTTGATCTTTCAAGTCTGAAATGCGGCCCAGCAGGCTGACGGTAAACTCCCGGCCGATCACCGACGCCAGTTGCAACGCTTGCTTGGCTGAGTCTTCCAGCCGGTCAATCCGCGCCGCGATCACGTCCTGAATCGTGTCCGGCACGTGAATTTCAGCCACGGCTTTCGTCGCCACGTAATGGCCGTTCTGCCGCTGCAGCGCGCCCATTTCCAGGAGCGACTTGATCACTTCCTCCACGGAGAACGGATTCCCTTCGGCTTTCGATGTGATCAGTCCCCGCAGTTCCACCGGGAAATGCGGCGCGCCCAGCATGCCCTCCGCCAGGCGCAGGCTCTCCGGGTCCGACAGCCGATTGAGCGCCTGGCGCGTCGCGTAAGTCCGATCGCCGAAGGAATTGGCGTAACCGGGCCGGTAGGTCAGAATCATGAGCACCGGGGCGGTAGCAATGCTATCGGCTAAATAGATGAGCATTTCCTCGGACGCCTTGTCCATCCAATGCAGGTCCTCGACCACCAGCACCAGGGGCTTGGTTTCCGCGAGTTTCAACAAGAGGGCGCGCAGCGCCTCGAAGGTTTTCATGCGCCGGACCTGGGCGTCCATTTTGGCCACGACCTCATCCCCCGGATTCATGGATAATAGACCTTTGAGATACGGAATCGCCGGACGGATTTCCTCGCCCAACGCCGCCACGGCCTGTTCGCACTTTTGAATCACGGCCAACTCATCATCGTGCTCTTCAATTCGGAGGTAACGCTTCAGAAAATCGACCACCGGCAGATACGGCATGTGCGACCCAAACGAGATGCAGCGCCCCGTCAGCCACAGGAAGGATTCGCCCTCCAGAGACCGCCGGAATTCGTAAAGCAAACGGGATTTGCCGACGCCCGGTTCCCCCATCTCAAACACGATTTGTCCACGCCCCGTCTTGGCCTCGGCCAATCGTTCCCGCAGCAAATCAAGTTCTTTCTGCCGTCTCACAAACGGGCTGAAGCCGCGCTCCAACTCGACGTCAATGCGCGTCCGAAACTCCCGCTTCCCCGCGGCATCGGCACCGATTTCGAGACGAATCGTGACGCGTTCCAACGTTGCAACGGTTGGATCGACGAGCAAACAGACCGCCAATGGATCGTGGAGCATGACGGTGCCGTCCGTGTAATACGATTCGACGCCGAAGCTTTTCATGAAGCCCCTCAAGCGCGGCTTCCATTCCTGCGTCAGCGTGGTGATCGCTTTCGCCAAGGGCGAGGGCGACTTTTCGACCAATTCAAAGTCGCGAAAGAAGAGCTTCGTTTTGAAGGTGACTTCGGCCGGCACGAGAGTGATTGGCACATTGCTTTGGAAAACCAATCCGGCTGCATCGATGTCGTTGTGCAAGTTGGTTTCCAATCGAGGCGGGATCTTTCTATCCTGAATCAAGAGCGGACGAACGCATCCGCCCATGATCACGATCCGTTCGATCTTTGACCTGATGGAGAGTGCTCTCTGCAAAGCCGCCGCGACGTTGGAAAGGCCTCCGACCGAAACGATCGTGATTCTCTCCGATGAGGCCGCCAACAGCTCCGCAATCAATTCCCAGGCTGGTTTGTCCAAAATGCCTTGAACAGTTTCGTTGCTGGCAATTACTCCTTTGCCTTCCCATCCGCCCCAAAACGTTTGGTGTCCATCGATCGGCTTTGGTTCACCTGACGCCACGGGAATGCGGTCCTTTCCCGTCAGCAACAGCAGCTTGCGGGCAAGTGCGGAACGAAGGGCCACGTGGCCGTATAATGTCGTGACTCCCCGCAAATCGATTTGCGGGCTTCGCGCGGCGAGCACCAGCGCGTAGGCATCATCGACATCCGTGCCGATATCCGTATCGAAGATGATTGGGACCGGTTTTTCCGCGGCCAAAACCGCAACACAAGCCACAAAGGCGAGCAGATACGCTGTGGATTTCATAAACATGTTTCGCGTCGCGCCGGGAGCTCATCAGTTTGCTGGCAGTCCGACCCGGTGGAGGATTTCGGCAAACCTCGCCGCGGAGCGGAGTTCGTCGAAACGCGGCTCGACCTTCAAATAAATCAACCGCAGCGCCTTTTCCTCCAGGGCGCGGCCCAGCCATTGCAGTGCCGATTCCGTCTGTCCGAGGCTCAACCAGAGAATAGCCACTTCGCTGGCTGGCACGTAGCGGGTCTGCGCCAGCGCCAGGAGTTCGTCGAGCAAGCGTTTCGCGTCCGCTTTGTGACCGGCCAAGGCGTGCGCCTGGCCCAAGGCGGCCAGCGCGACCGGATCGTTTTTCCCGATCTGCAGGCTCGCTCGCACTCCAGAATCGCCGCCTCCGGTTGGGATTTCTGGAGATGCGTCCAGGCGAGGAAGAGATGCGTCAGCCCGAAGTTTTCCTCCATCTCCAAAGTGAGCTGGCTTTGCCGGACCGCTGCGTCGAATTCCCGCGCATAATAGAACGCGAGCGCCAGGCTGGCTTGCACGCCGAGTGAAAGGGGATCGACGGCTTGCGCCTTGCGCAGTTCTGAAATCGATTCCTCGTGCCGGCCAAGAGGAGTCAGGCAGTTGATGGCGTACCATTGGTGCGCCGTGGCGTAGCTCGGATTCAATTCGATGGCCCGCTTGAATTCGGCTTCGGCCTGAGCCCAATCCCAATCGTAAATGGCCGAGATGCAGCCGAGGGTCGCGTGGGGTTGGGCCAGGGACTCGTCAAGCTCCAGCGCTCTTAGCCCGGCCGCTTTGGCCCTGGGATAGGCGTCGTTGGGCAGCAGGAAACTGTATGTCCCGAGCAGATTGTAAGCATCGGCCAGCCGGCATGAGCCAGGGCAAAGCGCGGGTCCAGGCGGACCGCTTCCTCGAACAGCGTCACACTGCGCTTAAGCGGCTCGTCCTGGCGTTTGTTCCAAAGGTAGCGGCCTTTCAGGTAAAGATTGTAGGCGTCGAGATTCTCCGTCGGCGGTTTGCTGCGGGAGAGATCAGTCAGTTCGCGCTGGCCATAGCGCAAGCGATTGACAATCGCGCCGCTGATTTCGTCCTGGATTTCCGCCAGGTCCCGCGCGCGATAGGTGAAGCTCTCGGACCAAAGGCGGTACCCGTCCTTCAGGCTGACCAGTTCCACCGAGATGCGGACGCGGTCGCCGTGGCGCTGGACCGCGCCGACGAGAATCACTTCGATCTGAAGTTTCGTGGCGATTTCGCGCAGGTTTTCCTGTTTGCCTTTGAATTGAAAAGAGGAAGTCCGGGAAGCGACGGAGAGCCCCTGAATCTGGCCCAGCGCGTTGATAAGTTCTTCCGTCAGCCCGTCGGTCCAGTACTCGCTTTGCGGATCACCGCTCGCCTCGGCAAAGGGGAGCACCGCGATGGCCGTGGCGCCGGATGCGCGCAAGACGGGCAGGTTCGCCATCACCCAGTCGTGGTCGAAGACGCGTTCGTAAATCCGGTTGCGGACACGCAGGCCGCCTTTCTCCGCCCGGGTGATTCCGGAAAGCCGCAGCGAAGTGACGCCAGGAATGTTCTCGTCGTCCGGCACGGTTTCGTGGTTCCGGATGCGGTCGTACAAGTTGAGCCGCGTGGCCAGATCGCCTTCACTGCGGAGCAGCCATTCGCGGACGAACAAAAGGTTGTCGTCGCGTTCGCGAGCGCGATTGGAGAGAAAGAAATCCTCGCAAAGGCGGTCAATGCCTCGGCGGTTGGTGACGCGGAGCTTGGCGGTATAGCCTTCGGCATTGGCTTCCGCGGCGGCGCGGCAAAGGCGCTGCGTCAGGTAGGGATGGCCGTGCGTCCAGTAAAGGATGCGTTCGAGCAATTCCTGCGCGAGTTCCGGTTCCACTCGAAAGCCGTGAGCGAGCGGCGAAGCTTCTGCCAGGCTGAAATCCGTCAGCTCAATCCGTTGGCCGATGTTGAAAGGCGTAGTGTGGGCGTCGCGCAGCAAATCCGAGGGAGTCGCCATGCCAAGCAGACAAAAGGTGAGCGGATTCAAGCTCGGTTCTTTGCTGCGGCGATTGGAGCACTCTCGAATCGCGGCGAAAAATTCATCCGTGGAAAATGGCAAGCTGCGAACGGTGTCAATCCCGTCCACGAAAACGACCAGCGGCTCCGGATGGCGTTTCATCACCACTTCCCGAATCGCGCTAAAGAATCTTTGCACGGGGCTGAGGCGAGTCGAGTTCAGCCAGAACTCATCCAGTTCATCCTCCAGTTTGAGCTGATGTCCCAAATTGACGATCAATCCGTCGTGCCATTGTTCCGGAGTGAGATTCTGTCCCACGGCGGTGAGATCGAGCGTCACGGCGCGGATCGATCGTTCGCGCAGCGTCCGCGCGGTGCGGGCCATGAGCGACGATTTGCCCATTTGACGGGAGGTGAGCACGTAGCAGAACTCGCCCTGGAGCAATCGCTCGAAAAGTTCCCGGTCCGCCGGGCGCTCCACATAAGAAGGCGCGTCCGGGCGCAGCGTGCCGCCGATGACGTAAAATGAGGTCTCGCTGCTCATAGAGCGGGCGGAGAGTAGCAATCTTTCGTCCGACGGGGAAAGCCGGATTTGCTTCCCCGAGAGGGCGGACATCCTGCCGGTTGAATAGGGCGTCAGTCTCTATCAAAAGCCGCGGCGATTCCCGGGCACGATTCGGGGCCGTAATCAAAGAGTGCGCTTCCGAGGACAACCAATTTCAGGAAAGCCTTTGACAGCCGGCACGCTGAAGTTTAACACGCACACGGATCATGAGCGGTTCCCAACTGTCCGTCGCGTTCTTTCTGCAGATGTTTGTCATCCTGGGCGTCTGCCGGGGAGTGGGCACCGTGGCCCGAAAATTTGGCCAGCCCCAGGTCGTGGGCGAGATGATTGCCGGTGTGCTCTTGGGACCATCGCTTTTGGGCCTCATGTTCCCGGAACTCCAGCAGCAGCTCTTTCCCAAGGAATCCCTGAAGGTTCTCTATGTCGGCGCGCAGTTGGGCGTGGGGCTTTATATGTTCCTCGTCGGCGTGGAGTTCAAAACCGAACTGTTCCGCAGTCGGATTCACAGTGCAGCGGCGGTCTCCGTGTCTGGGATGCTGGCGCCTTTCGCACTGGGTGCGCTTCTCGCTCTCTGGTTGGTCAAGGTTCCGGGGCTGTTTTCGCCCAAGGCGAAAACTTATGAAGCCGTGCTCTTCCTCGGCGCCGCCATGTCCATCACCGCGTTCCCCATGCTGGCCCGCATCATCTACGAGCGCGGCTTGACGGGCACTGCGCTGGGGACGCTCGCGCTGGCCGCGGGAGCCATTGACGATGCCGCGGCCTGGTGCGTGCTGGCGATTGTCCTGGCCAGTTTCGGTGCCGGCGCCGGGGTCGCCGTGGAAGCGATTGCAGGCGGGGTCGCCTACGGAGTGATCGTGCTGACGCTCGGAAGAAAACTTCTGACACGCCTGGGCGCGGCGGCCGAGCGATCCGGCAAAGTCAGTCCAACGCTGCTGGCGGTTGTTCTCATGCTCTTCGCCGCCGCGGCGTGGTTCACCGACGCCATTGGGATCCACGCCGTGTTTGGAGGGTTCATTCTTGGCATCGCTATGCCTCGAGGGCTTCTGGCGCGCGAGCTGCAATTTCAACTGGGGCCTTTCGCCGTGGTCTTCCTGCTCCCGATGTTCTTCACCTTTTCCGGATTGAACACGCGCCTGGACATGGTGAACAACGCGTCCATGCTGTTGATTGCGCTGGCGGTGCTCGCCGCCGCGTGCCTGGGAAAAGGCGGGGCTTGCTGGGCGGCGGCGCGCCTCAATGGCGAAGACAATCGCACGGCATTGGCCGTAGGCACGCTGATGAACGCGCGCGGTTTGATGGAATTGATCATCCTCAACATCGGGCTGCAAAAGGGCGTCATCGAGCCGGGGCTGTTCTCCATCATGGTGTTGATGGCGATTGTGACCACGCTGATGGCGTCGCCGGTTTTCGAATGGGTCTATGGACGGCACGCGCGCAAGACGGGGCGATTGGGGAGCGCGCCGGCAGACGCTTAACGTCGAGTATGTATTTATCGCCTGGTGCATCGTGCCCAATCACGTCCACGCGGTCATCGAAATCTGGCAGACGCCGCTGGCGGGATTGTTTTACAGTTGGAAATCCTACACCTCGAAACAGGCGGGCAAAGTTTTGGGCCGCACCGGGCATTTCTGGCAGGACGAATATTTCGACTGCTACATCCGCGATCAAGCGCACCTGCGCGAAGCGATTCGCTGCACGGAGAACAATCCGGTCAAAGCGCTCGCACGCCAGCGGAGTGGTCGTGGAGCAGCGCCCGCTGGCGGGACGAGTATTGCCGTCTGCGACTCGACCGGCAGAAAGGCGAGACAAGCGATGGACTGGAAAAGGACGCGCGGGGCGAGAGGACTGAGGGCAGTGCAAGCAGCGATCAGGTGGCAAGGAGCGCGGGCGGCCCGCCCGCGAGTTCTTCGGCCTGGTCATACGATTCGCGCGGGCGGGCCGCCCGCGCTCCTTTTTCCATGACGAACTTCGCCGGACTCGATTCACCATTCTGGCTCGCGTTGGGACGCAGCGTGCTGGTGGGCGTCATCGTCGCGGGGCTTTCTCTTGGCATCGGCTGGCCGCTCGGCGTGCGCGTCGGGCTGACCACCTTTCCCTGGCGCCGTTTCCTTCTGGCGCTGCTCGCGCTGCCATTGCTCCTGCCATCGTTCCTCGTTGCGATAGGTCTCTCCACGTTGTGGCGCGGACTCGGCGGAGTAACCGCCGTCGTTTGGGCATTCGCGTGTCTTGGAGTTCCGTTGGTCAGCTTCGCCGCGCTAGCCGCCACGCTCACGCTCACGCGCGGACAGGCGGACGCTGCGCGGCTGGCGGGCAGGAGCGCGAGCAGCTTGTCTGCCTGCTGCGACTTGAAAATTCTGACACGCGCGGACGAGTCGTCCGCGGTCCTGGGCGAACGACATCTGTTTCGACTGGCCTTGCGGGCGGCGTTTCCCCTCGCTGGCCTCGCGGCGGCCCTTGCGGGCGCGCTCACACTCGCCGATCCTGGGCCGGGACAAATCTTCGGTTGGCCGGGTGCGGCCAGTGAACTTCTCACAAGCTTTGCGGCCCGCTATGATCGCGCGCTCGCGACGCGTCAAGCTCTGGCACTCGCAGTGGTTGCCGCACTGATCGCGTGGCCACTGGCGTGGAAACTTGCCCCGGAAGTGGCTGCCGGGCTTTTCGCGCGCGACGTGAATCGTCCGTCGCCCGTTCGCGCATCGGCAACGACTGTCTGGGTATTTGGAGCGGCAAGTTTGTCCACACTGTTCCCGCTGGCTGGACTGTTGAGACCACTCATAACGAAACCGTGGCCCGTAGCGCGGGCGTGGAGCGAAGTGGTCCGCACGGGAACCGACACGCTGCTTTACGCAGCGCTCGCCGCGAGCATCGCTGTCGCCGTTGCATTCGCTTTGGTATGGGTGGTCGGTTGTTCAGCCGGTCCCCGACGCTGGCTGGTTGCAGCGGCGGTGGCATTGCTCGCGTTGCCGCCCGCCTTGCCCGCGTTGTGGCTCGTTCCCTGGAGCGGGCGGATGACACTCGGTATCGCCCTCGCGTTGCGCGGACTGCCTTTGGCGATTCTGCTGGCCCTGCGGGCCGTCGGTTCCATGCCGCCGTCGTGGGCCGACGCCGCGCGTGTGCATCGCGTCCCACGGGTGACGTTTCTTGCGCGCGCTGCATTGCCGTGGTGCGCGCGCTGGGCATTTCCGGCAGCCGCCATCGCCGCACTCCTGGCAACGGCTGAGGTCGGCACGGTGCTGCTCTTGCATCCGCCGGGACACGGCAGCCTGCCGCTCGCTGTATTCACCATCATGGCCAACGCGCCCGAAGCGCTCGTGGCCGTGTTGTGCCTGTTTTACTTGGCGCTCGCTTTGGCCTTGGCCGTGACGGGTCAGCAAATCATTCGCAGGTTATGACGCTGCAACTCATTGGAGCGCGGACGGCTCGTCCGGGCAATGCTGCGGCGTATGGCCCGTGGAAACACGCGGGCGGGCCGCCTGCGCTCCTATGACGTTGCTCAACGTTCAAGATCTGTCGAAGTCCTACGACGGCTCAACGGTGTTCGCCGGAGTCAATTTCGCGCTCGCGCCCGACGACCGCCTCGCCGTGCTCGGGGCGAGTGGCAGCGGCAAGACCACGCTGCTGCGTTTGCTCGCCGGATTGGACGAACCGAAATCGGGCCTCGTCGAGCGCGCT
>Ga0233424_10002823_pt1 | contig 11772 bp, 10 predicted proteins | sample Watercolumn_Towu_FD_181011 | JGI IMG/M metagenome (GOLD analysis project Ga0233424, IMG submission 181011) | Freshwater microbial communities from Lake Towuti, South Sulawesi, Indonesia - Watercolumn_Towuti2014_125_MG | ecosystem: Environmental > Aquatic > Freshwater > Lake | place: Indonesia... | reverse complement strand
GTCGGCATTCAGCGTCTCGCGGATGGGCTTGCCGTTGTCCACGGTCTCGGCATAGGCCAGCAGGGCCAGGTTCTGCTCGATGCGGTCGGCAATCTTCAGCAGCAGGTTGGCGCGCTCGGCCGGCGGCACGGCAGCCCAGCCGGCGGCGGCAGCGTGGGCAGCATCCAGGGCGCGCTCGATGTCGGCGGCGCCGGAGCGCGCGGCCTGGGTGTAGACCTTGCCGCTGATCGGCGTGATGACGTCGAAATACTGGCCCTCGACCGGCGGCACGAACTGGCCACCGATGAAGTTGTCGTAACGCGCCTTGTAGGCGATGGGGGCGCCGGCGGTGCCGGGTGCGGCGTAAACGGTCATGGCGATGTCTCCTGGATGAATGCCCGGCGTCGTGGAATGGCGCGGGTCGGGCCCTTCAGCGCAAGGGGCGTGCCAGTGGCGCTTCGGCGCGGCGGCGGCGCGGGCGGTGCTCAAACCAAGGCGTCGGCCGCGCCGGACTGTCCCGAAATGACACACCCCGGTGTGCCATCGCGCCGGCTTGACACAGATCAGGCCCGGCGCCGGCCAAGTGCTTGACGCGGCGCCGCGTCAGGCTAGTGTCCGCATCACCGCGCAGGCTCCGCCTGCCCCAGAGCCGAGCACGGCCGCCCAGGAGACAAACCGCATGCCCACCGCGCCCACCCCGCTGCGCACCGCCCGCCGCCAATGGCTGGAGCAAGGCCAGGTCGAGACCGGCCTCATCCCCGACCCGCTGCGCGCCAGCTGGGCCCGCTGCCGCGAGTTCGGCCTGGAGCCCCTGGGCCGCCCGCAGGGCGCGCCCCACGCCAGCGCCGCCCAGCTGGCCCGCGCGCTGGAGCACCGCCACAACCTCGTGGCCCACGCCAAGCCGGTGATGGCCTTCCTGAACGAGCAGGTGCAGGGCAGCGACAGCCTCGTGCTGCTGGCCGACGCGCAAGGCCTGCTGCTGCACAGCACCGGCGACGCCCACTTCGCCGACCGCGCCGCCCGCGTGGCCCTGCGCCCCGGCGCGCTGTGGAGCGAGCAGTGGCGCGGCACCAATGCCATCGGCACCGCCCTGGCCGACGGCGCGCCCACCGTCGTGCACGGCGGTGAGCACTACCTGGAGCGCAACGGCTTCCTCACCTGCGCCGCCGCCCCCATTGCCGACCCCGGCGGCCAGCTGCTCGGCGTGCTCGACATCTCAGGCGACCGCCGCGGCTACCACCGCCACACCCTGGCCCTGGTGCGCAGCGGCGCGCGCATGGTGGAGCACCAGCTCTTCACCGCACGCTTCCAGGCCGGGCTGGTGGTGCGCCTGCATGCGCAGGCCGAGGGCCTGGGCACCGTCACCGAAGGCCTGGTGGCCCTCAGCGAAGACGGCTGGGTGGTGGGCGCCACCACCGCCGCGCTGGAGCTGCTGGGCCTCACGCGGCGCGACATCGGCGCGGCCACCGTGGAGCGCGTCTTCGGCACCGAGCTGGACCGCCTGCTGGCCCAGGGCAGCGCGCCCCGCCCCCTGCACCGCGCGGGCGCCCAGCCTCAACTGTGGATGCGCCTGGAGCCCGGCCACACCCTGCGCCCCCGCGCGCGCACGGCCGCCGCCGCGCCCCACCCCGCCACCGACACCGCCTGGCGCCCGCTCGACGCCCTGGCCGCGCTGGACACCGGCGACGCCGCCTTCCGCGCCACGCTCGACCGCGCCCGCCGCGTGCTCGACAAGCCCGCCATCCCGCTGCTGCTGCACGGCGAAACCGGCACCGGCAAGGACGTGCTCGCCCGCGCCCTGCACGCCAGCAGCGCCCGCCGCCAGCAGCCCTTCGTGGCCGTCAACTGCGCCGCCCTGCCCGAAACGCTGATCGAAGCCGAACTCTTCGGCTACCGCCCCGGCGCCTACACCGGCGCCAGCCGCCAGGGCGCCCCGGGCCGCATCCGCGAGGCCCACGGCGGTACGCTCTTCCTGGACGAGATCGGCGACATGCCCCTGGCCATGCAGGCCCGGCTGCTGCGCGTGCTCGAAGAACGCGCCGTGACGCCCCTGGGCGGCGGCGCCGCGGTGCCGGTGGACTTCCGCCTCGTCTGCGCCAGCCACCGCAAGCTGGCCGACGAGGTGGCGGCCGGGCGCTTCCGCGAAGACCTGTACTACCGGCTCAACGGCCTGACGCTGACCCTGCCGCCGCTGCGCGAGCGCAGTGACTTGCCCGCGCTGGTAGCCAAGCTGCTGCAGGCCGAAGCGCCGGAGCGGGCGCTGCGGGTGGATGAGGCGGTGATGGCGGCGTTTGCCCGCCTGCGCTGGCCGGGGAACGTGCGGCAGCTGGCGAATGTGGTGCGGACGGCGGTGGCGCTGCTGGCGGACGGGGAAGAGGTCATCACGGCGGAGGCTTTGCCGGATGACGTGCGGGCGGAGATGGCGGCGCTCGCAGCGGACAGCCCGCGCGGCGCGAAGGCGTCAGGGCGCGGGGCGGCGGGCGAGGTGGCTGCGGTTGCCACGCCGGCCGGCGATGCCGGGGGCGACGGGCCGGAGGATCTGCGGCGGCTGACGGATGCGCGGATCAAGGCGGTGCTGGCCGCGACGGGGGGGAATGTGTCAGAGGCGGCGAGGAGGTTGGGAATTAGTAGGAATACCCTCTACCGAAGAGTACCTCCCTGACGAGCCGATATCGGGTCTAGCCGCGCCAGGCTAGGCGGTGGTCGCGCTATATTCGCCGTCCAGACAAGGAAACGTTCATGGCAACTCGCAAACCCGCTAAAGACTTGGGCCCCGGCTTGGACTTTGGAGCGCGTGTGCGGTTCTCCGTCTCACTCATCCAACAGGCAGACAAGCAGTTCTACAGCGTCACCATGCCGACTGACGTACTGGCAAATTGCTGCTTCGTAACATCGCGGAATGAAGACCCGAGCGACGGCTTTCAGCGGGTACTCGACAAAAGGCGAGCCCAAGATATCGCCGACTATATTGATTCGGGACAAGGAACCATCCCTGGCTCTATTATTTTGTCAGCACAACCTGAAGCTGAATTGAAGATTGTGGGCCAAGGCAAGACACTTGAATTCACCTTCGCGCGCAGAGCCTTCTTGGTGCTAGACGGCCAGCACCGTGTTTACGGATTTTCCCTTGCGAAGTCAGCGCTTCGTGTCCCAGTTGTGATATATAGCGGGCTGACCCATATGGAGGAGGCCCGCCTCTTCATTGACATCAATACCAAGCAAAGACAGGTACCAAACGAACTCTTGCTAGATATCAAGCAACTGGCAAACAGAGAGAACGAGCGCGACACTCTGCTGAGAGAAACATTTGATTTGTTTTCGAGTGAAAATGGCAGCGCCCTGTTCGGACTTATGAGTCCATCGACTCGCCAATCGAACAAAATTTCAAGGGTTACCTTCAATCTGGCCCTAAAGTCTTCACTATCTGTCTTCTCAGCGCCAACGGCCGAAAACGTTTACCAGATCGTCAACGCATACCTACTAGCATTCACGGAAGTTCTTGCGAAGCTTGATCTGACACCGAGAATTACCTCACCCACGGTGTTCCGAGCAATAATGGACACTTTTCCTGAAGTTGCGCGTATGTCGGCGGCACAACACGGCAAGTCATTCACAAAAGCTCGATTTGCTGCCGTGATCAGCCCAATCGCAGAGCGCTTGACCGCACCACGATTTGACAAAGCTACGGCCGGTGGGGTTAAGGTGCTGTCAGAGCTTCTTTCAGGGCAAATTAAGAAGGACTTCAGCATCTAGGGCCATGGATCTGGCCAACATACTTCGATTAGGCTGGGCGCCAAACATCATTGGCTGCATCGGACCAAGGTCATTCACAACAGACCGCCTTTTCCGCGCAAGAGGAATCACGCTTAACTCAGTGCAACCTTTTGGCTTCACTGTATACATCGGCAATACGCAGCACACGACGCACTATTTCGCGCACGAAGCTGATCGATTTGCAACTGCTGCCTTCGAGTCGGTCACAACGCTGGCAAAGAGTCAAAATCAGGCGCGATCAGTCGCGTGGATGCTAATTCAAACGTATTACTCAGCGTTCTTTGCGGTTCACGCCCTACTACGCATTCGAGGATGGGCATGCACTAGGCTGACCAGTGCCAATCTTGCGAGCCTCAACAGCGAGCGAGCTTTATTCTTCCCGCATGCGGAAAACTTCAATGCGGGCCTTTACTGGATAAAAATCGACCACGGTGGTAGAGAGTTGCAGTGCAAGAAGCTCGACTCGGCCACTGGTGGCACGCATGAGCTACTCTGGAGCCTGCTTCAGGACTATCTTGCTGATTCCACAGCGATGGCACTTGCGAACCGCGATGTTGACGCACAAGACTACGCCGCGTTAGTGCAGCGCTTCACCGACTTCGTAGCCAAACATGGTGGAGACAAATGGTTTACCTCCACCAGGAATAGAATCAACTATTCGCACGAGTTCGGAACGTGGTTTCCCTACAATGGTTCTACCTGCGACTGGGAGCGTGTTTCACTGGAAATACAGAAATGGCGCGATCCAGCCAATCAGATATTGGATGACACAAAGGGAGACGAATTGATGAAATTCGCACGCGCATGTGCCTTCCTCATTGCGATGTGTCGCACAACCATCGAAGATTTGGCTTTTCGCTCGAAAAGTCGCTCCCCGTTCTGCTTATCCAGCCATCGACTCATTTAGGCCTGGGGTGGGGATAAATCAAACAAACCCCAACAGTTTCTATAGACAAAAGCCTAGGTCTAGCTATGCCAGCCCAACTTTGGGTTGCGGCACCATGCGCCAGACGGTGTACCAAGCAAGTCGCCCGACTACCGGGTGCCCGGGAAATGGCTGGCGTACAGCGCAATCTCTGCGCCGCGCCAAGCATCACGGTCGCTGACAAGGCGCGTCAGATTGGGGCCTTTATCACCCGCAATACCTGGTCGGCATGGATCGTGTGCCTGGACCTCAGGCGCGGTCACGCTGATGGCGATGTCGGGCACGGCGGTCCGGGGGTTCGACGCCTGGTCGCTGCTCGATGTGGCGCTGATATTCGGGCTGAGCTTCGGCATCTACAAAAAGAGCCGCGTCTGCGCCGTGCTGATGCTGGCCTACTTCATCGTCTCCAAGATCGTCCTGATGCTGGAAGCCGGCAAGCCCTCGGGGCTCCTGGTGGCGCTGATCTTTGCCTACTTCTATGTGCAGGGCATCCGGGGCACGGTCGCCTTTCACAAGCTCCAGGTGAGGTAGCTCGCAGCGCCGTGGCCTGGGGCGAACATCGTGAACCCCCAAGCCATCGCCCGGGCGAGCGCCCCGGCCCCGCGCCCCAGCACAGGGGCCAGCCCTGTGCGCCGCTTTCCACCGCTCAGCGCGTCTGCAACTCAGCCGGCGTCGGCAGTCGGTAGAGCCAGGTCATGCTCTCGGCAGGCAGCCCGACGCTCTGCCCGCAGGGCCCGAAGACCTCCGCCAGCCGAGCGGCCGGCAGTTGCCCCCAGAGCCGGTCGGGGGTGCGGGTCTCGGCGAGCTCGGCCGGGCTGAACTGCCGCAAGGCGCTTTGCGACGTGCAACGGCACAACGGCGTGCGCCGGTGCTCCAGGACTTTGGCTTCGTTCAGACGGTCCGCCGGCGCGGTGCGGGTGCGCATGAAGATGTCGCGCAGTTCGGCGTCCAAGCGCCGCGCGTACAAGTGCGACAGGCGCATGCAGACGTTGTAGATGTGGTCGGCCGGCCCTGGCGGCACATAGCCCGGCGGCGGCTGGCGGACGGTCGGCCGGCGCGTGTCGGGCTGCAGCATGGACTCGACCACCGTCAGCGCCGCAGTGGCCACCGCCAGGGTGGCAGCGCGCTGGATGTCCCGGTCCTTGCGCAGCTGCTCCAGGCGGGCGGCACGCTGGGCATCCGACCCTTCGGGGGTGCAAAGCCGGTCCACGACCCGGGTCTCGTCTTCGTCGTGGTACACGCCGCCGATGTCGGTGCAGTAGTGCATGCCGGTGTTGATGCTGCGCGTGGAGCGGCCGGAGAGCGAGTTGCTGCAGTTGAGGCTGCCCGGGGAGCAAACGGCGCGCGTCTCGCAGCCGTGGATCGTGCATTCGCCCAGCGAGACGGTGCAGCGCGACACGAAACCGCGCGACACCTCGGCCCGGCAGGCCTCATAGCTGGTGGCGCCGGCGGGCAGGCCCGCCAGCAACAAGCCGCAGGCGGCCAGCCAAGGCCGGGCTGGCGCGGCAAGGCGACTCCATCGACAGGCAAGCTGGAGCATGGCGGCTCTCCCGAAGCAAGTGAGGCGAAGTGTGCCGGCGGGCTCCGCGCCGGAGCCACGGCATGCTGCGGTACGTCCTCTGCGTGAAGGAGGGCGGCCGTGTCCAGGCCCGATTTGTGCCCCTTGGCGGGTGAATGACGGGTGATTGACGTGCCTCTGACGCCGCCGCCTCACCGATGATGTCCCACATTGCAGGGCCCACCCCACGCAGGAGCCCGGCTTGGAACCCCACATGAAACTCTCGCCCCCGGAAGTTCGCCGCCTTCGGCTGGCTCGCGGCTGGTCACAGGAGCACCTGGCGCAGGCCGCCGGGCTCAGTGTGCGAACGGTGCAGCGCGTGGAAGCGGACGGCACGGCCAGCCTGGCCACCGCCACCAGCCTCGCCGCCACGTTTGATCTGAGCCTGCCGGCCCTCCTGCCGGCCACCCCGCCGGCGGCCCACGCCACCGCGCCGGCCCGGCATCCCGGCCTGCTCTACGCCGGCCTGGCCGTGCTGTCGCTCGCCGGCCTGCGCATGGCGGTCGGCAGTGCCGCCGGCACGCCAGGCCCGCTCTTCATGGCGCTGGACCTGTGCGTGCTGCTGGCCGGCCTGGCCCTGCTCGCCCAGCCGGGCCGCCGAGCGCTGCAGGACCGGCAGTTCGCCGGCCTGCTGCTGGCCGCCCTGGGCGTGCCGCTGGCGATGCTGCTGGCCGCCAGCCTCGCGCTGGCCCTGGCCGCGCCGATGTGGCCCCGCAGCGCGCCCGTGCTGATGGGCCTGTGCGGCCTCGCGCTCGTGGCGCTGTCGTGGCGGCAGCTCCGCGTGCCGCCGCCTGGGGTGCCGGCCTGGCCCTGAGGGCCCACCTTCGTCCGGCATATCACCCGGTACATCGCCAGGTCGGCCTGCGCCCGCAGCGCCACGCGTGCGCCGCAAGGCCTTGCCCCCACGGCCGGCATCGGCCACCGCATGGGCTACAACGCCAGCTTCGACACCCCCTGCCCGACCTGATGGCTTCGCCCCGTTTGCGCCTGCATGTGCCCACCTCTCCCCGCGCACGAGCCCGCCGCATGCTGGCTGTGGGCCTGGGTGCCGTGCTCACGGGGCTGGCCGTGGCGGCCCCGCCGGCACCGGCACCCGAGCCGCTGCGCGCGCTGATTGCCCAGGCGCCGCTGCCGGGCGGCTGCGTGGCCCGCACGCGCGGCACGGCGGTCGAGCTGCAGCAGGCCTTCGGGCATGCCGATGTCGTGCAGCGCCGGCCCTACACGGTCGACACCTGGCAGCCCATCGGCTCGGTGAGCAAGACGGTGATCGGGCTCACGCTGGCCCAGCTCGCCGAGCGCGGCGTGGTGGACCTGGACGCTCCGCTGGCCCGCCACCTGGGCTGGCCGCTGCACAACCCGGCCCACCCCGGCGTGCCGATCACGCTGCGGCAGCTGGCCACGCACACCGGCGGCATCGTCGACAGCGAGGCGGGCTACCAGAGGGGCGCCTACGAAACCGGCCGGGGTGACCCGCAGCGCCCCCGCCAGGCGCTGGGCGACTACCTCGCGGCCTACCTGCGCCCGGGCGGCCGGCTCTACCAGCCGGGGCACTTCGCCCCCGAGCCGCCTGGCACGCGCTTCCGCTACAGCAATGTGGGCTCGGCGCTGGCCGCCCAGGTGCTGGCGCAGGCCAGCGGGCAGCCCTTCGAGCGCCTGTCGACCGAGCAGCTGCTGCAGCCCCTGGGCCTGCGGGACAGCGCCTGGTTCATGCCCGCCGAGCGGGCCCCGCAGCGCGCCACGCTCTACGGCGCCGACCGGCGCGCCCTGCCGCCCTATCTGCTGGCCACCTACCCCGACGGCGGCCTGCGCAGCACCTGCGCTGACCTGACCCGCCTGCTGCAGGCCTGGGCCGCCGCGCTGGACGGCCAGGCGCCTGCGCCCCTCACCGCCAGCGCGCTGCGGGCGGCCCTGACGCCGCAGTTCGCACCGGGCCGCACGCCGCCGGGCCTGAGCACCCGCGAGCCCAACCAGGGCCTGTTCTTCGCGGTGCGCCAGGACGGCAGCGTGGGCCACACCGGCAGCGACGAGGGCGTGACGGTCTTCCTCTTCCTGGACCCGGTCACGCGCGTCGGCCGCCTGTTCATGACCAACATCGACATCGGCGCCGACCCCGCCCTGCCGCCCCGGGTGGCGGCGCTGTGGCGCGCACTCGGAGACTGAGGTGGCCACGCCGGAGCCGCTGATCTGCCCCCTGTGCGAGCGCCCCATCCCGCCCGCGCAGCGTGACGCCCACCACCTCGTGCCCAAGAGCCGCGGCGGGCGGCACACCGAATACCTGCACCGGGTCTGCCACCGGCAGATCCATGCGCTGCTGACCGAGACTGAGCTGGCCCGCCAGTACGCCACGGTGGAGGCGCTGCTGGCGCACCCGGAGATCCGCCGCTTCGTGGACTGGGTGCGCAGCAAGCCGGACGACTTCTTCGTGGCCACGCGCAAGAGCGCGCGGGTGCGGCGCCGCTGAGCGAGCCTTCATTCTGGGGGTTTTCACCAAGCCGTAATCCCGGGAGCATGCAGGCCAGCCCGTTGGAGATGCCCCATGAAGACCCCCATGCTCGCCGCCGCCCTGACCCTGGCCAGCCTGACGGCCCAGGCCGACGTGCTGGACTTCGGCAACGGGCCGGCCGCGCCCAGCTTCTGCAGCGCCACCGCCGACGGCACCGGCAGCCTGACGACCTGCGCCGACTACGGCACCATCAACCAGAGCTATGGCGACATCGCCGGCGTGCTGGACGTGCGCTACAGCCAGCCGCTGTCGGGCAACCCCTCGTCGCTGCAATGGTGGTCGGGCAGCTACAACAACCTCTACGGCGTGCTCTGGGCCGAGGGCGGCGACGGCCCCGCGTCCTACGCCCGCATCGACCTCGTGCCCCTGGGCGGCCACGGCGTGAGCCTGGCCAGCCTCGACCTCGGCGCCTACGCCAACACCACCCGCAACACCGAGCTGACGGTGCTGGACCTGGGCAGCAACCAGGTGCTCTACAGCTACGCCGGCGCGGTGGGCAATGGCAGCACCAGCGCCACCACCTTCAACCTGGGCCTGAGCTCCACCGCCGGCCTGCGCATCGAGTGGCGCAACACGGCCTACAACGTGGGCATCGACAACCTGGTGTTCCAGGCCGCCGCCGTGCCCGAGCCGGCCAGCGCCGCCCTGGCCCTCGCCGGCCTGGCCCTGCTGGGCGCCTGGACGGCACGCCGCCGCCGCGCGGACTGAAGCGCAGCGGCAGGCGCAGGCCCGCGCGCTGCCCAAGCGGGCCCCATCCCCCCACGGCGCGGCCCGGCGCCGCATCCCTGGCATGCTTCGCGCCCCGTCGCCCCTGCCTGTCCGGTTCCCATGCGCCTGCCCCTCGCCTGCCCTCCCCTCGCCCTCGCCGCTGCCGGGCTGATGCCGGCGCCGGCCACGGCCGAGCCGGCGCGGCTGGCCCCGGTGGTGGTGACGGCCACGCGCACCGAGGCGCCCGCGCTGGAGGTGCCCGCCTCCATCACCCGGCTGGACGGCGAAGACCTGCGCGCCGGCCGTGCCCAGGTGAACCTCTCGGAAGGCCTGGCCGAGGTGCCCGGCCTGCTGGCGCGTGACCGGCAGAACTACGCGCAGGACGTGCAGATTTCGGTGCGGGGCTTCGGCGCGCGCGCGAGCTTCGGCATCCGCGGCGTGCGGGTCTATGTGGACGACATCCCGGCCACCCTGCCCGACGGCCAGGGCCAGGTCACGCACATCGACCTCAGCACCGTCGGGCGCGTGGAGGTGCTGCGCGGGCCCTTCTCGGCGCTGTACGGCAATTCCTCCGGCGGCGTGATCAGCGTGAGCACCGAGGCGCCCACCGGCCCCGACCGCGTGGAGGCCAGCGCCGCGGCCGGCAGCGACGGCCTGCAGCGCCTGGGCCTGACGGCCCGCGGCAACACCGGCGCCTTCGGCTACACGCTGGGCGCCAGCCGCTTCACGACCGAGGGCTACCGCCGCCACAGCGCCGCCGAACGCCGCCTGGCCAATGCCCGGCTGAGCTGGAAGCTGGGCAGCGACACCCGCCTCACCTTCGTGGCCAACCAGGTGGACCTGCCCGAGGCGCAGGACCCGCTGGGCCTGACCCGCGCGCAGTGGGCCGCCGACCCGCGCGGCGTGGATGCCGCTGCGCTGGCCTTCGACACCCGCAAGACCATGCAGCAGACCCAGGGCGGCCTGGTGCTGGAGCACGGCATCGACGCCCACCAGCTGCTGCGCGTGATGGTCTACCAGGGCCAGCGCACGACGACGCAGTTCCAGGCCCTGCCGGTGGCCACCCAGGCCAACCCGCTGCACCCCGGCGGCGTGATCGACCTGGCGCGCCACTACGAAGGCGCCGACCTGCGCTGGCGCTGGAAGGCGCCCACGCTGACCGTGGTGGCCGGCGTGTCGGCCGATGCGCTGCGCGAGCGCCGCCAGGGCTTGCAGAACTTCCAAGGCAGCACGCTCGGCGTGCGGGGTGCGCTGCGCCGCGACGAGACCAACCGCGTGAGCAATGCCGACCCCTATCTGCAGGCCGAGTGGCGCCCCACGGCGGACTGGCTCGTCAGCGGCGGCCTGCGCCGCAGCCGCGTGAGCTTCAGCTCGGCCGACGGCTACATCACCGCCACCAACCCCGACGACAGCGGCAGCGCCCGCTACGCCGCCACGCTGCCGGTGCTGGGCGTGAGCCATGCGCTGAGCGAAGGCCTGCGCGTGTACGCCACGGCCGGCCGCGGCTTCGAGACGCCCACGCTCAACGAGCTGGCCTACCGCCCCAACGGCGCCACCGGGCTGAACTTCGCGCTGCAGGCCGCCACGAGCCGCAGCCTGGAGCTGGGCCTGAAGGCCCGCACGGCGGCGGGGGACACGTTCACGCTGGCCGTGTTCGAGACGCGCACCGCGCGCGAGATCGTCACGCAGACCAACCTGGGCGGCCGCGCCACCTTCCAGAACGCGGGTGCCACGCGGCGCCAGGGCCTGGAGGCCTCGGCCCAGCTGGCGCTCGGCCGCGGGCTGCAGGCCCAGCTCGCCGCGACCTGGCTGGACGCGCGCTACCGCGACGGCTTCCTGACCTGCACCGCCACGCCCTGCGCGGCGGCAGCCAGCGTCGTGAGCGCGGGCAACCGCATCCCCGGCATTGCACGCACGGCGCTGTCAGGCAGCCTGGCCTGGCAGCCGGCCGGCGGCTGGCGCCTGGCGCTGGAGGGGCGCGCGCTGAGCCGCGTCTGGGTGAACGACGGCAACACCGACGCCGCTGCCGGCCATGCCACGCTGGCCGCTGCCGCGAGCCACCAGCTCGAGCTCGGCGCCTGGCAGCTCACCAGCCTGCTGCGCGTGGACAACCTGACGGCGCGGCGCTACGCCGGCTCGGTCATCGTGAACGACGGCAACGGCCGCTTCTTCGAGCCGGCGCCCGGCCGCAGCTGGCTGGCCAGCCTCAGCGCGGCCTACCGGTTCTGAGCCGGCCCGGCGCGGTTCGGGACACGGTTCAGGGCGCGGGGCTCGCAGGCGCGGCATAGCCCGCCGCCGCCATGGCCGCGGTCGTCAGCGCCTGGG
>Ga0233424_10002821_pt1 | contig 11772 bp, 10 predicted proteins | sample Watercolumn_Towu_FD_181011 | JGI IMG/M metagenome (GOLD analysis project Ga0233424, IMG submission 181011) | Freshwater microbial communities from Lake Towuti, South Sulawesi, Indonesia - Watercolumn_Towuti2014_125_MG | ecosystem: Environmental > Aquatic > Freshwater > Lake | place: Indonesia... | reverse complement strand
GGCGAAAATCCCCCTCTTGAATTCCAGGATATCGCGCCCATCTGGGCGCGATTGCCTTTCTAAGCATCATGACAACAGACCACACCCCCACCCCGCAAGAAGCCGCCGCGGCCGAGGCGTCGCCGGCAGAAACCCTGGCTCCCGAGGCCAAGATCGCCGAACTGGAGTCGCGTTTGGCCGAGATGTCAGATGCCTATCTGCGCGCCAAGGCGGAGTCCGAGAACATCCGCCGTCGCGCCGACGAGGACGTGGCCAAGGCCCGCAAGTTCGCCGTGGAAGGCTTTGCCGAGGCCATGCTGCCGGTGATGGACAGCATGGAAGCCGCCATCGCCACGCCGGACGCCAAGGTCGAGACCGTGCTGGAAGGCGTGCACGCCACCCACCGCCAGCTGGCCTCCGCCCTGGAGCGCAACAAGGTGGTCCAGATCAATCCGGCGGCCGGCAGCAAGTTCGACCCGCACCAGCACCAGGCCATCTCCATGGTGCCCGCCGATCAGGAAGCCAACACCGTGGTCGCGGTGCTGCAAAAAGGCTATCTGATCGCCGAGCGCGTGCTGCGCCCGGCCCTGGTCACGGTGGCCGCGCCCAAGTAATTCACAGCTCGCCGCCCCTTGAAAGGCGGCGACTTATCCACACATCGAAAACAAGCAACAAGCTTCGGAATATCAGGAGTCACACATGGGAAAGATCATCGGTATTGACCTGGGCACCACGAATTCGTGCGTGGCCGTGATGGAAGGCAACACCACCCGCGTCATCGAGAACGCGGAAGGTGCGCGCACCACGCCGTCCATCATTGCGTATCAGGAAGACGGCGAGATCCTGGTCGGCGCCTCGGCGAAGCGCCAGGCCGTCACCAACCCCAAGAACACGGTCTACGCCTCCAAGCGCCTGATCGGCCGCAAGTTCTCCGAGAAGGAAGTGCAGAAGGACATCGACCTGATGCCCTACACCATCGCCGCCGCCGACAACGGCGACGCCTGGATCGAGGTGCGCGGCAAGAAGCTGGCGCCCCCGCAGGTCAGCGCCGAGGTGCTGCGCAAGATGAAGAAGACGGCCGAGGACTATCTCGGCGAGGAAGTGACCGAGGCCGTGATCACGGTGCCGGCCTACTTCAACGACGCCCAGCGTCAGGCCACCAAGGACGCCGGCCGCATCGCCGGTCTGGACGTCAAGCGCATCATCAACGAGCCCACCGCCGCGGCCCTGGCCTTCGGCCTGGACAAGCATGGCAAGGGCGACCGCAAGATCGCCGTATATGACCTGGGCGGCGGCACCTTCGACATCTCCATCATCGAGATCGCCGATGTCGATGGCGAGATGCAATTCGAAGTGCTGTCCACCAACGGCGACACCTTCCTGGGCGGCGAAGACTTCGACCAGCGCATCATTGACTACATCATTGCCGAGTTCAAGAAGGAGCAAGGCGTTGATCTGACCAAGGACGTGCTGGCCCTGCAGCGCCTGAAGGAAGCCGCCGAGAAGGCCAAGATCGAGCTCTCCAACAGCTCGCAGACCGACGTCAACCTGCCCTACATCACGGCCGACGCCTCGGGTCCCAAGCACCTGAACATCAAGCTGACCCGCGCCAAGCTGGAGTCGCTGGTGGAGGAGCTGATCGAGCGCACCATCGAGCCCTGCCGCACCGCCATCAAGGACGCCGGCGTCAAGGTCAGCGAGATCGATGATGTGATCCTGGTCGGCGGCATGACCCGCATGCCCAAGGTGCAGGACAAGGTCAAGGAGTTCTTCGGCAAGGATCCGCGCAAGGACGTGAACCCCGACGAAGCCGTGGCCGTCGGCGCCGCCATCCAGGGCCAGGTCCTGGGCGGCGAGCGCAAGGACGTGCTGCTGCTGGACGTCACCCCGCTGTCCCTGGGCATCGAGACCCTGGGCGGCGTGATGACGAAAATGATCAAGAAGAACACGACCATCCCGACCAAGTTCAGCCAGACCTTCTCCACCGCCGACGACAACCAGCCGGCCGTGACCATCAAGGTCTACCAGGGTGAGCGCGAGATGGCGCAGGCCAACAAGAGCCTGGGCGAGTTCAATCTGGAAGGCATCCCGCCGGCACCGCGCGGCCTGCCCCAGATCGAAGTGACCTTCGACATCGACGCCAACGGCATCCTGCACGTCAGCGCCAAGGACAAGGGCACGGGCAAGGAAAACAAGATCACCATCAAGGCGAACTCGGGCCTGTCCGAGGCCGAGATCGAGAAGATGGTGAAGGACGCCGAAGCCAACGCCGCCGAGGACAAGAAGAAGGTCGAGCTGGTGCAGGCCAAGAACCAGGCCGACGGCATGGTGCACTCGGTGCGCAAGTCCCTGAGCGAGCATGGCGACAAGCTGGACGCTGGCGAGAAGGACAAGATCGAAGCCGCGATCAAGGACCTGGAAGAAGCCATCAAGGGCGATGACAAGGCCGCGATCGAAGCCAAGACCGAAGCCCTGATGACGGCCAGCCAGAAGCTCGGCGAGAAGATGTATGCCGAGACCCAGGCCGCCCAGGCTGCGGCCGGTGCCGCCGCCGCCGGCGCCGCCGAGCAGCCCCAGGCTGCCGCCGGCAGCGCCAAGCCGGCCGACGACAATGTCGTGGACGCCGAGTTCAAGGAAGTGAAGGACAGCAAGTAATCCTTCCGGGCTCCTGCCCTGAGCCGCGCAGAGCCCCCACCAGGCCGCGCGGCTTCATTGCTTCTTCTGTCCAGGAATATCCATGGCAAAGCGTGACTACTACGAAGTCCTCGGCGTCGCCAAGACGGCGAGCGAGGACGAGATCAAGAAGGCCTACCGCAAGCTGGCCATGAAGTACCACCCCGACCGCAATCAGGGCGAGGGGGCCAAGGCCGCGGAAGAGAAGTTCAAGGAGGCCAAGGAGGCCTACGAGATGCTCACCGACGCGCAAAAGCGCGCGGCCTATGATCAGTACGGCCATGCCGGCGTGGACCCGAATATGGGTGGCGGCGGCGGCTTCCGGGGCGGCCCCGAGGGCTTTGGCGGCTTTGCCGAGGCCTTTGGTGACATCTTCGGCGACATCTTCGGCGGCCAGGGCGGCGGCGGACGCCGCGGCGGCGGCGGCCAGCAGGTCTACCGCGGCAGCGACCTCAGCTACGCGATGGAGATCTCGCTGGAAGAGGCCGCGCGCGGCAAGGAAACCCAGATCCGCATTCCCAGCTGGGAAGGCTGCGAGACCTGCAAGGGCAGCGGCGCCAAGCCGGGCACCAGCGCCAAGACCTGCGGCTCCTGCGGCGGCTCGGGCACGGTGCATATGCGCCAGGGCTTCTTCAGCATCCAGCAGACCTGCCCGCATTGCCACGGCAGCGGCAAGATCATTCCCGACCCCTGCACCAGCTGCAACGGCCAGGGCAAGGTCAAGAAGACCAAGACGCTGGAGGTGAAGATCCCCGCCGGCATCAACGAGGGCATGCGCATCCGCTCGGCCGGCAATGGCGAGCCCGGCGTCAATGGCGGCCCGCCGGGCGATCTCTATATCGAGATCCGCATCAAGCAGCACGAGATCTTCGAGCGCGACGGCGACGACCTGCACTGCACCATGCCGGTGGGCATGACCACGGCCGCCCTGGGCGGCACGATCGAGGTGCCCACCCTGGGCGGCAAGGCCGAGATCGAGCTGCCCGAGGGCACGCAGCACGGCAAGACCTTCCGCCTGCGCGGCAAGGGCATCAAGGGCGTGCGCTCCAGCTACCCCGGTGATCTGTACTGCCACATCAGCGTGGAGACGCCGGTCAAGCTCACCGAGTACCAGCGCAAGCTGCTCAAGGACCTGGACAAGAGCTTCCGCGAGGCCGGCGACAAGCATTCCCCGAATGCCAAGAGCTGGACCGACCGGGTCAAGGACCTGTTCAAGTAAGCGGATTCGTCGGGGGATTCGACCCGCCCGACCACCCCGTCCCCCGGGGACGGGGTGGGTCTTCCCTTAAGGCGGCGCAAAGGCCGGGCCATCACAATGCCCGGCCTTTGTCATTTCTGGTCGGATTACGCTCACTCATGTCCGTGCTCTCCCGCTTGCTGCCCAAGCCCTCGCTCCAATCGCCCCTGACCCTGGCCTGGCTGGCCGCCATCTGGATGGGCGCGCTGTGCAACTGGCCGCTGTGGCAGCGCATGCTGCAACTGCCCGAACTGGGCAATCTGCGGGGCAAGTTCTTCGTGCTGGCCTTTGCCCTGATCGTGATCGGCGGCACCGGCGCCCTGATGAGCCTGCTGGCCTGGCGGCGCAGCATCAAGCCCCTGCTGATCCTGCTGCTGCCCACCGCGGCCGGCCTGGCCCACTTCATGGGCAGCTACGGCATCGTGATGGATGCCGACATGCTGACCAATGTGCTGCAGACCGATCCCCGCGAGGTGCGGGACCTGCTCACCCCCGGCCTCTTCCTGAGCCTGGCCCTGCTGGGCCTGCTGCCCCTGGTCTGGCTGCTGCGCCAGCCCCTGCGCCGCGACGAGCGCTGGACCCGCCGCGCGGGCTGGAATCTGCTGGGCTGCGTGGGCGGCGTGCTGCTGGCCCTGGCCGCGCTGATGAGCGCCTTTGCCGACTTCGCCTCCACCATGCGCAACCATAAGTCCCTGCGCTATATGGTGAACCCGCTCAATGCCGTCTATGCCGTCGCCAACACCCTGCACGGCCAGGGTGGCGGCAAGAGCCTGGGCCCGCTGCGTCCCCTGGGCGAAGACGCCAAGAGCCTGGGCCACAGCGGCAAGCCGCCCCTGCTGATGATGGTGGTGGGCGAGACCGCGCGCGCCGCCAACTTCTCGCTCAACGGCTATGGCCGCGCCACCAATCCCATGCTGGCCCAGCGCGGCGTGCTGAGCTTCCGCGACGTCAAGGCCTGCGGCACCAGCACTGCAGCCTCCCTGCCCTGCATGTTCTCGCCCCTGGGCCGCGAAGCCCATCTGGACAGCGGCAAGCAGCCCCAGGAAAACGTGCTGGACATGCTGCAGCGCGCCGGCCTGGCCGTGCTCTGGCTGGACAACCAGTCCGGCTGCAAGGGCCTGTGCGAGCGCATCCCCAATGCCCAGGCGGGTGACTACCCCAAGCTGCCCGCCGGCCTGTGTGGCAGCGACGGCGAATGCCTGGACGAGGCCCTGCTGCCCGGTCTGGACGAGCGCCTGGCGGCACTGGACCCCGAGCGCCGTGCACGCGGCGTGGTGCTGGTGCTGCACCAGATGGGCAGCCATGGCCCGGCCTACTACAAGCGCTCGCCCAAGAACGCCAAGCCCTTCCAGCCCGAGTGCGAGAGCAGCGCCCTGCAGCACTGCCCGCGCGAGGCCCTGCTGAACACCTACGACAACTCCATTGCCTACACCGACCGCGTGCTGGCCGGCGCCATCGACTGGCTGCGCACCCAGGAGAAGAGCTACCAGCCCGCCCTGCTCTATGTCTCGGACCATGGCGAGTCCCTGGGCGAGAACAATCTCTATCTGCACGGCATGCCCTATGCCGTGGCCCCGCGCGAGCAGGTGCATGTGCCCATGATCTGGTGGATGCCCCAGGGCAGCGAGCAGGCCCTGGGCCTCAAGCCCGGCTGCCTGGCCGGCCGCCTAGACCAGGCGCTCTCCCACGATGTGCTGGCCCACACCCTGCTGGGCTACAGCCGCGTGAGCTCCAAGCTCTACCGCCCGGACTGGGACCTGCTGCAGCCCTGCCGCGGCTGAGCGCCTAGAACAACTCGCCCTGCGCCGAGGGGGGCGCCGGCCTGACGCTGGCTGTCGGTCGCGCCGGCGGCCGGAACAGGCTCAGGCTCACCACCCGCCGCTCCTGCGACAGGCCCAGGCGCGCGCAGGCCTTGCGCAGGCGCTGCTGCATCAGCTCGGCCCACAGGCCCTCGCCCGTCATGCGGGTGCCGAAGCGGGCGTCGTTGTCGCGCCCGCCGCGCATCTCGCGCAGCCGCGCCATCACCCGCGCCGCGCGCTCGGGGTAGTGCTGCTGCAGCCAGTCCTGAAAGAGCGGATTCACCTCCCAGGGCAGGCGCAGCGGGATGCTGAAGGCGCTGCGCGCGCCCGCCTCGGCCGCCGCCTCCAGCACCCGCTCCAGCTCCGGCTCGTTGAGAAAGGGAATCAGCGGCGAGACGCTCACGCCCACCGGCACCCCCGCCTCCGCCAGGCTGCGCAGGGCGCGCAGGCGCCGGTGCGGCGCGGCCGCCCGCGGCTCCAGCAGGCGGGCCAGCTGCGGATCCAGCGTGGTGATGGAGAGATAGACCGAGACCAGGCCCTGCGCGGCCATGGGCGCGATCAGGTCGAGGTCGCGCTCGATGCCGGCCGATTTGGTCACCACCGAGAAGGGATGCCGGCACTCGGCCAGCACCTCGATCACGGCCCGGGTCAGCCCCAGGCGGCGCTCCACCGGCTGGTAGGCATCGGTGGCCGTGCCGATCACCAGGGAACGCGGCTGGTAGCCGGGCCGCGCCAGCTCGGCACGCAGGCAGTCGGCGGCATTCATCTTGGCGATGATACGGGTCTCGAAGTCCAGGCCCGGCGAGAGATTCAGGTAGCTGTGGGTGGGTCGGGCGAAGCAGTAGATGCAGCCATGCTCGCAGCCCCGGTAGGGGTTGATGGAGCGCTCGAAGCTGATGTCGGGCGACTGGTTGCTGGAGAGGATGCTGCGCGCCCGCTCCTCGATGATCTGGGTCTCGGGCGGCAGGGTCTCTTGCTGTGCGGCCTGGTCCAGCGAGCCCCAGCCATCGTCGAAATGCTCGCGTGCGCGGTGCTCGAAACGATGCGCCAGCTGCCAGGCGCTGCCCCGGCCCTTGAGCGCCTCGGGATGCGGCAGGCGACCCAGGGGCTCGGGAGCGAAGGCCTCGGCCTGGGCTTCATCGGCCGCCAACGACGAACGCAGGGGCAGAGGGTGGATGCGGATGGACGGCCTGGACATACTGTTGATTTATACAGCATTTCCCTGCCATTCCAAGCGCCACGGTGCAGGCGCCCCGACCCAGCGCGCCCTAGCCCTGGATCAAACCCGCATCGATCAGGTAGCGCGAGGGCGTCTGGGGGTTGAAGGCCAGACTCAGGCGCTGGCGCGCGCGGGTCAGTGCCACATAGAGCAGATTGCGGTTCTCGTCCGCCGAGCCCTCGCCCACGAACTCGCCGCGCGAGAGATGGGGCAGCAGCACATGGTCGAACTCCAGACCCTTGGCGGCGGCGATGGTGGACAGGCTCACCCGCCCAGCCGCCCCAGCCGCTCGCGGGGCCTGCGCCCGCTCCAGGCTGTGCAGCAGGGCAAAGAAACCGTCCAGGTCCTGGTCTTCGCCCTGGGCCAGCTGCAGCAGTTGCTCCAGATGATCGCGCACCTGACGGATGTCTTCGCGGCGCACCAGCACGGCGCCGGCCAGGCGCTCGGGCTCCAGGGCGCCCATCAGGCCGGCAGCCCAGGCGGGCAGATCACCGGCGCGCAGCAGGGCCAGGCTGGCCTGCAGCCGCGGCCGCGCCAGGCCCGAAGCATTGCGCAAGACCTGACCCTCGACGAAATCATGCATGCCCTGGGGATGGGCCGCGGCGGCCTCCAGGGCCTGGCGCTGGGCGCGGTGTGCGTCCAGGCCGCGCAGCGCGTCGCTCTGCACCTGGGCGCCGGCAAAGAGCAGCAGGGCCGCCAGGGTGTCGCGGCGCAGGCCGGCATCGCGCTCGAAGCCCTCATAAGCGCCGCGCGCATGGGCGTGCAGGCCGCGCAGCAGCAGGATCTCGCGGCGGCGCAGAAACGGCGGCAGGCCCTGCAGCTGATAGGGCACGCCCAGCTTGAGCAGCTCGCGCTCGATCAGCAGGGACTGGGCCGGCCGGCGCAGCAGGATGCGCAGCGTCTGCCGATCCTGCTGCCGCAGATGCTCGCGTGCGGCCACGGCCAGCAGACGGGCCTGCACGCGCACGTTCTCGGCCGGCAGGCACTGGATCTCGGTCTCGCGGCCGACCACGGCCGCATAGGGTTTGCGGGCCAGGCGGCCGGCGGCCTGGGCCAGGTCCGCACCGAAGCGGTGGCTGGCGCTCAGCGGCAGGCGCAGGGCCGGACCGATCTCCTGCTCGAAGATCGCGCCCATGAAGCCGGCCTCGGCGCCGGCCTGGCCATGGATGACCTGGTCGCGGTCGCCCACGCCCACAAAGGCCGCGCGGCGGTTGCGCGCCAGCAGGGCCTGGAGCACGGTGAACATGGCGCGATGGGTGTCGTGCATCTCGTCCACCACGATCAGGGCCAGGCCTTGCGCCAGCACCCCGCCCTCCTCCGCCAGGTCCTGGTCCAGCAGCAGGCGGGCCAGGTCGTAGACGGCGTCACCCGTGAAGCGGAACAGGGGCCGCTCCGTCTCCTCGCCCCGGCGCAGCATCTCGTAAGCGCCGAAGACGCGCAGGGTGAAGTAGTCGCTGCCCAGCTCCTCGGCCAGCTCGGGGCTCAGCGTCTGCTCCAGGGGCTCGCGCTCCATCAGCAGCCGCCCCTTGAGCACGGCGAAGGACTGGAGCAGGCCTTCGATCAGGGCCTCGGAGGTGCCGCCCACGGCCAAGGCCTCGCGGTGGCGCTCCTGGGGCCGCAGCTGGGCCTGGGCAATGGCCTCCAGCACATAGGGCCGCAGCTCCTCCTCCTGGCGCAGCTGCAGCATGCCGGCCCCTTCGAGCTCGGCCAGGCAGTCGGCTGCGAACTGCTCGAAGGTCTGGATGCGCAGCTCGCGCAGCAGCGTTTCCTGCACGCCGATCAGGCGCAGCTGGGCCTGCAGGGCCTGCACCGCGGGCTCCGTGTAGGTGAGTGCCAGCAGCATGCGCGGCTGGGCGCCGCGCTGCAGGGCCTGGGCCATGCGCAGGGCCAGGGTGGTGGTCTTGGCCGCGCCGGCATTGGCCTCGATCAGCAGATGGCGCGCACGCGCCGTCTGGATGGCCAGCTGTTCGGCGCTGGGCGTGATGCCGGCCGGCGTGAAGATCGGCTCGGACACCGCCGGCTCAGTACTCGGCGCCGGCCGGGCCGGTGTAGCCCGGGGCCAGGTTCTCGAACTTGGTGTGCATGCGCTGGAAGGCCAGCTTCACCGTACCCACCGGGCCGTTACGCTGCTTGGCGATGATGATCTCGGCCACACCCGGCTCCTGGCACTGGTCCTTGGTGTAGTACTCGTCGCGGTAGATGAACATGATGATGTCCGCATCCTGCTCGATGGCGCCGGATTCGCGCAGGTCGGACATCATGGGCCGTTTGTCGGGGCGCGTTTCCACCGAGCGGTTGAGCTGGGAGAGCGCGATCACCGGGCAGCGCAGCTCCTTGGCCAGGGCCTTCAGGCCCCGCGAGATCTCGCCCACGATGGCGGCGCGGTTCTCGTCGCTGCTGCCGCTGTTGCCGCTCATCAGCTGCAGGTAGTCGATGATGATCAGGCCCAGCTGGCCGCTGATGCGGGCCTGGCGGCGCGCGCGGGCGCGCACCTCGGACGGGCTCAGGCCCGGGCTCTCGTCGATGTAGATGCTGGCCTTGCCCAGCTTGTCCACGGCCTCGGAGAGGCGGCCCCACTCATCGTCGGTCAGGCGGCCGGTACGCAGATGGCCCTGGTCGATGCGGCCGATGGAGCCCACCATACGCAAGGCCAGCTGGGCCGCGCCCATTTCCATGGAGTAGATGACCACGGGCAGGCCTTCGTCGATGGCCACGTTCTCGCCGATATTGATGGCGAAGGCGGTCTTGCCCATGGAGGGGCGCGCGGCCAGGATGATCAGGTCGCCCGGCTGCAGACCCGCGGTCATGCGATCCAGATCGTAGAAGCCGGTGCGCACGCCGGTCACGTCCTCGGCGCCCTGCTCGGCCAGTTCGTTGACGCGGTCGATCAGGTCCACCACCAGGCGGTCCATGCTGTGGAAGCCCTGGGCGCCCTTGTTGCCCTCTTCGTTGATGCGGAAGATCTTGCCCTCGGCCTCGTCCACGATCTCCTTGGCCGGCCGGCCCTGGGGGTTCATGGCGGCGGTGGCGATCTCGTCCGAGGTCTGCACCAGCTTGCGCAGCACAGCGCGCTCGCGCACGATTTCCGCGTAGCGGCGCAGATTGGCCGCGCTGGGCACGCTCTGGGCCAGGGCGTTGAGATAGGCCAGGCCACCGCAGTCCGCCGCCTTGCCCAGCGAGGTCAGCTCCTCGAAGACCGTCACCACGTCGGCCGGCTTGCCGCCGTTGATCAGCTTGCCGATGGCAGCAAAGATCTGCTTGTGCTCGAAGCGGTAGAAGTCCGTTTCCTGCAGCAGATCGCCCGCCTTGTCCCAGGCGCTGTTGTCGATCAGCAAGCCGCCCAGCACGCTCTGCTCGGCTTCTACCGAGTGCGGCGGCACGCGCAGGCGGGCGACTTCGTCGTCCGAGCCGGGAGTGGGAGAGGAACCGGGTGCGGAAAAGATCGCGGACATGGCAGGGCACAAAATCCACAGCCCTGTGCACAAGGCTGTGGAGAAGATGTTCACGACCTGGGGTTACAGCGGGATAACTGCCACCCCAGAAGACAAAAAGCCGACGACTGATCCAGTCATCGGCTTATCTGATCGTTGCAGCCCGGGGACTGCAACGCCATAGGGGATGTGCTTACTCAGCGTCGGCGACGACTTGCACCGTCACTTCAACCACCACATCGGTATGCGGAGCGACGTTCACGGGGAACTCGCCCACGGCCTTCAGCGGGCCCAGGGGCAGACGGATCTGCGACTTGGCCACGGCGAAGCCCAGCTTGCTGATGGCTTCGGCGATGTCGGCATTGGTGACCGAACCGAACAGGCGGCCGTCCACGCCAGCCTTCTGGCTGATGCGCACGGTCTTGCCGTTCAGGCTCTCGCCCAGGGCTTGGGCGGCGGCCAGCTTCTCGGCGGCGACCTTTTCCAGTTCGGCGCGCTTGGCTTCGAATTCCTTGATCGCGGCTTCGGTGGCACGACGGGCCAGCTTGGTCGGGATCAGGAAGTTACGGGCGTAGCCGTCCTTGACCTTGACGACGTCACCCAGGTTGCCCAGGTTGGCAACCTTTTCGAGCAGGATGATTTGCATGTTGGCTTACTCCTCAGACCTTGTGCTGATCGCTGTAGGGCAGCAGGGCCAGGAAGCGAGCGCGCTTGATGGCCACGGTCAGCTGGCGCTGGTAGAAAGCGCGGGTGCCGGTCAGGCGAGCGGGCGTGATCTTGCCGTTTTCGCCGACGAAGTCGCGCAGGGTGTCCACGTCCTTGTAGTCGATGGATTCAACACCAGCGACGGTGAAACGGCAGAAACGCTTGCGGCGGAACAGCAGCGATTGTTGGTTGCGCTTGGGCTTCTTGTCTTTGGAGAAGCGACCCTTACCACGTGCGGGGGGCATAGTAGACCTCTTTAATTCAATCCGGATTAGCGACGGACGATGTTGCTGCGGGCGCAGGCCTCAGTTCGGTGATATGGAAGATCGTTCCACGACCGTTGCGCATGGCGGCGATGAAACCTTCGAAGAAGGCATGTCCACCGACCCCCAGCGCCTGAACGCGCTTGCAGAGTTCACTGCCGATGACCACGCTCTTGATCTCCAGGGAGACCCGGCGGGGGCGTCCGGCTTCGGTGACCTGGGACTCATGCTTCAAGCTGAAGTCCAGGGCCGCCTGGCCGGCCGGCGTGTATCTGATCAGTCCCAGCTCAAGCAGCTGCGCTTGCAAGACAAGCTTGTTCACCGCTTGGGCTATGACAGCAACACCAGCTCTTTATCAGGCTTCCTGAGGCGCCTTGCGGGCCTCTTCGCGCTCCACAGCCTTCATCATCACGGAAGGCGTGGTCTCGGCCTTGTCCTTGACCACGGTCAGGTGGCGCAGGACGGC